>Ga0164243_10010533_pt1 | contig 13281 bp, 14 predicted proteins | sample OricompcompostOP_FD_108781 | JGI IMG/M metagenome (GOLD analysis project Ga0164243, IMG submission 108781) | Organic Plus compost microbial communities from Emeryville, California, USA - Original compost - Organic plus compost (OP) | ecosystem: Engineered > Solid waste > Mixed feedstock >... | reverse complement strand
CAGTCACCAGGCCGCGCTGACGCTCCTCTTCCGTCAGCCCGAGCGCCGTATTCAGTGCCCCGCGCGCCTTAAACGAGCCCGACACCTGCATATTTTCCAGTTTCAGATAGATGTCTCCCTCGTCGCTGAGAGTCTGCCTGACCGCTTTCATCTGAACGAGCGGAGTTTTGCGCACATACGGGCGGATTCTCTCATATGCTGCATGTACATCCTGTAACGTCACCATATCAGTCGTATCATCCTCTCTTCGGTGATTCATTCAACATCATTGTAGCTCTATTGCAACCATGCATCTACAGCCAATAAGGCCGTGGCTGGTAGGCCACATCCCGCGCTACTCTCACGATGGAACACGTATCGACACTGCTCAATATGTCTCCTTGTATACAGATATCGTACAATAAATGTACAGGGTTGTGTCTTGCAGCAGGGAGAAAAAGCAATGACGATCAAGCAGACAAGAGAGATCCTGCTACACTGCTTGTTGCTATGTATTCTGCTTCTCGCGGCGGCATGCGATTCCACACCGCCTTCTGCATCACCAGCGGAAGCGGCGAGAGTGCATAAGGTCCATCTCGACGCCAGAAGCGGGCTTCAGCCGGTCAAGATCACCAACGAGCAGAAAACCGAACCACTCACCATCGTACCGGGCGAGCAGGTGAAAATCCTCGCAGAAGGAACCATTCACCCGACTCCCGAGAGCCAGGCTGTCGGGCCGGAAGGGAAGAACAACTGCCAGACCCAGACCCTCCCTGTGCCCTCACTGCCCTGTTATGCGCTGATCTATCGCCTCAACGGCTCACAAACCGAGCTTGCAGGCAAGCAGGCAAACATCACAACCAGAAAAGAAAGCACGCTCTCACTGGGCATCAATCATCCCAACGCGCAACCGAGCCAGGGCGGCTATGATGTCACCATCGTCACCCTCCCGCGAAACAGCTTCACCGGCCTCTGGGAGGCGCCAACACAGCACTTTCTGACACAGGGAACCTCGCTCTCACTCTCGGTCCGCGCCTTCGCCCGCGATCTCGATATCAGCAGCGTGCGTTTTACGGCAGAGCTTCCCAATCAACAGAAACAAACACTCTGTGAGGCAACCACCGCATCCAATGAGCTCTACACCTGCGTCTGGAACTTCGGGGGCCAATCGCTGCAAAGTGGTCCCGTCACGCTCTCCTATACCATCCAGGCCGATAATGGTAACTCTCTTTCAAACCCGGACGGCACCCGAAGCGGCACCGTGCGCTATGCCGAAACCCAGACGACTGCCAACTACGCGGGCTATGCCGGAACAAACCTGGATCAATCTATCCAGCACGAGAGCGTCCGGGCCGAGTGGAAAGTACCTGCCGCGTACTGCATGCCAACCGAGACATCGTATACTGGCATCTGGGCAGGCATGACCGCGAATCCAATGGACAGCGACCAGCAGAGCCAGCTTGCACAGATTATCACCGAGACCGATTGCCTGAACGGGAAGCCATCATACTTCGCAACCTGGCAAACGTATCCAGCGCCTCCGCAGCGCATCAGCAAACCGGTCCACGCTGGCGACTCGATAATTGCAACCGTGGAGTTCCACCAGAATCAATTTCAGCTCAAATTGCAGAATCAAACGCAACACTGGGAGTTTTCAACCGCACGGCCCGGAGATATCGCTGATACCCGTTTTGCGGAATGTATCCTCGAAGCGCCGACCTTCGTTGAACAGGGCCGCAACACGCAGCGCCTTGCCCGCTTCGACTCCGTCGCGTTCACCTGCTCGGTTGATGGCAAGCCAATCGGAGACCAGCCACACCTGTATGTCTTCCAGATGAACAGAGGCAACGCCGTCGCCGTGATCACGTCGCCACTTGATCAGAAGGGATCTGGCTTCACCGTGCGCTGGACGCAAAAGTGAGCATAAAAAAGGAGCCGCAGTGCTCAAGCTTCTGTGGCTCCTTGTGCTTTCTTTTCAGGTCAGGGCTGACTCTTTTTGCGCCTCCACGTCTGCTTGTCCTACCTTGCGCGATCGCGTGTAGAGAACCAGCAGCCAGACCACAAAACCGAACAGCAGCAGGTTTCGTATCGTCACTACCGGCCAGAACGCGGGCTGAAGCGGCACCTTGACCAGTGGCACCTGATTGTAAATGATGGGATACACAATCGAGGTCAACACGCTGATCATCGTCCACGGAATGAACCATTTACGGTCGCTGTCGCCCACGAAGGCCACGAGCGGAGCAACCCAGATCAGGTACTGCGGACTGAAGACCTTGCCTGTCACCATCACCACCAGCAGCGTCAAAAGCGACGATGCGGCCACATTGATACGACCCTTCCATTGGAGCCAGTAGGTGTACAGCAGCCCGACAAACAACAACACATTCAACCCTATACTGACTATGCTCATCAGGCGCAGGTGATTCAGAATATTGAGCGAGCCGAATGTCTTTCCATAGGTCAGCGTCATGCCGGTCACTTTCGAGATCAGCCACATGAGCGACGCACCAACTGCCTCAACCTGCATCGGGCGCTGGCCGAAGTAGGTAAACTGGCCAACTGTGCCCTCAATGCTCAGGAAGAGCGAAACGGCCATCACAACCACGCAGAGCACCACAAAGACCGCCAACGCCTTCCAGCGCCGCCATGCGTACCATTTCACCTGTTTGCCAAGCTCCATCTGTTGCGCGAGCAGGAACGGCATCAACAGCACTGCGGGATAAAATTTCAGCAGCGTCGCGACCGCCAGCCAGATATAGGCCCACGTCCAGCGTCGTCGCACCGCACAGATCACCGCGAACAGGGTTGCCGCCGCCGGGAGCAGGTCAAAGCGCGCCAGAGCCGTTACAGCAGCCCCCGCGACCATATAGACAGCATAGACCATAGCGGCACGACGCGATTTATAACGCGCCAGCAGCACATACAGGATCACCGCCAGCACGGCCATCCAGAAAGCATAGGCGAGCTGAAAGAAGCGAGCAGGGGCTAAGAGCGCCAGAGAGAAGAAGATCAGTGTCGAGAAAGGATATTCGTTCGGCAGGACATGAAAACGGCTTCCAACCTGTTGCGACTTCACCATATCAATCAAGGGCTGTGGAAACCCATGCTCGCGCATGAAGTCAGCAATCTGCCCGTTCGTCGCGGGCTTGTTGCGCATGAAGCCGCACTGTTCCTTCGTGAACTTCGTCTGGACCGTCGGCATACCCTGCCAGAAGCCAACTGTATAGCACTGATACTTCGCGACATCGCTATAGACATTGAAATACTGGAAGTTTGACTGAGTAAAAAGCTGCCACCCGGAGCCAATAAACATAAGCACACACATAGCCAGAGCTACACAGATATCGCGCCAGTATCGGGCCAAAAATGGCTTCTTTGCTACCATTCCCTTTTCTTCGTCAGCAATGCGTAATTCTGTCATTTTGGCCTTTCATTATTCAGAGAGATTCGAGATTCGTTTCACACATGTCGGCGGGTGGCCTCGTTCTTTAAAATAGAGCAAGAAACAATCATAGAGAAACATATGCGCCCTCTCTACTTTACCCGGAATCAGTGCCAATTGTGAAGAGGAAAAGGACTATTCTACCGTTCGATTGTTTCTCTACCGCCCCGGGATGGGCGTAACACCCAGATGCAAGCATAGCACCTTCTCCCCGGTTCCGACAAGCGTTGCGATTTCAACAGGGACAAAGCAGCGGTATGCATAGAACAGCGCTAACATCTCATACCACTCTCCATCTTCTTTCTCTGCCTGTATGCCAGCCTTTTCCGGAAGAAAATTTCTATTCATAATTCTACCGCTACCACTTCTCTTTTTCTTACATTTAATTCATAAAAGAACTCTTCTAATCTTAACATGTTTTTTATGGCCATTCATCTTTCTCCATGATAAAATTACATTATCATAAACGAATGCAGAAAATTGAGTTCCTACTATTCCTTTGATAAAGGATACAGTAGTAGGGGAATTTGCATAATCACTATCGATCGTTCCATTGGGTCGTTATTATAGTAACATGTCTCCTGCGGAAACTGGAGCTAGAATGGGTGAGGCATAGCATGGGAATATATCATCTTGATCTTATGACGATTGTCGATACATTTAGCAACCACCCCATTACTTTACAAACCTCTCTTCCCGATGGTGTTCCCGGCACACTGATCAAAGACCCCTGCGTTGGCATCGTCTATGCGCAAGGTGGTGTTATCACGTCGAGTGCCATTACCGGGCCAAATGGCGTGATTCTGAAAGGTGACCCTGCACTGGACATTCTCCTGCAAATACACATATGGAATGTGACCGTTGGCGCGGAGAGCAACGAGCCCACGCAGCCGCCACCGGTCCCGGTAGAAGAAGCGATCCCTCAGCCAATTGAGGCATCCCCTGCCCGTTCGCTTATCTCTTCTCCCATCCCTGTGCGTCAGAGTTCCTATTTACCGGAGCAATTTGCCGGACGGACATCACGTGAACGTGTTGTCTTGCGCACCATTTTTATGCTGATCGATGGCAAGCGTAGCATTGATGACCTCAAGGGACAGCTTCATCTGCCCCCTCAGGTGATAGAAGGTGCGCTGGAAGCACTCCGCCAGGTAGGCCTTATCTATTTCAAGGAAGAGTAATGCAGGCTGGCTCCCTATCTCTGAGATGGGGAGCGCCGCCCGATAACAAACACTACAGGAAAGGACCGAATCATGTACGATCCCTTTGCTCAGGCCGGTCTTCTTGTCCTGCTCCATCTCGCACGCTATACAGAGCTGGAGACCGTTCGTTACCGCCCAACAGATGGCATGTGTGCATCCTTCAAAGAATGCATAGCCAGCACAATCGCCCGAAAGCAAGCGTGTGTTCAGCAGCACCTGATGGCTGTACGGTCGCAGGCAGCCCCGGAAATGCTTGTCAGCAGCAATCTGGCATCACTCCACTGGCAGGAGCTTTTCCGCGTCGAGAATGAGGTATTTCAGCGCTTTCTCCAGCTTGCTCAACAGCAGCATACAGAACAGGCCAGAGCAGAACTTCTTGAGCACGGGCTGTGCTATCCCTATGCCATGATTACCCGGCATGCACACCAATATGGCGATACCGTGCGTCCGGTTCGGCTCTACACGCTGTTGCTGCGAACCATGCGCGAGTTTTCCACTCCGCTCACGTTTCAGGCGTGGGCCCTGCATCACCTTGCTTTTGCCTATCAAGCAAACGGTCAGCGAGAAGAGGCCATCTCAGCGCTTGCCGAGGCGCTCCAATTGCGCCGGTCCGCTTCGCCTCAGGGCCCACATATCCCGCTTCCAGACAGTACGGACCTCTTTCACTATCGCATTGCATCCGCTACGCTGCATGCGCTGCACAGCTCGCCGCTGATCCTCGATGTGCGGAGCGCACTGGAATATCATAACGGTCACATTCCCAATGCGCTACACCTGCCACTGGAGCAGCTTTACAAGCAGACAAACACCCTCTCCCCGGAGCGCCTGATTGTCACCTATAGCAATATACTGCAACAGGGAACATCCCGGGGAGAGCAGGCCGCCGCCTTTTTGCGCAAACAGGGCTTTGTGGCCTGGACGCTCGCTGATGGCTATCCGGGCTGGAAAGCCAACGGATTTCCGGTGATTGAACCCTATGCCTGAAGAAGATGAAAGTCCCATGTTTCCTTTTCTTCTTGAAGAATCGTCATTCTTTCTGTATCTTCCAATATAGATGCAGATGCATGTGCACATTCGCTAAAAAGCATGTCAGCGATTTTTCTGTGACAAGCTTTGGATAAGGAGTCTTGTAGAGGAGCCTATGTATTATGGATAAAAAAGGAGCGAAAGGCGGATTGGTCTTCCTGCTGGTCGCGTCCGCACAGTCCGCCACGGCACAGCTTCTTTCAGCCTGTGAAGCACTGGTACAGCTCATACCACAGCTTCGGCGCATTGATGCCACCGCAAGCGCCATCGAGGAGTGTATCAAGGCCGGACAGGTGCCATCGCTTGCTGTCCTCTAAAAGAGGCAAGCAAACTGCATAAAGCCTATCCCGACACCGTTGTGACGCTGGCCGCCGATCCCACGATCACGGCCCATTATCTTCTCGCCACTCTGGACCCCTCGGCGGTGAGCAACATTATTTTCGCGGAACGCAGTCGCCGGGCCGCCATCAACTGTCGTCCCCACCAGCGCCATGCCTATCAGTTCACTGTGACCGGGCTGGTGTTCGATCAGGAGGGCTCTCATCTCTTTTTGATTCCTCGAGCAAAAGGGCGCTGGTTCCCGCCCGGTGGTCACGTGGAAGAGGGTGAGTTCCCACATGAGGCGCTTATACGAGAAATACATGAAGAGACAGGCTATACCGTAACTTTTCTACAGCAACCCGCCGAGACAGGCTTGCGGATAGAGAACACCTATTTCGTGCCTCATCCCTACCGTACCTTGCTTGTTGATCTGGGCACACATTATCATTTCGATCTACTCTATCTCTGTCGGGTCGCCAGCCCGCCACCGGAGCCAACCGAATATAACGGGCAATGGTTCCTGCCCACACAAGCACTGGAATTGCCGCTGCCTCGGGAACTTGCCCGCATTCTTCAGGAATTACCGAAGCCGCTTTTACACGATATATAATCTTTTCTCATTTCGTTCCTGCTCTCGGGAGAGCCAAAAAGCAAGCGACCATCTTTTTTTCGAGTCGCTCCGCTTTTTGGCTCTTTATGCATTGACATTCACGGCTCTACAAGCTAATAATATTAGCGGTCGCATTGCCTGAGGCAACTGGCGGCACATTTTTTTGCGAAATTCCCAATCCAGTACCAACCTTGCAAGGAGCACGTCAACCATGCACGACAACATCAACATCCAGCACGCCGCTGCCAGCAACAGCGCGTCGTCTGGCATCCCTCCCAGCCCGCCGATTTCTGACGAGATCATCATTCAAACGAAGAAGCTCAACAAGTCTTTCGGAGATAAGCAGGTCCTCAAAGATATCGATTTCGAGGTACGCAAAGGCGAAGTGGTGGCCCTGATCGGGCCGAGCGGCTCAGGAAAGAGTACACTGATTCGCTGTCTGAATGCCCTCGAAAAGGCCGATAGTGGCGATATTTATATTCACGGTCAGAAACTCAACCCTCACCTTTCAGTCAAGCAGTTGAGCCCGATACGCCGCGAACTCGGTATGGTCTTTCAACACTTCAATCTTTTTCCCCATATGACGGTTCTTCAGAACGTCATCGCAGCTCCCTTGCTGGTGCGTAAAATGTCCAGAGATGAAGCAATAGCTCTTGGTGAATCCCTGTTGGCGAAGGTCGGATTACTGGATAAGCGCGACACCTACCCCTCACGCCTCTCAGGCGGCCAGAAGCAGCGTGTCGCGATAGCGCGTGCTCTGGCGATGCAGCCCCAGGCGCTCCTTTTCGATGAGCCAACATCGGCCCTTGATCCTGAACTGGTCGGCGAAGTCTTGCGCGTCATGAAGGATCTGGCATATGAAGGACGCACGATGATCGTCGTGACGCATGAAATGTTCTTCGCGCGCGATGTCTCTGATCGGGTCGTCTTCATGGATAGCGGCAGCATCATAGAACAGGGCGATCCAGAAGAGCTGTTCCGAGCACCCAAACAGAAACGCACCCAGGCCTTTTTAGAACGCATGCTGGCGCATCTCACGCTGGCGTAACAGCTAGATACAACATCAACACAAAGACAGGTCCCCGCATAAGGGATACCTCTTTGTGACCGGAGGGATACCCTCCCTGTGGGAACAGGCCCCCTTTCTGTTTTCGCTCTCCTGGCTCGTGGGGAGCATGCCTACCTGTTCCATCTTCCTGCGTGCAGAGCAGGTTTCACCCTGAACCATAACATCTCGTTTTTTAGAAAGGGTTTATACTATCATGGCGTCTCAACTGCGTAGACGGGCTTTTCTTCAACGTGCCGGTACTCTCGGCGGGCTCCTGATCGCCGGTAGCGCGATTCCCGAAATTCTGGTTGCTTGTGGCGGCAACGTCCAGACTCCTGTCTCTTCAAGCGCGACCACCATCGCCAGCGAAGGGCTGAAACAACCCGGTGTGTTGCAATGGGGTGCAGCAGCCACCGGAGGCGCTCCCTATGTGTTTCATGATCCCACCAACCCGACGCAACTGATCGGCTTTGAAGTGGATATCGCCGACGCGCTGGCAAAGCTGATGGGTATCAAGGCCAAAATGGTTGAGGTCGAATACCCGCAGCTTGAGCAGGCGCTTCAATCTGGTCGCTTCGACCTGATTATGAACGGTTGGGAGATCAACGAGGACCGCAAGAAAACGGAAGTCTTTTCACAGCCGTATTACCGCTATGGACAGCAGATCATTGTACGAAGCGATGATAAGCGTTTTGCCGATAAAACCGAGAACGACAACCTCTCACTGAAGGACCTGGAAGGGCTGACCGTCGGGACGGGAGCCGGCTTCAAAGCGGCTGACATCCTGGCAACCAACCCGAAAATTAAGGTAAAGACCTATGATCCTGACCTGCCATTGAACGATCTGGCGCTTGGACGCCTGGACGCCGTCTTCCTTGATTACCCGATGGCGACCTACTATGTGCTTGGCGGTGGGCCGACTTCTCAGAAAAACCCGAAGCTCAAACCAATTGGCAAGCCCTTCGAGAGCAGCGACTATGTCATTGCGTTTCTCAAAGGCGACGCCAACGCGCTGAAGCTCAAGGGCGAGATCGATCAGGCCATCTCACAACTCAAGAAAGATGGCACGCTGCGCAAAATCTATGAACGCTGGAAAATGTGGAATGACCAGCAGGCAGAAATTGGCATTCAATAACGCGATCTGGTAGAGATTCAAGGAGGTTACACGATGGATCTGGCCCTGCAGGCTCTACCAGCGTTCCTCGCCGGGGCGCGTGATACAGTGATCTACTGTGTCACCGCCTTTCCCCTGGCGCTTGTACTGGGCCTGGTGCTGGCATTGATGCGCAATGCTCGCACCGTCTGGCTCCACGGGCCGGCCCGTATCTTTATCGAAGTGATTCGAGGAACGCCGATTCTGGTACAGCTCTATATTCTCTATTATGCGCTTGGTGCCATTCTCGCACAATATCATCTGGCGAATATGATAAACGCGTGGTCAGCCGGTATTGCTGCCCTTGCTTTGAACTACGCGGCCTATGAAGCCGAAATTTTTCGCGCCGGGCTGGCCTCCGTTGAGCAGGGACAAACTGAGGCTGCCTACTCACTTGGTCTCTCGCGCGCGCAGAACTTCTTTCGGATTGTGCTACCTCAGGCAATCCCGCTGATGATTCCACCATTCGTCAACGATTTTATCTTTATGATCAAGGATTCAGCCATTGTCAGCCTCGTTTCAGGAACCGACCTGACCTCTATCCTGAGTTTCTGGGTCACGCGACACGGAAGCAACCCGCTGCCGCTCTATGCGCTGGCAATCGTGCTCTATCTGGCAATGAGCCTGCCAACCTCTTTTGTTGCACGCAAACTTGAAGCAAGGGTCCGGGCCTCGCTGCAATTCTGAGGCTCTCCCGTGGGAGGAACACACGCAAGAAATGCAAAAGCACGCGATTTTGAAGGGGCTTCGGCCCGCTCCTCAGCGGCATGGCTGGCGTACGGCCTTTGATGCGCTTTTTTATGTCGTTGCTGCTGTAGCAGCGCTCGCTTTTGGTATCTATCTGCTCTCTTATCAGAATATCCTTTTTCTCTACTTTCCTGCCTTTTTACAGGGAATGCTGGTCACGCTGGTCGTCTCGCTTATCAGTACCGTGTTCGCCTGCTTGATCGGTCTGTTGGGTGCGTTTGGGGCGCTTTCATCCTTTCGTCCCGTGCGCTGGCTCACCGTCACCTATGTGGAAGTGGTGCGAGGAACACCCTTTCTGGTGCAGCTCCTGCTCTGGTACTATGGCTTCGGTCTGGCCCTCGCAAATCTGGGCTTTCATCCCGATCGCATCGCCTTTGATATTATGACGGTGCTGCAAAACAACAGTCTGGTTCCCGATTCATTCAATAGCTATTTTTACGGTATCATGGCCCTCAGTTTTCATTATGGTGCCTATCTGACAGAGGTTTTTCGTGCGGGCATTCGCGCCGTTCCCTCCGGTCAGACGGAAGCAGCGCTCAGTCTGGGTCTCGATGCCCGGCAGACCATGCGACATATCGTACTCCCTCAGGCGATTAAACTGGTCATTCCTCCCCTGGCAAATAACTTTATTGGTCTGGTTCAGGATAGCTCACTGCTTTCGGCGGTCAGCGTCCTTGAGCTGGAACATATCACGCTGGCTCTGGGTGCCCCACAAACCGATGCGAATGCGAAGCTGTTTGTCTTCATTTTCGGAGCGCTCTTCTACCTGATTATCTGCTATCCGCTGTCGCTCCTCACACGGCGGATGGAGGCTAAACAGCACCACTGAGCAAGGCACCTGTCACACCGCGTGGCAGGTGCCTTTGTATTCTGATAGCGGCGCGCTTATAATAAGAAGAGAATCAATTGTTTCGGAATTGTTTGCATGCTTCGCGCCGTGAAGGGAGGCTCGCCATGACGCATCCAGCGCTCGATCAGAACCCGATCTATCTGGACTATAATGCCACGACACCGATAGATCCTGCCGTGCTCGATGGCATGACACAGTATCTCAGTGCCCACTTCGGCAATCCTTCCAGCACGCATTTCTATGGGCGCGCCCCCCGGGCCGCTATTGCGACCGCTCGGGAACGAGTTGCCCACCTGCTCGATAGCACACCCGAAGAGATCATTTTCACGGGAAGCGGCTCCGAGAGCAATACCCTGGCACTTCGGGGAACCGCGCTGATGTATCGTGATCGGGGAAACCACATTATCACGCAGCAGACCGAGCATCCAGCCGTGCTTGAAGCCTGTCGTAGTCTTGAGCGCCTGCATCAATTCCGTGTCACCTATCTGCCCGTCGATCACTATGGACAGGTTTCTCCTGCCGCGCTGGAAGCCGCATTGACGCCTGATACCGTGCTGGTTTCAATCATGTACGCCAACAACGAGACCGGAACCATTCAGCCAATCAGCGCCCTGGCCTCTATCGCCCATCGACACGGCGTACTCTTCCACACCGACGCCTCCCAGGCTGTCGGAAAAGTCCCGGTTCGCGTCTCTGAACTGGGCGTTGATCTGCTCACCATCGCGGGCCATAAACTCTACGCGCCAAAGGGGATCGGTGCGCTCTACATACGGCGTGGCCTTGATCTGGAACCCTCAATTTATGGGGCAAGTCAGGAACAAGGACGGCGCGCCGGAACCGAGAACGTCGCATTTATGGTCGCGCTTGGCATCGCTTGCTTGCTTGCACAAAAGCATCTGGGCTCGCCTCGCCTCCAGGAACTACGCGATCTGCTACAACAGCGCCTTGAGCATCTGCTTCCCGGCCTTGTGCACTTGAATGGACACCCGAGCGAACGACTTCCCAACACGCTCAACGTGAGCATTGATGGCACTATCGGGGAACAGGTACTTGCCGCCACCCCTGAAATCGCGGCTTCGACTGGATCTGCCTGCCATGAGGGCATGGCTGAGCCATCGGAAGTGCTGCTTGCTATGGGGCTCTCACAGCAGCGGGCAATGGCGGCACTTCGTCTCTCGCTCGGTCGTTGGACAACGGAAGAAGAGGTAGAGCAGGCGGCACGCGCAATCGCTCGCAGTGCTCTGGCATTACGCGAATAACAGCCGACAGATCCTCAGGAGTTTGTCGTTTTCCCAATACTATTGTCCGTTGCTGAATGGAGTTCTTTGCATGAAGCAATACACCGAACGGTTTCGCACCAGCTATGATACCGCGGCCGAAGCCTACGCTCGCGATGTATTTCATGAGCTCGATCACAAGCCTTTCGACCGAAGCGTGCTCGATCAGCTTGCCGCAGACGTGCAGGGACATGTCGCTGATATCGGCTGTGGTCCCGGCCATGTTGCTCGCTACCTGTATGAGCGAGGAGTTGATGTCACAGGAATCGATCTCTCCCCACAGATGATTGAGGTCGCTCGGCGGCTCACACCAGAAGTCGAATTTCAGCAGGGCAATATGCTGGATCTGGCCTCGTTTCCCTCAGGCGCTTTTGCAGGCATAGTTGCGCTTTATTCGCTTATTCATATCGAGCGGCCAGACATTCCCACAGCGTTGAGCGAGTTGCACCGGTTGCTTGCACCCGGCGGACTGCTGCTGCTCTCCTTCCACAAGGGTACGCACACTGTTCACGCCGATAACTTATGGAATGTTCCTGTTGATCTCGACTTTTTCTTTTTCGAGCCTGAAGAGATGGAGGCCTTCTTACAGCAGGCTGGCTTCCTGCTTGATGCACGGCTTGAACGGGCTCCCTATCCCGGAGTTGAAGCGGAGACGCATCGCGTCTATCTGCGAGCGCATAAGCCCGCCGAGTAGGCGCCACATGCTATACGGAGTGCCATGATTACACCCACACAACAATGCGCTCTTGCTCGGGTTGTCCAGCAGTTGAGCGCTCACCATGTTGCGTTTCAGATAACTGGAGGACTGGCCGCACTGATCTATGGCTCGTCTCGCCCGTTATATGATATCGATATCGATGTTGCACAAAAAGATATGCCGCTTGTCTGCGAACTCTTTCGCAATGCTATCGTCATGCCTCTTGAGCGGCTCCAGGATGAGAATTTCGATATTCTCATGCTCACCATCGAACTTGACGGCGTCTCTATCGACATCTCACAGGCCGAAGATGCATACTGTATCACGCCCGATGGGAAGCGCTTTCGGATGGAGACCAACCCCGCCACCGCGCGCCGTTGCTCGTTTGCTGGCCTTGAGCTGCCAGTCCAGCGCAAAGCTGACCTGATCGCCTATAAGCGGCTGGTCGCGCGCGAGACCGACCTGTTCGATATCGCAGCAATCACAGAAGCGTCAGGTTGACTCCTCTTCGGGCGCGGGCGGCGGCTGTGCCTTCTTCCGTCGGACATAGAGGAGCCAGCCACTGCCCGCGACGATGATGACGACGATTCCCCCGATAATCCAGGGAAGCAATTGTCCGAGCGGGTTCTGCGCGCCCATGACACCCTTGCTCGTCAGCGTCTTCTCAAGAGAGGCCAGCGCTGCTAACACGCCCTCGGTGTAGCCCTTGCTCGCCACAACCCGCCGAAACTCATCGCCTGCCTGTTTGGCTTCTTCCCGCGTCAGAGCAACGCCACTGCCATACTGCAAAAACAGATAGCGACTATCCGCATTGATGCCAATAATCAGGCCCTGGTTCTTATAATCTCCATTCTGGAAGCGGTAGAGCAGCTTATATAGATCATCTCCCACATCAAGCGTCACATCACCACCTGCTCCTTTTATCTTTG
>Ga0164243_10010532_pt1 | contig 13281 bp, 2 predicted proteins | sample OricompcompostOP_FD_108781 | JGI IMG/M metagenome (GOLD analysis project Ga0164243, IMG submission 108781) | Organic Plus compost microbial communities from Emeryville, California, USA - Original compost - Organic plus compost (OP) | ecosystem: Engineered > Solid waste > Mixed feedstock >... | reverse complement strand
CGTCAGACCGTTCTGGTTGGCGTCGGTCCACACCTTGAAGACATGGAACAGGTCATCCTGAGACGAGAAGACACCATCGCCATTGCTGTCGTAGGCTCTGAGTCCTTCTAGGTCAGTCTTGGCTCCCGCCAAGTCCTGAACGAAGGAGATCTCGGAGATGTCATCAACAATGCCGTTGGCGTTGCGATCCATCACCAGGAAGGCATCGCCCGGCCCCGCCCAGCCGGTGCGGTCCTTCTGTCCGTCACCGTCCATGTCGAACAGTACAGGGCTTGCCGCCAGCGAGACGAGGTTCAGCCCATTGCCGTCCAGATCGAGAACGATCGGAGGCGCGACTTGGGTCTCGGCAGGCTGATAGGAGAGGAGCACGTCCCCGACCGTGCCGATGGAACCATCAGCCCGGAAGTAGCTGGAGTAGGCGTAGATCTGGTTATCAAGATGATCGTTCGCATAGTCCTCGCCTGGGCTGAGCATCAGGTTGATGGCGGTAATGCCGTAGTCCGACAGACTTCTGAGCTCTTCAGCCTGGCTCACACCATCCTGATTTTCATCGCGCCAGATCCGGAACACGCCGAAGGTTGCATCTTCCTGATCGAACAGACCATTGCCGTTGGTATCAAAGGCACGCAGGCCTTCTAGATCCGATTGCGCCCCCTCGAGGTCAGTCGCGAAGGAAATCTCCGAGCCATCGTCAATGTTCCCGTTGCCGTTGCGATCCAGGACGAGCAGGCCATCGTCCGCGGAGGCCCATCCCGTGCGATCCCGTACGCCATCGCCGTTCATATCAAAATCAATGCCGGAGACGTCCCATTCGGCCAGCTCGACACCATCGCCATCCAAGTCAAGAACGATTGGATGCAAATCTTCGCCAGGTCTCAGATCGCGGCCGCTAATCGTGAAATGATGAGTATACGTCGTGCTCGCCCCGCCCGGATCCGTAACAACGAAGGTTGCTACATAAGGCATGGACATACCGGGGTCGACACTACCGCGGAAGGTCAGTTTGAGAGTTGTCGAACTCAGCCACTCGTGGTCCTGCGACATAAGGTGGCTCGAGGATCGACTCTGGTCGAAGTAATACGCAAACCCGGATGCATTATCCTGGTCATGAATCGTTACAACGAATTCCGAAACATTCGGGGCATATCGATACACCGACATTGTGAGATCCGGCGGATCATTCTGGTTTAAGACGTTGATCCGGACCGTACCTGTGCCGGTTTCCCCCTGCGGATCACGCACCTGGACCCCAAGATCGAAGTACTTGATGGTTCCCATGGCCTCGTAGTCGAGAGCCTTGTGTAAGAAAAAGCTGCCGTCACTGCGGATTCCCCAGAAACCATTGGGATCGCCGGAAATAATTGAGAATTGGTGGCTCTTCGTCGTAGAGCCCTCGGGGTCGCTCCAGGCAAGCGCAGTAGTAACCGGGGCACCTGAATTACTTGCCCCTTCATTCACCGAGAAGGCTTGGTCTGCATCGATGGTCGGAGCCTCATTCACATTTGTAATACTAATGGTAACTTGGCTCTGCGCTTGGCGGAACGCACCGGCACCTGCATTGTCCCGAGCGACAACCGTATAGGATCTCGATGATTCAACGGCTTCGTAATCCAGGTGATCATTAACACGGATCTGGCCCGTTACGGCATCAATTACGTAGCGGTTATCAAAAGATTTACTGCTAATCTGGTTGTTGTAGAGGAAATAGTAGCGCTGGGTATTGTAGGGCGCCGTCTTATCCGCATCCGTTGCCTGAACCTGGCCGACCACCGTCTGGACGGGTTTGTTCTCGGCAACAGAGAAGGGATACGAACCCGGCATGCTATTCGCTTCATTCACGTCAACAACCGGGATTGTGAGGATAACGTCCTTATAGGTATTGAATTCATCCTTCACGCGAACTTTAACTGTGTGGGAGGTAGCATTCTCGTAGTTGAGCAGGCTACCGCCGTTCAGGACCGTGACGACACCTGTGGTATAGTTAATTTGGAACCGCTCGCCGGCATTGTCCAAGAGCGTGTAGGTCAGGCCCTGGCTGCCGTCCGGATCGACGCCAGTAACGGTACCGACCACCGTCCCATTGCCTGAACCTTCGGCCACGCTCCCATTCCACTGAGCGCCGGTCGGCGGCGCATTGATGACCACGCTGATATTCTGGCGCGCCGTATCGATGGACTGACCCGTCGATGTCTCAGTTGACCGGGCAAACACCGATAAGGTCAGGTCTTGAGACCAGCCGGCCGGAGCGTTCAGTTTCAGGCCAGAGAGTTGTGCCGGCGTCAGGCGCCACAGATTGCTGGCGCTCTCGAAAACACCGGCGCTAAGAGTAACCCCTTGCGGCACGCCGCCGACATAAACCGTATGGATTTCGGAGCCGTCCATATCCGGAAAAGCCGCTTCAATATAGAGCGGTATGCCCGCACCCGAAGTGCCCGACGCGTTCTGCAGCCACGGGAAAGTCCCCGCGTCCGGCACAGCGCTCACCTGCAGGTGAAATACCCGGCTTTCACTGGTGACGCCCCCTGCGTCAGTCGCGGTCACGCGGACCGCAGCCAGACCATGAAGGTTGCCTCTCGGGCGCACGGTCAGGATACGGTACCCATTCGAGTCCGCCGGTCCGACCGAGACGACCTCTATCAGGCTGCTGTCTGGCGTAACGCCGTCGGATGGATTGACTGCGACGGCAGTGACCTGAAGGCCGGCATGGGGCGTGATGTCGTCTGTTGCTCGGATGGTCAGGGTCAGTGTCCCATCCTCATTGATGGCCTGATCAGGAATCGCATCAACGACGGGTGGCAGATTGTATCCCCAGAAGCTGTTCCAGTCCGCAAGGAAAGCCTGGTTAGCGAACAGGGTATCTCGGGCAGCAGCATTTGCCGGCCTGGTATACTGGGCCATCAGATTGACAAGGCCCTCAACGTCGATCGTTTTGCTGTACCGCTCGCCCGCGATGATGAAATCGATCTTATAGTTGGCTCGGCTGTCCGGATCGGCGATCTGGTACCAATTGGCGATCCGGGTAGTCGTCGACGCGCCGATGATGGAAATCAGCATATCGTCGCCATCGCGGGAGAACCACAGGTCCCGGTCGTTGATCGCGCCCTCGGCATCCTGATAACCGATGACATCGATGTCCGTGCCGGAGGGGTCATAGTTGTAGATGGTATCGGCACCGGACGAACGGCGGATCAGATAAGTATCATTGTCGAGGCCGCCATACAGAACATCGCCTCCGACACCGCCGTCCAGCAGATCATCACCGCTCTCTGCATAGAGAGTATCGTTGCCCTCTCCGCCCAGCAGAGTGTCGTTACCTTCACCGCCATAGATGATGTCATCTCCGGCTTCGCCTTCGAGCCGGTCTGCCCCCAGGCCGCCAGTCAGCATGTCGTGCCCTGCGCCCCCTAGAAGCGTATCGTCGCCGGCACGTCCGTCGAGCTCATCATCACCCTCATGACCCCGAAGCTGGTTTGCCGCTGCATCGCCGCGCAGCATGTCAACATAAGTGGTGCCGCTAATGTTCTCGATGCCCGCATGGGTCTCGCCCGCAGCACCGCCAGTGTTCAGGCCATTATCCTGCAGGTCGACGCCAATGCCCTGGGCAGCCTGGATGGTCTCGTCGGCCCAATAATAGTCGACCTCGTCAACGCCGTCGCCGCCATCAAACTGATCGACGCCTGCACCGCCCACGAGTCGATCGTTGCCGACGCCACCCTGGAGGATATCGTTGCCGTCGCCACCGAACAACTGGTCGTTGCCCGCGTCGCCAGACAGGATATCAGCCCCGGCCTCTCCATAGAGATGATCGGCCCCGTCGCCGCCGTTGAGTTGATCGGTACCAATCCCGCCGTTGAGCCTGTCATCTCCAACATCGCCATCAAGAAGATCGTCACCTTCCTCGCCGTAAGCGAAATCATTGCCGTTGCCGCCATCGATTACGTCATTGCCGGCGCGGCCATTGATTGTGTCGTTACCGCCATGGCCGTAAATGTAATCAGCGCCCTGCGCCCCGGTCAGGATCTCCGGGTTTTCGGTGCCGTGAATAACGTCAATCAGATCCCGAACATTGATCGTAAGGGTTTTAGTAAAGGTGAGGCCAGCGCCGTTCTGGTCGATAGCAGTCACCGTCACCTGGACAACAGGTTCGGCTTCATAATCGAGGCTAACGTCATCCCGCAGTTTCAGGGTGCGGTTGCCCACAACTTCGAAGCGCGCGTCGGTTGTGGTGAAGATATGCTGGCCAAAGTCAGTGGCTGGGTCATCTACATCCGCTGCCGTCAAATCACCAATCACCATGCCTGGGGTGTTTTCATCCACCTCGGATGCGGACAAGGAAATGTCGTGCGGATGATCATTGACCGATTGGATGGTCACGCTGACCGGGACGTCCACAGCGTTTCCGTCAGCATCAACTACGCGGATTGTGAACCTATCCTCGCCATAGTAGTTCAGCGTCGGACTATACACGATCTGCCCCGTGGCAGAGTCCAGCGTGACCGTGCCGTGCAGGGGCTCGGCAACGACCGAATAATCTACAATATTCTCGTCGTGATCGACGACACTGATTGGTAGGGCTGCTGTCGGAGTGTCCTCATTCGTCACGAGCGCCATAGGTTCTGCCGTCGGCTTTGCCTTACCCTGTGGATGCCAGTAACCGTCGAGCATATCACTGATCTGCTGTGGAAAAGCAGCAGGAAGCCCATTGTACGCCTCGCGCATTGCTGTAATCAACGGTTCGGCATAAGCAAGGTAAAGAACATGGGACGCGGTCGCGATCGACCGGACCCGTGTCGCCTGGCTGGCCGCATAGTAATCTTGAAGTGCGATGGCGGTCTCAGTGCCAATGACACAAATCTGCAGATCGTCGCCGGATCTAGTAAGCCAGATCTGATTGATTCCGACATTGCCGCTGAAAGCAATGGTATTGACGCCTGTATTGTCGAGAACCACATCCTGCCCGGACAATGCATCGAACAGGTAGGTATCGTTACCCAACCCGCCCTCAAGCTGATCGTTTCCAATATCGCCGGTCAGTTGATCATCACCGTCGCCACCCCACAGCGTATCGTTACCGGCGCCGCCAACAAGCACATCGTTGCCGACACCGCCGTCGAGCAGGTCCACATCGCCGCCGCCGATAAGCTGGTCATCGCTGGCATCGCCGTAGAGTTGATCCGCCCCAAGACCACCGTCGATCAGGTCCTTACCGTCGCCGCCGCGCGCAATATCATTGCCATCCTCGCCGGCGATGTTGTCATCACCAAGGCCGCCAGTCAGGGTGTCATCGCCGGCGCCGCCGACGAGGACGTCATTGCCCTCCCGACCGTCGATGATATCGTTTCCGCCAAGCCCCAGAAGCGTATTGTTGTTCATACTACCATAGAGAGTGTCGCCATGGGCCGAGGATCCGGTAATGTTCTCGATACTGATGAGGGTGTCGCCGTCCGCTTCTCCGCCTGAAGCAGTGGCTGCGCTCAGATCGATGGCTACGGCCACCGTTGAGGCCACGTAGCGAATAGTGTCGGACCCGCTGCCGCCATCGAGTATATCGGCTCCCGCGCCCCCCCTCGAAGGTGTCGTTTCCGCTCCCGCCGTACAGTCGGTCGTTACCAGTATAGCCTGCCAGGGCGTCATCTCCGTCGTGGCCGGAGTAGACCTCATTGCCACTGCCTCCCAAGAAGGTGTCATCTCCCGCCGTACCGGCAAGTGTCACGTTCCATCCGAAGAGAAGGTTGGTCAGGCCGATGCTGAAGCCATCCGCGAACTGAATTTCCTCTACACGTTGATTGATATCTCTTTGATTAGTGATCTTGATGGCCCGACTAGCGCCACGGAAGCTCAGGGTCAGTTCATCTCCGGCCCATGCGCCGTTCAGATCCGAGAAGCTGATATCAGTGTCGAGTTCAATAACATCGTGCCCGCCGTCTGCGGACAAATCGAATTTCTCGCGAGTTACCTGCTGGCCACTGGTGCGCAAAAAGCCACCGCGCCAGCCGACCACGTTACTACCTTCATTAACAATAAAGCCTGACGGTGAAGGTGGCTGTGTGCCGTTCTCCTCGACCACGGTATATTTGTCGTAGTCATATACGATCTCGCCATCTGGCCCGGTAACCTGAAGACGCCAGTAGGACCGGCCGTCGGCGTAATTGATACCAGTTGGAGCCCAGTGCGTGATTGAATAGCCATCCTTGAGTTTGCCATCCCGTCCGACGGCTTCCTCGACAACGAATTTACCTTCGGTAATCCTAAGCGTGCCCGTAGTGCCCTCAGTAATGAAGTAGGTGTCATCGCCAGCGTTGCCAAGCATGACATCCCAACCACCGCCGCCTGTGATGATGTTATCTCCATCATTGCCACCCAGGCGGTCTCCGTTTTTACTTCCCGTAATGTTGTCTATCGATTCATAGGTGTCGTTGTATGCGTCGTAGGTGTTGGTGTGAGAGTAGCCTAGGTATACCCTTATTGAAGATGTATTGGTAACATAGCTGGCGGTATCTTCACCGTCACCGCCGACCAGAACATCGGCACCTTCACCTCCCTCGAGGATGTCATTGCCAGCCCCGCCATAAAGGATGTCCTGGCCGTCGCCGCCATCCAGAACATCGCTTCCAGCGTTGCCGGCCAGAATGTCCGCGCCAGAGCCGCCGCTGATGATATCATTACTGCCGTTGCCGGTAATCCAGTCGCTGCCTGCACCGCCTGTCAGCGTATCCTCGCCATCCGTTCCACCAATCAGATTGGTTTCCTCCGCATCGAGCGTGCCGGTTGCGGTAAACACAAAGGTCTCGATAGGCCGGTTGTCCGTACGGTACCAGTCCTTAAGCGTGATACGGTCAGTCAGACTATCAAAGCTATGGCTCTCGCTGTTTTCCGTTGAAATACCCAGAACGAGATCGTGACCATCCTGGTGCAGCATTACGTCCTGGACGTTAATACCAAGACCAAACTCCAGGGCATCGGGATCGATATAACCATTTCCGTCCCGTCCGATGGCGCCGCCAGGATCCGGAATCAAGCGCTCCAGAGTATCCGAGGTATAGTCGAAATTCAGACGATACAGCCACTCGAGCCCGTCGAAGATGACCTCATCGTCTTTAGTAATTTTGTTTGTTTCATAATCGACAGCGTAACCGTTAACGTAACTTCCGTCCTGGTAAATCACCTCCCATATTCCGGCAAATGCATCGATCACGGTATCCTGGCCATCGCCGCGGCTATATCGGAAGATATCAGCGCCAACACCCCCGGCGATAAAATCGTTGCCACGCCCGCCGGATAGAATATCCTGCCCCGCGCCGCCGTAGATATCGTCGTTACCGCTGTCACCGGAGACGACGTCGTCTCCGGTGCCGCCGGTCAGATGATCATCGTCGTCTCCGCCCACGATGAGATCGTTATGAGCATCGCCGGAGATAAAGTCCCGGCCTTTACCGCCGGTGCCCACATCAAAACCCGGGAGCAGTTCGATGATATCGTTGCCATCTCCTCCCACAACAAAATCGTTGCCGTAGCTTCCGATAATCACGTCGTCGCCCGCCGTGCCTACGATAAACGACGTGAAGTCACCGATGCGGATCGCCTGCCCGTCGCTCAGCACCAACCATTCGACTCGCTTCAAGCTATTGAACCAGTCGCGCATGACCATCTGGTTGCCCGAGAAAACGCGGGCGCCACTGGCATCGGTCGTCATCACCTGGAGGATCAGATCCTTGTCGGTCGTGCCGGCAACCGCGCCGCCGCGCATCAGCCGGATATCGCCGAGCCCGATACCAGCGCCCAGCACCAGACTATCATCCCCTCCCATCGGCGCGCCGGAGCGAAAGACGTTATGATCCGCGAGCCAGTCGCGGCCAACAGTCCCGTTCTCGATCTGCTCAAGGCGCTCGGTGATCGGGTCGTCCGCCGCCGACCAGCCCTCACCTGGATCATCGGAGATCCAATCGGCACCATCGCCCATGCGGTAGATATATTGATCGCCACCCGCGCCACCGTAGAGCCAGTCATTGTCTCCAGCCCCGCCGGCAAGAATGTCGCCGCCCGCACCGCCAGTCAGGGTATCCGCGCCCTCTCCGCCCTCCAGCCAATCCGAGCCTTCCCGGCCGCGCAGAGTATCATTGCCTGCGCCGCCGTTGAGGTAGTTGCCGTCGCCGCCAAGCGATACGCCGCTGCTCGAACCGGCATTGAGGACATCGTCCCCGTCGCCGCCGAACAGCCAGTCAGCCAACTTACCACCAAGAATGGTATCATTGCCGGCTCCGCCTAGCACCGTATCGCCACGATCAGAAGATTCAATGTAATCGTCACCGTCGCCAGACTGGATAATGCTGGCAACATCGACAGCCGTCATCTGGCCACCAAATACCTTGCCATTAACTTTTATAGAATTATTTATATTGCCTTGGGTCTCTAGGATGTTTTCACCTGAAAGTTTGATTACATCCGAGCCAGAAGAACCCTCGATAATATCTTGACCAGCCGTGTCAATGTTGTCCTGGTAGACGTAGCCTCCGATTATGTTCTGCCGTGCCAATCGCCCCGAAAATTGATCATAAACCAGCTGAAATTCAACATCGCTGGCAAGCGCCCCTGCCTCCTTCAATATAAATGCAAACCCTCCATACCAGTCTGATATGTGACGACGCTGCAAGCCGAGCTCTACCGCACGGGAAAGAACAAGTGCCCACTCTGCCGCAAAAACCGAATCTGGCTCAGCCGTGATCAAGGCTCCAATCGATACAGAATTCTGTAAATATATATCAAACTGCTGTGCCGTCTTGAGGTCCCCCATAAGGGCGGCAATCTCAAACCGCTCCGCATTGCCATGTGCCAACTCCAAACTATTGTAAAGCGCACGCTTAAGATACAGATCGCCGCCTGCTATCTTAAAATCCGTATCGCTAAGCCCAAGGTATGCGCCGTAATTAATAAGTTTGTCAGCTGCATCTTCGCCCTTGAACGATGCCGTAATGTTTACCTTATCCCGACTAGAAACCGGCCTATAGACAAATTTTTTGCCCCGCATGCCATAATTTCCAGCCTGGACAGCCTGCGGATTAAGTATGACCCCACCAACAAGTCCCATTATGCCATTGTAGGTGCCAGCAACTGAAAGAGCCACGTTCTGGGCTGCTTCCTTTGAGCCGCCCTTCTTTGACCACAAGTTGCCAACTGTGAAAGCCCCACTGCGCTCATCCCAAATAACATCGGCCCCAGATCGCGGCGTGCCTCCAAATAGGGAGCCAATAAGCCCTCCCGCAATAAATCCGACAAAGGCGCCAATGGCAGCTCCAACCGGACCCGCGAATCCGCTGAAAACAACTGCCAGACCCTTGGCCAACATTGGCCCTAGCGCGGCACTGCCAAGCATACTGCCAATTGCTGCCCCGAGTTGACCTCCAACTGTGTCGAAGGACACAAGCTCTCCGGCCAGCTTCGCACCGAGGAACGAGCCGACGGCCTGACCCATAGCAGCAAGGGATTTTACGCCTTCTAGGCCAGTAAAAATATCCGCCCCATTGGCAAGGTTGGCAGCCATTTGCCCAATGACTCCCCCCCCGGCTGAGTTTGCGAGCTCCGCCGCGAATCCATCCAGACCTATAGCGTTAATGAGTTCTGCTGTTAAATAAGAACTGATTGCGCCGGTAGCGGCACCCTTCAAATTTTGATAAAATTCTTCTTCAAATCCGTCAAATGCCTTCTCAATATTTTTACTAGTAGCATTACTCTGAGAGAAGAATGACGAATTTAAAATATCACCAAGATTGGATCCAATCGTCCTTAATGCCGCCGAAGCAACGATGCCGGTAATTTTATCACCCTTGGCTAAATAGCTCCCAAGAACGCTACCAATGGCTTCCCCCGCATCAACAAAATCAATGTTCACCGGACTATCGCGAAATCTAATTTGCGTTGGTCCGTCCGCGTTTTCGATGATAATCAGATCATTCTCAAATGTATGCCGAACCTTCTCGGTCAGCTTTCCGTTGATAGAGTCGAGGGTAATCACGACTTTCCGGCTTAGGCTATCAGTGGTTAAATTGACCCCACTCTCGTAATTAGGAAATGATATTGCAACGGTGTGCTTGCCCTCCTCTTGTGTTGTGGCAAGGGAAATCTCTTCGCCAGTCGGAAGAATGATGTTTCCGTCACCGGCAGCTTGAGTCGGATTTTCAATCGCACCTTTCAAACCGCTTGCAACAGCTACAATCAGGCTTGCCGTGCCAGCGTCAAGACCATCGAGAAAGTCAACACCGTCGATGACAAAGGAAAGCGGACGACCCGTTTCCGGATCGTAGTAAGCAGAGAAGCCTTGGGACCGCACGATACCGCCAAGGCCGATTTGGACAAAGTTTCCTTTTAGAGTTTGACGTTCCGTTGTAGTCTCAACCGTATCAATTAAACTGAAGGCGTTGCCTAAAGGCGCTTGCTTTGTCTTGATCCAAAGAGCTGCAAGGGCATTCTGCCCGGTTTGGAACTCTGTATCAAAATCAAGAGGCCTGAAAACAATCTGCTCCTGACCGTTAACAGTCTTTTTTACAACAGCGCCATTCTTGTCTCTTACGGCCGCGATTATACCCTGCTCAGCTAAAGCCAGCTGTTTTTCATAAGACAGGCTGTTGACCTCAGCAATCGTATCAATTCTATCGACCAATAGCCCTTTGCGGAACATTTCATACTGTCTTTGGATTACCTGCAAGCGCTTCTGGTCGTGCTTTAGAAGATCCTGCTCGATGGTGGCTTTGCTCATACCATCAGGCGGCTGTATTTTGCCGGCCTGTACTAAACGAGCCATAACTTCGCGCGTCTTCGTGTAAGTTTCGTCGTTAATAATTTCATCAAGATTAAGTGGTTTCATCAGCGCATCAAGGGATGCGCCATAGCCAATTCGAGTGTAAGGATGATTCTTTGTCAACCTGTGTATCAACTCATGGACGGCAGTCCGGACTGCCTCATACTGTAGCGAGGCTAGGTCTTTATCGCTCGAATCTATTTTAATTGCAAAACTATCGACATAGGTGGGCGCCCAATTCAAAAATTTATATTCGTCGCGATAGAAGTTTTTATTGTCTCCATCAACGTAGAGGCCGGCCGCGTCTATCGATTTCGGCGCACTTCTATCTCCCGCTCGAATTTGAGACGCCGTTAGGTGAAAAACCAGTGTATCATCGGAGTCACCATGACCTGTTCCTAGAATTGCTTCCGTTAATCCTAGATCTTTGTGATTTAACAAGATATACTCGATAGATCCGGTGACAAAACCTGTAACAGGATTGTTGGATAGTTCCCCGTCGTAGGTCACCATGACTGTGGGCATTCTGCCGCCGTCGGCGGTATCAAAACGGAGAACGGTTCCCATTACCTCTTTAGTTTTAGAAAATGCTAAAAACCGTGGATGGAGGCTGATCTTATCGGGAACCTCTTCTGCCGAAGACCATTCGTAGGGGTTGTCCCACGGCAGGAGATGCCACTTCTGGTCTGGGCTGATTTTCACATTTTCTTTTTTCCAGAGAACGGTCATTTCTTGCCTCCTTGCCCGCAGCGCATGTAATCAAGGTTGCACAACGCGTACCAGATGACAGAATTATTCTGGGCAATCCCCGTAGCCCAAAGCTGATCGAGCAGTTGCTTTTGCTCACTTCGTAAGATTGACTTTTGCGCCAGGCGCAGACGAAGTTGCCAGTACAATGCGGCGGCATGCTGCCTCCAGAATGCCGCACTGTTTCCTGTTGCGTCAGCGAGGATGTTAGTGGCTGCAAGTGCAGCAGATATGTCGGACACGCCATTCAACGCCAGGGCGCGTTTAGCCGTAAATGCCGTTTCATATTCGACTTGGATTATTTCCGCTTCGCAGTTCTGGACAGCGGAATCCAACTTTGCGCGCGCTCGCGGTTTTAAAACGAAATTGTGATTTACGTCTAAGCTCTTGCGTGCGGAACCAGCAAAGTTGCCAAACAGTGCGTCAACAAACAGACGATCGATCTCCGGCGCTCGCTTGCCATTAACCAGTTCGAGTTCGAGCCGCAGGATTGAAAACGAAGAAGCATCCGCTGCCTTCTTGTATCTCCGCTTCAGAGCGTGCCGCCCCCTGGGATAAGGAGGCATATTGTCAAGCGTATATGCAACTGGGCGGCCGCGCTCATCCCGCACTCCGGGGCGTACGTGAGGTGGCAAATTAATCAGTTCTGCACCATCACTAAATAGCAGCCGATCTGTATCTTCCAGTATAGACTCTTGGCTGGTTATATCGAATGTGACGACTGCATAATCAGCGATGTTGCTTTTCGCAGCTTGATATAGATCAAGAAACCAACTTTCTAAGAAGACAAAATCAGTCACGCTGATGCTGGGATTATCCAATGTAGCGACGACGTCAGCCTGCAGTTTGGCAAAGCTATTCAGGAGCGATCGATACTTGTCCGCGACGCCTGATGGCGGAACGCGGTTCGCAACTGCGGATTCGAACTGCCTGCCTGCGCTTACTACGGCCTGGTACTGGTCTACAATTCGGCTGGCTGTCGATGAAGCGCGGATGCTGCGCGCTTGCATGAGCAAAACCTCTCTTTCACTGGTTGGTAGCTCACTTTTATTCCGAGGCGCGGGCAGTGTTGGAGCGGACAATAAAGTGGGAACATCAGGCCACCGCAGCGGGAGGCGCTGCCGGTTCAGAGAAAAGTTTGTGCCAGCCTCCCTCGCCCATATCTTGCATCTTTGAGCTGCTAGCTCGCTGACTGCCAGAACGGGAGATGTGGCACTAACAAACAGGAAAACGGCAAGCAGAATTCGCGAATAACGTAATTTTCTACGCATTATCGTTCCCTCCCCGCTTCCTCAATCGTCTTCATGATCGGGCTCAGCAAGTACTGGATAATACGGCGCTCTCCGGTCTTGATGTCCGCCTGAACCGCCATGCCGGGCGTGAGCGGGATGGTGCGGCCGTTGGCGGTGATGGTCTTCTGCTTGAGCCGCACGCGTGCAGTATAGACGAGGCCCTTCTTTTCATCCTGCAGGGCATCGGGGCTGATGTGCTCGAGCACGCCTTCGATGTAGCCGTATTCCGTGAAGGAGAACGCCTCGAGCTTGACCGCAACCGGCTGGCCCTCCCGCACAAAGCCCATATCCTTGTTAAGGATCTGCGCCTCAACGATGAGGTTGCCACCGTCCGGCACGATCATCATGAGCGGCTGGGCCTGCTGGACGACGCCGCCGATAGTGTGGACGGCCAGCTGCTGCACCGTTCCGGCAACCGGCGCACGCAGCTCCTGCAGCACCCGGCGCTGG
>Ga0164243_10010529_pt1 | contig 13283 bp, 11 predicted proteins | sample OricompcompostOP_FD_108781 | JGI IMG/M metagenome (GOLD analysis project Ga0164243, IMG submission 108781) | Organic Plus compost microbial communities from Emeryville, California, USA - Original compost - Organic plus compost (OP) | ecosystem: Engineered > Solid waste > Mixed feedstock >... | reverse complement strand
TGCAGGAACTCAACCGCCGGATCAAGGCGGGCGATATCGGCGCGCCGCTCCATGTCGAGACGAATTTCAGCCACAGCATCTTCGGCTCGCTCGACGCCAAGAGCTGGCGCTTCGACCCGAAGGAGGCTCCGGCGGCGGGCTTCACCGGGCGCGGTATCCATCTCACCGATTTCCTCGTCTGGCTCTTCGGCCCGGCGCGTGCCGTATGGGCGCGGACCTCGAAGCTCTCGGCACGCTCGCCCTCCATCGACACGGTTGCTGTCCATCTCGATTTCGAGAACGGCATGACCGGCCAGCTCGGCGTGCTGACGACGACGCCCTTCTATGGGCGCTTCACCGTCTTCGGCGAGGAAGGCTGGCTCGAGGCGCGCGAGCCGAACAATGCCGAGCATGACGACCCGGCCGAACTCGTCTTCTGCGACGCCAAGGCAAGGCGCGAGATCACCACGCACAAGGCGCTGAACACAGTGGCGCTCAACCTGGAAGCCTGGGCCGATGCGGTGGAGGGCCGCGCCGCCTATCCGATCACGCCGGCGCAGATCCTCGGCAATATGCAGATCTTCGCGGCGATCGTGCAGTCCTCCGAGACCGGAGCGGAAGTGCGGATCGGCGAGGACGGATCACGGAGCGCCGTTCGCGCCTGAGGGCGGTGGCGGTTCGTCGAAGCCGTAAACCGTCATCGTTCCACTCCGCGCCGAATAGATCGGCGCGTCGATCGTTGCGACCGGAGTGGCGCCGAGGCGCGCCGCCGTCTCGTCGTTAAAGCCGAAAAGCAGAACGCCTTCCGTCGCATCGCTTTCGCTCCACGGCGTCTGGAGTTGGAACTGGTCGGCGGGACTGGTTCCGGAAGGCCTATAAGCGAGCACAGTGAGCGGCGCATCGCGGAGGGCGTGGATCATGCCCGCGGTCAGGGCACGCCCGCGAATGACGATCGTGTTGGCGTTCCGCTCGCGGGCGAGGGCGGAAAGGCCGGATGCGGTTTCAGACCAGCCGCCGAGCTGGCGAAGCTGCTTCAGCGGGCCTTCCGCCGTCTTCGGGTCGACCAGCGCGGCGCCGAGCATGATCGCGATGGAGACCACGCCGCAGATGGCGAGATTGGCGACGAGCGGCGCCTGCCGGCGGTAGCGGACGATGAGTGCGGTGGCGAGGATGATTCCGGCGGGATAGGCGGTCGCGCCCCAATTGGCATTGGCGCGGGAGAGGAAGCCCTGCAGGGTGATCGCCAGAAGGACCGGCCAGGAGAGCCAGAGGAGGAGCCGGTCGATTTCCGGCCGCTCGGTCTCGGCGCGGCGAAAGAGCGCTGCGATCATCACGCCGAAGAGGATGGGACCGGCAACGCCGAACTGCGCGCCGAGGAATTCGAAGCCGCGGACCGGATTGATGCGCGACAGGCTCCAGCCGATATTGTCGCCGGTGTGCTCGAAGGTGGCGAAGCCGTTGGTCGCGTTCCACCAGAGATTCGGCGCGATGACGGCGAGGATGATGAGGAGCGCCAGCGCCGCCTCCCGGCGCAGGAGCGCGCGGCGAAGCTCCGGCAGGGCGAAGGCGGCGATGATCGCCATCAGCGGCAGGTAGATCATCGCATATTTCGCATAGAGGCCGATGCCCGTGGCGAGGCCGAAGCCGATGGCGGCGGCAAGGCTCGGCCGCTCGACATGGGCGATCAGCGTATAGAGCGCGAGGCTCCAGAAGAAGAGCAGGAAGACGTCCGTCGTCATCAGGAAGGATGACAGCGCCACGGCCGGCATGATCCCGTAGAAGATGCCGGTCCAGAAGCCCGTGCGCGGACCGTAGAGCCTTCGCGCAAGGGCCGCGAGCACGAGCGCCGTGCCGAAATGGAAGAGCGGCGAGGCGGCGCGCACGCAGGCCGCGCCCGAGCCGCAGAGGCGCGTCTCGATGCCGATGATCCAGGCGATGAGCGGCGGCTTGGTGAAATAGCCGAAGGCGAATTCGCGCGACCACGCCCAGTATTGGGCCTCGTCGAAACCGAGTTCGCTCGGCGAGGCGAAGAGGACGATGAGGCGGAGGAGGGTGAGCGCGCCGAGAAGGCCGACGAGCACCGGCCAGCTTGTCCATGTGGCCGGCTTTTCCAGCGATTTTCCGGCTTCGGCCGACAGGACGGCTTGTGTCATCGATCTCTCATACAGGCCGGCTACACAGAAGGGTGGACCGTCTTTCTAGGCGGGCCGCACGACAGTCCGACGACAATCCTACCATTCCTTCCGGCTTCGCGGGGCAAGGCCGAACAGTCGCACATGCAGGCGGTCACGATCCTTGCCTCGGTGGAGAGGCTTCGCAGTCAGGCGGCGGACGGCGCCGTCCGGGCGCTTCGGGAAATCCGGGAAAGGCCGCTGCTGACGCTCAGCCTCCTGCTGGTGCTTTCGACCGCGATCTTCCTCATCGTTCCCGGTCTCGACCTCGCCTTCAGCCGGCAATTCTTCCAGGGCGATGCGGGTTTTGTCGAGGCCCGCAAGCCGGTGCCGCAGGCGCTCCGCGAATTCAGCGGTTATGTCACCGTGGCGGTGATTGCCGCCTGCCTTGCCGGGCTTCTCGCGCCGGCGATCGCCGGATGGCGGCGCTTCGGGCTGAAGCCGAGCGACGCGCTCTATGTGCTGACGGTCTATGTCGTCGGTCCGGGCCTCGTCGTGAACGGCCTCTTCAAGAACCTTTTCGGCCGCGCTCGGCCGCGCGAGATCGTCGAGTTCGGCGGGGCCGATCAGTTCACGTCCATCTGGACGATCATGGGCGACTGCACCTCCAACTGCTCCTTCGTGTCCGGAGAGGGATCGTCCGCGGCGGCCCTTCTGACGCTCGCTCTCATCACGCCGCGCGACTACCGGATGGCGGCGTTGGCGGGATTGGGCAGCTATGCCTTCGTGATCTCGCTCAACCGCATCGCCTTTGGCGGGCACTTTCTCTCCGATGTGGTGATCGCCTGGATCCTCGTGCTTATCTTCGCCATTGCCATCCGGCCGCTCTTCACCGGGGAGCGCGGCCTGGCGATCGACGAGGCGGTGTCGGGCGCGCGGAGATATCTGGAGGCGCGGAGAACAATGCCGCGGGCCGGGGCGGCCCAGACCGAGAGTTGAAGGGGTTGCATCCTCTCCCTCGCGCATCGCGGGAGACGCTCACCGGGGGATAGCAGAGCGGGTTCATGGAACCTCCATCCATCTGAAACAGTCCCATCATCGAAGCCGGGTAACCGGGCATGTCGTTCCATCAGCCATCCGAAAGGATTCCCCGATGCGGATATGCTCGCTTCTGGCTTCCGTCGCCTTTGCGGCGCTCGCCACCACCGCCCGTGCCGAAGACGTCTTCCCCGCCAAGCTCGTCGGCCATGCTTTTTTGCCCGCCATGACCATGGTCGCGCCGCCGGCCGATGCGCCGCGCGACGCTTGGACTTCCGGCAAGTTCAACGGCAAGGCGCGTAACGACAGGCCGATGAGCGTGATGGGCGATGTCGGCCCCGCCTATGGCAGCCACCCGACGGGTATCTCGCTGCCCTTCCTCGGCCAGCCCGTGCAGGGCATGTCGGGCTTCGCCATGAACCCCGCCGAGGACGGCAGCATCTACACCCTCACCGACAACGGCTTCGGCGCCAAGGTGAACAGCCCCGACGCGCTTCTCTTCTTCCATCGGATGAAGCCCGATTTCGAAAGCGGCAAGGTCGAGCGGCTGGAGACGATCTTCCTGCGCGATCCCGACCGCAAGGTGCCCTTCCGCATCGCCTATGAGGGAACGGACAGCCGCTACCTCACCGGCGCCGATTTCGACCCGGAAAGCATCCAGTATCTCGACGACGAAATCTGGATCGGCGACGAGTTCGGTCCCTATCTCATCCGCGCCGCGAAGGACGGCCGCGTGCTCGCGGTCTATCCGACGCTGCTCGACGGCAAGCCGCTGACCGGTCCCGACACGCATGGCACGGTGGTGCCTGCGGCGCCGGGCAAGGACTATCGGGTGCAGCGCTCCGGCGGCTATGAGGGCATGGGCCTCCAGCCCGGCAGCAACCTTCTCTGGGCCATGCTGGAGAAGCCGATTCTCGGCGAGGACGGAACGCCGGAAGGCGATTTCCTGCGGATCATCGCCTTCGACCCGAAGAAGGGCGAGTGGACGGGCGAAAGCCGCCGCCTCCGCCTTTCCGAGGGCGTCGCCTCGATCGGCGATTTCAACTTCATCGACGAGTCCCGCGCGCTGGTGATCGAGCGCGACAATGGCGAGGGCGATCCGAGCCTTGCCTGCACGGGCGAGGACAAGTCGGCCTGCTATCCCCAGCTGGCCAAGGTCAAGAACATCGTGCTGGTGGATTTCTCCAGCGTGGATGCCGAGGGCTTCGTTCGCCGCATCGGCCATATCGACCTGATGGACATCCAGGATCCGGACGGCAAGGCCATCGTGAAGACGGCGGCGAAGCGCGACCTCGCCGGCAAGTTCACCTTCCCCTTCTTCACCATTGAGGATGTGAAGAAGGTGGACGATACGCATATCCTGGTCGCCAATGACAACAACCTGCCCTTCTCGGGCGGTCGGGAGATCGGCAAAGCGGCCGACAACGAGTTCATCCTGCTCGACGTCGCGGATTTCCTCGCCGCGAAATAGTGCGATCGATGGCCGGGGACCGATCGGTCCCCGGTCCTCTTCCTACGAGATATGAAGCCCGCCTGAGACGAGGGCGGCCCATGCCTCCTCGGCATCGTCGGCAAAGCTGAACCATTCGAGGTCCTTGCGGCTGATCATGCCGGCATCGGCCATTGCCTCGAAATTGACGGCGCGGGTCCAGTAGGACCGGTCCACGCAGACGATCGGCACGGGCGGCATTTTCAGGCTCTGCACCAGAGTGAGAATCTCGAACAGTTCGTCGAAAGTGCCGAAGCCGCCGGGGAAGACGACCAGCGCGGCGGCGCGCATGGCCAGATGCATCTTGCGCATCGCGAAATAATGGAAGCGGAAGGTGAGGTCGGGCGTCGAATAGGCGTTCGGCTCCTGCTCGCGCGGCAGGCGGATATTGAAGCCGATCGAGGGCGCGCCGGCCTCGCTCGCCCCGCGGTTCGCCGCCTCCATGATGCCCGGTCCGCCGCCGGTCGCCACGACATTGTCGCGGATGCCGTCATGGTCGCGGAGGGCACCGCCGCGCTCCGAGACGATGCGGCCGAAACGGCGGGCCTCCTCGTACCAGAAGGCGGAACGGGCCTCGGCCGGCTCGGGCGCATGTGGCGGGGGAGTCGGTGCCGTCCCGTTTTCTCCGGCGGGCCTGACCCGCGCGCTGCCGAAGACGACCACGGTCGAGCGGATGCCCCAGTTTCGCAGGAGTTCCTCGGCCTTGGCATATTCCAGCAGGAAGCGAACGCCGCGCATGGAATCGCCGAGCAGGAAATCCGTGTCGAGCGCGGGCAGCCGGTAGGCCGGGGAGTTCATCTGATCGTGATTATTCGGCATGGGATTTCCTGTTTTCCTCGATTGCCACCTCGACGGATCGTTCCCGCCGCGGATGCCTGCTTATAGGCCGATTGCATCGGCGGAGGGCTTGCAGAAAGCCCGCAGGCTACAGATTTTCATGGAGATCGGGCAGGAGGCCCGCCGGGAAGGATCGGAGGCCGGAAATGGCGTTCCATATTGGGCAACTGGTCGTGTGCGTGGACGATGCGGTGCATCCGAACTGGACCGCGCCGGGCTATCGCTTCATTGGCGGCCTCGACGGGCTGACGAGGGGCCATGTCTATACGATCCGGGAAACCGGATTCCGAAGCCGCGGGGAGAGGCCGGGACCTATGGCGTCCGTCTCAGCGAGATCGTCCGCTCATCTCAGGGCACATGCGTCGCCGACAAGCCGTTCGACGCCTCGCGCTTCGCGCCGGTCGACCATGCGCGGCTGACCGTCTTTCGCGAAATGACCAGGCGGGTCGAAAGGAAGGTTGGGGAACCGGCGTGAGATCGGGACGCGCGGCAAGAACGGCTGTCTTGATCTAAAGCGGCGGCACGTCGATCCAGCGGCGCTCGATATTGCTTCGGTAGCCGAGTTCGGCAAGTTGGACGTCCTTGGCGCCTTCCAGGAGCGTCGGCGCGAAGTCAGCGCCTTCGGCCACATGCTTCAGGAAAAGCTCCCAGCCCCGACGATAGCTGTTGGCGGGTTCGCCCTCGATCGGCAGTTCCTCCCAGTCATCCCTCGGGTTTTTGGGGGCTCCGTCGCTTGAGCGGCCAAGACGCGGCGTCGATGTATCCGTCTGGACGAAGCAGGCCGATGGCGTAGCTACCGCAGACCCTTTCGTGCCGTCGATCTGCATCTGGATCGTGGCATCCCGGCGCACCCGTGTGCACCAGCTGCAATTCACCGATGCGATCGCTCCACCTTCGATCTCCATCCGGGCGAAGACCGAATCCTCGACATCCACGTCATAGGGGACGCCGTCCTCATCGATTCGGCGTGGCACATGCGTGCGGCAAGTTGCATTGATGGAGCGGATCGGCCCGACGATCCCCTCGATCATGTAACGCCAGTGCGGAAACATATCGAGCATGAGTCCGCCGCCATCCTTCTTCCGATAGTTCCAGCTGGCGCGCTGGGCAGGCTGGTCGGTGCCGTCGAAAACCCATTGCCCCATCTCGATCCGAACCTCGAGGATGTCGCCAAAGAAGCGATCTCTCGCCAGCTCGCGAAGCTTGCCGAAACCCGGCAGGAACAGCTTGTCCTGCACGGCACCGTGCAGGACACCTGCCTTCCGTGCGGCGGAGACAAGCCGCATGGCATCTTCCACCGAACCGGCGATGGGCTTTTCGGTATAGATATGCTTTCCCGCCGCAATAGCCCGGGTCAGCACCTCCCGACGCTGACCCGTCGCTGCCGCGTCGAAGAAAACCGTATATTCCGGTGAACGGAGGGCGGTATCGAGATCGGTCGTCCACCTGGTGAGCCCCGTCTCGGCGCCGAGTTCGGACAGCCTCTGCTCGCTGCGTCCGACAAGCAGGAAATCGGGCATCAGCCGGTCGCCGTTGGAGAGCGGCAGGCCGCCCTCCCGGCAAAGGGCAAGGAGGCCGCCGAGATGCTGGCGGCGGGCAAGGCTGCCGGTCGCGCCGTGAAAGATGATTCCGATCCGCTCTTCCGCCAAGTTCTGACCTTTCTTCGTCTCGATCACTGAAGAAGCGCCGCCATGATCCGCTCGCGGGAAAATGGCAGGCCGGTGATGCGCGTACCGAGCGCGCGTTTGAGAGCGTTGCCGATGGCTCCTGCGGTAGGGCCCTGGGCCGCTTCGCCGACTCCGAGCGTGGGTTCCTCATCGGCTGGAACGAATTCCACAAAGACCTCGGGCGTCTCCGAGAAACGCAGGATCGGATAGCTGTGCCAGTCGACGGACGCGACGCGTCCATCCTCGAAACGCACCTGTTCCTTCAGCGCCCAGCTCGTCGCCTGAACGATGCCGCCTTCGATCTGGTTCACAGCCCCGTCGGGATTGATCACCAGCCCTGCATCGACTGCCGCCCAGACGCGCCGGACCTGCACCTCCTCGCCGACCGTGATCTCAGCCACCACAGCGACATAGGCTGCGATGTTCTTGTAGCGGCCAAATGCGAAGCCGAGAGCGCTGTCATCTTTCGATGGGGAAGGCCATCCCGCCATGCTAGCGGCCTTTTCCATCACCCTTCGGGCACGACGGTCGCTCGAAAGCGACAGGCGATAGGCGACGGGGTCTTCGTCGGCGGCCTCCGCCAGTTCGTCCATGAAGGATTCGATGGCGAAGATATTGGTGAACGCACCGAGCCCGCGCATCGAAGAGGTCCGGATCGGAACTTCCCTGAGAAGATGATGGACGATCCGGTGGTTGGGAAGATCGTAGTAGGCTCGCGCATTGCGGGTTCCGCCACCGCCGACCGCATCCGAGGTGTCGGCGATGTCGTAGACCGGAAGGGCGTCGGCCATGGCATCGGCACCGAGAAAATTCGCCATGCCATTGTTGCCGGGACGGCGACCATGCACCGGACTCCAGATCTCTATCGTCCAGTCAAGTGGGCGATTGTCAGTGTCGAGGGCGGCACGCAAGTCCACAGTCATGGCTGCCCCGACCGGTGGCGCGCAGGAGAATTCGTCCTCTCGCATCCATTGAACGCGAATCGGGGAGCCGGGAAGTCTCGTGGCGACAAAGGCGGCGTCAAAAGCCGCATCATCCGCGGAATTGTGTCCATAGGCGCCAGCGCCCTGAGCGTGGAAGACGCCGATTTGATCGAGAGGTATTCCGAGCGTCCTGGCTACCCAACGTCGAATGGAAAAAACATCCTGCGAATGAGTCCAGACCTTGAGATCGTTTCCATCGTACGCCGCGACCGCACAGGATGGACCTATGGACCCGTGGAACAGGAAGGGCTTGGAGAAGCGCATCTCGATGACACGGTTGCCCTGCAATGCCGATGATGTGCCTTCTTCGATGATGCGTGTTTCCGCAGGCTGAGCCGTCAAGGTCTGGGGCTCGGCAAGATCGTCGGGAACCAGGCTCCGGTGGTCCCAGACTGCGAGGCCACGGGCCGCGGCGAGGGCACGAAGGACCGTGGTCTCGTTCTCGGAGACGAGAGCGACCAGCGAGCCCTCCCGGAGGATTTTCAGAGGGCCGCGAGCAGCCCTGGCAACGGCCGTCTCGTCCAGTGAAATGAGCCGCGCCGCGCGTGTAGGCTGGCGCAGCATCCGAGCGTGCAACATACCTTTCGGAGCCAGGTCGTGCACGAAGGCCGGGCCGGTGAGCTTCGCAGCAAGGTCGATCCGCGGAAAGGCGTGGCCAACAATGCGATAGGAAGATGACGGCTTGATTGCCGGAATGGCCGAAATCGACCGATCAAGGTCAATCTCCGAAGTGAGCGACCAGTAGTCTTCGCCGCTTGCCTCGCCATCACAGAGAAAGCTTCCATCGTCAATCCGAACGGAAGAGGGATCGACGTTCAACTGCTCGGCAAGGCGGCGAATGAACAGCATGCGAACGGCGGCGCATGCAAAGCGTATCGCAGCACCTCCGACCGCTACGGAGTTGCTCCCCGAAGTTGTGCCTTCATCAGGACTTTCGGCGGTCTGTCCGCTGACAAGATCGATCCGTTCCGGCGCGACATCCAGTTCCTCGGCGGCAATCTGGACGAAAGCCGTCAGGACACCTTGGCCGAGTTCAATCTTGCCTGTTGCGATACGGACTTGGCCGGCCGTCTCGAAGCCCACCCAGCTGCCGAGCCTGGGATTGCCGACGAGGCTTTTTGGAAGCATCGCCTGCATCACCGTATGGTCCCGGCGGCGCGCTGGACGGCGCGAACGATGCGGTTCATTGCGCCGCAGCGGCAGAGGTGCATATCGAGGGCCTCGATGATCTCCGCGCGAGCTGGAGATGGCGTGCGGGTCAGAAGTGCACTCGCCGATATGAGGATACCGGACAGGCAGTAGCCGCACTGACCGGCCTGCTCTGCAAGGAAGGCCTCCTGCAGTGGATGAAGCCCTTCGTCGCCGCGAGCCAAGCCTTCGACTGTAACAACCGATGCTCCTTCTAACGTCGTCACAAGTCGCGCGCAGGAGAAAGCCGGTGCCCCGTCGATCAGCACCATGCAAGCACCGCATTGTTCCATCCCGCAGCCGAAGCGGGTGCCGCGAAGGCCGAGATGGTTCCGAAGGATGTAGAGCAATGTCTCGTCATCCTCGACTTCGACCTCTACCGGTGAACCATTGACCGAGAAGGAGACGGCTTCCCGCATGCCACATTCCACTCTAGCCGAGCACCCGGTGCGCCCAGCGTGCATGGGCGAAGAGCGTTCGATCGGCATGTCGCCGGGCAAAGAACTGCAATCCGATGGGCATGCCGGTGGGGCCGCGGAAGACCGGCAGCGTAATCGCCGGCACATGGAGCGCCGTCCACATCTTGTAGAGGTCGGCGCCGGCGAAAGCATCCCAGCCGACAGGAGCCTCGTCGGTAGCCCCCGGCGTCATCAACACATCGCAGTCCTGCCAAAGCGAATCCATTTTGAGGCGTAACCGCTCGGCAAGGCTCCATTTCTCGATATATCGATCGAAGCTGCCGGCAAGTCCGTCGGCGATACGGTTCGCCAGGATGCCGTCGCCGATCCGGTCACGATGATTCTCGATCTCCCAAGTGAAAGTGCGCACGAACTCGAAACTGGATATCCAGCGATGGGCGTCGGTGAGCTCGGCGAACTCATCCGGGAGTTCGGCGTCGATGATGGTTGCACCGTTCTTGGCGAGCGTCTGCGCGGCATCCTCGACCAGCGCTTGAGTCGAGGACGCAACCTTCGGCCAGATATGCGTCCGGCAGAATCCTATCCGCGGCGGAACTGAAGTCTCGGGAATCGGTTGAGGCTCGATGCCAAGCAGGACATCACGATAGAGGGCAACGTCGTCGACGGAGCGCGCGCAGATGCCGAGCGTGTCGAGCGATCCCGACGCCTCCATCACGCCATGAAGCCGGTGCTCGCCCCAAGTAGGACGATAGCCGACGATACCGCAGAAGGAAGAGGGACGGATTGTGGAGCCCGTCGTCTGGGTCCCGATCGCGAGCGGCACCATGAAATCGGCGACCGCGGCGGCCGAGCCGCTTGAAGAGCCGCCGGGCGTGCGCGTCACGTCATGCGGATTGCGGGTCGGACCGACGCGACGATTGGCGAGTTCCGTGGTGACGGCCTTGCCTAGCAACAGGCCACCTGCTTTTCGGGAAAGGGCAACGCAGGCCGCATCCCGTCCAGCCTGGCGGCCCTTGTGAATGGGGCTGCCCCATTCAGTCGGCATGTCCGCGGTATCGATGATGTCCTTGATCCCGAAGGGCACGCCCCCGATTGGTCCGCCCTTCCCGTCCCGATCGAACTGCCTGGCGGAAGCAAGGGCCTGATCCGGATTGAGGTAGGTCCAGGCCGCTACCTCGGGCTCGCGTGTTTCGATGCGGTCGAGGCATGCGCGCATCACGGCCTCGGCGGTGAACTGTCCAGAGCCGATGCCAGCGACAATTTCGGTAGCCGTCAGCTCGTTGCGCGGCCGCACCATCCTGTCTCCCTAGAAATAGCGGACCCGATCGGGCATCCAGAAGCCGTCCACGGGATTGCCATAGAGGCCGAGCCCGGCGCGCTCCTTGAGAATCTTCAGCTGTCCGTCCCTGGGAGGCAGGGTCCCGGCAAAAACATCCCGCATCCAGTCGATCAGGACATCGAAGGCGCGAAGGCCGCCGAGATGGGGATATTCGCCCGGACTGTGGGCGTCGTTTTCGGCGAGCCAGAACTCCTTCGGACCCGCAATGCCGCCATAGACGCGGTAGGCATCCTCAAGGGGATTGAGCGGATCGTATTCCCCGTGAAGGATCACGACCGGACATTTGATCTTGGCAAGCTCCGCGTCGCTGAGGACGTAACGGTCTGCGAGACGATCGAATGCCTCCTCATCCGTGATACCCGTCATGTACATGAACTGCTTCTTGAAATGAGGCGACTCCTGCTGGAAGCCATATTGCGGGCCATAGCAGCCGGCTGCGGTGGCGATCGCCTTCAGCCGCGGCTCGCGGGATGCGAGCTGCAGAGCCCAGAAGGTTCCCATCGAAAAGCCGATGCAGCCGAGACGTTCGGCATCGACATCGGGCCGCGTCACCAGATAGTCGAGCACGGCCTGCATGGCCGGCGCGAAGTTCTCCGGGCTGTTGCGAATCTTGCGTAGCGCCGATTCTCCCTGACCGGGACCGTCGACAATGGCGATGTTGAACCCGCGCTCGCGATAGGGATTGTCGATGGCGTCCGGATAAAGCTCCTTTGGCGAGTCGAGTCCCGGTATGTGCAGGACCGTCGGCGCTTTCTCCTTGCCGCAGGAATAGAAGAGACCGGGCAGGCTCTTGCCTTCGAAAGGAACCTCGAACCGCTCGATCCGATGCCGGCTCAGCTCGATCAGCTTGCCGAAACATTCGATCAGCTTGCCATGGAGATAGATCTTTTCCGGATGATCGTCATAGGCGAGCGCATGCTGGCCGATGTGATAGTCAAGGGCGGCCTTGTGATAGAGGCGACAGGCCGTCTCGCGATGCCCTTTCGCCTCGGCGGCGCGAGCGAGGCCTTCCTTGTGGCCGGCCACGCGCGCCATCTGGCGAGGGATCATGGCATAGCTGCGTGTCCCGGCAGGAAGCCGACGACCGTCATAGAAGAACTGTCGGTCGCGACCGGTGGCCTTGACCAGATAGTCGAGTATCCAGAGCTGATTGTCGCGCTGGCGGATCAGCTTCATGTTTCCGGGCCCGGGTTCTCCATGCAGCCATGGCGTTCCGCCTTCGTGCCCGTCCGAATCCATCGACATAGCCTTCCTCCGTTTCGATCAGACCGAATGCTTCTCGCTTGCGACTTTCATCAGGCAGTAGGCAGCTTGATCCACTCGTCCTTGGCCAGTGGAACGACCTTGTAGCGGCGATGCTGCAGCGAAGGATTTCGTTCGCGCACGACACGAACACGATCAGGCTTCACTTCGGCGAAGAGCAGGCCCGGCCCTTCGCCGAGTTCGGCCACGACAACCCCCATCGGATCGATGACGACGGAGCCGCCGGTGCCGCCGGGAGGGGCCTGATCGGCCCCGATCACATAGGCGGTATTCTCGATGGCGCGTGCGCGGACGAGGGTGATCCAATGATCCTCTTTCCGCGTGCCCGCGGTCCATGCCGTCGGCAGAAGGATGACCTCGGCGCCCTGGTCGACAAGCTGGCGGGTGATTTCCGGGAAGCGGACATCGTAGCAGGTCATGACCCCGCAATCCAGGTCGCCAATGTGGAAGACGACCTGCTGATCGGTCGGGCCCGGCCTGATCCAGTCGGATTCCCGGCCGCCAAAGGCGTCGTAGAGATGGACCTTGCGATAGACGCCGAGGTCGGTGCCGTCCTTCCCGACGATCAGGATCGTGTTGTAGCCGACTTTCTCTCCCTCGATTTTTTCATTGAGCCCGCAGAGAACATAAACGCCGAGGCGTTTGGCGAGGGCGCGCAGGCCACTGGCAAACGGGCCGTCGAGGGATTCGCAGGTCTTCAGAAACTCGGCATCCCTGACGGGCTGCTTGAACATGGCGTATTCCGGGAAAAGGACGAATTCGGCGCCCTGCGCGGCGGCCTCCTCGGTCATCCTCACGACGGTTTCCAGGTTCTCCTGCGTCTTCGTCGTGGCAGAAAACTGGCCTATGGCGATCTTCATGGTTCTTCTCGCTTTGTGGGAGTTGCCCGTCAGGGGATCGCGCTGATGAGTTTGTTGGCAGCGGATATGTTGGGAAGCTTCTCGCCCTTGCGGACGCGGGCAAGCGTGGT
>Ga0164243_10010528_pt1 | contig 13284 bp, 11 predicted proteins | sample OricompcompostOP_FD_108781 | JGI IMG/M metagenome (GOLD analysis project Ga0164243, IMG submission 108781) | Organic Plus compost microbial communities from Emeryville, California, USA - Original compost - Organic plus compost (OP) | ecosystem: Engineered > Solid waste > Mixed feedstock >... | reverse complement strand
GCTTTCAGCACTTTCGCAGTAGTGGCCACGGCTTTTTTATCTCCGCTTGTTGCAGGACTCGCGAAAGACATCAGCACGATAGAACCGCCGATAAATAATAATGATGCTAATTTTTGCATGTCTATGTTGGTTGTTAAGTTCTTATTTTTCTGCGATCAGCGCGTCCAAATCGGCATTCCATTTGGCGACATAATCTTTGTAATACTGCCCGGTTACTTCCCCGGTATAACCCGTATGTATCTGGCGTACCACGCCTTTCCTGTCTATCAGGATCGTTGTGGGAAATGCCATCATACGGTTGAGCGCCGGAAGTTTTTCTGACGCCACTTTCTTATCAGCAATGCCACCAAAAAGAATATCATATTGAATATTGTATTTCTCTTTTAATTTACCCAGCGTGTAGCGGGCATATTCCAGGTCGTCTTTTTGTTCAAAACCAATTGCAATGGCTTCTACGCCGCGGTCCTTGTTCTTATTGAACCAGGGCGATAGGAAGGAGGTTTGATCAGTACAGTTCGGACACCAGGTGCCGATGATTTCTACAATAACAACTTTGCCTTTGTATTTTTCATCGCTGAGAGAAACATTATTCCCGTTAAGGTCTGGCAAGGTAAAGTCCAGCTTCGAATAGCCTTCCTTCAGGTAAGTTAGCTTATAGGGATCCGGTAACTCAGCTGCAGGATTTTTTTCGCCGTCAAATTTAATGTTGTTATAGATGCCCAGCGATAGCTCCCCTGTCAACGTTTTGTCATCATTCACTTTTCCCTTGATGTAAATAGGGCTGGGGCCAGTAAAGCCGGAGAGCTCGAACTCATCGCCATGGATGGTGCCTTCCAGCTCGCGGCTATCGCCCACTACGGACATAATTACGCCGGTCAGTTTGTTGCCGTCCTGTTTCAGTAAACCAATACGGTTCGGCGTAGGTTCCTTGGAATAAATTTTCAGTTCCCACTTGCCGTCGATGTTGAATTTGGGCGCTTCCTCCGTGCCGGCAGGCGCAAAGCGGTACGATTGCCCGTATTCCGCCGTGAAGGGAAGTGCGTTGCCCCGGAAGTTGGGCACCAGGCTGCGGTACTCTCCCGTGATGCGGCCATCGGATTCAATTTTGGCTACCAATGCAGCATCATAGGTGTTCATCTTGATGAAAAGGGAATCGTCCCCGATGCGCTGCACATGGAAGTCGTCGCGCCGGCTGCCGTTCAATAAAGTAAATACGGCATGCTCCGCATCTTTACCGCTTAGCTGGAAGTTAAACGGCACCTGCGATTCGCTCAGTGTAAATACGCCGCGCCAGACGCCCTCCCTGATGAATGGTTTGGCAGGATTGGCCAGGCTGCTGCCCCAAAAGCCGGCGGCAAACAGGGTAGAAAGGAATACTTGCTTATACGATTTCATGGCTGATATAAGTTTAGGATGAAGAATGAAACGGTTACGGATACACGCTTTCAATCCCGGTGGGAAGAATTGAGGCACATGAAGATAATGGTGGTGGTTGGTGGTGGAGTAAATTATTGATCTAACATCGGGATGCCTGGTACAGCATATGAGTACGTTTGAAAAGATGAATGGTGGTTGATAGCAAAGATAGGAGGGCAAAAAACAATTTCCAAATAAAAGTCTATAAAATTTGTGGACTAATAATTAAAACCTTCGCTGTAAGGCTTTTACATTGGGTTTTTATTCCGCCGGGGTTGTCGTACCTTTGCGGTTTAAAACACCTGGTTTGAGTAAGACAGTCTATTTAATTACACCGCCGTTTACGCAGCTGAACACGCCATATCCGGCCACCGCCTACCTGAAAGGATTCCTGAACACCAAAGGCATCAGTTCTTTTCAGTCGGACCTGGGGATAGAGGTGACGCTGGCCTTATTTTCCAGGGCGGGGTTAACCCGTTTGTTTGCTCATATCGGCAACCAGGCTGCGGCAGTATCTGAAAATGCCGCGCGCATCATCGCTTTGCAGGAGGACTATATCAACACCATCGATGCAGTCATCTCCTTCCTGCAAGGCAAAAATCCCACCATCGCCCACCTGATCGTAAAGCGGGATTACCTCCCGGAAGCCAGCCGCTTTGCCCAGCTCGACGACCTTTCCTGGGCTTTTGGCTCCATGGGCAACCAGGACAAGGCCAAACACCTGGCCACGATGTACCTGGAGGACCTGTCGGACCTGATCATGGAATGCGTAGACAGCCACTTCGGCTTTAGCCGCTACGCGGAAAAGCTGAGCCGCTCCGCCAACAGTTTCGATGAACTGCACACCGCGTTGCAACAGCCCTATACTTATGTGGACGAAATCCTGGTGAACATCCTGCAGGAAAGAATGGCCTTCGTACAGCCGGCACTGGTATGCATTTCAGTACCCTTCCCCGGCAACCTGTACGCGGCGTTCCGTTGCGGGCAATGGATCAAACAACACTACCCGGGCGTGAAAATCGCTATGGGCGGCGGATTCCCGAATACGGAACTGCGCTCGCTCTCCGATGCGAGGGTGTTTGAATACATCGATTTTATTACGCTGGACGACGGGGAAGCCCCGGTGGAAAACCTGGTCAGATTTGTGCAGGGCGAGCTGGAGGAAGCCGGGTTGAAACGCACTTTCCTCCTCAAAGACGGCGTAGTAACGTATATCAACAACGCTTCCTGCCAAGATTACAAGCAGAGCCAGGTGGGCACGCCGGATTATGGCGACTTCCTGCTGGACGATTACATATCCGCCATAGAAGTCGTCAACCCCATGCACAGCCTTTGGAGCGACGGCCGCTGGAACAAGCTCACCATGGCCCATGGCTGCTATTGGGGTAAATGTACCTTCTGCGATATTTCTCTCGATTATATCAAAATATATGAGCCCATCGCGGCATCCATGCTGTGCGACCGCATGGAAACCATCATGGCGCAAACCGGGCAGACGGGCTTCCACTTCGTGGACGAAGCCGCCCCGCCGGCCCTGATGCGGGCCCTGGCGCTGGAAATCATCAAGCGTAAGCTGAACGTCAGCTGGTGGACGAACATCCGCTTCGAAAAAAGCTTTACCCGCGATCTCTGCCTGCTCCTGAAAGCCTCCGGCTGTATTGCCGTGAGCGGTGGACTGGAAGTAGCGTCCGACAGGCTCCTGGGCCTGATACAAAAAGGCATCACCGTTGCGCAGGTAGCCCGGGTAAACAGGCATTTCACGGAGGCCGGCATTATGGTGCATGCTTACCTGATGTATGGCTTCCCCACGCAAACAGCGCAGGAAACCATCGACTCCCTGGAAATGGTGCGGCAGATGTTTGCCGCCGGCATTCTGCAGTCGGCCTACTGGCACCAGTTCACCATGACGGCCCATAGCCCCGTAGGCATGGACCCCGCCAAATTCAAAGTACAAAAGGAAACCGAAGCTACCGGCCAGTTCGCCAATAACGATATTATGCACCTGGACCCTACCGGTGCGGACCACGAGAGCTTCAGCTACGGGCTGAAGAAGTCCCTGCTCAACTTCATGCACGGCGCCTGCCTGGATTACCCGCTGCACAAGTGGTTTGATTTCAAGGTGCCGAAAACCACGGTGCCGCCTGATTTCATCACCCGCGCGCTCTTCGAGGAAGAAGCTGGCACGGTGAAGCCTACGTCGAAAGTGGTGTTCTTGGGCAAGCAGCCTTCGTTTGAAGTAGTCACCAAATCCAAAAAGGGCAGCACCTGGGAAATGGCTTCCCTCACGTTCCAGGGCAAGCGGGAACCCTTTAACATCAAGGTAGACCCGCCGCAGGGCGCCTGGCTCGCTGGCATCCTGAAGGAGCTGGATATTAAGCAAACGAAAACTTATACTTTACAAGAAGTGAAGGAAAGTTATGAGGCGGCAGGGCTGGAAGATTTTGAACTCTTCTGGGATAACAAGCCGGTGAATACCCTGCACAAAGTAGGATTGCTGAAATTATAAGTTGGTGGCCGCCGGATGTACTGCCCCAAACCTGGATTCGGAGTAGCGCAAACCGCGGCCCGTTCTTTTATTTCTTCACGTATTTCCAATTGCGGATCTTTCCTTCCGCCATCCACTCAACCGCTGTGGCGATGCGGGTTTGCCGGGTGGCATCCGTTTTCGCTTCTTCAATCCAGCTGACGTATTCCTTTTTGTTGGAGTAGCTGAATGCTTCATATGTTTTGAGCGCGGCTTTATTTTTTTTCAGCGCGGCCATCAGGTCGTCCGGCGCGGTGATTTCCTTCTTTTCCTTGCTGACGGGCTTCTTCGGTACTTTCACACCTTCGTCAATGAGTTTGGCGGCCTGCTTCAGGTACTTCTTCAGGATCTTGTCTGAAGGGAGGTCTTTTAGTGTCTCCAATTTGCCGAGGTGGCCCATGCCGGATTCCCCTACTTCGGACAGGATGTTGTCCGGATCCTCCATGATGCTGGCTTTCCACAGCACCACCGCGCAGTGTTTTTTGAAAGCGGCCATGCTGAAGAGGATGGCGCCATGGTATTCAAAATGCGGGAAACCCCATTTGATGGTTTCTGTAATTTCCGGGAATTCGTCGTGTACCAGCTCGCGCAGGTGCGTGAGTATCGGTTTGGCAAAATCTGCCGCTTTCTCCAGGTAGGCGTCTATCCTCGGATCAGTTTTTTTTCCTGTTTTTGAGGAAGAGCGGGAAGTTGTAGTCTTCATAAAACTTAATATGGTCACCAGTCAGGTCGATGATCGGTCCTTTATCGTTCTTAGGCCGGGGATAGAGCTGCACGTCGTTCATGTTACTCAGCACTTTCCAGCCGTCCTTCGTTTCCTGCACGTTGATCAGGTGCATGGTCTTGAATTTCGGGTTGTAATATGTTCTAATTTCTGTTATTTCCCAAACATTCATCGGGCATTCCCGGCGATAGAGGAATGCGCGTTTCGCATCGTAGAACGACGTCGTTTCCGGGAGGGTGTTGAATTTAATGAAGACCTCTTCCAGCCGCTGTTCCAGCGCTTCCACCATTTCTTCCGTGATCGGCCTGGGCACGCTGGGGTGAGTGCTGGTGCCAAGCAGGTAGAGCGCCTCCCGGTAGAAGTCTTTACAGTAGCGGATTTTATCGGTGTCCCTTTCATCGATGGCGTCGCCGAGCAGGAGCAGCGCGCCCTCCGGCGTACTGAGGTCGTGTTTGAAATGGTCATGGCCATCGTCCACCTCGTAGGGGAGATGGTCGTACACCGTGCGGCGGTCCCACCGTTCCAGGTTCTTGATGCCGATGCGTATGGAATAGCCGCCGAGCAAAAAGTCGTCCTCCACCATCATCCAATCAATAATGGCCGTTTCCGGGACGGTCACCTTTGTGCCGGGGCGGGAGCGTTTCAAATTTGTTTTATTGCCGATAATGCCGGTCACCTCTCCGTTTTTGATTTGAGGGGACGTCAGCCAGGGCTCTGCGGTAATATTGCCTTTGGTGATACGCACCCGTAAGGCAAAGCTGTGTTGTTGTTCCCGCGGGGTTTGCAGGGCGGATTTAAAATAATGGATGGTGTTCATGGCTTTATAGGCCAGCTCCTCATAATTTTCAGGGGTGAGGGGCGGGGTAGGCAATCCGTCAGTGATCTCATGCCAGGGCTGTTCGATAGGGTTCACCGGCCGGCTGAGGAAAAACTGCACAAATTCCCGGTAATAGCTCCGGATGCTGCGCCTGATTGGGGAAAATAACGCCATTATATTAACGATTTACAGATGTTGTAATTAATAAATGTGATCGATGTGGGGTAATAGCAATAATATATACGACAAGGACCGTTGCATGGACTTCCGGTCAGGGAATAAAAATACGTAAATCTTTTTTACCGGTAAATGTGATGGTTTGACCGGCAGGTTGCCCGGCATTCGCCTTTTTGGATATAGAAAGTACGCGCCCGGTGCCTACATTTGTAACGCAATCAAAACAATTACCCTACAATGATTACAACTGAAGCGTCATTGATCCTGGATGTAAATCAGATCAGCGTTTATTACGGGCAGTTTGCAGCGGTGAAGGAAGTATCCTTCAGCGTAAAGCCCGGGGAAATATTCGGTTTGCTGGGCCCCAACGGCGCCGGCAAAACCAGTACGCTCAGCGCCATAGAAGGGCTGCTGCAGCCCAATGCCGGCACGATCACCGTAGCGGGTTACGATGTGGTCAAACAGCCGTTACAGGCAAAAGCCAATATGGGCGTTCAGTTACAGTCCACCAGCTACCAACCGGAGCTAACGATCACGGATATACTACGCCTCTTCGCAGGCATATACGGCGTGAAATTATCCGCTGCCGATATCGCCCAAAAACTGGAAGAAATACAACTGCAGGATGCTGCCGGTAAAAAGTTCGGGCAGTTATCCGGCGGGCAGCAGCAAAGAATTTCCCTGCTGATTTCCACCATCCATAATCCTGTGCTGGTATTGCTGGACGAGCCTACCACCGGCCTGGATCCGCAATCCCGCCGGCAGCTCTGGGAGCGCATTGAAGCGATCCGGGAGCAGGGGCATGGCGTACTGCTGACCACGCACTCCATGGAAGAGGCGGAAGCAGTGTGCGACCGCATTGCCATCATCGACCATGGCCGCATTATCGCGATCGATACGCCGGAAAGGTTGATAGACCTGCACCGCCACGATCCGGAAGTGATCCGGGCCTCGCGCAAAGGGAAAATTACGTTGGAAGATGTGTTCATTGGTTTAACCGGACGTGCTGTACGTTCATAATTCAATATAAATGGCTATCCAAATACCTGCAACCAAAGAAGTATTAACAGCCCTGATGCGGGCGGATTTTACCACCGTGTGGCGCAACCGCCGTTCGCTGCGGCTCGTGCTGGCCGTGCCTTTGATCATCCTCATCTCCTGGAAGGGACTGGTGAATCACCTGGGCGCTTTTGTGGTGTTGTCTTCCGTGCTGACCATCGGTTTAACCAGCATCGGGTTAATGGGGTACACGAATTCCATCGCCCGGGACCGCGACAAAGGCGTGTTCCAGCGCCTGCGCGTAGCGCCCGTATCCTCCTGGACGATTATGTTTTCCCGTATATCCGTACAGGTTACCCTGATCGCCGTGATGACGCTGCTGGTGTTTACCGTGGGTTTTGCCGTGGATGGAATCCGGATTTCCGCACTGGGATATTTAACAGGATTTTTAATGACACTGCTGGCGGGTTGCCTTTACCTCGGTTTGGGGCAGCTGATCACCGGGCTGATAAAAAACCCTGAAACCGTGAACAGCACTACGCGCCTGGTGTATTTCGCCTTCATCATGGTGGGGATGTTCGGGCAGTTTGGGGTGTTGGGCGATGTGGTCAAAAAAGTGGTGATCTGGTCGCCCTACGGCGTGGTGCAGAAAGCGCTGGCAGGAAGTTTGCAACCCTTATCCTGGACCATGGATCATACGCTTGCCCTTGCAGGCACGCTCGCCTATACGTTGATTTTCGTGGCGCTGGGCGTGAAGTATTTCAAGTGGGACAGTAAATAGAAAATACGCTTTATTCATAATGGTAGTCCGCAGGGGTTTGATCTTCCTGCGGACTTTTTTTATTTTCCGGGGAGTAATTTTTTTTATTTTTTGGGGGAAGAACTAATCCTTCCTGTTGTTAATGAACTCCCATTCGAGCAAATGCGCATTGCGGTGTTCCATGGCAACGATGGCATCAAAACGCGGTAGCATCGCCGGATGATTCGCCGCAACATCGTGTTGCTCGCCGGGGTCCGTTGCGAGGTTGTACAGTTGCCACGGTGCGTTCCTGTCTTTTTTCATCCCTGTCTTTATCGCTTTCCAGTCGCCCGTTCTGATGGCCACGGCCCCGCCTTTTTCCGGGTATTCAAAGTACAGGTATTCCCGTTGCTGCATGGCCTTTGGGTTGCCGGTGAGGGCAGGCAGCAGGCTGATGCCGTCGTTGGCAGGCGCTTTAACGCCGGCAATGGCGGCAAAGGTGGCCATGATATCGTATTGTGCGGACAGTACATCGGAGGTGGTGTTCGCAGGGATCCTGCCCGGCCACCTGGCAATCAGCGGTTCGCGGATGCCGCCTTCGTAGAGGTCCATTTTCAGGCCGCGCAGGATGCCCACGCTGTTGAAGAAGGCTGGGTCTACACCGCCGTTGAAGGTAGTGCCGTTATCGCTGGAAAACAGGATGATCGTGTTATCGTCCAGGCCGAGTTTTTTCACCAGGTCCATCACGATGCCAACCTGCGTATCCAGGTAGGTGATCATGGCAGCGTAGGTGGATTTCGGGTACTTCACCGGGTTGTAGCCCTGCTGGCCCAGGTAGGGCTGTTCATCGAACTGGCCGATGTAATTACGTACGGCCGAATCCGGCGCCTGCAGCGATACATGCGGGATCGTGTAGGGGAGGTAGAGGAAGAAGGGCTGGTTGCGGTGGGAAGTAATGAACTGCGCCGCTTTTTTGGTAAGCTCGTCTACGGCGTAATCTTTCCCTTTGAAGAGGTTGAAGATGCTGTCCGTCGCCTGTTCCGGCTTAATCTGTTTGTGTACGAATACGTAATCGTTGTTCAGCTTATCAGCCTTACCATTCTCCCAGAGGTGCGTCGGGTAATAGTTATGCGCCTGCTTTTGATCGAGATAACCGTAGAAGTAATCGAATCCCTGTTTATTGGGATCGCCTGTCGTGTTTTGCATACCGAGGCCCCATTTGCCAATGGCGGCGGTTTTATAGCCGGCCTGTTGCAGCATATGCCCGATGGTGACAGTACCTTCCGGCAGTGGCATTTGTCCGCCTTCCTTTTCATCTTCAAAGCCGCCCATTTCATAATTCCCGCGGATATAGCTATGTCCGCCATGGCGGCCGGTGAGCAGCATACACCTGGCCGGCGCGCATACCGGTGTGGAAGTATAAAACTTGTTGAACCGCACGCCTTCGCGCGCCAGCTGGTCCAGCCGCGGTGTTTTGATCTTTTGCTGCCCGTAAGGCCCGGTTTCTCCTATGCCCAGGTCGTCCGCATAGATGAAGATGATGTTTGGTTTCCGTTGCTTGCCTTGCTGGGCCTGCGTTTGAGTGCCTGCAGCAAGGGTTAGCAGCAACAGGATGCTGTTTTTCATGTTCATGTTCCGTGGTGTTTGAACTGGGAAAATACATTGATTTGGAGATACCGGGGGAATTATTTTATGCAAGCGTTTGCGGAGAGGGATGGAGTTTTTTCTGCTTTCTATTTTTTGACTACGGGGGGCAGTAAGCCCGATTTATTGCTTTGTCTTTTCCTTATCGAGCCCCAATAGCTCAAAAAGCCGGTACAACTCAGCGATTCCTTTTTTAGGATTAAGAGGATCGTAATGGCCACGTTTCCGCGAAAATCTCAGGGCATCCAACAAATAGGGGCGTAGTCTTGCATAAATATCCGGGTTGCTGCGGATGAAATACTTTTCACTCTTAGTATAGTCTTTCAATGGGTGATGTTTTCTTAACGCGGCTATTACTGAAGCGCAATCCGGATAATATTTCCCAGTGTCTTCTACATGCAATAGAAACCAAAACTCCAGGGATGGTGTATTGACCAACACGTAGATTCGTTGTTGTAGAGATTTATTTCCTGAAATTTCAGATAAATAATTATTGAATGTGTTTTCCTGCTTTTCAGAAAGGACAACATCAAGGTCTACGATCCAAATAGAAACATCATAAACGAGAGCATTCTGTTTAACGGCTTCAAACTGCTCTTGGAGTGATTTTTTACTTGGCAGGTCAGGTTTTATTATTATTCCGGAAGGGTTTTCATAGCTCCTGAGCTTATCCAAATACCATTTTTCCGTTTCGCCATCTACTAAAATAGCATAAGTCTTTCGCCCAACGCCTTTTCTTTTGTTGCTACTTCTCGTCATGGGATAATTCGATGTAATAATCACTTAATGATGGCACTGCACCCAGTTTCCCGGATTTGTATGCATTGAAAACAGAAGAAGTATCTCTAATCACAGAACTGTCAAAGTCACTCAATGAATAAAGGTCTATACAGCCGTCTGGTTTCTTCTCAGTGAACCAAATGGCATCATCCCGAAGTATATCTCTTTCCATCAGCAGCTCGCGGTAATGAGTAGTTGCAATCAGCTGGGAGGAGCTGGAATTGACAAGGAACAGCAATAAGAAGTGTTTTACAAGGTCAGGATGTAAGGACGATTCCAATTCATCGATGAGGATAACTTTTGTCGTGGTTAGCATTTCATTTAAAATTCCGCTAAACTGAAAGTATCGCTTAGTACCCTGTGACTCTTCAGCATAAGGCAGGCCGTATTTTATATACTCATCTCCTTGTTGCACCGCATGTTCGAAGTGTATCTCGATTCCTTCAATCAGGTCAACTTCTTTGAGGTCAATACCTCTTCCTTTCTTTTTTTCATGTTCATTTATCAGAATTAAAATTTCTTTTAAGTCATTCCCTAATTTGGCCTCTTTCTTTTCAATAAAAATATCCGTGATGCCAAAATCAGCTTTTTTCATGAACAGAAGTACATTATCCTTGATCGTGGAGTTGGTATTCAAGCGTCTGCTGGTACTATCAAACAAATCTGTTTTTGGGGTGATAAGGTGATGCAGGACCTCGAGGAACCAGTCTGTAACTTCTTTGAGTGCTGTAAAATCAATATTCGTTTTCAGGAAACTGCTTAAAACCGTAGCATTCCAGAGTGTATTGAGGATCAGTATATCTTCTTCCGCTTTTTTTAGCTTTATCTTACTGCCAAATTTTATGTTGGTTAGTTGTTTTTCAGCATCCGTACTCCTTTCAAATACGAGTGCTTTTTTAGGCGTGTAATAGTATAACTTTTCTGAAATCACCTCCTGCTTGCTTATTTGTAGCTCATAAAGATACCTACGCCCGGCACAAACGAAATTTAACTCAAAAATGGTGGGCGCATTGCTGGAGGTCTTGTCGAAAAGAAATGGTTCGAACTCAAGAAGTTCCTGCTTTTGATTGCTAGGGGTAATGGCAAGCTGCCGCAAAAAGTTCAATGCTTGCAGGATGGTGGTTTTTCCGGAACCATTAGAGCCGTAAAGTATGCCTAGCTTGAGTAGCTTAATGCCCGGAGATGGCTCGGTTATATAGTATTTTTCCAGCCGGTCCGAATTTTCGGGTTCAAAACTAAGGGTTACTTTGTCCTTGAGGCATTTATAGTTTTGTATGGAAAAATTAATAATCATTTGTTTTTATACTCGTTTTATGTAACTGTCTTACAAAAATAACGAATAAAATGTAAAAATAGGCTATTTTACATGGACAATAGCAGCCTCTTCAATATAATTCCTCAGCACCCAATAATTTGAATCGATTATCCGGGATCATGTACAAACTCCATATCTTGCTGGTAGCAAATACCAATGGGGTTAACATAAACTAATTGTCGCTAAAGCCGGAGAGCCAACACAGCAGGAAGCCCTAATTCCTGCCCCGCTCCCCCGGATACAACTCCTTCACCACGTCCGTTTGCACCACCTCCTTCGTTACCACATCTATCGCGCTCAGCCTCCCGTAAAACGCCGCTCCTGTATCAATGTTCCACATATTGCAGGCATGCATAGGCACGTCCGAATCATAGTTGAGGGTAGGGGTATGCCCAACGAAAATTTCCTTGAACAGCTGTAGCTTCTTGGGGAAGATGGCTTTATCCCGGCTGTCGGACGCGCGCGCCAGCTCCCACAGGGTGCGGTCCTTCGTGAGCACGCTCACATCGTCCTCATAGGCAGGCCCGTTGGCCGCGGTAAAGCCGCCGTGTACAAACAGCCGGTTGGAGGTGTCCGTATAGAAGTATTTCATGCTGCGGAAAAATTCCAGGTGGGTCAGCTTTTGCGCTGCCGTATAACCGGCATAGCTCCGAATGGTGGAATAGCCGTGCCCCGTTAGCCAGCGGGGATTCAGCGGGTGGCCCGTCAGCCAGGATTCGCAATGGGCGTCGTGATTGCCCTTTATAAAAATGCAGGTTAATTCCGTGGAAAGCCGGATCAGCAGGTCGATCACCTGCGCGGATTCCGACCAGCCGTCCACGTAATCGCCTAAAAATATCAATTGATCCGATGCGTCCGGTTGTAGTTTTTCAAGGAGTTGAATAAGTGCCCTTAACCCGCCGTGAATATCTCCAATCGCAATAATCCTGTTCGCCATGACTATGTATTATGCTATTAATTTATGGAGATTTTACGACATGCGCCGGGCAAAAAAAGGGTTACCGGTGGCGGTAACCCTTACGCATATGCGAATTATTTTCTATTGTCGGGTCCATTCTTCATGGATGGGCGCGCCCTGCGAGCTTTTGCCGCTGTGGTCCCACTTGTTGCCGTTTACCGCGCCTTTGAATTGCAGGCTGGCGCCTACGCGGCTATGATCCCTGGAAAAGAAGGCTAACCGTTCCGCATATACGCCGTTTTCAAAGGTGTAGGTTCCGCCGCCGGTGCCAAAGAACTGGCCGGTAGCGGTGTTGATGGCAACCCATTGAAACCTGCTGCCGGTAAGGATCTTGATGGTCTTCCGGTCGCCGGGCTGAATGGCGTTCATCGTACCGTTGGACTCCCGGCCGGAGATCTGCCAGAGGCCGGCCAGCTCGCCCTGGCCATAGTCGATGCGGGTCCAGGTGGTTTTGGTGTCGCCAATGCTGGTCACAAACTGATCGCCGTCGAACGTAACGCCGGCTTCAATACGCTTTCCAACCTGGGTACTGTCCGCCGTATTAAACTCGATGGCCAGTTCCCCGGCGTCGTCCGCCTTGCCCTGCCAGGTGCCACCAAAGGTGGATTTAAACCCCTGGGCATTGTAAGTGGTGATGGAAAAATAGGTGGGCGTCACCAGGAGGATGGTGGTATCGCCCCCGTTATAAGCGCCCCAGGCGCCGATTACAGGCGATTGCGCCTGTGCGGTAAAGAGCCCGGCTACAGTCAGGCATACCGAAAGGCATAAGTTAAACAGTGTTTTCATGTGATGGTGGATTTATCTTAAAGTTAGGGCCTGCGGCCCGCAATTGCCAGAAAAATCCGGGGTATTTTTTAGGCGCCGGGTTAGTACCGCCAGTAAGCCCTTTAGGCCCTGGCGCTAAAAGAAAATGTCCACATAGTCCACCACGTTATTCCCTTCGCAGTTATCCATTTCCTGCAAGCGCCAGTATTTGCGCGCGCCTTTGGAGAGGAAGTGATAGGTGCCCTTTTTTTCGCAAACTTCCCCGTTGTTGACATTGCTGTACCGGGTACGGATAGTGCCGGTAAACACCAGCTCCGCCGGGGAAGTTTGGGTGATAGTACCGTCAATGGTCACGAAATCCTTTTTGTCGTCGCTATACTGATCGCCTTTGATGGCAAACGTGCCATCGGCATTTTTAACGATGTT
>Ga0164243_10010527_pt1 | contig 13285 bp, 13 predicted proteins | sample OricompcompostOP_FD_108781 | JGI IMG/M metagenome (GOLD analysis project Ga0164243, IMG submission 108781) | Organic Plus compost microbial communities from Emeryville, California, USA - Original compost - Organic plus compost (OP) | ecosystem: Engineered > Solid waste > Mixed feedstock >... | reverse complement strand
TCGAAGGCGCGGCCTGTCTGCCGCTCCTGCAATTGCGTCATCTGCGACAGACGCAATTCCTGAAACTTGAGCTGCGCCTCCAGCGCATCGACCGACGCCTTGAACGGCACCGGATCGATGCGAAACAGCGTGTCGCCCGCCTTCAACGGGACATTCGCCTCGACCGGCACATCGATCACCTCGCCCGCGACATTCGGCACGATCTGCACCGACTGGCGGCCAACCAGCACATCGCCCTGCGGCGCACCCCAGTTCATCGGAATGAACAGGCCAACGAGCAACAGCAGCAGCACGATGGCCGGCGAGATTTTCCAGAACAGGTTGAAAGGAACGATCTTCAGCTTCACCAGGATGAACAGCAGCGCGAGATACACATTCAGAAGAACGACGATCATGATGCCGTCTCCCCTTTACGCGCCCGGAGGATGTCGACATAGGCCCAGATCACGGCCAGCGGCCAGAACACGAAGCCGAAAAAGAATGTCACCCAGTCCGCGATATTGACTGCTTGCGCCCACGGATGATTGCGCTTGCTCGCGATCATGCCCGGCAGCATCGCCATGAACACGATGACGAAGATCGTGCTCGCCGCCAGCACGATCAGCACGATCCAGGCGAAGAGATCGAGCCCGCTCATGACAGGCTTCCGATCAGCTTACCGGTTGCGGCTCAGGGAATTTCCATTTGCCGCTCAGGATCTCCGGCTTCGGGCGATAGAGGCGCACGATATAATTCCAGCCCTTGGTGATCGGCAGGCAGTTGGGCACCTTGCCGTCACAGCCGCCGAACTGCACCGTGATCGAACCGTCAGCGGCTTTCTGCCCGGTAATGTTGTTGACCGAATAAGCGTTGTATTGGTTCTTCTCGAAATACCCCTTTGCGTCGTAGACGCTGATCGACCAGAACCCGTCCACCGGCACATTCTTCACCGTCAGCTTTCGCGGTTTCGTGTCATCGTTATTGGGTGGCGTGATCGTGAGATACATCGCATCCTTTTCGGGATTGCCGCCCCAGGCCATCGCCGATCCGATGAGATGCCGGATTGGATCGACCTGCTGCCTGGTGCCGAACATGCCTTTCGAATCCGGCAAGGTCGTTCCCAGTACCAGCAACGCGTCTCGCACCTTCTTCTGGCTCGCCTGATCCCAGTTCGGCACCTCGAACTTGCCGGCGCTCTTCTGGCTGACCTTGACTGCATCCTGCAGGGCATGGACCTGTTGCAGATCCTTGGGATCATTCGGGTCGACCAGCGTGCGGATGGCGGCCACGACATAGCGGGTGCCGATCTTGTCACGCGTCAGCGTGACCGGCCCCGGCCGGTAGATCACCATGGGCGTGTATTCGTCTTCGTTGATGACCTGCATCGACATGAAGCGCTTGCCGGCGTGTGGCAGCGTGATCGTCACCGGCCCGGCATCGAGATCGAAGACCGCTCCCGAATAGAGCGTATCGCGGTTCATGCGAATGACGGTCTGCTTGTCGATCGGCGTCGGCTCGCGATTGTGAAAGAACCTTCCGGTCCCGCCCGCATCCTTCAGCACGCCACCGAAATAAAGATCGGTTTCCGCGCGAACGAAATTATCCGGGGTGACGGGGATCGGTTGCGCGCTCACCGCGACCGCAAGAACGATCGACGGAAAAAAGACGCTCATGCCGATCGCGATTTTCAAGCTCTTCATCATTTTCTCCGCTATTGAGCCGCCAACTTTTGAACATCCGGCAGAACCCACGTCTTGTCGAAGAGGGCTTTCGTCGGCGCATAGAAGCGCGCCATCAGCTCGAACTTGCGCGCCGGGTCTGTCGGCACCCAGTTGCTTTCCATGCCAGCAGGCGCTTTCGGACCGAAATAAATGTCGACCGAACCATCCGCATTCTTCTGCAATTCTACAATTTGCGACGAACGGCTGGCGCGCGGCATATTTTTGATCAGCGCGTGGGTCTCGCGGTCATAGGCGGTCACCGACCAATATTGCTCAACCGGCGCATTGGCCGGCACATTGAGGCGATAGGTTTTGGCGCCATCGAAGGCATCGCCATCCTTGTCGCGGATCGAGATCAGATAGAACTGGCCCGCACCCAGTCGTTTGATGCCAATATAACCGTAAGTGTAGGTAAGCCCGCGCACATCGACGGGATAAGCGTTAGGATCGGTGAAAGACGTCTGTGCCGCTTTCGCGAGTTCAGGGAAGACTGGCATCGTCCAGCGGCTGCCATTGAAAAAGGGCGGAAGCCCTGCATCATATTCGGCAGCAAGCAACTGCCGCGCTTCGCGAACACCCGCCTCCAAGCGGGCTTTGGTTCCAGCGTCGGGATTAAACGGTTTGCCCTTCTCGATCCCGATCGATCTGAGCTGATCAATCATCGCGCGGTCACGATCGAGCCAAGGTTCGCCCTGCACGATACGATCGAGATTTTGAAAGAAGCTCGCGTCATAGCGAATGGTGGAATCGAAATCGATATCCTTCACATCGACAAAAACGGTTTCTGGCGGATTGCCCGCCTGCGCAAGCGGATAAATCTTCATCCGCTTGCCATAGGTGATGGCCGTCTCGACATCGGCCGGGCTATGACTCTTGAGGTTCGAGCGGAACAACATGTAGCTGCCGAACGTGTCGGATTGCAGCGGGATATAGCCGTCCGGCACGTTGTCCTTATAACCAGGCGGCAGGATCAGATATTTCCCACCCCTCCCTTTATCGGCACCGAGCAAGCCCGCATCTTCAAGCGGCATCTGCCAGACCGTGACGATGTTGCCATTGAAGGATCCATTCGCGTCGCCCGGCGGCAGATCGAGAACGACCGGTCCATCTTTCGTATTGAGGAATGTCATGAAATAGAGCGCGTCAGGGTTCGGCGTCAGCGTCTGATTTTTCGAATCGAGTGGGCGCCCCCAATAGATGACCTGACCGACCTTGCCGCTCGTCTTCGTCAGCATCTCCTGAAGCATCAGATCGTAATTGACGGCCGGCATCCCCCAGATAACGGCCTCGACCGCGCGGCGTTCAATGGCGCGACGCGCGAGATCGTCCAGTGAAGGACTTTGCGCGGCTGCCAGTGTCGAAACACTCACTGCAATCGCTATAGCGAACAGTCCTCCTGCAGCCCTGAACGCATACATGCTTCTCCTCCCATTGATGCGATCGAGCAGGACGTAAAACGTCTTCTTCGGACTTGTCAGAAAGGCAAAGCATTATCAGCCTCACCGCAAATGGCGGCAAGGACGACAGCGGAATTTGATAACCGCCATTGCTCAACTTTTAGGGATAAATAACGCGTTCGCGGATCACATCCGCGTATCTCAATTTTGGCCGTCCCCGCGCAGGCGGGGGCCCGCTGCGGCGGTGGCGACTTCAAGCGCGTGCTTGGTAATGGACTCGCTCATGGTCGGCACTGCGCTCAATGATGATCGCTTGCATTCGCCGAACGAGAAATACGATCTCACGTCCTTCCCGTCACCAATTCCACGCTGACGCGCGGCGCAATGCGTTGCCGATCGATCACACGTTGGCGGTTACAGCCGCGTGTGTGGGTCACATCGCCACACACCATAAAGTCGATTGCGATACAATCGCACGCATATGACGTACGCGCGCGTTGTTTCGATCGAGCGCGATCGGAACAAAACGTCACCCAAAGTGACAATAAACAGCATTTCAACGACAGCCAGTGCTTCGTCGCATTGGATCCACCGACGCGCCAACAACATGAATTGAAGCAACTCGCGACGGCGCAGACTGCGCGCAACACTGATGCATGTGTCATCCGACTGTGATGCAGCGCCGACATTCAGGCCGCGGCAAATCATGCCGCATGAATCTTTGAATTGGGGTACGTCTTACGATGAACTTGATGAAGACAATTCTTGCCGCCTCCGCGGCAAGCGTGGTGACAATGACGGCTGCACAATCAGCCGATCTTCCCGTAAAGGCCAAAGCGGTCGAATATGTTAAGATCTGCAGTCTGTATGGTGCCGGCTATTACTACATCCCCGGCACAGACACCTGCATCAAGATCGGCGGTTATGTCCGCTTTGAAGCATACCAGAACGCGCCTCAGGGCGCTTATCCGGACAACAACATCGCCGGCGTCTTCAACCGCCACACCAACACCTTCGCGATGCAGTCGCGCTTCCGGCTCTCCACGGATGTGCGCACGCAAACCGAATACGGCACGCTGAGGTCCTATTTCAGTTTCGGCGTGAATGTCCGAAATAACGCCAATGATGTCGGTGGAACCAACACATCGGTCGCTCTGGAGCGCGCCTTCATTCAGTTCGCGGGTTTCACCTTTGGCCGTTCCGAATCATTCTTCGCATTTTACGCCGCCTCGAGCTATGGACTTATCACCGGCACGCTCGACGGCGGCACAGGCGCGACGGGCATGAACCTTGCCGCCTATACATGGCAATTCGGCAATGGCCTGACGGCAACCCTGTCGCTTGAAGACTCCACGGCGCGCAACAAGGGCGTCGTCGATCTCGGCAATCCAGCCAACACCTCCGGCGTACTCGGTGCGGCGCCGTTTTCGTCGAACGCAAGCGACAGCATGGGCGCCCGAATGCCCGATATCGTCGGCAATATTCGCGTTGATCAGGCTTGGGGCTCGGCCCAGATCATGGGTGCGCTGCGCGAGGTCGGTGCGCGCTACAATTTCACTAACTCATCGGCGACCTGCAATGGCGGCGGCACCAATACGACGGCCTGCGGTCACCCGGACGAAAAATGGGGTTGGGCAATCGGCGCCGGCTTGACCCTGAAGATGCCCTGGGATTCCAAGGACACGTTGTCCGGTCAGATCGCCTACGCAAAGGGCGCTTCGAGCTACGTCTCTTTCGTGAACACGAACAACGCGCTCCACTCGAGCGGCCTTGCGCTCGGCGCTTTCAATGATGCGGTGTTCGACGGCGTTGCGGGCGGTTCCACCCCACTCGAACTGACCGAAACCTGGGGCGGTTCGGTCGCGTTCCAGCATTACTGGACACCCAGCCTGAGGACATCCTGGGTCTTCGGTTACATGAATGTTCAGTACAGCGACACGGCCAAGGCCCTGATCGCCAATCTGGGCGCGCGTTGCATTGGCGCCAACGTCGTGATCAACAACGCCGCGGGCTGCGATCCGGATTTCTCGACGTGGCGCGTCTCATCCCGCACCATGTGGAATCCCGTGCGCAATCTCGATGTGGGTCTCGAAGTCGCCTATACCCAGGTGAACACGGCGTTCGGAGGCTCGACAGCCACCTTGACCGCTGCCAATAACGGGCTCGCTGCCGGCACCTACGCCCTCGAAGATCAAGGGGTCTGGTCTGCGGCGCTTCGTGTCCAGCGCAACTTCTGGCCGTGAGTGTAACGCAGTCGGCCGACCACCCGCGCGGCTGACCGTCTTCATATTCCCCCGTGTGAAGACATTGCACAACCGAGCCAAGGCAGTTGGTTCCCGTACGCGGGAACCAACTCATTTCAAACAATGGTCCGCCAAATTCTGGTTCGTCCGTATGTCAGCGCTTGACGCGAGGGAGAACGACTAGCTTGCCAGCGCGGCGAGAATTCGCGCCCAGCTTCGCGTGCCTTTGTGAAACGAGGTGAGATCGTATTTCTCGTTCGGCGAATGCACCCGATCATCGTCGAGCGCGAAGCCGACCATCAGCGAATCCATGCCGAGCACGCGCTTGAAATCGCCGACAATCGGGATCGAACCGCCAGCGCCCACCGTCACCGCCTTGTGGCCCCACTCCTCTTGCAACGCCTTGCGTGTCTTCACGATGGCCGGGCTGTCGAACGGCAATTGCAAGGCCGGTGCGAGGCCATGGTTTTCGAATTCGACCTTGCAATCCGCCGGAATGCGTTCGCGGATGAAGGCGCGGAAAGCCTGCTGCACCTTGACCGGATCCTGATCGCCGACGAGTCGAAACGAGACCTTCGCTTTCGCCTGCGAGGCGATCACGGTCTTCGCGCCCTCGCCCGTATAGCCGCCGATGATGCCGTTCACGTCGCAGGTCGGCCGTGTCGAGATCATTTCGATCACCATGCGCCCCTTCTCGCCGGACGGAATGCTGAGACCGATCTGGCCAAGGAACTCCTCCGCCGTGAGATTGAGCGCCTTCAGGTCGGCCTTGATGTCGTCCGGCAATTCCGGAACGCCATCATAGAAGCCCGGAATAGTGATGCGGCCGTCATCGTCATGAATCGCTGCCAGCGCCTTGGCCAGCACGCGGATCGGATTGGCCGCAGCGCCGCCGAACAGACCCGAATGCAGATCGCGATCCGCTGCCGTCACGATCACGTCTTCATAGACAAGACCGCGCAACGATGTCGTCACCATGGGTGTGGTCCGCGACCACATCGCAGTATCGCAGACGAGCGCCATGTCGAGCTTGAACTCGTCGGCGTTCTCTTTCACGAACGGGAACAGTCCCTTCGAGCCGCATTCCTCCTCGCCCTCGATCATCACGGTGATGTCGAGCGGCAGCGAACCGGTCACCGCCTTGTAGGCGCGGCAGGCTTCGAGGAACGTCATGAGCTGGCCCTTGTCGTCGCAGGCGCCGCGCGCGACGATGATCTTGCGTCCATTGCCAAGGTCCTCAATGCGCGGATCGAAGGGCGGCGTTTGCCACAGATCCAGCGGATCGACCGGCTGCACGTCGTAATGTCCATAGAAGAGAACGCGCGGACCACCATTGGCCGTCTCGGGCTTTGCGATCACAACCGGATGGCCGCTGGTCGGCCGCACTTCGGCTTTCAGGCCGAGCGTTTCAAGATCCTTCGCAACGAACTCCGCCGCGCTCTTGCATTGATCGGCATAGGCCGGATCGGTCGAGATAGACTGAATTCTCAGAAAGTCGAACAGCCGCGCGAGGCTTTTGTCGAGATCGGCATCGATGCGGTCGAGAACTTTGGGAAGGGCTTCGGACGCTGAGGTCATCATCATCTCCATTCGTCATTCCGGGGCGCGAGCGACAGCGAGAGAACCCGGAATCCAGACATATATGTTGTGCTCGCCACTGGATTCCGGGTTCGCGCGCAAAATGCGCGCGCCCCGGAATGACCTCAGCGCCTCAAAATCCCGCCCAGCGTTCCGCGCACGATCGCACGACCGATGGACGCTCCGGCCGAGCCGCCGATCTGCTTGCCGATCGAGGCGGCAATGCCGCCGACCACGCGTCCCGTGACGGTGCGCGTCACCTCGCGGGCGATGGTCTGGCTGGTGGTGAGCTTTTCGCCACGCTTGCGATTGGTGCCGAAGATGCCGCCGATCCAGTCGCTGATGCCGCCGCCCTGCTCTTCGTCCGCAGGCGCCGCATTCCTGTCGACACGCTGGCTCAGTTTCTCGTAGGCGGACTCGGAGTCGATCGGCGTATCGTATTTTCCCTTGAGCGGGCTTCGCGCGATGATCGCCTGTCGTTCAGCATCGGTGATCGGTCCCATCCGTGCCGACGGCGGACGGATCATGGTGCGCTCCACCATCGACGGCGTGCCGTTCCCTTCAAGGAACGACACCAGCGCCTCGCCCTTGCCGAGCTCCATGATCACCTGCGCGGTGTTGAGGTCCGGATTGGGGCGGAAGGTATCGGCCGCAGTCTGCACCGCTTTTTGGTCGCGCGGCGTGAACGCGCGCAACGCATGCTGTACGCGGTTGCCGAGCTGCGCCAGCACCTTATCCGGCACATCGAGCGGATTCTGCGTCACGAAATAGACGCCGACGCCCTTTGAGCGCACAAGCCGCACCACCTGTTCGATCTTGTCGAGCAGCGCCTTCGGCGCATCATTGAACAGAAGGTGCGCCTCGTCGAAGAAAAACACGAGCTTCGGCTTTTCGGGATCGCCGACTTCCGGCAACTCCTCGAACAATTCCGAGAGCAGCCACAACAGGAAGGTCGCATAGAGCCGCGGATTGGCCATCAGCTTGTCAGCGGCAAGGATGTTCACGTATCCGCGGCCATCGCGATCAGTTTTCATAAAATCCTTCAGATCGAGCGCCGGCTCGCCGAAGAATTTTTCGCCGCCCTGGTTCTCCAGCACCAGCAACGCGCGCTGGATGGTGCCGACCGTCTGCTTGGTGACGTTGCCGTATTTCGCGACCGCCTGCTTGATCTGATCGACGATCTCGTTGCCAGAGCCCTCTTCGGCTTCGCGCTTGCTGCCGAACGGTGCAACGGCATCCAGGATGACGCGCAGATCCTTGAAGTCGAGCAGCGGTAGGCCTTGGTCGTCGGCGATCTTGAACGCGATGTTGAGCACCCCCTCCTGTACGTCATTGAGATCGAGCAGCCGCGACAGCAGCAACGGTCCCATCTCGGTGACAGTGGCGCGGACCGGATGGCCTTGCTCGCCGAACAGGTCCCAGAAGATCGTCGGAAATTGATCTGGCTGGTAGTCGAGCCCCATGCTTTTTGCACGTTCGACCAATGCCGGCTTGGCTTCGCCCGGTTCAGAGATACCGGACAGGTCGCCTTTGATATCGGCGGCAAAGACCGGCACACCATGGCGTGAGAAACCTTCCGCAAGCACTTGCAAGGTCACGGTCTTGCCCGTGCCGGTCGCACCGGTTGCAAGGCCGTGACGGTTGGCCATCGCAAGCATCAGGCGTTCCGGCTTGACGCTCTGTCCAACAAAAATCGTTCCCGGCAATTCGACAGGGCCGGTCGTTTGCGTGGGTTCTGCTGGAGCGGCCGGTTTGGCTGCAGACTTATTGTCGGTCTTTGTTGGCCTCTTCGCTGCCGATTTGGCCGCCGCCGTTGCGGGCTTGTCAGCCGCCGCCGATTTCGTCTTCTTGGTCGACTTCGCCATCGCAGTCCTCGTACTGGCCTCTTGAAATCAATAGCATTTTTTGTCGTCGCGCGAGCGGGGTCAACGCGCTGCAGCAACTTTGCACCGCAACTGCTTCCATCCATACGACAATGGATCGTTGCTACGGTGTCACACCGTTGCATATTTGTCAGTGGATGTATTTCCTTTCGCCCCGATTTCATTATCAATGATCGCTACGTACCCGCCGACAGTGCGGGAGGGGGCGAACAACATGAACGAACTTGTCGAGCGACTTGTCGCCGAACTCGGCATTGATCGCGACGTCGCCGAAAAGGCTGTCGGTATCATTCTCGCGTTCCTCGTGAAGGAAGCGCCAGCCGATAAAATTCAACCCTTGCTCGATGCCATGCCTGGCGCGGCCGAAGCGGCAGCTTCTGCGCCCGCAGGTGGCATGTTTGGCGGCATCATGGGTGTCGGGACACAACTGATGGGGCTAGGGCTTGGCATGGGAGAGGTGCAGGGCGTGGCCCGCACGCTGCTCGCCTTTGCGCGTGAGAAGCTCGGTGAAGACGCGGTAAGCGAACTCGTCAGCGCGATCCCCGGCCTCTCGCAATTTGCCTGACCCGACTCATGATCTTTGGGGATTTCCGTTTTGTCAAAATCTTTGAAGGACCTAGACGGACTTGGGCCGGATGTGATCGAGAGCCTGAAATCGGCTGGCATCCGCACATCCGAAAAACTTCTGGAAGCTGCCAAGAGTCCGAAAGGCCGCAAGGACCTGTCGGTGAAAACCGGCATCGATCAGGCCCGCCTGCTTCGCTTCGCCAATCTCGCCGACAAGCTTCGGGTGAAAGGGCTTGGCGAGGGCTATGCCGAGCTCCTCTGCCATGTCGGCGTCGATACCGTGCGCGAGCTGAAATACCGTAATCCCGGAAAGCTCGCCGCGGCAATGCGCGAGAAGAATGATAAGCTTAAGCTGGTGCGTCTGGTTCCGACCGAAAAGGCGGTGAGCCGCTGGGTCGAGGCGGCGAAGAAATTGCCGCAGAAGATCTCCTATTGAGAGGACAATTGCCTGCCCGCTTCTTGCACCGGCAGACAAGGACCACGATTTTTACTGATCGATCTGCTAGAAGCGCCGGGTCATGACCGCAACGCTCACCGATGCCCAGCAACCGCTCCTGCTCGATCGTCTGCTGTCGCCAGAGCGCGCGACGATCATGGGCGTTCTGAACCTGACGCCCGATTCCTTCTCCGATGGCGGCAAATTTGTTGACCCGTTGCTCGCCATCACCCATGCCAAGAGAATGATTACCGAAGGCGCCGACATTATCGATGTGGGCGCGGAATCGACGCGGCCGTATGGCGGCATGGCCCCGGTCACGGCGCAGATCGAGCGCGAGCGGCTGGGGCCAGTCCTGTCGGCCGTGGTTGCACTCGGCAAACCGGTCTCGATCGACACAATGAAGGCTGAAGTCGCGGACTGGGCCATCGGCCAGGGCGCAGCCATCGCCAATGATGTGTGGGGCCTGCAACGCGATCCCGACATGGCGCATGTAGTGGCGAGCCATGGTGTACCGGTGATCGTCATGCACAATCGCGAGACGGCCGATCCCGCGATCGACATCATCGCCGACATGGACGCTTTTTTTGAGCGTTCGCTTGCTATCGCGGCGAAGGCCGGCGTCCGCCGCGAACAGATCGTACTCGATCCCGGCATCGGCTTTGGCAAAGTGCCGCAGCAAAGCATCAGAGCGGTCGCGCAACTGCACAGATTCAAGCATTTCGGGCTACCAATCCTGATCGGACTGTCACGCAAGCGGTTCATCGCTTCGATTGTCCCCTCCGAGCCCGACCAGCGGCTTGGCGGCTCTATCGCCGGTCATCTGCTGGCGGTACAGGCCGGTGCGACAATCGTTCGCACGCATGATGTGGCCGAGACCCTGCAGGCGCTTCGCATTGCCGAGGCCATCAGAGACGCGCAATGAGAAAGCCCACCGACCGGATCTTCATCAACGGCCTCGCGCTGCATGCCTATCATGGCGTGATGACGCATGAAGCCAAGGTCGGGCAGACCTTCAAGCTGGACATTTTGCTCGATATCGATCTTAGCCAGGCGTCGCGCTCCGACCGTCTCGCCCATACGGTTTCTTATGGCACGGTGACAGACGTCGCGAGCCAGGCGTTCTGCGCCCAGCGCTTCCGGCTGATCGAGGCTGCGGCTGGCGCGGTGATCGAAGCGTTGCTGGAAAAATTCCCGCCGATCATGAAAGTGCAAGTCACGGTGCACAAACCGCATGCACCAATTGCTGCCACCTTTGACGATGTCGGGGTGATCATCACGCGCGAGCGGGAAGACTGACATGCGACGCGCCTTCGTCGCATTCGGAGGCAATGTCGGCGACGCGCGCGACACCATCGCGCGAGCGATCGCACAATTCTGCGATGGCGACCGCGTCCGCCTGATCGCGCGCTCGTCCGACTACAGGACCCCGCCCTGGGGCAAGACCGACCAGCCGGCTTTCATCAATGCCTGCATCATCGTCGAGACCGGGCTGACACCGCTCGGCCTGCTTGACAGGGCGCATGAGGTTGAACGTGCATTCGGCCGCGACCGCCATAAGGAAGAGCGATGGGGCCCGCGCAGCCTCGATATCGACCTGCTTACCTACGGCGACGACATGCTCGACGATCCGGATCTGACCCTACCGCACCCGCGCCTGTTCGAGCGCGCTTTCGTGCTGGCGCCGCTAACCGAGATCGCACCGAACGCCGTCGTGGCCGGCCGATCCCTGCGCGAGGCGCTGGAGCGATTGGACCAGAGCGGGATCGAGCGGCTTCCTTAATGTCCAACCCAAGGGGCTTGAATATACCCATTTTGGGTATTATCATTCCCAAAATGGGTATGAAAGCGACCATCAGCAGCTCCGGCTTGGCGGATGCTTTGTTTTCACGCGTCCAACGCCGCGTGCTTGCAATCCTTTTCGGCCATCCCGATCGTTCGTTTTCCGCGTCCGACATCATCAAGCTGGCCGCATCCGGCTCTGGCGCCGTTCAACGCGAATTACAGCGGCTTGCCGACGTCAAAATCCTGAATGTCGAAACGTCCGGAAACCGGAAGCTCTACTCCGTCAACCGGCAGTCTCCCGTATTCGAAGAGCTGCATGGCCTCATTCGCAAGACCGTCGGCCTCATCGAGCCGATCCGCACAGCCCTTACGCCATTAGCGGATCGCATTGACGCGGCTTTCGTCTATGGTTCAGTGGCAAAAGCAACCGACACGGCCACAAGCGACATTGACCTGATGATCATCACCGATGATGTCACCTACGGTGAGCTATTCAAATCGCTGCAGGAAGCGGAAGCAGTGCTGCGCCGCTCGGTCAATCCGAACGTGATGACCTTACGAGAATGGCGTCGCAAACGAGAAGAACAGAGTTCGTTCGTGACAAGGATCGTCAATCAACCGCATTTGTTCGTGATGGGCGACTTGCATGCCATTGCCTGAGCTCGACAATCTTGTCCGCACAGGTCTTTTGAAATCCGAAATGCCGGATCAACGGGAATTCGACAGCCTCCTGCAAGCCGGTCGACACCGTCTGATCGACGCCGCCAACACGGCGTTATCATTCGAAAGCCGCTTTGATCTTGCCTATAACGCAGCACACGCTCTTTCCTTGGCTGCGATGCGCTGGCACGGTTACCGCCCGGACAAGCAACGCTTCGTCGTATTTCAGGCGCTGGTGCACACGCTCAAGCTTGATCCAGAAACAGCACGCATTCTGGACAAGGCTCACAGCAGAAGAAATCTTGCCGAATACGAAGGATATTTTGACCCCGACACGCAACTCCTCGATGAGCTTCTCGCCGCCACGAAGATCATTGGCGGTGAAGTCGAGAAATTGGGGCCAATAGCAAAATCGCAAAAGCCGGCGAGATAAACGAAGGCTGACAAATGACCGACCTCCCCCTCGCCTCCGAATTTCCACCCGCCACCCGCGAGCAATGGCTGAAGCTGGTCGAGGGCGTTCTGAAAGGCGCGCCCTTCGACAAGAAGCTCGTCTCGAAAACATATGACGGGTTGAAAATCGAACCGCTTTACGGACGGCGCGGCGATGCCGGCGCGCTTCCCGGCCGCGCCCCCGCCGCACCGTGGCAGGTGATGATGCGCGTCGACAATCCCGACGCGAAGGCCGCAAACGCGCAGGCGCTCGAGGATCTGGAGAATGGAGCCAATGGCCTCGTTCTGGTCTGCCCCGGTTCTGTCGGATCACAGGGTTTCGGCATCGACACTTCGGCCGACGGTCTCACCCGCATTCTCGATGGCATCTATCTCGATGCCGGCGTGCCGATCGAATTCCAGCTCACCCGCGAAGCCAAGGACGTCCCCGCGCATGTCGCCGCAATCATCAAGCAGCGCAGCCTTGATCCAGCCGCGTGCGATCTGCGCATCGGCTTCGATCCGATCGGATTGATGGCCGCCGGCTCGTCGGCTCCTGCACCGTGGGGCGACATCGCACCTCTGTTCGCGCGTATGACCCGCG
>Ga0164243_10010525_pt1 | contig 13286 bp, 16 predicted proteins | sample OricompcompostOP_FD_108781 | JGI IMG/M metagenome (GOLD analysis project Ga0164243, IMG submission 108781) | Organic Plus compost microbial communities from Emeryville, California, USA - Original compost - Organic plus compost (OP) | ecosystem: Engineered > Solid waste > Mixed feedstock >... | reverse complement strand
GGTGGTCGCCTTCGGCGCGACGTCCTGGGTCTGGATCTGCAAGTCGGACAACGCGCCGCTCAGGATCTGGCCGCCGGCCGACGACGCGAAGCCCTGCAAGCGCGCCCCGCCGGCCGACACGATGTAGCCTTCCTTGTCCAGCCCGAAGTTGCCCGCGCGCGTGTAGACCCGCGAGCCCTGGTCGTTGAGGATGAAAAAGCCGCTGCCGTTGATGGCGATGTCGAGGCTGTTGTTGGTGATGCTGATGTTGCCCTGGGCGAACTGCTGGGCGATCTGGCTGACCAGCACGCCGTTGCCGGGCGTGCGCGAGCCGGTGCCGAGAATGGTGTTGGCATAGACATCGCCGAACTCCGCGCGCGATTGCTTGAAGCCGGTGGTGCTCGCGTTGGCGATGTTGTTGCCGGTCACCGCGAGATTCTGGTTGGCCGCCCGCAGGCCGCTCAATCCGGTACTGAATGACATAGCTGCCGTCCCCTGCTGATAACTTGAAAGCCGTGAATGAAACCGCGCCCGCTGTTACAGAATGTTTTTCACATCGGACAGGCCGATCGGGCCGACGCCGTCCACGTTCAGCGTCACGTTCTGATTGCCGCCCACGGTCACGCTGTCGACGTTGTGGCCGAGATAGGTGGTGACCTTGCTCGATTTGCCGTTGTCCTGCGCCAGCACCTCGAAGGTGTAGGTTCCCGGCGCCACCGTTTCGCCGGCGCTGTTGGTGCCGTCCCAGGCGAAGGGAATATCGCCGGCATCGGCCGCGCCCAGGCTTTTTTGCAGCACCAGGTTCTTGTTGCTGTCGTAGATGTTCAGTTGCAGGGAGCTGGTGCTGTCGTCCAACGCAATGGTGCCGCGCACATAGCCGTCCTGCGGCAGGTACGCGGTCGAACCCTCCACCTCCACCATGCGCCCCACCAGCGCCGACGCCTGCAGCGCCTGGCTCGACTGCATGCCGCTGACCAGCGAGTTGACCGTGGTGTTGAGATTCTGGATGCCCTGCAATGAACTGAACTGCGCCAGCTGCGCCACGAACGCGGTGTTGTCCTGCGGGCTGAGCGGGTTCTGGTTCTTGAGCTGGGTGACCAGCAGTTTCATGAACGAATCCTGGCCCAGTGTGTTCTTGTCGGCCGAGCTGTTCGACGTATCGCTGCTGTCGGTGCTGCTTTTCTTGTTCAGCAGCGCCAGCACATCTGCCGACAGCGTGCTGCTGTTGTTGCTGACCGCGGTCATGGCGCGTTCTCCCCCGTTACTGGCCGAGCGACAGCAGACGCTGCGCCATGGTTTTGGCCGATTGCAGCATCTCGACATTGATCTGGAACGAGCGCGACGCCGAGATCATGTCCGCCATCTCCTCCACCACGTTGACGTTCGGGTACAGCACATAACCGTCCTTGTCCGCCAGCGGATGGCCCGGCTCGTAGCGGCGCTCCAGCGGCGCCTGGCTCTCGACCACGCCGAGCACCTGCACACCCATGCCCTCCTCGCCCGCGTCCGGCGCATCGCTCCAGCCGGCCTGCGCGTCCATCGCGTCCTTCTGCACCGCGGCGAACAGCGGATGGCGCGCCCGGTATACCTGATCGACGCTGCTGGCCGCCGACTGGGCGTTGGCGAGGTTGCTGGCGACGGTGTTCAGGCGCACGCTCTGCGCGGTCATGCCCTGGCCGGCGATATCGAAAATGCTGTTCATCAGATTTCTCCGCGAATGGCGGTTTGCAGGCCGCGAAACTTGGAATTGAGGAAATACAGGCTGGCCTCGAAGTCCTGGCCGTTCTTGGCGAAACGCGCCATTTCGGCGTGCTCTTCCACGGTGTTGCCGTCCACCGCCGGCTGGTTGGGAACCCGGTACAACAGTTGCCCGTCGCCGGCAGCGTCGAGGCCGAGGTGGCGGCTGTTGGTGCGGCGCGGCTCGCTGGCGGCATTGCCCTGCTGCAACGCCTTGCCGGCCTGACTCAGCAGGCTGGAAAAGTCGACGTCGCGCGCCTTGAAATTCGGCGTGTCGGCGTTGGCCAGGTTGTTGGCCAGCACCTCGGCGCGGCGCGAGCGCAGGTATAAAGCCTGTTCGTGAATGCCGAGGGCGTTGTCGAAACTGATTGCCATGAAGATCGTCTCGCTCGATGCGAATTGATGCAAAGACAATAGCAACGCCCGTACCAACTCTCTATGTTTTTGTTTTTATTGGATTTGATCGAGGATTTATGCGGCGGCGGCAAGCGCCGGCGGCAGCGCCTTGCCGCCCGGGACGCTCAGGCGGCAAGACCTTGCGGAGGGAAAATCAGATCGCCTTGTAGATGATGCCGGGGTTGCACTGCACCATCTGATAGAGCTGGCCGATGTCGGTCAGCCCCTCCGAGGCGCCCAGGATCAGGTAGCCGCCCGGGCGCAGCTGGGCGTGGATGCGGCGCAGGATGTCGGCCTTGCGATCGCCGGCAAAATAAATCAGCACGTTGCGGCAGAACACCACGTCGAACCTGCCGAGGGCGAGGTAGCTGTCGAGCAGGTTGAGCGATTGGAAGCGCACGCGCTGGCGGATATCCGGCTTGACCCGCCAGCGATCCTGGTCGAGCGGCTCGAAAAAGCGTTGCAGGCGCTCGCGCGACAAACCCCGCGACAGCGACAGCTGATCGTATTCGGCCAGCTTGCAGACCTCGAGCATGGAGCGCGCCAGATCGGTGGCCACGATCTCCACCGGCTGGCGCAGCACGCCGAGGCTGGCCTGCCGGTACTCCTCCACCGTCATGCTGATGGAATACGGCTCCTGCCCCGAGGAACAGGCCGCCGACCAGATGCGCAGCGGCGCGCTGGCGCCGCGCTGCAATTCCGGCAGCAGCTTGTCGCGCAGGATGTTGAAGGGATGCGTATCGCGGAACCACAGGGTTTCGTTGGTGGTCATGGCGTCCACCACCGCCTCACGCAGGCCGCGCTGCGCGCTCTGCTGCATGCGCTGCACCAGCTCGCGCAGGTCGGCGATCTGGTGTTCCGCCAGCAGTTTCGCCAGCCGGCTGGTGACCAGATACTGCTTGTTGTCACCCAGGACGATGCCGCAGGCCTTTTCGAGAAAGGCGCGGAATTCCTCGTAATGCTCGCGCGCCGGCTGGGTTCCAGCCCGGACGACACCCACGGGCAATTGCTGTTTCATCAAACTCGGTCTCGATTCGGGGCGGCACCAAACCGTCGCCCCAGGACATCCATTATTCAGCGTCGACTTCGCGGATGCGCTGCGCCACCTGCGCCGCCAGCAGATCCGGGTTGAACTTGGCGAGGAACTGATTGGCGCCGACCTTTTTCACCATGGCCTGGTTGAACACGCCGCTGAGCGAAGTGTGCAACAGCACGTACAGGTCCGCCAGCCTCGGGTCGGCGCGCACCTCGGCGGTGAGGGTGTAGCCGTCCATCTCCGGCATCTCGATATCGGAAATCATCATCATCAGTTTTTCCGAAACCCGGCCGCCGCTTTCGTCCGCCATCGCTTTCAGATAACTGAGCGCCTGGCGGCCGTCGTTGAGCAGCGTGGTTTCGGCGCCGATGGATTCCACGCAGCGTTTGATCTGTTTGCGCGCGATCGAGGAGTCGTCGACGATCAGCACATGCTTGGAGATGGCGGCGCGGGCCACGTGTTCGTCGATCACACCGGAGGAGATGTCCTCCGCCGGCGGCGACACCTCGGCCAGCACCTTTTCGACGTCGATGATTTCCACCAGCCGGCCGTCGACTTCGGTCACCGCGGTCAGGTAATTGTCGCGGCCGGCGCCACGGGGTGGCGGATGGATCGCCTCCCAGTTCATGTTGACGATGCGCTCCACCGAGCGCACCAGGAAACCCTGAGTGGCGTTGTTGTATTCGGTGATGATGACGAAGCTGCCCTCGATCCCGCGCAGCGCCGGCTTGCCGATGGCGAGCCCGAGGTCCATCACCGAGATGGTGCCGCCGCGGATGTGGGCGATGCCGCGCACCACCGGCTTGCGCTTGGGCACCAAAGTCAGCGACGGGCACGGCAGTACTTCGCGCACCTTGAATACGTTGATGCCGTAAATCTGTTCGCCCTCGAGCTTGAACAACAACAGCTCCAGGCGGTTCTGGCCGACCAGCTGGGTCCGCCGGTTGACGTTGTCTAACACCCCAGCCATGGTTTTCTCCGCTGACAAGGCCGTCCTGGGCGACGGCCTTCGATTAACACGATCCTGGTCAAAAATGATCCCGCTCAAAAACACCATTCCCGGCACAGCAATTGCTAAACCGGCCTGGGAATTCAGAAATGCGCCTGGAATTTGTCGGCAGGTGCGGCGCCTGTATCGGCGCCCGGGCACCGATATTGAGCCGCAGACCTACAGAGCATAGGCCAAAAGAGCATGATCGTTCGTAATCTTTCGTTTTTCGTGGCGCTGGCGCTGCTGACCGCCGGCGCCGCGCACGCGCTGGACGCGGCCACCCTGACCCGCGCCGTCGAACGTTATATGGCCGGTTACAGCGACAAACTGTTGGCGCGCCACGGCCGGGCCGGCCGCGTCGAATACGCGGTGGCGCCGCTGGATGCGCGCCTGACCCTGCCCGAATGCGCGGCGCCGCTGCTGTTCGAGGCGCGCGACCAGGGCCAGCTGGCGCCGCGCATCAATGTGCAGGTGACGTGTCCGCGCGGCAACAACTGGTCGGTGTACGTGCCGGTGGACCTGAACGTCTATCAACCGGTGGTGATCGCCGTGCGGCCGCTGGCGCGCGGCGACGACGTCCACGCCGGCGATGTGCGCCTGGGCGAGGTCAACACCAGCCGCCTGAACGGCCAGTATCTGACCAGCGTGGACGCCGCGCTCGGCATGAACGTGCGCCGGCCGGTCGGCATCGGCGGCGCGCTGTTGATGGAGTACCTGGAGGCGCCGCTGCTGGTGCGGCGCGGCGAAGCGGTCACGATCAGCGCGCAGGCGGGCGTGATCGGCGTGAAAATGCAGGGCACCGCCCTGTCCGACGGCCGCCGCGGTGAACGGATCAAGATCAAGAATCAGGCTTCCGCCAAGGTGGTGGAGGCGCAGGTGGTGGCGCCGGGACTGGCGATGGTGCCGATGTGAGCGCGTCGGCCGGGGTCGGGAAGGAAAAATAAACGTCGGCCTAAAGTTGTTGGTAAAGTGGCCGATACCGCTGGTGAGAAACCACAACCCGCAACCCGACAGGACCGCCGCCATGGCAACCGATATCAAAGGCCTGGGCACGCCGGCCGCCGCCGACCAGACCGCGCTGCGCACCAACAACAAGGAGCAGACGCAGGCGGCCGCCGAACGGCAGAACGCGCCCCAGCCGCAGCCCGCCACCACCGCCAGGGCGGCGGCGGACAGCGTCAACCTGAGCAGCAACGCCCACGCGCTGAAGGCGCTGGAGGAAAAAATCCAGAAGCTGCCCGAGGTCAACGAAAAACGCGTCGCTGAAATCAAGGCCGCGCTGGCCAGCGGCCAGTATCAGGTCGACGATCTGGTGGTCGCCGACAAACTGCTCGGCTTCGACGAGCTGTTCGATCAATAACCCGCCCGACCCGGTGATTGGCGCCGCAGTCGGCGTCAACCCAACCGAGGTCGCCATGCCCCACGCCACGATCGACTGGTCCGAACTCGACCGCTCCCTGCAACAGGACACTCAGCTCAGCCGGCAGCTGCTCGAACTGCTGGAACAGGAGCGGCTGTGCCTGGAGCAACGCCAATACGAACATTACGAACCACTGCTGAGTGAAAAACAGCGGTTGCTCGGCGCGCTGGAGCACGGCGTTCAGGCGCGCCGGCGCTGGCTGCGCGGCATGGGTTTCGCCGACGATGCCGCCGCCCTGCGGGCGGCCGAGCAGGCCGGCGACGCCGTTGCCCGGCGCTGGCACGAAGCGGCGCAATGCTGGCGCGAATGCCAGAGCGCCAACCAGATCAACGAACAGGTGTGCCAGCGCACCCGGGTGGTGGTGGAACGGGTGCTGGACCTGCTGCGGGGCGAGCCCGGCCAGGGCGCCACCTACGACGCCCGCGGCGTGCCGCGCCACCAGGAAGGCGGGCGCACCATCACCAACGCCTGACCCCGGCGACGGCCGCGCCGCCCCAGCCACCGCGGCGAACCGGCCGGAGCCCATCGGTAATCGCGCCTTGCCCGGGCGCCGGGCATCCTGCACAATCGCCACCCCTATTGATTCCAAACGCGGCGGAACGCAACCATGACGCAACAGCCAGCGGCCGTTCACTACCTGACCTGGGATGAACTGCATCGCGACACCCGCGCCCTGGCGCAGCGGTTGGCGCACCTGCCCTGGCGCGGCGTGATCGGCATCGCCCGCGGCGGACTGGTACCGGCGGCGATTCTGGGACGAGAGCTGAATCTGCGCCTGATCGACACCCTGTGCCTGGCCAGCTACGACCACGATCGCCAGGGCTCCATCGAAATCCTGAAAAGAATCGAAGGCGACGGCGAGGGTTTCCTGCTGGTGGATGATCTGGTCGATACCGGCCTCACCGCGCAGCTGGCGCGCGAACTGTTGCCGCGGGCAACCTTCGTCGCCATTTACGCCAAACCCAAGGGCCGCGCCCTGGCGCAATACTGGCAGCGGGAATTTCCGCAGGACACCTGGCTGCATTTTCCGTGGGATATCGAATACCGCTACGCCGAACCGATGATCGGAGGCATGCGCGGCGCCTGAATCCGTTGGCCGGCACCGCAACAGCCGTTACAATGGGCGCCGCCCGCAGCCGCGCTCGGTTTCGATCGAATACGATGCGGCTTCAAATCCACGGGTTTTTGCCCACGTTTCACCATGTCCCGGTAGCTCAGCTGGATAGAGCGGCCCCCTCCTAAGGGGCAGGTCGGAGGTTCGACTCCTCTCCGGGACGCCACCACCTAATACCATCTGAAATCCAAAAAACCCTTTAAACAGGTTTTTGCGTTTTCGTTCTCGACGATCTCTCAGCCCCATAGATAGCCGTATCAAGTTGCGGGTAAAAACTTCCTCCCGAGCGTTTTATCCACACCATGAAATGGACCTTTACCGAAATGCCGCCCACCGATCGGCGACGGGGAATTGCCGTGACACAGTCCAGCCCGTTGATGTTGCCCCCCAGATTTCGAACGCTTACCACACAGGACTGGCCGAAAAAAGTGCGTTCAGGTTAATCTCGAGAGCAGCCCCCTCCCCAGCGCCGGCCCTACCCTTCAGGTGTTTTCCGGGCCGGGCCTGCTGAAGGATTGGATATCCGCCCGTCACGCGCTGGCGCACAAGGCATATCGGGAAGGCAAGTTGAAATCGGATGGCCGACGACGGGTTCAGGTGGTGCAGAATAATAAAGGCGCCAACGGCGAATATTTTTCTGAAACGGTTCGGCTCAAAAAATAACTCGCCTCCAAAAGGAGGTGGTTGTATGTCCATTTTATCGGCCGAAGATCAACCGCCAAACGCTGTGCGTTGGTCGGGCCCTTATTGCAAGCATTAGGTGACAACATGACCCGGGATCGCATTCTGCTCTTGGCCATCGCGGCAAGCTGGTTCGTCGTCGGCTTTCTTGGACCGTTTACACCCAGTTATGGCCAGGCTTACAACGAAACAGCCCTGCCATATTGGCTGGTGCTCTCAGCTCTCCTATTCACATGGTGCAAATCGCACGCCGCGACTCTCGGAATTGCACCGCCCGCCGGCGCCCCATTGTTGGTCGGGCTTATCGCACCTGTCGGCATCCCTTATTATTTCTTTCGCGTATTCTCATGGCATCGAGCCTTTCTGGCGATGGGCAAGACGTTCTTGTTCGCCGTATCTTGTATTGCGCTGAGTGTCGGCGGGCAATTCCTGGCGTTGCGGATTGTCACCTGAAAACTCATGCAAGCGGAGGCCGCTGGGCGCGAACGGCTGAATCTGACCAACAAGTCTCCGGCACAACCGCAGAAAACCTGCCGCTGTGATTCATGCAATCGCCGGCGTCCATATGACACGGCAAACGCGCTCAAATCAATCGAAGCTGCACGCCCAGCCAGGCCAGGAAACCGCCCGCCCCGGCCAGCATCAACGCCCACAATAGCGGCCGGCCGTGAACCGCGACGGCGAGCAGCACACCCAGCCCAGCGAGCACCACCAGCGCGGCAGCGATCGAAACCCAGGGCGCGATCGGCACCAGAACGCCGATCAGCAGGGGCAACAGGGCGCCGCCGAAACCTGCGATGCCGCCGATCACCGCCGCCGCTCCCGACTCCAGCAATATCTTGTTCCCAAGCCGGGAGGCGGCGAGCTGCCCGCGGGTGACCATGTTCAACTGCCGCTCGGCCTCCGTCAGCTCGCCCCGCAGCTGGGCGTAATGGGCGACGAACAACATGAATACGCTGGAGCTGGCGCCCGCGACCGCCACGCGCAGCGCCAGGGTGAATTCCGGCGGTGGTTCGGAGCCGGTCATTTTGCCCGCGGCCAGCGTCAACGCGGTCAGGATGCCGTCGCACAATCCGGCAACCAGATCCAGACGGTTATCGCGCAAGACCTTGCGAAATAATTTCATCGCGCGCGCACGACACGCTCGATGATCCGCTCGCCACAGACCAGTTGATCAATACTGTGGACCACCGCGCCCGTGGACTCGATCGCCGCCGCCACTTTTCCATAATCGAGGTGGCGGCCCTCGATGGTGATGTCCATGCCGACCGTCTGCACATCAATTTCCGTCACCGTTATGTTGAAGTCCTCCACACCGGAACAGGCGCTGAGCGCCTGCGCAATATCGACGATGGAAGGGCGGGACATGGCCTTGTCGACATCCAGCACCAGGCGTCTGACGTTCATCGTTTCCTCCCGCCATATCCGCGATCAAAAGGTCGAAAAAGCCTAGCAGCATGAAGCCCGCTGTCCGTGCCATAGCGCATTGTTGCTGCTGAAAGCAAATGCACAGAAATAAAACGATCGGCCATCAAAGCGTGTCGCCGCCCGTGGGCGAATCGTCGACGCGACACCAAAATGTTGTCCGGATCCAGCGCCCTTCTCTTTGAAATGCGACGAGTCCACGTATACTCTCCGCAGCCGGATCGACCGTCGACCGGATAATAAAAAGCAGACTTGGCCACGAGGTTGAAAGCCTGAACCACAGCGCCATACATAATCCTTCACAAACTCAACAAGACAAAACGCCGTGAATAAAACCGATGATATTTCCCAAGCCATGCCAAAGCGCCTGACCCTGATTCTGCTCGCCGCCGTGGTACAGGGCTGGGCCCTGTACGGCCTGCATCGGGTGATCCAACGTTCGCCCGACAGCAACATCCCCTGGCTGATCACCGCCTATGTTATTGCACTGCTGATACCGGCTTCACTGCAGCTGCTGGCGGATCATTCCAGCAAACCCAGGTTGTGGATCATCATGGCGGCGATGACCTGCATCCTGGCTTATTTCGGCTGGAGCCAGCATGCGCAAATAGACAGCCTGGGAGCCGAAAGCGTTTCGCCCGTCTATTTCATTGTCCTCGCAGTGCTGTGGCTCATGACCCTGCCCTTCGTGCAAATGTATCTGACGACCGGCAGCCTGAAAATCCGCTACGAACTGCTGTTTCTCCACAGCTGGCGCAACAAGATGCTGCTCGCCGAAGCCGGGCTTTTCACGGCATTGTTCTGGGCCTTGTTGTTACTCTGGCAATCGCTGTTCGACATGCTGGGCATCACGTTCTTCAATGAGCTTTTCAGGGAGCCCATTTTTGTTTATCCGGTTTCAGCCCTCGCCTTTGGCACCGCGTTATACCTGATCGGGTCCACCGAACGCTGGCTGAACCTGGTACTCGAACAGATGCTCGGCCTGTTGAAATGGCTGGCCGTCGTCAGCGGTTTCCTGCTGGTACTGTTCACGCCGTTTTTGCTGGCGCGATTCCCCGACCTCGTATTTTCGGGTCAACGTACGATCAGCGCCTTCGTATTGTTATGGCTGGTTGCAGTCATCGTGCTGTTTCTCAACGCGGCTTATCGCGACGGCAACAGCGGCAACCCTTATCCACGCTGGATAGCCGCCGGGTTGCAGTGGAGCATGCCGCTGACCATCGCGGTCGCGTTCGCCGCCTTTTACGCGTTGGCGATCCGCATTGAACACTATGGGCTGACGGTGGAAAGAACCTGGGCGCTGGTGGTGGCCTGCGTGGCGCTGGCCTATGCCTGTGGTTATTCGCTGAGCCTGCTGCGGCGCACGCCATGGATGAGCAGCATCGGCACGGTCAACGCCAGCATCGCCGTGGCTCTCATCGCCGTGCTCGCGGCATCGCTGACGCCCTGGCTTTCACCCTATCGCTTGTCCGCGCAAAGCCAGTTCCGCATGGCGTTGAACGAGGAATACGATCTGAGCGATGCCATCAAGCGGCGCAATTCACCTTTTTATTATCTGCGTTTCGACGCGGGCCAGTATGGGATTCACAAGTTGCAGGAGCTGGCCGCCCTGCAACATCATGCCCGCGCCGACATCATCCGCGCGCAGGCAATGCGCCTGTTGCAACAGAAGGAACGCGACGACGGCGAAGCGCGCCAACCGGTCGACACAAAATCCCTGCTCGGCACAATCGCGATGTTTCCCGATCGGCGCCCGGAGCGCAGCCTTGTCGATGCGGTTTCCGCAGACCTCGACAGAACCAGGGATCGCATCGATGACAGCAGCGTCGGTATTTTTATCGATCTCGATGGCGATGGCATCGACGAATTCGTGCTGTTGTTCCGCCATTTCGGGCTGATCTATCAGCATCGCTCGGACACCTGGACCCGGGCGGCTCGAACGGCGACCTTCACCGCCCGCGATCGGCAGGCGATGAGAGAGCGTTTATCCAGGGGTGATTTCCAAGCGGAAACGCCGGTTTGGCGGAACCTGAAGATCGGCGACCAGGTGCTGCCGATTCAAAGCGCGGCGAACGACGAAGTAAACCAGTGACCCCGCTTTCCCTACGCCTTGGCAATGGCATAGCGGCGCCACAATCCCAATAGAACGAAACCGATCAGAGGCATCAGCACATCCGTATACAACACGGCGCCGGCATTGCCCGGCGCCAGGTTATCGGTGCGGATAATCGCCAGTACATGGGTAGCGGCGGCGCCCAGCGTGAAACAGGCCGGTCCGACGATGGCGGCGAGCCGCAGCGAAAAATCACCGCGAAACGCCAGCAGGCCGACCACCGCAAACCCGAGGCTGGCGAATCCCACTTCCCGCTGAAACGGGCTGTCCGCCCAGCCGATGAATCGCGCCGCCATGTCGCCGAAAAATACGTGGATGGCGAAATTGTAGAAATAATTGAGCGCCACCGAACAAAGAACGAAGTAAGCGAGCAATGCCTCGACGATCTGCGCGCGGGACCGGGCTTGGCGCCGCCACACCGAAACCAGGGCCAGCGCAAAACCCGACAGCAACGCCACCACCGAGAAATTCTGCAACAGAAAACGAATCGCCGCCGCCATGCCATCCTCCCTGAACGTTGCATCACAGCCCGCGCCTGAGCGCTCCTGTTCGAGACGCGTCGTCCCTTCGGCTCGGCACCCCAACATTACCATTATTTCACTAAGGCGGCCCGGGCCGCTCCAGTAGACTGGGCGGCCGCGAAAAAACCCTCGCGCCGCTCGACTTTGCCGCAACCGACAAGGGGGACAACCATCATGAGTCGATTGATGAAAGCCTACCGCCTTCTGGCCTGGGAACAGACGCCGCAATTGGTTGAGGTGGAGGTTCCGCGCCCCGGCCCGGGTCAGGCGCTGATCAAGGTGGGCGGCAACGGCCTGTGTCATTCCGACCTCGGCATGTTGCATATCTCCCGGGAATTGGGCGAATCCCTGGGCTGGCGCACGCCGTTCACGCTGGGACACGAAGTGGGCGGCTGGGTCGAGGAAACCGGCCCCGGCGTGTCGGGCCTGGCCACGGGCGATGCGGTGGCGGTGATCTCGTTCAGCTCGGATGGAACCTGCCCCTATTGCGTGCGCGGCATGCACAACGCCTGCGCCAACGGCGGCGTCGGGCGCGGCTACGGCCGCGATGGCGGCCTGGCGCAGTACGTGGTGGCGGACGCGCGCGAAATCATCAAATTGAAAACGCTGGACCCGGTCAGCGCCGGCACGCTCACCGACGCCGGCGCCACCTCGTACCACGCCGTCAAACGCGTGCTGCCCAAGCTGATTCCGGGCTCCACCGCCGTGGTGATCGGCGCCGGCGGGCTCGGCAGTTTCGCCGTGCAGTTCCTGCGGGTGATGAGCCCGGCGCGGGTCATCGCCGTGGACATCAACGAAGATCGCCTGCGCTTCGCCGCGGAGCTGGGCGCGCACGAAGGGCTGATCGGCGTCGACGATAACACCGCCGCTGAGCTGCGCCGTCTCACCGCCGGCGAAGGCGCCGCCGCCGTGCTCGATTTCGTCGGCATCGACGCCACCATCGGTGCCGGCGTCGCGGCGGTGCGCAAGGCCGGCGCCTACGCCCTGGTGGGCGCGGGCATGGGCGCATCGACGCAGCCATGGATGCGCTTTTTGCCCGCGGACGGCGAAGTATTCACCTTCCAGGGCAGCACCATCGCCGACACCCAGGAGGTGATCGCGCTGGCGGAGGCGGGGCTGATCCGCAACGAGGTGGAACTGTTCCCCTTCAACCGCGTCGCCGAAGCCTATGAGAAGCTGCACAACGGACAACTGCGCGGACGCGCGGTGGTGATGCCCAATATTTTCGATTGAACGCAGCGGATGCCGGGCTGCGATCGCGCCCGGCGTCCGCCACGCTCACGCCCCAACACACGCACATCACCAATCAGCACAACACCGCCGGGCCACGCCGATTTTCGACAACGCCGTATCTGCGCCGCGCCGCATCGGTTAGCATTGAAGCCCTCATTCGTTCCACAGGCCGGCGTCCACTCCCGGTGTGAACACAGGCCGGGATCAGCCGCCGGGCGGGAGATGGCCATGAGAGTCTTCTGTATCTGCGCCGTGTTGACGCTGTTTTGCCTGCCCTGCGCCGCCACCGAAATCCGCGTCCGCAACGATTCCGACGTGATGCTGACCCGGGTGATCGTGGGCAGCAAGAATTACGGCGATATTCCACCCCATGCCACCACCGATTATCAGCATTGGGATCTCGCCTACCACTCCGCCTCCGTCGCGCTGACGGCGAACGGCAACGCCATCTTGTTTCAACCCAGGCATTATCTGCGCGAGGGTGAACTGGGGCGGGGCAAATACACTTATGTTCTGCAATTTCAGAGCGGTGTATTTCGCATCAGCGCGGAAAAGGATGAAGAGTGATGATCGGGGATGCGAAGCGATTGCAAAAATCGTTTCATGACGATCCGACGGACAGGACGAGCGCCGGGCGACG
>Ga0164243_10010523_pt1 | contig 13286 bp, 9 predicted proteins | sample OricompcompostOP_FD_108781 | JGI IMG/M metagenome (GOLD analysis project Ga0164243, IMG submission 108781) | Organic Plus compost microbial communities from Emeryville, California, USA - Original compost - Organic plus compost (OP) | ecosystem: Engineered > Solid waste > Mixed feedstock >... | reverse complement strand
GTGTACCGGGCGCACGCGCGCCGTTCCACGCCGCACTTTGGACCCCCTGGGCCCCATGACTATTCATATGCTGATCTGCCGCCCTCGAAACGTGCCTCTGCGACTCACCCGCTCACATCGCCCCGCCGAGCCCTTTCGCACAAGCCAGCTCGTGGCCCATCCAGATAAAATCGAATCGGTTGTGGCTCTCGCGCTGCTTATCGACGGTCGCGGTGGGCGCCGCAAGGCCAAACTGTGACAACTTTGATACGCTTTGAGGGCCAAACAGGGGACGATTTTGCAACAGATCTGCGGCAAAAGCTCCTGATCGCAAAATAGGCAGGGACTGCGACAGCCTCGTTCTTGTGCATGGCAACATTTCCTCCATACTCAAAGCAATATTTCCTGGAATGAACAAAAAGCAGACCAGAGGAACCGCCCAGGGCTAACCCGGATCGCTTCAACGAGCGATTGTCCGACCGACACCTGGAGGTCCTATGATTGAACTTGTCGTTGCCGTCTGCATGATCGATCAGCCAGCGCGTTGCAAAGACGTCACGCTTAACTTCGAGGGCGAGACTGTTAGCGCCAGTCAGTGCATGATGAACGGCCAGATCGAAATGGCGAAATGGGCGGGAGAGCATCCGAACTGGGTGATCCAGAAGTGGCACTGCGGGCGGGCCGGCGAATTTGCGAAGCTCTAACGCTCCCCTGACGAGCTTGGCCGGGTGACGGGCTGGCCTGGCCTCGGCTCCTCCTTGGCGGCAACTTTTTATAAGGGGGCGGATCATGCCTCCGCCCATCCTGACTTTCCCGAAAGCCGTCTATGCAACGCTTCTCCGGGCCTGACGATCGCGCATGCTTCGGGCCGCGAGAGACGTCTCTCTTGTCCAAAACGAACCAGATGACGCAGCGTTGCCGTCGGCCGGCTGCTACGAAAAGCGCGTAGTTACGGCCTGAAAAAGATTTGTCCAAAAGGTGCTTGCGCCGTATTCACCTTCGCCGGCAAAGACGGATATGAAGCGCGCATGAAGCCGAATTCGTGCTTGCGGCTCGTCGCCCTTCTCGCCAACATCCGCTACGCGCGAGGCTTGATCATCCGTTCGGCTTCGATGGCGTACCGACAGCTCCAGGATGACGAGCGAAGTGCCGCCGGAGCGGGGCCGGACGGTGGCAGGCTATCGATCGGCAATGAGGACACAGATCACATCATCGGCGATCTCGGACAGGCGCTGCTGCTGTTTGAACGCCAACGGGAAAGGGACCATGAACCACCAGCTTGTTCTTCAGTTTCAGGGCGATGACGAGGACACGCTCGATAAGGTCATCGCGCTCGAAGATCGTCTGATTGAAGCGCTCGATGGATCGACGACAGCAGAGGTCGACGGCCACGAGTCGGGAGACGGCGTGATCAATCTCATTCTTCTCGCAAGAAACGCGGCGAAGGTCTGGGAAAAGATTGAGCCGGTTGTCGAGGATGCATCCGACGAACTCGACATCAATGCCGTCGCATTCCGCGCTCTCGACGGCGAAGACTTCACGGTCCTGTGGCCAGTCGATTACGAGGGCGAGTTCGAACTGGCGTCGTGACGGCAGCCAAATGCGGACTAGTGCGCCTTGACGTAGGCGCCGGGCGCGTCCTCGATCACGCCGAGCGTTTTGCCGGGGACGCGGGCCGGAATCCAGCCGCCCGATTGCTGCGACAGCCAGTCGATCCAGTACGGCCACCAGGAGCCCGGATGCTCGACCGCTGAGGCCTCCCAGTCGGCGACGCTCGTCATCGCTTTTCCATCGGTCCAGTACTGATACTTGACCTTTTCCGGAGGATTGACGACGCCCGCGATATGCCCGGAACCGGCGAGAACGAATTCGATCGGCCCTCCAAACATCTGGATGCCGCGGAAGACCGAGGCCGCAGGCGCGATATGGTCCTCTCGGGCCGCGACTGAGAAGATCGGAAGTTTGATCTTCTTGAGATTGAGCCTGACGCCGCCGAGCGTCATGTCGCCCCGAGCCAGTCGGTTCTCGTTATAGAACTCGCGCAGGTAGAATTTATGATTGGCCGCAGCCATCCGCGTCGAATCCTGGTTCCAATACAGGAGATCAAATGGGAAGGGCTTTTTGCCAAGCAGGTAATTGTTGACGACATACGGCCAGATGAGATCGCGGGGCCGCATCATGTTGAAGACGTTCGCCATGCGTGAGCCGTCGAGAAACCCGCGTTCCGTCATCAGCGCGTCGAGGCTCGCGAGCTGCATGTCGTCGGTGAAAAGCAATAGGTCGCCCGCGAGCGAAAAGTCGACCTGGGTTGTCAGCAGCGTGCAGCACTGGAATGGTTCCTCGCCGCGCTGGGCGAGGTAGGCGAGCCCTGTCGCGAGCGCCGTTCCGCCGACGCAATAGCCGAGAATGTTGATCTTCTCGAGTTCCGTCTCCTTCTGCACCGCACGCACCGCTTCGAGGATGCCTTCGAGGACATAATCCTCGAACGTCTTGTCGGCTAGGCGCTCGTCGGGGTTGACCCACGAAACGATGAACACCGTGAAGCCCTGATCGACGACGTACTTGATGAGGCTCTTCGAAGGCGTCAGATCGAGGATGTAATATTTGTTGATCCATGGCGGGATCATCAGGAGAGGACGCTCCCGGACTTTCTCCGTTGTGGGGCTATATTGGATGAGCTGGAAAAGCTCGTTCTGAAAAACGACCTTGCCCGGCGTCGTCGCGAGATTGCGGCCAAGCTCAAAGGCATTGGCGTCGGTCTGGCTGATCTTCATCAGATCGCCTGAGCGCCTCATGTCTTCGGCAAGCTGATGCGCGCCCTTCAGAAGGTTTTCAGCGTTCGATGCCAGCGTTTCGCGCAGGATTTCCGGGTTCGTGACCGGGAAGTTCGAGGGCGAATAGGCGCTCGTCAGCTGCTTCAAATAGAACTCGGCTCTGTGCCGCTCGGTCGCATCGAGCCCCGGCGTCGTCGCGAGCTGATCCTCGGCCCATTTGCAGGCGAGAAGATAAGCTTGCTTGCAGAAATCGAAAAACGGATTGCGATCCCACTCCGGATCTTTGAATCGATTGTCCCCCGGCGCCGGAGCGATGAGCGGCGGTATGCCCATCCCCATCATGCGGGCGAGCACGTTGTTCCAAAGCGCCGCGAACTGACGGACGAATTCGGCCTGCGCCTCTGAAAGTTTGACCGGATCGGAAAGCCACAACCTGACGAGCGACGATAGCGTCTCGGTCGCCGCGGAGAATTCGCTGGCCGGAGTGTAGGGCCCCATCTTCGCGTCGGGACGCTCAGCAAGCTGAGCAAGTGCCGTGCTTCCCCGTTCGAACGCCTTGAGGAGGTTGGCGGCGAACGTCTCGGGGTCGGGAATCCGGTAATTGGCGAAAATGGGCGGCAATTCGCGGCTGTCTTGCGGCATGGCGGCTTAAAAAGGCTTTCTAACGTTTGTCCCGTCGGCAGGGCACGGATATCGCCAAAACCCCAAAGACTCTGCCGTCAACAGAGCCGTGGAATCAAGCGCGAATCGGTCATGGTGCCCTGGTAAAAGGTAGGGAGGAGATGTCATCATCGTGACCGCGGCATGTTTGTTCTTGCAGTGCGAAAAGACTCCGGCGGCCACCCGCTTTGGCCGCCCTTTGCCGGTGCGGCCCCTGCAGTACTGGACGGGACATGGCGCGCAAGCGTAAAGAGGCGTTCGCTGGAAATATCGCGAGGCTGCGCTTGGTTAAGCGACTGTTTTGAGCTTCGTATGAATTTTGATGAATGTGGCCGCCGTTGCTGCGCCGCCGAGGGATGAAGATCGTTGAGCGAAGAATTTCACCGCATCAAACGCCTGCCACCGTACGTTTTTGCGGAAGTGAACCGTTTGAAGGCGGCTGCCCGCGCGCGAGGCGCGGATATCATCGATCTCGGCATGGGCAATCCCGACATGCCGACGCCGCAGCACATCGTCGATAAGCTCATCGAGACGATCAACAAGCCGCGCACGCATCGCTACTCTGCGTCGAAAGGCATTCCCGGCCTTCGAAAGGCTCAAGCGGCTTATTACGAGCGCCGGTTCGGCGTGAAGCTCGACCCCGAGACGGAGATCGTCGCGACGCTCGGCTCCAAGGAAGGCTTTGCCAACATTGCCCAAGCCATCGCTGCCCCTGGCGACATTGTGCTTGTGCCGAACCCGACTTATCCGTTTCATGCCTTCGGCTTCATCATTGCGGGCGCCGCGATCCGCAACCTGCCGGCCAGCAACGGTGACGATTATCTGCGGGCGATCGAGCACGCGGTTAAGCATTCAATTCCGAAGCCGCTGGCGGTCGTGATGTCATACCCGTCGAACCCGACGGCGATGACCGTCGATCTCGACTTTTACAAGGAAGCCGTGGCGCTCGCGAAGAAGCTCGACATCATTATCCTGTCTGACATCGCCTATGCCGAGCTTTACTACGACGACAACCCGCCGCCCTCGATTTTGGAGGTGCCGGGCGCTAAGGACATCGCTGTCGAGTTCACGTCGCTGTCGAAGACATACAACATGCCCGGCTGGCGCATGGGATTTGCTGTCGGCAACGAACGCTTGATCGGCGCATTGGCGCGGGTGAAATCGTATCTCGACTACGGGGCATTCACGCCGATCCAGGTCGCCGCCGCTGCCGCGCTCAATGGGCCGCAGGATTGCGTCGACGACATCCGCGCGATGTACAAAAGCCGCCGTGACGTGCTTGTCGATAGCTTCACGAAAGCCGGTTTCCCCGTGCCGCCGCCGCCTGCCACGATGTTTGCATGGGCCCCGGTTCCTGAGCGCTATCGCGCCATGGGCTCCGTCGAATTCGCGAAAATGCTGATCGAGAAGGCGGACGTCGCCGTGTCCCCTGGCATCGGCTTCGGCGAATACGGCGAGGGCTTCATCCGCATCGCCCTCGTCGAAAACGAGCAGCGCATTCGTCAGGCCGCACGCTCGATCAAGAAACTCTTCTCCGAGACGACGGAAACGTCGGCTCCCGCCTCTCGCCCTCAGAAGTCCGCGACCCGATAATCGACATCATGGAACCTCTCAAACTTGGTATTGCCGGACTAGGCACGGTTGGCGGCGGATTGCTCGGACTGCTCCAGGCCAACGGCCCGCACTTTGCGAATGTCATCGGCCGCGAGATCCGCGTCACCGGAATTTCGGCTCGCAATCGCAGGAAAGAGCGCGGCATCGCCGTCGATGGTGTCCAATGGTTCGATGATCCCGTAGCCCTTGCCGTCCACCCGTCGAATGACGTGTTCGTCGAACTGATCGGCGGCGAAGACGGCGTCGCAAAAGCCGCCGTCGAAGCCGCGCTCGGCGCGAAGAAGCATGTCGTGACCGCGAACAAGGCCCTGCTTGCGAAGCATGGCGTGGAACTCGCGCGCATGGCGGAGAAGAACGGCGTTGCCCTGAACTTCGAGGCGGCCGTCGCCGGTGGCATTCCTGTCATTAAGACACTTCGCGAAGCCTTGGGTGCCAACCGCGTGAAGCGCGTCTACGGCATCCTGAACGGCACCTGCAACTACATCCTCTCGCAGATGCAGAGCGAGAACCGCCCGTTCGCCGACGTGCTGAAGGAAGCGCAGGCGCTGGGATACGCTGAAGCCGACCCGACGTTCGATATCGGCGGTTTCGATGCTGCGCACAAGCTTGCGCTGTTGACGAGCCTCGCGTTCGGCACGCGCGTCGCTTTCGAGCAGATCCACGTCGAAGGCATTCAGTCGATCACCCAAGCAGACATCGAGGCGAGCGACAGCCTCGGCTATCGCATCAAGCTTCTTGGTGTCGCAATGGAAACCGAATCTGGCATCGAAGCGCGCGTGTCGCCCGCTTTAGTCTACAAGGATTCTGCCATCGCTGAAGTTTCAGGCGTCACGAACGCCGTCGCAATCGAAGCGGATTTCTCCGGCACCATACTTCTCGTCGGCCCTGGTGCTGGCGCAAAGCCGACGGCGTCTGCCGTTGCGGGAGACATTCTCGACATTGCCCGCGGCCTCATCGTTCCACCGTTCCTGACGCCGACCGCGAAGCTCAAGGCGCACAAGCGCGCCAAGCTCGATCGCCATTACGGCTCGTATTACGTCCGCCTCGCGCTCTACGATAAACCCGGCGCGATGGCTCACGTCGCCAAAAGCATGGGTGATCAAGACATCTCGCTCGAGAGCATCGTGCAGCACCGGCCGCAGACCTTGCACGCACCGCGCATCGGATCGCGCGCGGCGGCGAACAGGGATCAGCCCGTGATCATCATCACGCACGAGACGACCGAAGACGCCATGCGCCGGGCGCTCGCCACGATCGAAAAGGATGGCAACGTCACCGAGCCTCCGCAGATGATACGCATTGAAGAACTTTGAACGAAACCTTGGGCACCGTGGAAGGACATGGATCATGAGCAGGGCTGAACAGGCGAACGGCGCGCACGGGCCGGGACTCGATCGCATTCTGGTGCTTGAACTTGCGCGCGTGACCGAAGCGGCCGCGATCGCAGCTGCCCATTTGCGTGGCCGGGGCAATGAGAAGGCTGCCGACAAGGCCGCCGTCGATGCCATGCGCCGCGAGCTCGGCCGTGTTGAAATTCGCGGCACTGTCGTCATCGGCGAAGGTGAGATGGACGAGGCGCCGATGCTCTACATCGGCGAGACGGTCGGCACGGGCGATGGGCCAGAGGTCGACATCGCCGTTGATCCGCTTGAAGGCACGACGATCTGCGCCAAAGCCATGCCGAACGCGCTCGCGGTTCTCGCGATTTCCGAAAAGGGCGGTCTGCTTCACGCGCCCGATATGTACATGAACAAGATCGCCGTCGGCCCCGGCTATCCGGAAGGCGTCGTCCATCTCGATGCAACGCCGGCCGACAATCTCAATGCGCTCGCCAAGGCGAAGGGCGTCCCGATCCATGAGATCATGGCCTGCATCCTCGATCGTCCGCGCCACGCTGAATTGATCCGTGCCGTGCGCGAGGCCGGCGCCGGCGTGCAGTTGATCCCGGACGGCGACATCGCGGGCGTCATCTGGACGACGGACCCGAAGGAAACCGGCATCGACATCTACATGGGCTCGGGTGGCGCGCCGGAAGGCGTCCTCGCGGCGGCAGCGCTGCGCTGTATCGGCGGCCAAATTCAAGGCCGTTTGATGCCGATGAAAGACGAGGAACGTCAGCGCGCCGAGAAGATGGGCATTTCCGACATCAACCGGATCTTCAAGCTCGAGGATATGGCGTCCGCCGACGTCGTCTTCTCCGCGACCGGCGTGACCGACGGTTCGCTCCTCAAGGGCGTGCGCATCCGCGGCGACTTCGCCGAAACGGAAACGGTGGTGATGCGCTCGAAGACGGGCACGGTCCGCCGCATCAGGTCGACGGTCCGCAACGTCGGCTCCCGCTTCGTTTGATCTCGCGCTTGCCTGACACGTAGTCCCTCCTTGTGGAGACAACGCGAACGCATGCCGCCCGAAGGACCGAATCGACCTACAACCTGAACGAAGTGAGGTCGATCACAGTACGGCGGGGACACGATTGCGGACTAATCTCGCGGCAGTTGATATCGAAACCGGCACTGCCGAGGGGTCATTTCTCGGCGTCACGAAAAGCGCGCGCGGATTCGCGTGGCGCGAGCGCTTGCCCGCGCATCTGAAGCCGATCGCAACGGCGATCAGCCAGCGCCACGGACTTCCCGATTTGATCGGCCGCGTTCTCGCGGCTCGCGGCGTCGGCCTAGATGCAGTGCCGACGTTTCTCGATCCGACACTCAAAGCTTTGATGCCCGACCCGAGTTCGCTGCGCGACATGGACAAGGCGGCGGCGCGCCTCGCCGACGCGATCGCAGCCAAACAGAACGTCGCGATCTTCGGCGATTACGATGTCGACGGTGCCTGCTCGTCGGCGCTTCTAAAGCGCTTCCTCGAAGTCCACGATACACCCGCCCGCATCTATATCCCCGATCGTCTGTTCGAGGGCTATGGCCCGAACACGGCGGCGATCGAAACGCTCGTCAACGAAGGCGCCAGGCTGATCGTGACGGTCGACTGCGGCACAACGAGCTTCGAACCGCTTGCCGCCGCCCGAAATCTCGGTGCCGATGTTGTCGTCATCGACCATCACCAGGCCGATGAGCGGCTGCCCGAAGTCAATGCTCTCGTCAATCCGAACCGCCAGGACGACATTTCGGGGCAGGGGATGCTGTGTGCGGCGGGCGTTGTCTTCCTCGTGCTCGTCGCGACGACACGCGAGCTTCGCCGCCGTGGCTACTACAGCGGCTCGCGTGAGCCGGATCTTTTGGCGCTACTCGATTTGGTGGCGCTCGCCACCGTCGCCGATGTTGTGCCGCTCGTCGGGCTCAATCGCGCCTACGTCAAGAAGGGCCTCGCGGTCATGCGTGCGCGGGAGAACGTCGGCTTGACCGCACTCGCCGATGCGGCAGGACTGTCGGTCGCGCCAACGCCCTACCATTTGGGCTTTATTTTGGGGCCGCGTATCAACGCAGGCGGCCGCATCGGCAACGCCGCTTTGGGTGCGACGCTGCTTTCGACATCAGATCCGGTCGAAGCGCAGCGCATCGCCGAGCTTCTCAATCGGCTCAACAAGGAACGCAAGGATATCGAGACGCTGGTGCTCGAAGAGGCTCTGGCAATCGCCGATCGCCAGCTGACGGATAATCCCGCACGCGCAATCCTCGTCGTCGCTTCCGACGCGTGGCACAAGGGCGTCGTCGGTCTTGTCGCAAGCCGCCTTGTCGAACGCTTTCGCCGACCAGCCTGCGTGATCGCGTGGGAGGCGACCGCGATGGGAACGGGCTCGCTCAGATCGGTGCCCGGCATCGATCTCGGGGCCGCCATTCGCGCCGCCGTCACGGCAGGTCTTTTGGCGAAAGGCGGCGGCCACGCCATGGCAGCAGGACTGACGGTCAGCCGCGATCGCCTCGCGCTGCTCGAAGCATTCCTTCAGGATCATCTCGGTTCGGCTGCGCAGAGTGTCGGTGATATCGCGCACCTCGATATCGACGCGTCGCTCGTCGCCTCCGGCGCGACTTCGGAGCTGATGGAGCTGATCGAACGTGTCAGCCCGTTCGGTCAGGGTAATGCGGAGGCACGCTTCGCTCTGCCGGCGCATCGGGTGAAGTTCGGCAAGATCATCGCCGACGCGCATATCCGCGTGATCCTCGAAGGTGGTGACGGTTCGCGCGTCGATGGCGTCGCGTTCCGGGCCGCGGGCCAGCCGCTCGGCGACCTTTTGATGTCGGCAAGCGGGATGCCGCTCCACGTCGCCGGGCACCTCCGGAAAGACACATGGGGCGGCCGCGAGCGCATTGAAATGCAGATCGAAGATGCTGCCGATCCGCGCCGCCAGTAGGAAATGTGGCGTCGGCAGGATGTGGCCCATCCTGTCGCAGGAGCGAAGGGTCAGGCATGCTTGCCAAGGACGCCCAAAGCCGACTATAGGGTGCCCCTTGGCAAGCCAACCGACGCTCCCTTCGTCTATCGGTTAGGACGTCAGATTTTCAATCTGAAAAGACGGGTTCGACTCCCGTAGGGAGCGCCAGAATCAGGAAAATAAAGCCCTCTTCTGGCGTGGCGCTAATCTTCATTTTCCGCGAACGGCGGCGTCACATGGGTAAGCAGAGCCAGGCGCCGAAGCAGGTTTTGGGTGTCGTCACTTTGCACGCCATCTGCTCGGAGTGACAGGTCGTCGTGCCTGGGCCGTCGTCGCATTTCGTGTGGACGGGGCCTTTGCCCACGCGGCCCTCCCCGTAAATGACGTTTGCCAGACCGTGCGTTGCGAAGACGTAGGCGATATCGTGGGTCATAGCTTCGCCGACCGCTCCTATTCTCCGGCAATCAGCCTGAGCGGTCACCGAAAGTGCGCAGATCGCCGCCGCGGCGGCCAAGCCTAGCTTCAAAGAACGCATTTGCCCCTCCAAAAATGATTGATCCCCGTTCGGAAAGTAGTTGAGCGCGGAGGGACCGACAACAGAATCGCCCTGCGGCAAGCGGGTTCTTCCGCAAGGAAATGGAAAGCGTGCCGCATTTGCATCATCAAGGCGGCCCGAAGTGCCCCGCCAGGGCGCATGCGGATGAACTCCACCTTCGGCACGTGACCCACGCTCGCGGGTCGTTTGTCCTCAAAGCGGTGCTATGAGCGTCCACCATCCCCAGGCCGTGAACAGAGAGAGCGGCACGCCAATTCCAATCATGATCGCGACAAGCTCGGGCTCGAGATCGTGATCCATGGCGATGATGCTGGCGCCGAGCATTGGCGGCATGGCCATCTCAAGCATCGCCACTTTCGAGACGGGGTCGCTTGCCTGACCGAGGGCGAGATACATGAGAAGTATGGCGAGCGGAGCAGCCAACAGCCGAAAGCCCAGCCCGAAGATAAGGGGAGCAACGTGTCCTGCAATGTCCCTCGGGCGCAGAGTAAATCCAACCGTGGCCAGAGCCAGGGGCGTCAGCGTATCGGCGAGCGCGCCGAAGAGATGATCAAGCCACGCCGGCCGTGCTAGGAAGTCTGTCGCGAATGCGATGAGGATCGCGATGAAAGGCGGAAAGGTGATGATCCGCTTGACGACGAAGCGCCAATCGAAGTGCTCCGAGGCAGCCAACGTCGCGATAACGAGTCCGAGCGTGGACAACGCGAAATAAGAGCCGAAGAGATCGATGACGATGCCGAGGCCGAGCCATTGGCTCCCGGCGAAAGCGGCGATCATCGGCAGTCCGACGAATGAGGTATTGCCGAAGCCCGCGGCTAGGAGCAACGCGCCGGTTCGCTGGCGCGACCAGCCGAATTTGCGCGAGAGCGGCACGATGATGACGATGGCGAGCACAACGCCGATCCATGGCGTGGCCGCAGCCAGCCACCATCGCCCCGTTGGTTCTATGCCCCGAAGACTATGCAGGGCCGCCGCCGGAAGCGCGACATTGATGACCCACGCTCCCATGACCTTGGAAGCTGAATCCGGCATGCGCTCCGTCCATCGCAAGATGATGCCGATGAGGAGACAGACGAGAATCAATGCAATCTGCTGCACGTGATCCTCAGCAGGTCAGGCGCAATTCGGCGCCGTCGCAGGAACGAAGCATGCCCACGTCGAATTGGTCCCCCGGATATTCTTGCAAAACCCCGCGAGGGCTCGCGGGGAATAACGATAGGCTACGATAGGATGAGAGTGATGATAACGGGAAGGGTTTGCCGCCAGTAAGCGGTCATATCAAGCTGTTTTTTTAGGCTTTAAGGTCGAGGCACCCGGCCCTCCGGCTACGCGAAATGCGTCGGGAAATAATCGCGGTACGTGATCGCATTAGCGGCGAAGCTCTTTGTTCGGGGCCGGCCGTTTAGATGTCGACGTTGAGTTCGAGTTCAACGCAGCAATATTCCCGCAGGTCAGCTGCTGAGCATGCTGATTTTTATAGCGGCAGTCGGTTGCGTCTTTATCGGCTTCACGTCAGCCGAGATCGTGTCCGCGTGCGGATCGCATGTCTGTACCGTTGAATTGAAGCGCGAGCGTTCCAGGTGGTTTCGAGCCCGCATTCGACGAGACGATGCACGGAGCGCCTCTCAATCAGCACGCATCACACATTTGATTTTGACTTATCGCTATCGCGCGCTGGAGCAAAAGGGTTTTGCCCCGATGCAAAACCGCAACGCACCGCGACCGCGGAAAAGCAGAAATTGCTGCTGATTTTACCGGATCAGTATTTCTACGGATGGTTCTGCCCTGAGGCTGAGGTTCGGCCAGTTGTCAAACAACGACTGCACCAACGGAAAGGAGTTTGCGGAAAATTCAGCAATAGGGGGTACCAAGTGAAGCTTTCTGTCGTTCTCAGTACCATTGCGTTGGCCGGTTTAGCTGCATCCGCGAATGCGGCTGATCTCGGCGGCGCCAACGCGTACGGTCCTTACAATTCTTCGAATTCGACCGAGCCGCTTATCGCCAACTTTTTCGATGGCGCCGCACCTGGGTCGATCACTGTTGCAGGGATCACAGTCTACGGCACGGTCGACTACAGCGCTGTTTACAACTCACACGGCGCGTCGCCCACCGGCACACTCTATCAGGGTTCGCTGTATCAAATCTCGAAAATCAGCGGCGGTCCGCAGTTCAACGGCACCAACAACGCCCTAAGCCAGTCGTTCATCGGCGTGAAGACGGATGAGAAGCTTACCGACCTCTTCGGCATAGATTCGCTGACCGGTTGGTCGTTCATTTCCGACGCTCAGATCGGTTTCGATCCCGCCTGGGGCGATATCGCCGACGTCTGCAAGACGTTACGCTTGAACAACGGCCTCGGCGCTTTTCCTCTTGAGCAGACTGCCAATCTCGACGGCAGCCGCTGCGGCCAGATCTTCAACGGCGCGCTTTACGCCGGTGTCAAGAACAAAGACCTCGGCCAGTTGACGTACGGTCGGCACAATTCGCTGCTGAACGACGCGCTCGGCGCCTATGACCCGGAAGCCGGTTCATACGCCTTCTCGCTGTTCGCATTCTCCGGCACGGTCGGCGGCGGCGGTGGTGCCACAGAGGACGCGCGTTGGAACAACTCGATCCGCTATGCGAACACGTTCGGCATGTTCCGGGTCGCCGGCATGTATCGGTTCGATGGGATGGAACAGGGCGGAGACGCCTATTCGGGTGATATCGGCGTCGATTTGCCAGGTGAGCTTAGAGGCTTATCGATTGACGGCGTCTACGCGCACTTTAATGACGCTATTGCAGCCAGCAATCTCTCGGCCGGCGACTGTGCAGCCCTCGCGACGAGCATAGCGGCCTGTCAGCATCTCGATATCTTGAGCGCCGCAGTGTCGGATAACGATGTCTGGTCGATCATGGCCAAGTACAATCTCGGTCACTTCGGTTTCGATAATGTCACTGCGATGGGCGGCTACGAGCACATCAATTTCTCGAATCCGGACCATCAGCTCGACAGCTTGACGACGATTGGTGGCTATCAGCTGTTCGGCGGCGATGTGAACTACAATAAGTATCTTACAGACAAGCAGTTCGACCTGTTCTGGTTCGGCGGCAAGTGGGCGATCTCGCCGAAACTGACTGCAGCGGCGGCCTGGTATCACTACGATCAGAACACGTTCGTGACGAACTCAGGAACGAGCACCACTGCATCCGTCTGCAACGGTAAGTCGGGAACGGCGGCCAGCGGCAACTGCGCGGGCTCTTTCGATTGGGTCGGAGCTTCTCTCGACTATCAGTGGACCAAACGCCTCGACCTCTATGCCGGCGTCTCCTACTCGCAAGCCGACGATGGTCTGGCGAGCGGCTTCACATACACCAACACATGGAACCCTGCGTT
>Ga0164243_10010520_pt1 | contig 13288 bp, 3 predicted proteins | sample OricompcompostOP_FD_108781 | JGI IMG/M metagenome (GOLD analysis project Ga0164243, IMG submission 108781) | Organic Plus compost microbial communities from Emeryville, California, USA - Original compost - Organic plus compost (OP) | ecosystem: Engineered > Solid waste > Mixed feedstock >... | reverse complement strand
TCGAGCTCGTCGGCCTCGGCGGGGCGGCCCCAGGCGAGCCGGCAGGCGCGGTCGAGCCGCGAGGTTGCGTCGGGCGCCTCGCGCTGCAGGCGCGACGTCAGGTGCTCGCACTGGCGGAGCACGAACCGGCCGTTCCAGAGCGCGAGGGCCTGCTGGGGCGTGATCGTCACGTTCCGCTTCGGCGTCGAGGTCGACGGGTCGGCCGCGTCGAACGCCTCCAGCAGCGGGTCGCCGACGTTCCGGTACAGGAACCGATAAACCCCGCGCCGGAGGCTCGCCGGGCTGTCGGGGTCGAAGCCGGCGTAGTCGATCCGGGGGGCGACGTCGGCGTTCGGGTCGTCGAAGACGAACTGCATCGCGGACGGCCCCCCCATCGCCGGGTCGAGCCGGCCGGAGACGGACAGGAGGGCGTCGCGGATCTGCTCGGCGTCGAGCCGGAGCCGGTTCATCCGGGCGAGGAGGCGGTTGTCGGAGTCGTCCGCGCTCGGGGGCCAGACGCTCGACCGGCGGTAGGCGGCGGAGGTGACGACCAGCCGGTGCAACCCTTTAAGGGACCCCCCTTCGTCGCGGAGCGTGGCGGCCAGCCAGTCGAGCAGCGCCGGGTGGCTCGGGCGGCCGCCGTTCTTGCCGAAGTCGTTGGGCGTGTCGACCAGCCCGACCCCGAAGTGCCACTGCCAGACCCGGTTCGCGACGCTCCGCCACGTCAGCGGGTTCTCCGGGTCGGTGAGCCACCGCGCGAACGCCGCCCGGCGCGCCTTCTCGTCGCCCGGGTCGGCGAGCGACCAGTCGGCCGGCAGCGCCCGGACGCAACTGAGCGCCCCCGGGTTGACCGGGTCGAGCGGTTGCATCACGTTCCCGCGCTTCAGCAGCCGGATCGGGAGCGGCCCGCCCGGCGGCTTGTAGTTGCGCAGGGCGGGGAACTCGGCCGCGATCGCGAAGACCCGCCTCGGCTCCGGCAGTGCCGCGAGTCGCGCGTCGAGGTCGGCCCGGCGGTGGTGATGCTCGAGGCGCGCGTCGTGTTCGGGGGTGCGCTTCTCCGTAGGAGTCTCCAGAGCCGCGACCACGTCGGCCGGGAGCGTGACGGTCGTCACCGAGCCCGGGCGCGTCGAGGCCGAGAGCCGGAACCGGCCGATGGTGTGTTGGCGGCCGTGGTGTTGTTCCAGGACCAGGCGGAGCGCGGTCCCGGGCTTCGGGGTCCAGCGCTCGGCCAGTTCGACGGCCGCCGCGTGCGGCTTGCCGACTTCCGGGTGGATGCCCCAGCCGGTTGCCGGCTTGCCGTCGACGGCCTTGGCGAACTCCCAGCCGGACTGGTCGAAGTCGGCCGCGGGGCGTTTCAGGGCGACCGGTTTCGACGAGCCGTCCGCCGCGACGGCGAGCGCCTTGAACTCGGTGAGGTGCAGGTTGCCGTTCCCTGCGCGGCCAGGGCCGTGGCCGGGGAGCGAGTCGTCCGGGATCAGTTCCAGCCGCAGGGCCGTCGCCCCGGGGGGGGCGTCGGCGATCGTGACCGTGTACGTCTCGGTGGCCGGGCTCGGGCCGGTGGCGAGGAGGGAGCCGTCCGGCTGGACGGCGAGGCTGGTGCCGTTGGCGGCCTTCGACTCGGCGGCCTTCAAGACGGTCCAACTCTGCAGGTCCGCGAGCGTTTCCGCCTCCCAAGGGCCGCGCGACTCCGCGAGGCGGCGCCGCTCCTCGGGCGAGGCGGGCGGTTCGTCCGGCCCCGCATCGAGCGCCCGTCTCGCGTCCGTGAGCGCCTTGCGGCGGGCGGCGATTTTCGGGTCGGGGTCGTAGAGGCGCTCGGCCCGGCCGACGCCGGCGAAGACGGCCTGGAGCCGGTAATAGTCCTTCTGGGGGATCGGGTCGAACTTGTGGTCGTGGCAGCGGGCGCAGTGGACGGTGAGGCTGAGGAAGGTGGAGGCGACGCAGGAGACCATGTCGTCGCGGTCGAGGTTCAGGGCGATCTTCTTGCACTCGGTGCCGTCGACCTGCTCGACCAGGGCGCTCTGGTTGAACGGGCCGGCGGCGGCGAGGCCGAGGGCCGGGGTCTTGTCGGTCTCGTCGGGGAAGAGCGCGTCGGCGGCGACCTGCTCCTGGACGAAGCGGGCGTAGGGGGTGTCGGCGTTGAACGCGGCGACGAGGTAGTCGCGGTAGGGCCAGGCGTTCATCCGGGGCCGGTCCATGCCGAACCCGTGGCTCTCGCCGAAGTGGGCCACGTCGAGCCAGAGCCGGGCGAACCGCTCGCCGAAGCGGGGCGAGGCGAGGAGGCGGTCGACCAGGGCCTCGTACGCCCCGGGGTCGGGGTCGTTGACGAACGCCTCGACCTCCTCGGGCGTCGGCGGCAGGCCGTGCAGGTCGAACGTCAGCCGGCGGATCAGGGTCCGCTTGTCGGCCTCGGGGGCCGGCGTGAGCCCCTTCTCGCGGAGCCGCGCCGCGATGAAGGCGTCGACCGGGTTGCGGACGTCGCCCTTGAGGGCGTCGGGGGTCGGGGGGCGCCGCAAGGGCTGGTAGGCCCAGTGCGACAGCGGGTCGGTTTCGCTCGCCCCCACGCCGTCGGGCCAGGCGGCCCCCTGGTCGACCCAGGCGCGGAGGAGGCCGATCTCGGCGTCGGTCAGCGTGCGCCTGCCGTCCTCGCGCGGGGGCATGACGAGGTCGCCGTCGAGCCCGGCGGCGAACCGGACGACCGGGCTCTCCGCCCCCTTGCCCGGGACGACCGCCGGGGCGTGCGTCCCGCCCCCTTTGAGGGCCGCCGCCTTGACGTCGAGCCGCAGGCCGCCGCGCTGGCGCTTCGGTCCGTGGCAGGAGACGCAGTGCTTTTGAAGGACGGGGAAGACGTCGCGGGCGAAGTCGACGGGCCGCGCGGCCGCGGGGGGGAGCCCGGGCTCGTCGGCCGCCGGCGCGGGGCCGGCGAGGGCCGCCAGGAGCAGGAAGGGTCCGACGGCGGCGCACCGCCGGACCGTTTCGGGATCGTTGCGACCGGCCATCACCCCGTCCCCCGCGTTTCGAGTGGGGCGGGCGCGGAGCCCGCCCGTCGGTGCTTCAGGCGAGCAACTCCTTCACGACCCGGCCGTGGACGTCGGTGAGCCGGAAGTCGCGGCCCTGGAACTTGTAGGTCAGCCGGGTGTGGTCGATCCCGAGCAGGTGGAGGACCGTGGCGTTCAGGTCGTAGACCTCGACCGGGTCGCGGACGATGTTGTACGAGAAGTCGTCGGTCTCGCCGTGGGCGTGGCCCGGCTTGATCCCGCCGCCGGCCATCCAGAGGCTGAAGCAGCGGGGGTGGTGGTCGCGGCCGTAGTCGGTGGCGGTGAGCGTCCCCTGCGAGTAAACCGTCCGGCCGAACTCGCCCCCCCAGATGATAAGGGTGTCGTCGAGCAGGCCGCGCTGCTTCAGGTCCTTCACCAGCGCGGCGGACGCCTGGTCGGTGTCCCTGCACTGGAGGCGGATCTGTTCGGGGAGGTTGTTATGTTGATCCCAGCCCATGTGATAAAGCTGGATGAACCGGACCCCGCGCTCGGCCAGGCGGCGGGCGAGCAGGCAGTTGGCCGCGTAGCTGCCGGGGCGGTGGACGTCGGGGCCGTAGAGGTCGAGGACGTGCTTCGGCTCGCCCGAGAGGTCCGTCAGCTCGGGGACGGACGACTGCATCCGGTAGGCCAGCTCGTACTGGGCGACGCGGGTCAGGGTCTCGGGGTCGCCGGTCTCGTCGTGGCGGATCCGGTTCAGGTCGCCGATGTCGTCGAGCATCTGGCGGCGGGCCTGGGGGGGGCAGCCGGCCGGGTTCGCCAGGTAGAGCACCGGCTCCTTGCCGCCGCGGAGCTTCACCCCCTGGTAGCGGGTCGGCAGGAAGCCGCTCCCCCAGAGCCGGTCGTACAAGGGCTGGTCGGTCCGCCCGCGCGAGAGGAGGACGACGAACCCGGGCATGTCCTGGTTCATGCTCCCGAGCCCGTAGGCGACCCAGGCCCCCATGCTCGGCCGGCCCGCGAGCTGGGAGCCGGTCTGGACGAACGTGATCGCCGGGTCGTGGTTGATCGCCTCGGTCTGCACCGAGCGGATCAGGCAGATGTCGTCGGCGATCGACGCGGTGTGCGGGAGGAGCTCGCTGATCGCGGTCCCGCTCTGGCCGTACTTGCGGAACTTAAAGACGGTCGGGGCGACGGGGAGGCTCTTCTGCCCCGAGGTCATCGTGGTGATCCGCTGCCCCTTGCGGACCGAGTCGGGGAGTTCGATCCCGCGCCGGTCCCGGATCGCCGGCTTGGGGTCGAACAGGTCGAGCTGCGAGGGCGCGCCGGACTGGAACAGGTAGATGACCCGTTTCGCCTTGGGCGCGAAGTGCGGCAGGCCCGGGAGCGCGCCGTTGGCGCCGGCCGTCGAGGCCCCGCGCGCGGCCTCCTGCCCGAGCAGGGAGCCGAGGGCGATCGAGCCGAGGCCGAGGCCCGAGCGGGCGAGGAAGTGTCTGCGGTTGATCCGTTGGGCGAGCGTCAAGGGGTCCACGGGCGGGCCTCCGTCACTCCTGAGTGATCGTTTCGTCGAGGTTCAAAATGACTTCGGCCGCGGCCGTGTAGGCGGCGAGCGCGACGGGGTCGGCGCCGGCCGGGACCGGGCTCTCGCCGTGGCGGACGAACCGCTCGGCCTCGGCGCGGTCGGCCTCGTAGAGCCGGAGGTAGCGCTCGAGGCCGCGGCGGAGGACGGCGGCCTCGGCCGCCGCCGGGGGCCGGGCGGTCGCGCGGCGGAACCCGTAGGCCAGCCGCTCGTCGGGCGACGAGCCCCCCTCGGACAGCATCAGTTGGGCGAGGTTGCGTGCGGCCTCGACGTACGTCTCGTCGTTCAGCAGTTCGAGCGCCTGGAGCGGGGTGTTCGTCCGGGCGCGCTTGACCTGGCAGATTTCGCGGCTCGGGGCGTCGAACGTGGCCATCGCCGGGTGCGGCACGGTCCGCTTGCGGTAGACGTAGAGGCTCCGGCGGTAGAGGTCCGGCCCCTTGTCGCGGACGTAGGGCCCCTCCCCCGCCCCGCCCGCGAGTTCCTCCCAGAGCCCGGCCGGCTGGTACGGCTTGACCGACGGCCCGCCGAGGCGGACGGTCAGCAGGCCGGAGACGGCCAGGGCGTTGTCGCGGACCACCTCCGCCGGCAGGCGGAACCGCGGCCCGCGCGCCAGCAGGCGGTTCTCCGGGTCGCGGCGGACGAGCGCGGGGTCGGCCTTCGACGACTGGCGGAACGCCGCGCTGGTGACGATCCGCCGGTGGAGGGCCTTGAGGTCCCAGCCGCCGTCGACGAACGACGAGGCGAGCCAGTCGAGCAGCGCCGGGTGGCTCGGCGGCTCGCCCTGGACGCCGAAGTTCTCGGCGGTCTTCACCAGGCCGACGCCGAAGTGGTGCTGCCAGACCCGGTTGACCGTCACCCGCGACGTCAGCGGGTTCTTCGGGTCGGCCAGCCAGCGGGCCAGCCCCAGCCGGTTCTTCGGCGCCCCCGGCGGGAGCGGCGGGAGCGAGGCGGGGAGGCCCGGCTCGACCTTCCGCGTCTTGTCGGGCATGTCGTACTGCCCGCGCTTCAAGACGAACGTCTCGCGGGGCTGGGGCGTGTCTTCCATCACCATCACGGTCGGGATCCGCTTCTCGACCTCGTCCCGCTGCGCGCGGAGCGCGACGAGCGCCGCGTCTTCCAGGCCGGCGGGGAGCGGCGTCGCCTGCGCGAGCGCCGCGGCGAGGCCGCGGCCGGCCGCCGCGCGCCAGCGTTCGGGGGCTCGGGCGGCCTTGTCGGCCGCGGCGATCGCGGCGTCGAGGCGCTGCTGCTCCTTCACGTCCGCGGGGGTCGGCAGCGCGACGAGCGGCGGGACGTTGCCGCGCTGCTCGGTGTAAACGCCCTTCTCGTTGACGCTGTTGAAGAAGCCGACGACCTTGTAGAACTCCTCCTGGCTGACCGGGTCGAACTTGTGGTCGTGGCAGCGGGCGCAGCCGAGCGTGAGCCCCATGAAGACGGTGGCCGTCGTCTCGACCCGGTCGACGGCGTTCTCGATCCGCCACTCCTCGTCGATCGAGCCCGCCTCGGTGACCGTCCGGTTGTTGCGGTTGAACCCGGTCGCGATTTTCTGGTCGAGCGTTGGGTTCGGCAGCAGGTCGCCGGCGACCTGTTCGATGAGGAACTGGTCGAACGGCCGGTTGTCGTTAAAGGCGCGGATGACCCAGTCGCGCCAGGGCCACATGGTGCGGGCGAAGTCGTTCTGGAAGCCGTTCGTGTCGGCGAACCGGGCGGCGTCGAGCCAGTCCATCGCCATCCGCTCGCCGTAGGCCGGCGAGTCGAGCAGGCGGTCGACCAGCCGCTCGTAGGCGTCGGGCCGGTCGTCCTTGAGGAAGGCGTCGACCTCGGCGGGGGTCGGCGGCAGGCCGGTCAGGGAGAGGGTGACCCGGCGGACCAGGGTCGTTTTCTCGGCCTCGGGGGCGGGCTTCAGGCCCTCCGCCTCCAGGCGGGCCAGGACGAAGCGGTCGACCGGGGTCCGCGGCCAGGCCGCGTCGCGGACGGCCGGGAGTTCGGGGCGCTGCAAGGGTTCGAACGCCCAGTGCCCGGCCCACTTCGCCCCCTGGTCGATCCAGCGCTTCAGGATCTCGACCTGTTCCGGCGTGACCGTCTTGCCCGACTTCGGCGGCGGCATCTTCTCGTCGGGGTCGTGGCTCGTGACCCGTTCGAGCAGGGCGCTCTCGGCGCTCTTGCCGGGGATGACGACGGGGTCCTTGGTGCGGAGCGCCCCCTCCTTCACGTCGAGCCGGAGGTCGGCCTTACGGGTGTTGGCGTCGGGGCCGTGGCACTGGAAGCAGTTGTCGGACAGGATCGGCAGGACGTCGCGGTCGAACCGGACCTCGCCTTTTGCCGGCCCGTCGGCCCACGCGGGCGGGGCCGCGGCGACGAGGGTTACGAGAAGGAACGTCGTCCACGGCGCGGCGGACCGACGGCGCTGTGCGGTTGGGCGTACCGATCGCATGGCAAGTTCGGCTCACTCTGCGGGGGCGGGGCATTCGGGCAGGGAGGCAAGACCCGGGGTCCATTATCGGCTCGCGGGGCCGTGCGAGACAACCACAAACCCGGCGCGGGCGGCCCGGCCCGTCGCACGCGCGGGCCCGAGGCCGGCCGCGGATCGTGTGCGTGGGCCGGGGTTTAGGCGACAACCGCCGCCCCACGCCCGGTCCGCGGCCGGCCCGCCTTTCCGACCGTTTCACGTTTCGTTATTTCGCCTCCGGCTCGACCAGGCCCGGCAGCGTGCCGACGTCGAGCCCGTCCGCCTGGGGCTTCGGGGCCCGCGATTTCAGGAGGAAGGTGACGAGGTCGGCGGCCTCCTGGTGGCTGAGGCGGGAGGCGAAGTCTTCGGGCATGAGCGACTTGCCGGTGCCGGCCAGTTCGTCGATCTGGCTCCGAAGGATCGTGTCTTCCGCACCCTCGGCGCGGCGGAGGGTCAGGCTGGAGGCGGTCTCCGAGGCGATCAGGCCGGTGTAGACGCGCCCCCCCTTGTCGCTGACGACGTACTGGATGTAGTTCGGGGCGACGTACCGGTTCGGGTCGAGGATGTGGGTGAGCAGCGCCTCGGGTTCGGCGAACTGGGTGGCCGTCAGGTCCGGCCCGACGGCGTGGCCGCTGTTTCCGATCCGGTGGCAGGTCAGGCAGAGCTTTTCGAAGACGACGCGCCCCCGGCCGGCGTCGCCCGGCTTGGTCAGGGCCGGCGCGAAGGCGGCGAGCACGTCGTTGCCCCCCGGCGCGGTCGCCTTGCCGAAGAGCGCCTTCGCCAGCGCCGCGACCTCCGGGTTGCGGTGCGTTAACAGGAGCGCCCGGCGGCCCGGGTCGATCGGGGCCGGGTCGGCCGCGCCGGCCCGGACGGCTTTTAACAGGGCGAGCGTCCAGGCCTCGCGCGCCAGCAGCGTCGCGACGGCCTCCGACCGCGCGGCGGGGGCGAGTTGGCGGGCCCGGGAGAGGACCAGCTCCGCGACGTCCCCGTCGGGATACCCGGTCAGGACGCGGAGCGCCGCGGCCTGGACCGCGCCCGGGGTGCGCGCGTCGAGGAGGTCGGCGAGCACGCCCCGGGAGTGCGCGAACGGGGCCGCGCCGAGCAGCGCGACCGCCGCGGCCCGGACCGCCTCGGAGGCGTTCTCGTCACGCGCCTCGGCCTCGGCCTGGCGGAACACCTTGGCCAGGGCCGGCGACGCCGGGTCGAGCCGGCCGCCCCCCGGCGCGAGGCCCCGGCCGAGCCCGGCGACGAGCCGGCGCGCCAGGGCCGGCTCGGCCCGCCCGACCGCCTTCAAGGCGAACTCGACCTCGTCCGGCCGGTTCCGGGCGCCGACGACCCCCGCGAGCGCTTCGAGCATCGTGAGCCCCTCGCCCCGCGCGGCGAAGGCCCGGTCGTCGGCCAGGGCGGCGAGGAGGCGGTCGGCGCACGCGCCGGACGAGGCGAGGACCGCCAGGCGGGTCCAGCGGTCGGCGGCGTCGCGTCGGGCGACCGCGGCGAGGGCTTCGGCCGCGCGGGGGCCGCGCTCCCCGCCGAGGGCGAGCGCCGTCGCGAACCGGACCCTCGCGTCGTCCGAGCCCGCCTTGTCGAGGACCGCCGCCCAGACCTTCTCGGGCCGGTCCGGCCGCGCCGCGGCCAGGCCGACCGCCTGCTCGACGACGCGCGGCGAGCGGTCCGAGAGCCCCGCGAGGAGGTCGTCGTCGGTCAGCGCGCCGAGCCCCTGGAGCGACCAGAGGGCGCGGACCCGCGCGGCGGGGTCGGACCCGTTCCGCGCGAGGTCGCGCAAGGGGGCGACGGCCGCCCGGTCCTGGCGTTCGAAAATCAGGCGGTGGGCGGTGTCGCGGCGCCAGCCGTCGGCGTGGCCCAGCGCCGCGACGAGTTCGGCGGTGGTCGCCGACCCGAGCCTGGGCGTCGGCGGCCGGCGGAAGCCGGGGGGGGCGATCCGGTAGACGCGCCCCTGGTCGCGGCCGCGGCGGAGGTCGAGGTGTTTCATCACGTCGTTCGGGATGTGGATCGCCTCGATCACCTCGCGGCTCATGTCGAGCACGTACAGCGTCCCGTCCGGGGCGTTGAGCAGGTTCACGGGGCGGAACCAGGTGTCGTACGACCGGACGAACTCCCCCTTCGGGTCGGCGCGTTCGGCCCGGAAGGTCGGGCCGTCGGGGGTGAGCGTCATCCGGTGGACGAGGTTATTCTGGGCGTCGCAGACGAAGGCGTTGCCGTAGTACGCGGGCGGGTAGGCGCCGCCGCGGTAGACCGTCGCCCCGGCGGCGGCGTCGACGACGTGGTGGCTCGCCCCGGCCGAGTCGGCGGCGCGCTCGCCGTGGGCGATCCGGCGGCTGGACCGGATCTGCCGCCAGCGCTCCGGCGGGCTGATCCGCTGGATCGGCACCGGGCTCCCCGCGGCGTTCTCGATCGCCGAGGCGACCGGCAGGTACGGGTTCTTCGCCAGCGCGTCGAGCGGCAGGACCGCGTGCAGCAGGGGTCGCGACTCGGAGCAGAGGAACCGGTTGCCCCAGTCGTCGAACGTCGTCCCGAACTGCACCGTGCCGGTGACCGGCTCGAACGCCTCGGTGGCCGGGTCGAACCGGAAGTCCTTGCCGTCGACCGCCACCGCCGCGGCGTCGGGCTTCGAGGCGTGGCGGACGGTCCCGCCGTTGACCGACGTCGAGCCGTACACCTTGTGGTCGAGCCCGAACGTCAGGCTGTTGAGCATCCCCTGCTCGTTGCCGAGCCCGAAGCCGGTGAACACCTTGCGGCGGACGTCGGCCTTGTGGTCGCCGTCGGTGTCTTTGAGGTACCAGATGTCGGGCGGCGCGGTGACGAACACGCCCCCCTTCCAGGGGACGACCCCGGCGGCCCAGAGCAGGCCGTCGGCGAAGACGTCGGAGGCGTCGAACCGGCCGTCGCCGTCGGTGTCGCGCAGCAGGCGGACCGAGCCGAGCGGCGCGCCGCCGGGCCGGGGCTTGTAGGGGTAGTCGGTCATCTCGGCGACATATAAGTTGCCGTCCTCGTCGAACGCCCCGGCGACCGGGCTGCGCACGAGGGGTTCGCTCGCCACCAGTTCCAGGCGGAACCCGCCGGCCGATTCGAACGTCCGCGCCGCCTCGGCGGGCGTCTTCGGCGGGACCGGCTTGAGGAATTCGGCCAATTCCGCCTCGGTGTGTTCCTTCGCGCTCGGGTCGAAGCGGGACTTGTCGGCCTCGGCGACCCAGTCGGCCGGCACGCCCGACGAGGGGAGCCCGCCGGCCGCCCGGATCTTCAAGAGGACGTCGCGCGCCCCCTGGAAGTCGTCGAGCACTTTCGCCTTCTCCGGGAAAGCGCGGGCGCGGGTCTTCGCCATCAGGCCGTCGAGCTTCTCGACGAGGCGGTCGAGGCTCTCGCGGTCGTACGGGGCCCTGCCGTCGACGTGGACGTAGACCGGGTTCGTGTGCGCCTCGGCGTCGGGCGACCCGCCGGCCGCCTTGCCGAACGCGCGGACGGCGACCCACGACGGGCCGGCCAGTTCGACGTTTGCTTCCCATGACTGCCCTTCCGCCGTTTCGACCGGCCGGGCCCGCCACGCCTGCGCCACGCGGCCGTTGACGACCAGTTGCACGTCCGACACCGGCGCGACCGGCGACGTGACCCGGACGCGGGCCTTGAGCGCGTGCGGACCTTTCCCCGACTTCGCGATCAGGGCGCCGGGGCCTCGGCCGTCGACGTCGAACTCGATCAGCGGGCCGGTGGTGACGAAGCTCCGCCCCTCGGCGGCGCCGCGGAGCCAGCCGGCGGTGTCCTGGCCCTTGCCCGGTTCGCGGCGGACGTACGTCACGCAGTCGGCCAGCTTGCGGCAGGCCGGGTAGTCGCTCGCGCCGACGATCGGGAAGCGGTAGCCGGCGTTGAGGATCCGGTACCAGTCGTCGAGTTCGATCCCGCGGTAGACGCCGAACTGGAGGAGTTCGACGGCCTGGACGTCGCCCCGGACGAAGTCCGAGTAGATCGCCTGGGCGTAGCCGCCGTGGGCGTAGAAGGCGTACCCGCCCTTCTTCCGGGTCTCGCGGCCGACCTCGCCGTACGGCGGCCAGGCGTCGGCGTTATAGCTTTCCCCCTCGCGCACGAGGTCGTCGCGCAGGAACAGATTGAGATGGCCGTACGTGCCGGTCCGGTATTCCTGCCCCGAGAGGATGTGGGTGCCCCCGCGGCTCCGTTCCGACTTCGCGCCGAGGCCGCGGAGTTGAGGGTAGTCGAGCTTCTCGCGGATTCCCGTATAGGGGCCGGCCGGCTCGTTGTACATGAGCGGCGTGCCGAACCGGACCCCTTCGGCGTCGAGGAGGTCGAAGATCAGTTCGTCGTCGGCGTCGGTCTCGCGCCGGAAGTGGAGGTGCGGGTCGCCGGAGTCGTAGGCGAACGCGCTCAGGCCCGGCGCGCGGTCGACCGTGATTTCGACCTTCGTCGTCTGGCCGGGGGCGACGCGGGCGTTCGCCGTCCGCGGCCGGTACTCCAACCCCTTCCAGACCTCGACCCGGACGTCCCCGGCCGGCGCCGGGAGCGTCACGTTACCGGTCGTGTAGAAGAACCGGCCGAGGTAGCGGATCGGCGCCTTGCCCTGTCGGTTGCCCTTGCCGACCTTCGGCCATTCGCCCGTGAGGCTGTAAAGCGAGAGCCGGTTTTCGGGGGGCTGATAAAAGTTCCCGTCCGGCCCGACGACGTTGACCCGGCACGGCGTCGGTTCGCCCGACGCCCCGTCGAGGACGCTGATTTCGAGCGTGCCGGCTTGCGGCCCGGAGGCGGTCGCGGCCTTCCCCGGCTTGTCGAAGCCGGGGGGCGTGAAGACGGCCGCCTCGTCGTCGGCGCGCGACGGGGCCGCCAGGGCGGACAGGGCGGTTAGCAGGCAACAGGCCGCCTGCCCGGGGAGGCGCCGCGCGGTTTTTCGACGAGCCTCGATCATGTCGACGTCCCTTCGCGAGTACGGGCCGCGGCGGGCCCCGGGTTCACTTCAACGCCCGCACGACCTCGTCCGCGCCCGTCCCGTCGATGAGCGTCAACGCCTTCCCCGCGCCGAGCAACCGGTCGGCGAGTGCGGCCGGCTCGTAGGCGGCGCGGAGCTGTTCGCCGGTGAGGGCCTTGCCGGCCCCGGAGACGCCGCCGGCGATCACGACCCGCCTCGGCGCGACGAGCGCGGCGATCTGGGCGACGTTGCCGACGTTCTTGAGGACGCCGGGGGCGATGACGCCGAGCCGCTGGCCGTCGTAAGGGGCGTCGGAAACGTAGCTGGCGAGCGTGCCGACCGCCGCGGCCTTCGCGACGCGCGGGTCGGTCGCCGCCGCGGCGAGGGCGACGAGCCCCCCGGGGCCGGCCCCGACGAGCGCCACCTCGCGCGGCTTCGGCCCGTCGGCCTTTTCCAGGGCGTCGAGCAGCCGGCGGACGTCGAAGGCCCACTGGCCCAGCAGCGGGCGGCCGATCCAGAGGCCCCACTCGGCCGTGTTGTGGTCGGGGGCGCGGCCGACCTTGTCGGACGGCAGGGCGTGCGCGCCCGTCGCGCGGAGGTCGACGGTGACGACCCCCCAGCCCTCCCGCCGGAGCCCGGCGGCGAGGGGGCTTGCGGCGGCCTTGTCGGCGCCGTCGAGGTCGAGCAGGATCGCGCGGGGGGCGTCGGGCGTCGGGCCGGGCTCGACCCGGGCGGTCAGGTGGAGCCCGGGTTCGGGCGAGAAGCGGACGAGCCGGGCGTCGCCGGCCCGCTCGACCGCCGGGGCGACGGGGGGGACGTCCGGGAACCCGCCGAAGGTGGTCGTCACGAGGGCCTTTCGGAGCGAGTCGGCCTCGCGCCGCCAGCCGTCGGCGTCGCGCGGGGTTTTCTTGGCCGCGAGCAGGGCGCGGCCCCGCGCCGCGGCGAACCGGGGGAGGGTCACGAAGTCGTCCGGCCGGGTGTCGCCGGGGTAGCAGCGGAGCGTTTCCGGGTCTTCGGTCTTGATCTCGGGCTCGGGGACCGGGGCGCCGTCGCCCTCGCCCTTGAGGTGGAGGGTGAACCAGCCGTACGCCGCCTCGCGCATCGCGCGGTTGTAGTCGTGGCCCGACTCGAAGACCGCGTGCTTGAGGTTCCCCTCCTTGCCGTAGAGCCGATAGATCGGCTCCAGGGCCGCCAGGGTTTTTTGCGCCTCGGGGACCGAGAACTGGACGGCGTCCTTGGTCGCGTTGACGACCATCAGGGCCCGGGGCGCGACGAGACCGAGCACGCCCCACTCCTCGGCGAACGTGAGCCCGCCGGGGACGACCTCGCACATGCAGCAGGCGATCCCCAGATACGACCGGTAGTTCCCGACCGAGCAGACCGGCACG
>Ga0164243_10010519_pt1 | contig 13289 bp, 13 predicted proteins | sample OricompcompostOP_FD_108781 | JGI IMG/M metagenome (GOLD analysis project Ga0164243, IMG submission 108781) | Organic Plus compost microbial communities from Emeryville, California, USA - Original compost - Organic plus compost (OP) | ecosystem: Engineered > Solid waste > Mixed feedstock >... | reverse complement strand
GGCTACTTCCGCCGGCGCTGGTTCGCCGGGCTGGAGGCCGGGTTCGACAGCCAGCTCACCACGCACGCCGCGCACACCGACGCGTACCGCGAGCGGGTGTACGCCGACGTCGAGGACGGCTGGTACGGGGCGTTCGGCGGCGTGATCCGCGCCGGCGTCCAGGTGGGCGCCACGCTCGGACGGACGGACGTGGTGCTGCGCGCCGGCAGGCCGTGGCTCGCCAATGGCGACCCGGCGCTGCTGCCGGGGTACGCGACGCTCGGCGTGGCCCACCGCTGGTGATCCCGAATCGTGCGCCACGAGCTCGTCCGGCAGGCACCACCCGAAGGCTCCAGACCGGGTTGCCGCACCGTGCGGGATCTCCGGGGACCGACCTGCCCGTACGGGCAGGGTTGACCTGGACCTTCGTCGTGCTCAATTTGACCCTCACGTCCGCGTCAGCTTTCCGGACGCGGACCAAGGAAATCCATGACTCGAAATCCTTCCCTCCCCATCGCCGCGGTGTCTGACCCGATCAAGGTCGCGCTCCTGACCGAGGACCCGTTGCTGCGGGCCGGCGTCTCGAGCTTGCTCGAGCAGATCGGTTCGATCGACGTCGTCGGTCGCGAGGACGCGGAGGTCGCGCTGTGGGACGCGGGGGTCGATGGCGAGAAGACGCTGTCGCGGCTCGCGGAGCTCCGCACGCTGCCGGTCCCCGCCGTCGCGGTCGTCGGCGATCCCACGCACGTGGCGCCGGCGCTCGCCGCGGGTGCGCGCGGCGTCGTCCTGCGCGATCAGGTCGGGCCCGGCATCCACGCCGCGCTCGCCGCGGTCCGCAGCGGCCTCACCGTGATGGACTCGGCCCTCGCCACGTCGCTCGTCCCGAACCCGCCGGCGCGCGCCGCCGACTCCAAGGGTCGCGGCGAGCTGACCGAGCGCGAGAAGCAGGTCGTGCAGCTCCTCTCCGAGGGGCTGTCGAACAAGCTGATCGCCGACCGCCTCGGGATCAGCGATCACACGGCGAAGTTCCACGTCAACGGCGTGATGATGAAGCTCGGCGCTTCGACCCGGACCGAGGCGGTCGTCGAGGCCGTGCGCCGCGGCCTGGTCCGTCTGTAACGGCGGGCAGCCAGCCGAACCGATCGAGGGGGACGAGGCCGGTGTCGCCGACCTCCACCCCCTCCTTCGCGAGCAGCTCGCGCTGGATCGCGGCCCCCACGGGATCGTGGATCGCGATCCGGCCGCGCAGCTTGCTCGCCTTGCCCACCACGCGCTGCCACGGCAGCCGGTCGGCGGGCGAGCTCGTCTTCATCGCCGCGCCCGCGACGCGGGCCCCACCCGGGATGCCGGCCAGCTCGGCGACCTGGCCGTAGGTCGCGACCCGCCCGCGCGGGATGCGCCGCACGACGGCGTAGATCGCGCGGTACAGCCGCAGCACGTGCTCGCGCTCGGTCATCGCTCCTCGCGTCACGGGCCCACCGTGTGGAACGCGGGCGAGCCGGCGATCCAGGCCTCGACCCACTCGCGCACCGAGACCTGCGTCGAGGTCCGCACGTTCGGCGAGCCGAGCAGCGTGTGGCTCGCGTCGTCGATCATGAACGCCGCCTGGAACCCGGTCATCGCGCTCGCGATCGGCAGCGACGCGGCGCGCATGCTGGCGAGGTCGTAGCCGAAGAACAGCGCGAGCGTGCCGTCCTGCAGCGACGCGAGCAGGCCATGACGCCCCCCGCCCGGCGGCGCCCCGGCGTTCCAGTGCCCAGCGAGCTCGTCGAGCCCCTCGTCGCAGCTCGTGCAGCCCTCCGGGAACCGCGGGGCCCAGCGCTGGCGGATCGCGCCCCAGCGCGCCCACTCGACCGGCACGAGCTGCGCACCGTCGGCGAGCGCGTGGGTCGTCGCGCCGGGGAACGCGGCGGCGATGCGATCCCAGTTGAGCTGCACGCCGAAGCCGCCCGCCGAGATCCCGATCGCGAAGACCTCGGTCGGCGCGAGGCCGGCGACGTACGCGAGCATGGCGTCGACGTTGTGCGCGCCGACGTGGTGCATCGTCTGCGGGCCGAGCGCGTCATAGACCGACGTCTGCGTGCCCGCGTGGAGATCCCCGGTGCAGTACGGCACGAACACCCACGTCGCGTCGTGGAACGGGCTCGTCGGATCATCGCGCTGGAACAACCAGTTGCTGTCGAAGTACGCCGGGCGCAGGGCCTGGAACGTCTGCTCGTCGAAGCCGTCGAGGTGCACCGCGGTGCGCTCGATCAGGATGCCGTAGCAGGTGGCCGGCTCCCAGCAGGCACCGCCTCCCTCGAACATCAGCACCACCCGGTCCGAGCGCGTCGAGCGGTTGACCGCGATGCCCGTCGCCGAGCCGTTGCCGCACACCATCCCGGGGACGTCGACCCAGGTCCAGCTCTCGGTGGGGACATCCGGTGGCGCGCCGTCCGCGCCAGGATCCATCCCCGTCGGCCCGCCCCCGCAGGCCGCGAGCACCAGCGTCGCGTACACCAGTCGCCGCATGGGTCGATGATGCCAGAGGGCTGCGGGCGCGTGCTACGAACCGACGTATGCGGATCCAGGTGCTCTACTTTGCCGTGCTGCGGGAACGGCTCGGGCGTGACGAGGAGTCGCTCGAGCTCGTCGCCGGCGCGACCGTGCGCGATGCATTCGCGGCGCTCGCCGCGCGGCATCCGGCGATCGGGACGCTCCGCCCGCAGATCCGCGCCGCGGTCAACCAGGAGTTCGCCGACGACGAGCGACCGCTCGCCGACGGCGACGAGCTCGCGCTCATCCCCCCGGTCGCCGGTGGCGCGGACCTCCCCGCACGCCACGTCCTGCTCTCCGACCAGGCACTCTCGCTCGATCGCTGCATCGCCGCGGTGCGCGGCCCCGAGATGGGGGGCCTCGTCACGTTCACCGGCATGGTCCGCCGGCACAACCGGGGCGTCACCGTCGAGCGGCTCGAGTACGAAGCGTACGGCGCGATGGCCACGCGCGAGATGACGCGCCTGTGCGACGAGATCGAGGCCGAGCTGCCGGGCACCCGGCTCGCCGTCGAGCACCGCGTCGGGACGCTCGAGATCGGCGACGTCGCCGTCGTGATCGCCGCCGCCGCACCTCACCGCGCCGAGGCGTTCACCGCGTGCCGCGCGATGATCGACCGGCTCAAGGAGCGCGTCCCGATCTGGAAGAAGGAGCTGGGGGACGACGGCTCGACGTGGATCGGGCTCGGCCCCTGACGCCTCGCGCTCGATTACCGGAGCCGCGGATCGGAGGCGTCGTCGCTGTCCGGTGACGGCGCCGCGCCCTCGGGGTTGTCGAGCTCGATGCGCTCCCCGCTCGGCGTGGGCGCCTCGCTCGCGCCCGCCTCGTCCCGCGCGTCGCGGGCCTGCTCGAGCTCCTTCTGCTCGAGCTCCTTCTGCTCCCGCTCCTTCTCCACGTCCGCGCCGTCGGGCCCCCGGTCGAGCCCGATCCGGTTCGCGCTCGGAGCCCCCGGCGAGGGCTCGCCGGGCGGCGGATCGGCGGCCGTGGGCGTCTCCGGCGCCGGCTCCGCTGGCTTCGGCGCCTCCGGTCGGCCTCCGCGGAGCGTCTCGTCGGGCGGCTGGATCGTCAGGTTGGGGCGACCGTCGTCCTTGTCGTCATCCGCCCCGCCACCCGGGCCGCACTGCGCGTTGCGGCGACGCAGCTTCTTGATGTTGCCCTCGAGCTTGATGTGGAACAGGCCATCGGCGCGCAGGTCGGCGCCGGTGGTCGACAGCGCGGCGTGCGTCTTCGGCTCGCGCTTCATCAGCTCGTCGCTGCCCTTGAACCGCAAGCAGCCCGCGACGGTGGAGTCGCCGATCGCCTGCGCGAGCGTCATCTCGAAGTCGACGTTCAGCTCTCCGTCGGGTGACTTCATGTCGAACTTCGTGACCGTGAGCCTGCCGTCCTTGATCGAGACGCGCGCGCTCAGCGCGTCGACGTTGACCTTGCCGAACTCGATGCCATCTCCCGCGAACGCCTGCTGGCGGGCGTTGGTGAGCTTGGGCTGGATCCGCGTCTTGCCGTCGCCGAACGTGCAGCCGCTCGGGCAGTCGAACGCGACCGCCCCCTTCGCCTTCTGCCAGTTCGACGCGAGCCGGCCTGTCTTGGTGCGCTCGCTCGGCAGCTCGAGGTCGAACGAGAACTTCACGTTGCCCGACATCGGCAGGCCGATCAGCTCGCCCATCGGCAACAGCGCCGACGGCAGCCCCGAGCCCTCGAGGTCGACGACCGTGAGCTGCTTCGAGAGCTCGACCTCGCCGCGGATCGAGCCGGGCCCGATCTTCGCCTCGAAGTCGATCGACGCCGTCCCGCCCAGCAGCGCCAGGAGGCCGAGATCGACGTCGAGCCGCTCGACGAAGAACGTGGTCGGCACGTCGTCGGCCGTCTCCGGCCGCGTACGGAGCGTCATCGTCTTGAACGCCACGCGGCCCGGCATGATGCCGGGCTCGACGTCGCCGATCGTGACCTCGTACTTGCTCGACAGCGCCTCGATCAGCTTGTCCTTGACGCGACCGTACGGGAACGTGAGCTGCAGCGCGAACACGAACACGACGAGCGCGAGCAGCGCGAGCCCGACGTAGCGGAGCACGCGCCGCATGCGCGGCCCGACGTGGATGGGGAGCGAGATCGCCATGCGTCAGCCCCCCTTCTCCGGCGACGCCTCGCCGGAGCCCTTCGGAGGCGGGACCTTCGAGTAGGTCGAGACCTCGAGCGTCGCGTCGAGCTTCTCCTTGTCGCGGCGGTCGCGGCGGATCTCGAGGCGGGTGATCGCGACCACGCGCGACCCGGTCTCGACCTCCTGCAGGAACCTGCGGAACTGATCGATCGTGAGGTCCGTGACCTGACACGACACCGAGTTCGTGACGAAGCCGTTGCGGGTGACCGGGTTGCGCGGCGTCGTGCCTCGCAGCTGAAACCCGGCCTTCTGCGCCGCGTTGGTCAGGTAGGTGTCGAGGCTCAGCGGCTCGGTGCCCATCGTGGCGACGACGTCGTCGCTGGGCTGCGCGGGGCCGCGCGCCTCGAGATCGGCGAGCACGACCAGCGCCTTGCGCATCTTGGCGTTGCGCGCCTCCTTGGCGACGAGGCCGTCGTTGATCGCGAGGCCCAGCCAGATCGCGAGGATGAGCGGGGTCGAGATCGCCGCGATCACGACGAGGCGTCGTTCACGCGGCGAGATCCGATCCCAGAAGTCTCGAGCTCGTTCGGCGATGGTCATGACTGGTTCCTTGCCCTCACATGCACGCCGTGAGGATCGTCAGCCGGAACGTCTTGGTTCCGTCCTGGTTGGTATCGGTCGGTCCGCGCTGGACGTCGGTGAAGCACTCGACCTTCTTCAGCTCGGCGACGAGCAGGTCGATGCCTTCGGACGTCTTCGTGGTCCCCTGGATGTCGACCTTCTGGTCATCGATGTTGAGCTGCTCGATGTCGAGCGTGATCTTGTCCTTGCCCGGCACCCGGTTGCTGACCTCGAGCAGGACGTCGTAGGCGGTCGCCTTCGGCAGCGGCGAGATCGCGGCGACGCCGCCCGGCGCGGTGGTCGACAGCACCGCGTCCGCGGTCCGGACCTCACCGAACTGCTTCGTGGTCTCGGCCGCGAGCCGCGTCGTCAGCACGGCCTCGGCCTTGCGCAGCCGATAGAGGTCCGCGTACGCGCTGCCCGCGGCGAACGCCGCGATCGCGATCGCCGCCGCGCCGAGAGGGACGGCCTTCGCGCGCAGGAACGAGAGATCCATCCTCACGGCGAGGGCGCCGGAGCGCAGGTCGAAGCTCGGCCGGCCACCGGCGCAGTCGTACGCCATGCCCACCGTCATCGCCGCGCTCTCGAGCGGCAGCGACATGGCGTCGGCCCCGAGCTTCGGGCCGGCCACCGCGACGAGGTCGTCCTCGGTGAGTCGCCACGCCGGGATGCCGAGCTGCTCGGAGAGGAACGGCGAGATCCCGCGCAGCTTCGCACCACCTCCGACGAGGATCGCCGCGGCCGGCGTGAAGCCGGTGCGTGCGCGGCACGCCGCGAGCGTCTGGCGCAGGTCCCGCGCGAACGGCAGGAGCTCGCTGCTCGTGACCTGGTGGATCTTCGCCCAGTTCTCCGACGTCGGAGGCTCGGCGGTCGACGCGATGAAGCCGTCGACGTGCTTCGCCTGCTCGGCGTCGGCGAACGGCCGGTAGAACGCCTTCGCGATCGCCTCGGTGACGTGCTTGCCCGCGCGCGCGATGCTGCGGCTGAACACGGCCTTGGTCCCCGAGACCACGATCACGTCGGTGCGCTCGTGCCCGATGTCGATCACCGCGACCGCCCCCTCGGCGCGCGCGCGCGCGAGCGAGGGCACGTGGTTCACGAGCTTCACCGCGGCGCCACCGCACGCGAGCACACCGCGCGGATCGAACCCGCACGACGACCCGAGCTCGATCAGCTCCTCGGCGCGGTCGCGGCGCATCGCGTACGTCAGCACGCGCATGCCGTCGGTCGGGGGAGCGACGCGGCCGTGCTGCGCACCCGGCGGGATCGGACCCGTCGCGGGCGGCTGAGGCAGCGTGTCGAACGTGTAGACCATGTCCTCGAGGTCGACCGGCACGACGCCCTCGAGCTCCCCACCGACGGCCTTCTCGAGCTCGGACCGCCGCAGGTTCTTGAACCCGAACTCGAGCACCTGCGTGAACACCTGGTCGCCGTACACGCCGATGTAGCCGGTCTCGTCGCGCAGCCTCAGGTCCTCGATCATCTGCGCCAGCACGGCGCGAGCGCGCGGCTCGGCCGGTCCGTCGCCCGGAGGCACGAGCCGCTCGTGGACGTTCAGCAGCATGGCGCCGCGGATACCAGGGCTGGCGATCACCAGCTTGACGCTCCAGGCGCCGAGATCGACCGCGAAGACGCGACTCGCCATATCAGTCTTCCCTCAGAAAGACCCACGCCCCGTTGGGCGCGGGTGGTTTGCGCGCGTTCTGGGGCACGACCTTCGTGTCCCAGACGCCGTTGACGGTGGCGCGGATCGGCGGGAACACCGGGGTCCCGTCCGCGTTCTTCTGCTTGCGCTCGATCTCGCCCCACGCCTGCACGCGGTACGTGCGGCGCGGGCCGGCGGTCGCGATCTGGTCGAGCTTGGTCTGGTCGAGCGTGAGCCCGACCTTCTCGCCGGGCAAGAAGCCCTGGGTCAGCGCGTTCGTGGCCGCGGTCGCCGCGATGCCGCCGCCCGCGACGAGCTCGTTGAGCTGCGCCTGCGGGTTTTCCACGAAGTCGATGAAGTCCCCGACATCCGTGAACGTCATGCCGAACTGCTTCGCCTTCGCGACCAGCCCCGCGAGCACGAACAGCTTCTGCGGGTTCTGGAGCACCGGATCGTTCGAGTTCTTGGCCGACAGGTAGAGGATCGCGGCGATCAGCTGGCTGTTGGACAGCGCGCTGAGGTTGACCTTGCAGCCGCCGTAGACAGTGAACGCGCTGCCGAACAAGGTCCAGAACCGATCGTCGACGCCGCGCGCCAGCTTGATCTCGCCGATCGTGTCCACGTAGTTGTTCTTCGCCTTGTAATCGTCGTTGAGGTTCTCGTACCCGTAGTCCTCGGTCGTGCCGCGTTCGCGGAGCCGCATCGTGTTGCCGTCGATGTAGTCGACGATCGCCGCGACCTGCGTGGCACGATCGCGGCGCCAGCCCTCGGCGTCGGGCTCCTCGAACACCGGATCGTACGCGGGGAAGTACACGAGCGCGTCGAGCGTGCTCTTGATCATGTCCGCCGTGTTGTCCGTCGAGTTGGCGCAGTTGAGGTTGATCTTGTCGTCCTCGGTCCCGATCGAGCCGAGGATGCCGCACGTGCCGATGTCGGCGCCGAGCCCCTTGGCATCGCTCGGATCGAAGCCGACGGCGGCCTGCACCTCCTCGGCGCTGCCGCAGAACGCGAGCAGGACCTGGTCGGCGAAGTCGGTGATCTGGACCACGCCGCGCAGCTGCGCGATGTTGTCGATGCGCTGCTGCAGCCGGATCACCAGCTCGGACAGGTTCGCGGCCGAGCGCGCGAGGAAGTGCGCGCGCATCTGATCCTGGTAGTTCGCCGCGGCCATCAGGTCGACGTTGGTGTTGGTGCTGAACTGGTTCGAGATCACGAGCGTCATCGCGATCGCGATCAGCACCGCGACGAGCGCCACGCCGCGCTGCGCTCGACGGCGAGGACCGCCTCGCCGCCGCGGTACCGTCCGCGCACGCGCCCGCTTGCCGCCGAGCGAGCGCTCGGTGGTCAGGAACGTCCAGATGGCCGATGCGATCCTCATGGTACGAAGAACAGCTGCTCCTGCAGGAAGATGCGGGCCTGGGTGACGAGCTTGTAGTCCTGGCCGCGCGCGTCCTTGACGACGACGGTGATGCGGACCCGGCTCGGCAGCCAGCCCTTCTGGCCGTCGGACTGCGTCGTGTCCCACGAGTCCTGCCACTCGAGGTTCTTCCAGTTCCAGAACTCGATCGTCGCCGACTGGATGTCGGACAGGAGGACGTCGTAGTCCGCGGGCTCCTCCTCGGGAGGCTCGTTCGAGAGCCGGCGCTGCTCGCGGCGGACCCAGTCGACCTGCCCCGCCTTGGCGGGGTTGTTGCGCGGCAGATACGAGATCACGGTCTGCTCGGACTCGTTCGCGTCCGCCCACAACACGCGGTGCCCGAGCGTGGAGAACCGGATCTCGGGCAGCCGGCTCCCCGACTTCGCGATGAACATCGTCCGCGGGTGGTTGTGGTTGGTGTCCTCGTTGCGTGACAGGTACGCGTGCTCGAAATCGGCGACGAGCCGCGCCATCGCCATCCGCAGCTCGTGGTTGCGCTCCTCGAACGCCTCGAACGTGCGGCGGTTCTCGGACGTGTTGGAGATCGTCCGCCACGCGAGCGCCATCATCACGACCATGACCGCGCTCGCGATCATGATCTCGATCAGCGTGAGCCCTGCTTCGGGGCGGCGCGTCCGTCGAGCGCTCATCGCCGGCTCCCTCCGCCCGAGCCACCGCCGCGCGAACCGCCGCCGCCCGAGCCACCGCCGCCCGAGCCGCCGCCGCCCGAGCCACCGCCGCCCGAGCCACCGCCGCCCGAGCCACCGCCGCCCGAGCCACCGCCACCCGAGAGCGGCTGTGACCCGAGGCCCTGGAGCGTCTTGTCCATCGCCGCGGCGTCGGTGAAGAACGCGACGACCTTGAGCGTGCGCTTCTCGCCGAGCACCTCCCACTCGAGGAACAGCGTCACCTTGCGGATCGAGTCGCGCAGGACGTCCTGCACCATCTGGTACTGCGACTGCACGAACGACGCGCCCATCTGCGCGTCGATGTCGCCGGCGTTGTCCCCGCCGAACGAGCCGAGCATCGACATCATGCCGCCGAGCGCGCTGTCCTGGAACCCGCCAGGCACCTCGCCGTCGGCTGCGTCCTCGGCCCCGGAGCCGGCCTGCGCCTGCGCCATCGCCTGGAGCTGATCCCAGCCCGGTAGCTGGACCTCCTCGATCTTCGCGCACCAGCGCACGGTCGGCCAGCCCTCGTCCTCGAACGGCTCGAAGTCGGTGCACTCGTCGTCCGCGTCGTCGAGCCCGGTCTCGGAGAAGCCGTCCTTGAGGAGCTCCTCCTCGAGGTCGTACATCTTCCCGCGCGCGAGCTCGGTGACGACGCCCATCATCTCCGCCTGCCGCGCGTTGAAGATGCTGCCCGCCGCGCTCTTGAGCAGCACGGTCAGCGCCAGCCCGAGCAGCGCGAGCCCGACCATCACCTCGAGCAGCGTGAAGCCCGAGCTCGTCGTTCGACGCCTCATCGCTCGGCCCCCTCGGCGTCACGCTTGACCTCGCGCTCGCCGAGCGCGTTGCGGAGCATGTGCTCGTCGACGGAGCGCAGCGGCCCGTCGCGGAGCTCGACACGCCCGGTCAACCCGTGGACGAGCACGGTGAACGTGTCGCTGCCGTCGGTCAGCTCGATCACCGCCTTCTCCGCCGACCCCGTCGGGAAGAAGTACACGGCGACCTGGTCCTGGCTCACCCCGTTCTCGAGGTGCTGGACCCAGATCTTGCCGAGCTTGATGCCGCGACCGACGGACAGCCGCCGGATCCAGCCCTTGCCCTCGGCGTCACCGGTCATGCCGTCGCCGGCCGGCGCGCACACCCGATCGGCGACGTGGTGACCCGCGACCGCCATCGCGCGGCGGGTCGCCTCCTCCGGATCTCCGGACGCGAGGGCATCCGGCGGCAGCTGCCCCATCCGCTGCTGGCCGCGCTCGAGGGCCTCCTGCGCCTTCTCGGGATCCGGGTTCAGCTGCTCGTTGCGCACGATCGCGGTCGCGCCCTGACAGATCTCGACGACGTACGCGTGCTTGTCGAAGTCGAACGTCACGCGGTGCATCTCGCCGTGCTCGATCGCGAGCTGGCTCGCGCGCTTCATCACCGCGGCGAGCTCGGTCGCGTTCTCCACGAGATCCGCCTTCGTGATCGAGCGGAAGCCCGTGCGCACCAGGATCGCCCCCCCGCCGATGATCGCGAGCACGATCATGATCTCGAGGACGGTCATGCCCCGCGGCGGTCGCCGCAGGGGCCGCAGGTGCTCGTATGGTGCGCGCGGGCTCATCTCGTGTTCGTTCGCGATCGTGCTGGGTCCGGGCTCACTCCCAGGACTTGACGTCGTCGGCGGTCCCTTCCTTCTGGTCCTCGCCGAACGACATGACCGCGAGCCCCTTCGCGCCCGCGGGCAGGTTCTGGCCGCACATCATCTTGTACGGGGTCCCCCACGGGTCCTTGATGTCCTTGTTGTTCATGAACGGCGTCAGCTCCTCGATGCTCGCCGGGCATGCCTTGTCGCGGTTCGCGACCGACCACTGGGTGTAGGCCTCGTACGCGAACTTCTGGACCGTCGCCTTCGCGATGTCCTTCTTCGAGTCGCCGAACATCGCCATGACGCGCGGACCGACGACGAGACCCATGACGAGCGCGAGGATCGCGAGCACGATCATGATCTCGAGCAGCGTCATGCCGCGCTGGGGGTTGCGTGCGCGACGGAGGCGGGACGCACGCCGGGAAAGACGATCGATGATGCGGTTCATGTCTGGTTCTCCTTCTCTTTCTCGCTTAGGTCTCGCTTGGGTCTCGCTTGGGTCTCGCTCGGGTCTCGCTGAATCTCACTTCGGGCCACCGAGGTTCCCGAGGTCCATGATGGGCTGCAGGATCGAGAACACGATGAAGGCGACGCCGCCGCCCATGATGACGAGCATGAGCGGCTCGAGCAGGGCGGTGAACCGCCCGAGCTTGGTGTCGACCTCGGTCTCGAACGTGGTCGCCACGCGCTCGAGCATCTGCTCGAGCTGACCGGCCTTCTCGCCGACCGCGACCATGTGGATCATCGTCGCCGGGAACTGCCCCGACTTCTTGAGCGTCTGCGCGAGCGATTCACCCTCGGTGACCGCCTTCTTCGCGTCCTCGATCGCCTGCTGCAGGATCACGTTGCCCATGATCTGCTTCGCCGTGTCGAGCGATCGGAGCATCGGAACGCCGGACTGGAGCATGGTGCCGAGCGTGCGCGCGAACCGGCCGACGTTGATCGTCCGCACGAGCTCCCCGAGGACCGGCAGCTTCAGGACGAACCGGTGCCACACCGGGCGACCTTCCTTGCTGCTGCTCCACTTCGTGAACAGGACGATGCCCGCCAGGATCGCGAGCAGGATCCACAGGAAGTTGCCGCCGATGAAGTCCGAGCTCCAGATGAGCAGGCGCGTGTTCCACGGCAGCGTCTTGCCTTGCTGCGTGAACATCGTCGTGATCTCGGGGATCACCTTCACCATCAGCACGCCCATGATGACGGCGCCGACGACCATCATCACGATCGGATAGATCATCGCGCTCTGGACCTTGGACTTGAGCTTGCCCGAGGCCTCGAGGAAGTCCGCGAGCCGGGTCAGCACCTCGTCCAGGTTGCCGGCGACCTCGCCGGCGCGCACCATCGACACGTAGAGGTCGTCGAACAGCTTGGGGTGCTTCGCGAGCGAGTCGGCGAGCGAGCTACCCTCGTTGACCGCCGCGCGGACCTCGGAGACAGGCGTCTTGAAGCGGACGTTCGGGATCTGCTCGACGAGCGCGCCGAGCGCCTCGGCGAGGGGGATGCCGCTCCTCAGCAGCGTCGCCATCTGGCGCGTGAACGTCGCGACCTCGCTCTTCTTGACGCCGCCGATCAGGCCGCCGAGGTCGACGTCGCGCGACAGCCCGCCCTTCTTCGCGTTGTGTTCCTTCGCCGCCTTGCCGCCCTTGGACAGCTCGAAGCTCGTGACGATCACGCCGTCCTTGCGCATGAGCTGGCGCAGCGCCTTCGGCGACTCCGCATCGCGGACGCCGCTGACGTTCTTGCCGCTGGGCCCGATGCCCTTGAACGCGTACATCGGCATGTACTAATCCCCACTCTCCGCGGTCATCAGCATGACCTCCTCGGGGGTCGTCATGCCCTGCATGACCTTGCGCGCGCCGTCGAAGCGCAGCGTCACCATGCCGGCCTCGATCGCGGCGTTGCGGATCGTCCCCGCGTCGGCCTTGTCGAGGGTGAGCCGGCGGACCTGATCGTTGATCATCAGGAGCTCGTAGATGCCGGTCCGGCCGCGGTAGCCGAGCTGGTTGCACGACGGACAGCCCACGGGCTCGAACACGGTGCCCGGCGGAGGCGGACGCTCGCCCTTGACCGACGGCAGCTTGTACCCGCCGCTGAAGAACTTGTTCGCGTCGATCCCGAGCTCGCGGAGGACCTCCTCCGTCGGACGCACCGGGCGGGCGCAGTCATAGCAGGGACGGCGAACGAGGCGCTGCGCCAGGAGCCCGACGAGCGACGACGCGACGAGGAACGGCTCGATCCCCATGTCGACGAGACGCGTGATGCCGCCCGCGGCGTCGTTGGTGTGGACCGTCGACAGCACGAGGTGGCCGGTCAGCGACGCGGTGATCGCGACCTCGGCGGTCTCGCGATCGCGGATCTCGCCGACCATGATCACGTCGGGATCCTGGCGGAGGAACGAGCGCAGCCCCGACGCGAACGTCAGGTCGATCTTCGAGTTCACCTGCGTCTGCGAGATGCCCTCGAGCTGGTACTCGACCGGATCCTCGACCGTGAGGATGTTGATGTCGGGCGAGTTGATCTCCGACAGACACGCGTACAGCGTCGTCGTCTTACCGGAGCCGGTGGGGCCGGTGACGAGCAGGATGCCGTGCGGGCGCTTGATGATGCTGCGGATCAGCTCGAGGTGATCGGTGGCGAACCCGATGTCCGCGAGCCCGAGGAGCACCGAGCTGCGATCGAGCAGACGGATCGTGACGCTCTCGCCG
>Ga0164243_10010518_pt1 | contig 13290 bp, 15 predicted proteins | sample OricompcompostOP_FD_108781 | JGI IMG/M metagenome (GOLD analysis project Ga0164243, IMG submission 108781) | Organic Plus compost microbial communities from Emeryville, California, USA - Original compost - Organic plus compost (OP) | ecosystem: Engineered > Solid waste > Mixed feedstock >... | reverse complement strand
GATTTCTCCCCGAGCTCGTGTGGTTGCGTGAGCTCGGGATTTTCTCGGCAGTCATCGCTGCCGCACGGCTTCGATCACCCTGGCGGCACCAAAATCCGCGCCAGCGCGCAAAGCCGCGCTGCTGCGCCCCTTCGGGGGCACGGATTTTTCCGGTCCTGGGCGCATCTCGCCCGGTGGGTGCGGCTGAAAACCCGGTGAGCAAGGGGGCGAGCGGGGCAAAAAATCTGCGCCGCTCTTCCATTCATCACTGGAGAGTTAACATGGAAACGATTCAAACGCTGCTGACCCGTCAAGAAATTGCGTCTGCCTATGCCGAAGGGCTCAGCCGGGAAAACCTGCGACAGCTCACGCCCGCCGCGTACGCTGAAGCGCCGCATGAGAAGCTGAGTTCGCGTTACGCCTTCCTGCCCACGAGCACTGTCATTGACACGTTGGATCGCGCAGGCTTCGCGGTGGTCGAAGCGCGTCAATCGAAGTCACGTAAGCGACTGCCGGCCTATGCTCCTCACGCGTTGCGCTTCAGACAGCGTAGGGGCGAAGTGTATGTTGGAGAAGTTGTCCCCGAGATACTCGTCCTCAATTCACACGACGGATCGAGCGCCTATCATGTCCGCGTCGCCCTATATCGGGCGATTTGCACGAATGGAATGATCGTCAGCGATGCTGCACTCCCCGCCTGGAAGGTTGCGCATCGTGGAAATGCGGCGGCAGAGGTATTGGAAGCGGCGATGAGCCTCGTGGGCCGATTCAAGGAACTCGGCGCAATTGTGGAACGAATGCAGAAGACCCAACTCAGCCAATCACAGCGCCTTACCTTCGCGTCCGACGCGCTGCAGCTTCGCTACCCCGATGAACTGCCCGGCACGGCGGTTGCTCCGGCGGATTTGCTGAAACCCGAGCGGGCCGAGGATATAGGGAACGACGTATGGCGCACCATGAATGTCGTTCAAGAGCACATCATCAGAGGTGGAGTGCAGCGGCGTACGGCAACGAATCGCGTGGTGCGGATGCGCGGCGTTCGGGCCATCAAAGAGGATGTACGCCTAAATCTCGGGCTGTGGGATCGGGCAATGCGTGAGGTTGCCTGAATGGGCTTTGGGGAAGGGGCATGCCGTGCCTCTTCCCTGTTTCCACTCTGACGCGTTCCCGCCTTGCGGTTGGCCGGGGCGCAAACCGACGACTACATCGCGGGGCCGAGGCGGCCATATGCCGCTTGCGTCACTACGGGCGATCGCAATCGATTACGCCGCAACGATTGATATATACACACGGGCCTTTTTGCACAAAGAGGTGAATTAGGCAGGATAGCCTTTCGGCTGCTCATGGGCCACATTCATGTCCCATGAGTAACACGCGCATCCTTCGTACTCGCCTGCCGGCGGCGACACACACGGTCGTCGAGGCGATTGCGCGTCAGCAGCAGCTCACCGAATCGGCTTGGCTCAGACGCCTGATTGAGACAACGCTTCAGTCGTCGGGCGTCGTGCTTCAGGCCAACTCGCAGGACGAGCCGCCACGCCAGGCGAGACTGACGATCCGACTGCTCGCGGACGATCAGGCATTGCTCCATGCACGCGCCAAGGCTCGCGGAATGCCGATGGCGACGTATGCATCGGTGGTGATTCGGAGTCATCTGCGGGGTGTAGCTCCGTTGCCAATGGAGGAGCGGGCGCTGCTCAACCAAGCCATCGGGCAGCTCGGCGCCATCGGTCGGAACCTCAACCAGATCGCACGACTGGCGAACCAAGGGAGAAGGGATGTTGGGCCGAGCCGAGAGGATCTGAAGGCGCTGTTGCGCGCATGCGAAGCTCTGAGGAATCACACCCGCCAACTCGTCGACGCCAACTTGCGTAGCTGGGAGGCCGGCCATGGGTAAGCGCACGGTCGACCTTCGGAGCCAGAAACCGCTCCTCGACATCGTGAGCTACGGACGGCGTGCGCCGGGACACGGGCGGACCTTCACCCCGGCTGAGCGGGAGCAGATTCGCCGCACGGTGGCGCGTGTGCCTGAGGTGATGATTAAGGTGACCGGCGGTGGGCGAAGCGTCGGGGCCGTCTGGAGGCACCTGCGTTATATCGACCGGCGTGGTGGACTCGAGCTTGAGACGGACGATGGAGAGCGACTTCGGGCGAAGGGTGCGGAGAGGGCGCTTCTTGAGGATTGGGGCCTCGCTCTGCAGGAGCGTGAAGGCAAGATCCGCTATAGCGGTCTACCAGGGAGAAAGCCGGCGAAGCTGGTACACAACCTTATGTTCTCGATGCCGAAGGGCACGCCACAAGCCAAGCTGCTGGCTGCAGTTCGTCATTTTGCTCAGGAGACATTCGCACTTCAGCATCGCTACGCGATGGTGCTACACACGGACCAGGATCATCCGCATGTGCATCTCGTCCTGAAGGCGGTGAGCGAGCAAGGTATGCGGCTCAACATATGCAAGGAAACGTTGCGGCAGTGGCGGCGTGACTTTGCGGAGGCGTTGCGTGGTCAGGGTGTCGCAGCCAATGCGACGGAACGGGCGGTGCGAGGAGTGAGCAGAACGCATCAGAAGGATGGGATTTACCGAGCGATGCGCCAAGGGGAGTCGACGCGCTTGGAGGAACAGGTGAGGTCGATAGCAAGCGAACTGCGCAGCGGGCGAGTCCATCCGGGAGACGGCAAGGAAAAACTTCTGCGGACCCGGCGCGATGTCGAGCGAGGATGGGCGTCAGTGAGTGAACTGCTAAAGCTCGATGGTGACCTGGAGCTCGCCGGGCGGGTGCGGCGGTTCGTACATGAGATGCCGCCTGCTTACGTCGACCGGGAATGGATGGCCGCAGATATAGTTCGTAGACTCAGAAGTGCCACGCCAGCCAAGCCGAGAAGTCTCTAGGAAAATCCAATTGCCGCATATTTCGAGTACAGCGCCAGACACAAAGAGTAGCTTCTTGGTCTGAATGAGATTCGACTGGGCGCTCCGTTTAGGCAGTGCAATCTGGCGAGAACGGCTCGATTCTTGCCACAGAATAGAAGTAGAATTAATTCGAGTGTCAGCACAACAAATTGAATAATCAGAAAGATGCGCCCCGAGGATCCCACGTGAATGAAGGACCAAGTCATATTCCGGTTGTGCATATCGGAATACTAACGATCCGAGACGATGAGTTTAAGGCCGTTCTTAAGGCATTCCCTGAGAACCCAAGAACCATTAAGGGGCGACATCGCGAGTATGCCCTTCGAACCTCCGATGCCGGCGACGGACAGCGTTATCAAGTTGCCATTCTAAGGCAGATCGAGCAAGGCAACGGCGAGGCGCAAGAGGCAGCACGAGATTTGATCGACGATTTGCAGCCTGCGTTGCTTCTCGTGGTCGGCATAGCGGGAGGCTTGCCCTCGGACGACATTACGCTTGGTGACGTTGTGATCTCTACCCGCGTGGTCGACTTCAGCGTCGAAGCGCGCAAGTTCGAAGAGCGGACCACTTACAGCATCGGCGGCGGCCCCATCGCCAAGAGTATTTCTGGAGGCGTCGCGAATTTGGGATCGCGCGAGGATGAACTCGGGGAATGGTGGGGCGAATTACCTCCCCTACCAAAAGTGGAGCTGAAGCCTAGCCATTTTTACGGGCCGCGCGCATGGAGAAAATCGGTCAAAGAATCGTTGCAACGGCACTTCACCGGAACGGTCGCGCGCACGCCGACTTTCAGCGCTGGGCCAATCGCATCGAGCGATCGACTCGTGAAGGATCCTGAACTCATCATACCAATCTTAACGACGTCGCGGCACCTGCTCGCGATCGAGATGGAATCAGCGGGCGTGCACAGGGCAGCGCGAGACAAGACCCCTATGCTTGCGATTCGCGGGCTTAGCGACATCGTCGGTTATAAGCGCAATGATGCTTGGACAAAGTATGCGTGCGCGGCAGCCGCGTTCTTCACGCGCGCGTACCTTCGAACGACACCCGTTCCACTTTCGGGTGCATTGAGCGTAACGGCAGTGGCAAGCTCCTCGACTTCGCCGAAAGGCGAGCAAGAGGAGGAGGCATTCTCGAATCTCCTTCCGCTGCGTCACTTCCCAGAGCGACTTTTCGTCGGGCCTGCTTTGTGCCGCTCGATGAAGCACGGCTGGTCTATTCTGCGACGTCCTGGCTCTTCGTCGCCAGTTAGTGGCGCTTGGACTCTATACGAAGGCAACGTATATAGCTTTGAGGATCCCGAGCAATCGTGTTTGCGGAGTATTGTCGACGTTGGAGGACTGGAAGAATTCGATTCGAGGGAATGGGCCTTTTCTGACGATCCGGACAAGCGACGCTTGTTCGTCTACTTGCTCAATGCTTGCCTGCGGGATGACCTGTGGACACTGGGTGTGCGACACCACGGTGACCAGGAGGTCTATGCTTTCATGGGACGACCCGACGAGCCACCACGAAAGCTGAAGTACGCGAACTTGAAGGTCCGAAGCACGGCTACGGTTGTGGCGCACTACGAGAGCACGTCAAAGCAGGGGAAAACTTACCCTTTTCTGCGCCATAACGCCTTCCATGGCCGTTTCCGACTGTTGGCTGGGATGTACTACTTGGAGATCACCCCGACCTATCGATTCACTCGCGATGGTCGTGATCTCGATAGATTCCATGAAGAGAAACTATCCGGAATCAAACGGCTTGAGCGAAACCGATCTGTCTTGAGCCAGCTCCTTATTTGGCAGGCGATTCTGCGAGCACCTTGGCCCCGGACTGATTCGTCGCGACTGTTGGAGTTCGCGCCGCTCTTATCGTTCAGGTTCACGTCAAACCTTGTTGACTCGGAACTCACTCCGCTCGATCCGCCTTCTGTTCCGGTCTCGACTGACAGGGAGATCGAATGATGAAGTTGCAGCTGATTGACGAACCGGCGCTGGCGTTTCACAAGAATCAGGCTCACGTCGACATTCGTGCCGGTCTCACCAGCTTCGGTGCGTTTGACAAAGGTAGCAGCAACGTCCCTGCGCCGATTCGCATCGGCGTTGTCGGAACGACGGCTACCGTTGACGGCGTTCGCGATTGGATGGAACGCTGTAAAAACGGCGTAAAGTCGGAGGAGAGTAAGCTTAAGGCGCTGCGACCATCCTTTCCCGGCATGACTCCGCAGGTGTTCGGCACGAGCCTCGAGTTGTCGGACTCGTCGACTCGCACCATTTCTAGACACGAACTGACCGCCGCGCTATCAAGTGAAGACCCACTCTATCGACTTGCGGATGCATTCATCGATCACGCGCGTGACTTGGCAAACAAAAGCGGGCTTCATGTGCTCGTTATCGCGCCACCCGCCGAAGTCTTCGCGCTTGGAGACACGCAGAAGTCTCCAGGCGTCGATCCGCCAATCGATGAGTTGCAAGAACCAGCTCCGGAACAGCCTAGCGCGCCTCCTACTTCACTTAACTTTCACGATCTATTCAAGGGACAGGCAATAGACCTTCAGCTTCCTTGCCAGGTGCTTCGCCCCGACACGTACGGCGCTCCTGCGTCAAATCGGCAGTCCAAGCGACGATTGCAGGACGAAGCGACTCGCGCCTGGAATTTTCACACGGCGCTCTACTACAAGGCGGGTGGTGTTCCTTGGCGACTTGCGCGCCAGTCGGCATCGCTCTCGACGTGCTACGTGGGTGTTAGCTTCTTTCGCAGCGTGAGTGGCGACAAGCTCATGACCTCAGTTGCGCAGATATTTGATGAACGCGGGGAAGGACTGATTGTTCAGGGCGGAAGTGCGAGCTACGACAAAGATGATCGGAGTCCGCATCTGTCGCGGGATGATGCCCGGACGTTACTCGCGAACGGTCTTGCCACGTACCGTCGGGAGCACAAACATCTGCCGGCTCGTCTCGTCATGCATAAGTCTTCGTACTATAACGCTGATGAGAAAGCAGGATTTGAGGAAGCGGCTCGGGAGGAAAAGCTTGAGGTGCTGGATTTGGTCTCCGTGCGGCGATCTGGGGCCCGCGTGCTTAGAGCGGGGGACTCACCTATGGTTCGCGGCACTGCACTGCTATTCGACGACGAATCGGGCATTCTGTATTTGAAAGGGACGGTTCCCTACTTCAATGTTTATCCTGGAGCGTACATTCCTCGCGCGCTCGAGTTCATTCGAGAGAGTGGCGAGACCAGTTCTGCGGAATTGGCGCGCGAGCTTGTCGGTCTGTCTAAGTTGAACTTCAACAACACGCAATTTGACACTGGCGATCCGATTACGATCCGGGCAGCTCGCCGCGTCGGCGATATTCTCAAACACGTTCCGGCAGGCAAGAAGGTCAACTCACGCTTTCGTTATTTTACCTGAGATCGTGAGCTACTTGGATTGCACGCAGGCCCATTCCGAGCAGAACGCGGGGTGGGAGGAGCGCTGACATTATCCGAGCGTACGAATCAGCAATGCTGTATGGCTAGGAGAGGTCGACGCGCTCCTAGCGATCGTAGCGATCGGAGTGCAGACGAGGAATTTCGACTTTGCCATCGCTCCACTGCATCTCCCCTCCTCTGGAATAGCCGCAGCAGAAGCACTCGTGGCTCATTTGTCCATCCGCTGTACGATGTAGTGCAACAGATTCTCGGTTGCACTCAGGACACGTTTCGACGGAGCGGTCTCGTGAGATTAACTCCGCATACAGGGGTATGGTTATTTCCCGGCCGCAGAATAAACACTTCAAGTCTCCTTCAATTATGACTGTGGCGTCCTGCAAACAATCGGAGCACTCATCGGTGTGATGAGTCCGAGGACGGGGCATCGAGGAGAGCTGAGAAGATAGCGTGGTCAGGCGCTCCTTCACAAAGTGCTCATTTCGGTACAGCTCCAAGGTGAGTTCGGACATGGACTTGGCATCGTATGGATCTGCATTCAAGAACTCGGAGTTGTTGATCTCAATGAATAGGTTCAACCCTGCTGCAGTCGTGGCTTTGAGTGCGCTGCTTTGGTGTGGGGGTTCAATGTAATGAGTGATCCGGTTGCGCAGTCGCTGTAGCGCCTTGATCGCTTGGCTTTGGTCTGAGCTTAATGAGAAGTCACAATAGCGATTCAATCTGTCAAGGCACTGCTCTATGCCGACACTGCGGAATTCTCCTTCCTCAAATTGGCGCTCGCTGACAAGCCCTGAGCCGACAGATAAGTGTCGGTAGTCCGTCATGGCCAGCTTTGCCTTGAGTAACAGTTCCAGTGCAGTGGCCATATGGAGCACAGAGAATTTCCACTGGCGCTCTTTGTCTTGTCGCGCGTATTCAACGGCAGACTCAACAAAGTCGCGTGCATTTGCTAGCAACGCGAATCCATACCTGTATCGAGATTGGTTCGTGTTTGGTGATTCCACTTGCCGGCTCTTCCCGCCTATCGGTGTATGGAGTATCAGATCTATCAAGAGAAGGAATCAAGCATGAGGTTTAGATGGAATGGCGTTCTTTTGGGCTAGCTACTTTGTATAGGTAAGGGCAAGCTGAAAGGGCGGCATGTCTTTAGTGTCTTACGAGAGAGGCTCGTTTATTAGTCGCCAGTCGGAGAGAGGCAATTTCAGCATCGGTAAGGCGCTGAATGATTAGGCTAGCCTCTTTAGTATTGTTTCGGCCGCAGCAATAGCTTGATGCTTCCTTGCGGGGGCGGGGGCAACGGGCGCTGCCTGCCTTGCAAGGTCTGGGAACAGCGGGTTCGCGAGTGCCTGACCAAGTGGTGGCGTCGCGATCGGCATGTTGGATGGGGCGCTCGCCATGATTGAGCACCGATGGTCTTTTCCCGCCGGATACTGGCCAGCGCGTCCGTCTGGCTGCGGCTCCCGCGACATATCGAACAGATGGCGCTTTTCGGCGGGGGCGTGGTCTGAGTATGGCCGCGCGACGCGCGTTCCTCGATGAAGAATTAAGTATCGGCGCTTGTTGATTTTACGGCGAGTCGGCTTTGTTTTCGAACATTGAGCACCTTTCATCAGAGTTGCTGTACGAATTGGTGCGCATCCACGCGCGCGCAGCGGCGCGGGCGTATTTCTCGGAGATTCTTGTAGAGGGGACGAAGGAATCGCCGCCACTGACGCATATTGAGCCTTCGCTTTCGACCGTGTGCTTTGACTGGTTCATCGGTATCGCTGGTGCCAGCTTTGGTGCCAGCCATGGGAGGTCGATGGGATTGGAGGGGATTGAAAAATGGATGGAGTCAGTAAGTTACTGATTCCGTCAGGCCTCTTCGCGGGTTTTGATCCCATGGTTCATCGCAATCATTTCGCGCCGGGCGGCTCACATCGCCGTTTCCCACGCCGCAGCTGATGGCGCTCAATCTCGCTCATCTCGCTTGCTGCAATCGCCAGTAGCACATCCAGGCGGCGTTTCGTAAGGACTGAACGACCGAAGTCGCTGAAGAGACCATCTGAAAAGGGCAATGCATCCGCCGCTGATCGAGGATACGGACGAGACGTCGAAGTGCTATCGAGCGATCCGCCACGGCTTGTATCAATCCCTAAGCGACGTCGATATTCGTCGAGCCTGCCGGTCTACAGTCCTAGCTTCCTTCTCGCCTGTTTTCTCCCCTCGGATTGCCACCGGAATGGGGCCACGGAAAATCCTCAGGCAGGTGTTTTCTGTCTAGTGTTTGTCAAGTAGCGACGGCTACAGAGACCTGCATGATTTAGTTTTGCTTGATTGAAGTTCTCCGGCACCACTGCATCGATTTGCGTTTGATTTCGTGGACGGATAATCATCGATCGATAGGGAAGTCGTGGCGACGGTTTGAGACTGATCGATGGACGGACCATGCCGTTGCAATCTGTCGCGACTGCGCGCAAGTCGTGCCGTTCGAGGCGAGTCAACTTGAGACAGATGAAACGGCCGAAAGTGGGCACTTTCACAAGTAACGTCGCTGCTGATCTTTGCCAAATACTCACTCGCGGGTTTGGACATTCGGCTCGAGCGAGCCGGGCGAGGATGAGATGGACGGCGCTACGAGTGGAACCGAGGGGAAAGCGGTGATGGTCTCGACGGCCCGCTATGTTCTGCTGCCTCTCGCCCAGTCGATTACCGGTTACACAGTCAAGGCGATGGAGCGAAAGATTGAGCGCGGTGATTGGCAGGAAGGAAGAGTGTGGAGACGGGCGCCGGACGGGCGCGTTTGTATCGATTTGCAGGGTTATGAGAGGTGGGTTGAGGGTAGATGAAGCGACAATCACGCTGGGCGTGATCTCTCTGATCGTGGGTTCTCCGTGGAGGTTGCGTGGACGATGGGTAGAAGGTCTCAGAGTGGAGGTGTAAGGCCGAAGGGGCGCGATCGCATTGAGTTCACCATCTTCTACCAAGGCCAGCGCTATCGGCCGACCTTGAAGCGCACTCCCACGGAAGCGAACCTGCGACGAGCGCGGGTACAACTGGCCGACATCAATCGAAGGATAGCGGACGGCAGCTTCAACTTCGCTGAAGAGTTTCCCGACTACCGCTATTTGGATGAACTCGAAGAACAGAGTGAGAAGCAGCGGAAGTTAACCTGCGGGGAAATCTTTGATCGTTTCATCGCTCATTGCGAAATGCGCGTTGCCATGAATGACATGGCCTTCTCTACGCTAGACGGATACAAGAAGATTCTCGACGCAATCTGGCGGCCGGAAATCGGAGACCATGATTTTGAGCAGGTTGTGTACTCCCAGTTGTCGGCCATCGCCGCGGCTCACACGCAGAAAAAGAAGACTTACAACAATGTCGTAAGCGCGCTGCGTTGTGCCTTCGCCTACGGATACAAGGATCATCCGGAGAGACATAACCCAGCTCTGGGGCTTACGACACTGCGAATTCAGAAGAAGGATCGACCGCCCGTTGATCCGTTTACGATTCAAGAGGGGGAGTTGATCATCGCCGGCTCCCATGCCGAGTTCGGGTTGGCCCATGGCAACTACGAAGAGTTTCGTTTCTTCACGGGGCTGCGCCAGTCCGAGCAGATTGCATTGACCATCCACGATTGCGACCTGCAGGCAGGCAAGATCTATATCAACAAGGCGGTCGTGCTGCGTAGAGCAAAGGACCGAACTAAGACAGGGATCGACCGCGAGATCACGCTTTGTGGTCGCGCACTGGAGGTTCTGAAGCGTCAGCTCGCGCTACGGGAGGAATTGCGCCGCGCTGGGAGAATAGATCATGACTTCATCTTCTTCGATGAAGAGGGTGCACCGATTATCAATCTGTCCTACCCGTACCGGCGGTGGGGCTATGTATTGGAGTCGCGGAAGGTTCGCTATCGCGAGCCGTACAACGCCCGCCATTCGTGCGTTAGCTGGCGCCTCATGGCTGGGCACAATGTGATGTTGGTGGCAGAGGAGGACGGCCACAGTGTCGCGACGATGTTGAAAACGTATGCGGCCTGGACAAAGGGTGCCACCGAGGGTGACGTGGAACTCATCAAGCGCGCGATGGAACGATCGCCTTTACCGCCATCGTTGAAACCATCGCCAGCTGCACCACGCTTCGACGGATTCAAGGGGATTCGTCCCCCGCAGTCCTCCGAATTTGCCACCAATGTGCCACCACGGAGGGTGGAGGGAAGGCTAAGTTGGCGGAAACAAAAGAAAAAATTGGTGGAGGCGGCGGGAATCGAACCCGCGTCCGCAAGCACTACGCTACAGGACCTACATGCTTAGCTCACTCTTTGTATCTTGTCGTGCGCTACCCGAGGAGCAGGGAAGACGCACGACCAGCTGCAGAGCGTTTTAACGAGGCGGCCTGGAGCACACCGACTCGCGAGCTTGTGAGCGCGTCCCCCAATCTGGATGCACAAGCACATACCAGGCGGAGGTTAGGCGGGATTAAGCCGCCAGAGCGTAGTTGTCGTCGTTTGCAACTATAAGTTTGTAAGCAGTTTAAGGAGTTACCTACAACTCCGCATGCACCTGGAGTTTCGCCACCCACGTCGAAGCCGGTCGCCCCCGTAAGGTGTCGCCACTCGTGGCAACGGCGCTAGTGTAAGGCCAAACCGGCGGATCTCAAGGGCCGGATGCGTGGCGAGGGGCGAAAGGCGCGATTCAGCGCTTCGAATGTTTCATCAAGCGCGATTTCTCGCGTTGCCAGTCGCGGTCCTTGGAGGTGGCGCGCTTGTCGTGCTCCTTCTTGCCCTTGGCGAGGCCGATGCGCAGTTTGGCGCGGCCGGCTTTCCAATACATTTCCAGCGGCACCAGCGTGTAGCCCTTGCGCTCCACGGCACCGACCAGGCGGTTCAGCTCGGCGCGGTTCAGCAGCAGCTTGCGCGTGCGGATCGGGTCCGGGATGACGTGCGTCGAGGCGGTGGGCAGGGCGGAGATGTGCGCGCCGAACACGAAGGCTTCGGCGTTCTTCAGGAACACGTACGCCTCCTTCAGCTGCACGCGGCCCGCACGCAGGCTTTTGACCTCCCAGCCTTGCAGCGCCATACCGGCCTCGTACGTCTCTTCGATGAAGTACTCGTGGCGGGCCTGGCGGTTCTCGGCGATGGTCGGGTTGTTGTCGGCTTTCTGCTTGCTCATAGAGGGCGCGGATTGTACCGTGCCGGCGCATGCGTGAAGTAACTCGAAGCGCCCTGGTCCCGTATACGGCCGAACAAATGTTCGCGTTGGTGGAGGACATTGAGCAGTATCCGCAGTTCGTACCGTGGATTTCCGCGGCGACGAAGCTCGAGAGCACGCCGGATCAGGTCACCGGCAAGCTGGAAATGCACAAAGCGGGCGTGCGCGAGGCGTTCACGACGCGCAATCTTCTGAAACGCCCCACCGAGATGTTGATGACGCTGGTGGATGGGCCTTTCAAGACCTTCGAAGGGCGCTGGACGTTCATGCCGCTGGGGGACAAGGGCGTGAAGGTCGGTCTCACGGTGCGCTTCGAGTTCGCCAACGCGATGCTCGGCATGCTGTTGTCGCGCAGCTTCGAGAAGAGCTGCAGCGAGATGATCGACGCGTTCGTCGATCGGGCTCGCGCGATCTATGGAAAAAAGTGAGTTGCTGCATATCCGCGTGGTGTACGCGCTGCCGGATCGGCAGCCGAGTGTCGATCTGCGGGTGCCGCCGGGCACATCGCTCAGCGAGGCAGTGAATCGCTCGGGGCTGCTGGAAAAATTCCCGGAAGCGGCGGCGCGTCCCCTGGAGTGCGCCATTTTCGGGCGCGCGGTGCCGCTCACTTACGAGTTGCGCGATGGCGATCGGATCGAGATCCTGCGGCCGCTGCTGATCGATCCCAAGCAGAGCCGGCGCGAGGCCGCCGAGCGCAGCCGCGCCGAAGCTCAGCGTCGCAAATAGATCAGTTCGCGGCCTCGTTGGTCGCGGCGGTCTTCACTCGCGTGGGCACCGTGTCGGTGGGCTTGTCGATGCGCTCGACCTTGTCGCTCGCGTCGAAGAACACGATGAAGTGCCGCTGCTGCGGCTCGCTCCAGCGGCCGCGCTTGAAGTAGTAAACATAGTCCCAGCGCGTGCTCACGAACGGATCGGCCACCATCGGCGTGCCGAGCAGGGATCGCACCTGGACGCGCGTCATGCCGATCGCGACGCGCTCGATGTCCTCGGGCTTCAGAAAGTTGCCTTGTTGAATATCGACGCGATGGACGCATCCTGACAGGCCGCCGGCCAGCAGTGCGGTTGCGAGCAGCGAGGCGAGAATACGCACTCGAAGACAGGACCAGGTGTACGTGATTCGTGTCATTTCGGGGTGGAGCCAGCGGCTGGGCTGCGAGATAATGCGGCGGGATGATACTCAAAAGCGGTCGGGTACGCAGCGGAACGCGCGCCGGCCTTCGATGTGAGGACCAAGCACGTGGAAACCAGCGATTTGCGCAAGGCCGGGCTCAAAGTCACGCTGCCGCGTATCAAGATTCTCGAGATTCTCGGCACGGCCACGCCGCGGCACATGAGCGCGGAGGACATCTACAAGCACCTGCTGGAGTCTCACGAGGATATCGGTCTCGCCACGGTATACAGGGTTTTGACGCAGTTCGAGGCCGCCGGCCTGGTGACTCGTCATCACTTCGAGGGCACCACGGCGGTGTTCGAACTCAACGAGGGCCAGCACCATGACCACATCGTCTGCTTAGGCTGTGGCCGGGTGGAAGAGTTCATGGACGCGGGCATCGAGGAGCGGCAGCGCCAGGTGGCGGCCCGCCTGAAGTACGAGCTCAAGGATCACTCCATGATCCTGTACGGCTATTGCAGCCGGCCGGACTGCCCGGCGCAGAAGCTCAAGAGCCGGAATTGAGGCACGCATCCGCCTAGCGCCGCGCGGGCTTCTTCTTCGCGGCGGGGGCGGCGGCTTTGGCCGGAGCCTTCGCGGCGCCCGCCGCGGCCTTGGCGGAATTCCTGGCAGGCGCCGGCCG
>Ga0164243_10010517_pt1 | contig 13290 bp, 12 predicted proteins | sample OricompcompostOP_FD_108781 | JGI IMG/M metagenome (GOLD analysis project Ga0164243, IMG submission 108781) | Organic Plus compost microbial communities from Emeryville, California, USA - Original compost - Organic plus compost (OP) | ecosystem: Engineered > Solid waste > Mixed feedstock >... | reverse complement strand
GCCGACAGCCTGGCGGGCACCCGGCCGTTCCTGGAGGGGCTGATCCGCCAGCAGGTGCTGCGACTGCCCAACGTCGAGACCCGGACCGTCCGCGCGACGGGTCTCGTGTTCGACGGCGCGGTCACCGCCGGCGTCCGCTACGACGACGGCGGTGCGCCCGGCGTCGAGCGCGGCGATCTCGTGGTGGACGCCATGGGACGGTCGAGCCGCCTCTCCGACTGGCTCGAGCGGGCCGGCGGGGAGCGGCCGGCCACCCGGCGGATGCGGGTCGACCTCAACTACGCGACGGCGCTGTTCCGGCGCCGGGAGGCGAACCCGCGACCCACCCTCGTCATGGCCCTGCACAGCCCGGCGGCGTCGTCGGACGTGGCCGGCGCCGCGTTCTTCGCCGTCGAGGACGGCCGGTGGATGGCCATGATGGCCGGCTACGGCGACAGCCGTCCCGGGCGCACGGCCGACGACTTCGTCCACCGGTTGCGGTCGCAGTTCCCGCCGGAGTTCGGCGAACTCGCCGGCAACGAGATGCTCGGCGACGTGCGGACGTACCACCACGCCGACAGCCGGCGGCGGGAGTTCCACGCGCTGCGGCGCCTGCCCGCCCGCCTCGTGAGCGTCGGGGACGCGGTCGCCTCGTTCAACCCCGTGTACGGGCAGGGGATCACGGCGGCGGCCCTGCACGCGGCCTGCCTGTCGCGGTACGTGCGCGCGAAGCCGGATCCCGACGCGCCCGCCCGCGAGTTCTTCGCGTTGCAGAAGGTCGTGGTCGACGCCGCCTGGTCGACGTCCACCTCCGCCGACCTCGCCCTGCCGCACGTGGACGGTCCCTACCCGCGCGGCCACCGGTTGCGGAGCTGGGTCAGCCGGCAGATCGTCACGGCGACGATCACCGACGTGGCCGTCGCCCGCCGGTTCAACCGCGTCGTCTCCCTGTCCGCGCACCCGAACTCGCTGGTCACTCCCGGCGTCCTGCTGGGCGCGCTGCGCGCCAACCGGCGAGCCCGGTGAGCCTACCGGCCGGGGCGGACGTCACGGCACCAGGCGCTTCTCGAACCAGTGGTCGGCGTAGCGCTCGGTGTTGTACGGCTCGATCTCGCGGTAGCCGGCGGCCCGGTACATCGCGATCGCCTCGGTGAGGGTGCGGTTGGTGTCCAGCCGTACGGTGTCCCAGCCCCGCTCCGCGGCGTACCGCTCCAGTTCGTCGAGCATCCGCCGGCCGATCCCCAGGCCGCGCACGCTGTCGGCCACCCAGACACGTTTGATCTCCGCGGGCGCGTCCGGGTGGAGCTTGACGGCGCCGCAGCCGACGGGTTCGGCGTTCAGGGTGGCGAGCAGGAACACCCCGGCCGGCGGGACGAGTTCGTCGTCGCGCACCGGGTTGCTGAGGGCCGGATCGAACCCGTCGTCGAAGCGCCGCGCCACGTCCCGGGCGTAGGCGCGCAGGCAGGTGCGGGCGCGCGGGTCGCTCGGCGGGCACGGCGCGATGACCACCATCGACGCGACGAGCAGCCGCTCCACCTCGGCCATGGCCGCCACGAGCCGTTGCCGGTGCGGCGCGGCCAGTGGTTCGAGGATCGACCAGGCGAACTCGTCGGAGCGCCGGTCGAGCTCGGCCCACTCCGTACGGCCGGCCGGGGTGAGCGCCGCCGTCCGGACCCGCCCGTCGCCGGTGCCGTCCGCGGGGCCCACCGTGACCAGGCCGTCGTTCTCGAGGGCACGCAGCAGCCGGCTGAGGTAGCCCGAGTCCAGCCCGAGCCGGCCCCGCAGCGCCGCCACCTCCGCGCCGCCGGGGCCGATCTCCCACAGCAGGCGTGCCTGCGCCAGGGGTCGGCCCCGCGCCATGTACTCGTCGTCGAGCGCGCCCACCCGTTGGGTGACCGTCCGGTTGAACCGCCGCACGGCGGCGATCAGGTCGTGGCTCATGTAGCTGACTTTAGTCAGGTATCGGCGACCGGTGGTACGCGGCCCCCGCGGCGGCCGGTTCGCGGGTGCCGTGCCCGGTCCCCTCTGAAGGGTGCGCGGACTCGGGGAGAACCCCGGCCCGGTTCCGGGTTTCCTCCGATGCCGCCCGGCGGCCGGCCCGGTGACCATCGGAGGCATGGTCAAGCGTTGGCGTCAACTCACCGTGTGGCTGCACATCCTGACGTCGGTCGGATGGATGGCGCAGGCCATGACGCTGTGCGTGCTCCTCGCCGTCGGCCTCGCCGCGGACGGTTCCGCCGCGCGTGACGCGGCGACCTCGATGGCGCACGTCGTCGACGGCCGACTGCTCGCCCCCATGGCCGGCGTCTCGGCCTGTACCGGAATCGTGCTGGCGGCGGCCACCCCGTGGGGCTTCTTCATCCACTGGTGGGTGCTGGCCAAGTTCGCCATCAGCATGGTGCAGGTGTACCTCGGGATCTTCGTCCTGTCGCCGACGCTGACCGACGCGATGACCGGCGGGCCCACCCTGCGCCTCGTGGTGGGCACGGCGTTGATGGCGAGCGCGATCGCCTTCCAGGGCTGGCTGTCGGTGCGCAAGCCGTGGGGGACGGTTCGCGGGGGCCGCCGGGCCACGGGACCCTCGGGGCCCCGGTGGGTCTTCGTCGCCACCGTCCTCGGCGGGCTGGCCGAGCTGACGCTCGCCCTCGTCCTCGGCCACCCGTTGCCGCTGCTGTCTCTGATCCTCATCATCGTCGTGCTCTCGTGCCGGCCGCGCTGGTCCGGCGCGCGGCGGCTGCGGCCGGCCCGGGCGTGAGACGGGCGGCCCGACCGCGGCGGGCCCCGCCGCGGTCGGGCCGGGCCCGCCGGCGCCGCGTGGGGGCGACGCCCGGGCCCGGACCCTCCGTCAGGCCGGGACCGCCACGTCGCCGGACGCCGACCGCTCGTCGGACCGGTCCGCCCGCGGTGGGTGCGGACGCCGGTAGCGCCGCTGGTGGGCGAGACCGAGGACGACTCCGGCGGCGACCAGCAGGACGGACGTGACGGCGACCGCGGGGTAGCCGAACCGCTCGGCGGCCGCGAGACCGACGGCCGAGGCGACGAACGAACAGACCAGCCCGAACGAGGACAGGACGGTGAAGTCCGTGCCTCCGGTGCCCGCGCGCGAGTAGTCCATGTTCACCGTGTAGAGCACGACGTTGGCGACGGTGTACGCCGCCAGGAAGCAGCAGAGCGCCGCGACCGTCCCGGCCAACGGCGCGTGCCCGCGCATCAGTGGCAGCAGGAGCACCGTCGACAGCGCCAACCCGACGCCGCCGGCCACCAGCACGCCGCCGCGCCCGTATCGGGCGATCCCGGCCCCGGCCAGCAGACCGGCGACGATCGCCGGGGCGCTGGTGACCACCCCGGTCACCACGCCGATCCGGCCCAGCGACCATCCGGCGTCCACGAGGGCGGGCGTCACCAGGGCGTACGCCATCCCCGCGCCGACGTAGACCAGCGGCACCACCCCGAAGGTCCATTGTCGGCACCCGGGCTGCCCGAACACGGACAGCAGCGCCCGGTACGCCGTGCCGACCCCGGCGATCCGGTCGGCGCGGGGCGGCTCCCGGAACCGCCACGCCACCACGAGGCCGGTCGCCGTCAACGCGGCCAGCAGGCCGATCGCGGGCGCCCAGCCGAACCGGTCGTAGACCAGCACGCAGGCGCCGCCGCCGAGCAGGTTGCCGAGGTAGCTGGCGGCCACCTGGATGCCGTTGCCGAGCCCGCGGGCGGCGTCGGAGAGCAGCCGCACGGCGACGGCGTCGACGGCGATGTCCTGCGTGGCGGAGAAGAGGACGTAGGCGGTGCAGAGGGCGATGACCGGCCCGAGCTGCGCGGTCGGACGGGAGAACGGCAGCAGCGCCAGCAGGGCCAGCACCAGCGCGGACTGGAGGACGACCAACCAGGACCGGTAGTGCCCGTGGCGGCGGGATCCGTAGCGGTCGAGGATCGGTGCCCAGAGGAACTTGATCGGCCAGACCAGACCGACGACCTGGAGCAGGGCGAGCGTGTCCAGGGAGGTGCCGCCGTCGCGCAGGATCGCGGTCAGGCCGACGGTGATGAACCCGATGCCGAGGTACTGCGTGACGTACAGCGTGGTCAGCGTGCCAAGACGGCTCGTCACGTGGCTCTCCAGTAGCCCAGCGAGGTCAGCTGGCGCCGGTCGACGCCCAGGGTGCGCCGGATGTGCCGGGTGATGCTGCGGGTGGTGGCCGCCTCGGCCGCCACCCAGTAGTGGGCGGCGTCGCTGACCGGCAGCGCGGCGCAGACCGTGTCGACCAGGTGCCGGCCGGCCTCCCGGCGCGGCACCCAGGTGACCTCGTGGTGTGCCCGCGCCCGTGGCGCGAGCGCCTTCTCGCCCTCGTGCGCGTACTCCAGCCAGATCGTGGCGGGGATGTCGGCGCCGGCGTCGAGCAGGCTGTTCACCGCCGGCAGGGACGCCGCGTCGCCGACGAGGTAGAGGTGCCGGGGCGCGGGGTCCGGAAGGGTGAAGGCGCTGCCCTGCACGGTCGCGGCGATGGTGTCGCCGGGCCGGGCCGTCGTGGCCCAGCGGGCGGCGCAGCCGTCGTGCAGGGCGAACTCGAGGGTGAACCGGCCGGTGGCCGGGTCGGGGTCCACGAGCGTGTACGCGCGCTGGTGCGCCCGACCGTCGTTGTCGAACCAGAGCCGGATCCACATGGTGGGGTGCACGCCGCAGCTCTCCAGCAGCCCGCCGTCATCCATGAGCAGGCGTTGGTAGTGCCCGTCGACGGACTCGGTGGCCAGGACGGTCAGCCGGAAGTCCCGACCTCCCATGGCCTTGAGCACCAGGGCCTCCCAGTTACGTTTCACGCACCCTCCAGGTGAGGTCAGGCTTGGTTAGGTTAGGTTAACCTAAGCCCCGGCGGGCGGGGAACGCCTGCCCGCCTCGCATCCAAGGACAGGGCACCCATGACCTACCAGGAGAAGATCTCCGACCTCGGCGAGCTGTCGCTCGTGACCGTGGCACCCGACCGGCACGCGGAACTGTTGCACGGCTGGGTCACCCGGCCCCGCAACTCCTTCTGGGGCATGGGCGGGCACACCGTCGAGCAGGTACGCGAGATCTACGCGTTCCTCGACGGCCTGCCGACGCACCACGCGTACCTCGTCATGATCGACGGCGAGCCGGTCGGGCTGTTCCAGACCTACCAGCCGGACGCCGACCCGGTCGGCGAGCGCTACCCCGTCCAGCCCGGCGACGTGGGCATGCACCTGCTCCTCAACCCTCCCCGGCGCTACGCCCGGGGGCTGACCAGCGCCGTCGGCCCGGCCCTCGCGCGCTTCCTGTTCCGCGACCCGGCCGCCCAGCGGATCGTCGTCGAGCCGGACGTGCGCAACGAGGTCGCCCTGCGGCGGCTGGAGGCGGAGGGATTCGTGTTCGGCCCCGAGATCGACCTGCCCGACAAGCGCGCCCAGCTCGCCTTCCTGCCCCGGGCCCGCTTCGAGGCCGATCACCCCGCCCCGGCCTGAGCGTCGCCCGCGCCCCCGGGTGCGTCCGTCCGGCGTCCGCCCTGGACGGTCCCCGCGAGCGTCCGGGTGGCCGGGCCGGCACCCGGCTAGGCTGGCCGCGTGGATCACGAAGACCGGATCGCCCTCTTCCTCGACTACGAGAACCTCGCCCTGGGGTTCCGCGACCACCACGGCGGGATGGCCTTCGACTTCCGTCCCATCGCGGACGCCCTCGCCGAGCGCGGACGGGTGGTCGTGCGCCGGGCGTACGCGGACTGGTCGTACTTCGACGAGGACCGGCGGATGCTCACCCGCAACCACGTCGAGCTCATCGAGATCCCCCAGCGCATGGGGGCCACCCGCAAGAACGCGGCCGACATCAAGATGGCCGTCGACGCCGTGGAACTGGCCTTCGAGCGGGACTACATCTCCACGTTCGTGATCTGCACCGGCGACAGCGACTTCACCCCGCTGGTGCACAAGCTCCGGGAGCTGAACAAGCGGGTCGTCGGCGTGGGGGTCGAGAAGTCCACCTCGGCGTTGCTGCCGCCGGCCTGCGACGAGTTCCTCTACTACGACCGGCTGGAGGGTGTCGAGATCCCGCCGGCCCGGGTCCGGGGCGGCCGCGGCGCGCGGCCCGCGGAGCAGGAGGCGCCGCGGGTCGAGCGGGAGCCCGAGCGGCAGCCGGAGGTCGAGGAACCCGGGCGGGACGTCGACACGCTCGCCGCCTCCGTCGCGCAGACGGTGGCCGGTCTGCAGGGCAGCTCCGGCGGCGAGGTGACGGCGTCGCGGCTCAAGCGCACCCTGCTGCGGAAGGACCCGACGTTCAGCGAGTCCGACTACGGCTTCCGCACGTTCGGCGAACTGCTCCGGCACCTCGCCGCGACCAGCGTCATCGAGCTGGCCGAGGGGCCCGCGAAGGGTGACCCGGAGGTCTCCCTGCCCGAGCACGGTGACCGGGAGGTGGCGTTCGGGCTGCTCCGGTCGGTGGTGGTCGACCTCGCCGACGGCGACGGCGCGGTGGCGCTGTCCGGCCTGAAGGACCAGCTCCGCCGGGCCCGACCGGACTTCAGCGAGAAGAAGCTCGGCTACCGCAGCTTCCTCCAGTTCTGCAAGGCCGCCGCGACCGCCGGCGCCGTGCAGTTGCGGTGGAGCCCCGAGGCGGACGACTACCTGGTCACCCCGCAGACCACCGCATGACCGGCGCCCGGCCGGCGTGGTCGAGGGCGGGCTGTCGGGAGTGGAGTGGTGAGCGCCGGTGTCAGCCGGGGCGGGCGAAACCGCCCTTCGGCGCGATGAGCTCCAGGTTCGTGCCGTCGGGGTCGTTGAAGTAGGCGACCTCGGTGCCGAGCGCCTCCGCCGGGTTCACCTCGCCGGCGGCGAACGTGTAGGGGTCGCCGAGGAAGTCGAAGCCGGCCTCCCGCATCCGCGCGTGGACGGCCCGCACGTCCTCGACGCGGAAGCAGAGGTGCATCGACCCGGGCCGGTTGGCGGCCGGCCGGGACGGTTCGGCGACCGGGTCCAGGAACTGGATCAGGTCGATGCCGAGGTTGGTCAGGTTGAACGTGGCGTACCGGAGCCGCGTCGACGGCAGGCCCTGCGACCGCGCGAACCCGGCCCCCTGCATGGTCTCGTCCCGCACGACCGGTTCCACCCCGAGGAGCGCCTGGTAGAAGGCGACCGAACGGTCGAGGTCGCTCACGGCGATGCCGACGTGGGCGGCCTCCCGGAGGCCGACGGACACCCTCGCGGGGTCTGGCACGGTCGTCATGCCGGATCTCCTCCCTGACAGGCGGCCTGCGGTGCTGTCCCGACGTACCCCCCGAGGGGTCGGCCATGCCGTCATCATTCTGCGCCGGTCAGACAAATCCTCTAATGTCAGACTTGCTCGTGTTTGTTGAGCAGGTCCGTCGCACCCGGGCACGCCGGTCGCCCATGCCACCGGCGCCGCGGCACGGCCCCGGCGAGCCGGATCCCGGCGCCCATGAGCCGACACACGGGGGGTTTCGCTCATGGCACACACAGCAGGTGATCCGCGTACGTCCCGACCGACCCGCGGCCGCTGGGGACTGGTGGTCGCCGCCGTGCTCGTCCAGCTCGCGCTCGGCGCCGTGTACGCGTGGAGCGTCTTCAACCAGCCGCTGCAGCAGCAGTTCGGCTGGAGCAAGGCGGAGGCCGTGCTGCCCTTCGAGGTGGCGATCGGCACGATCTTCATCGGCAGCCTCATCGGGGGGCGCATCCAGGACCGGCGAGGGCCGCGGCCGGTGGCGCTGGCCGGGGGAGTCCTCTACGGCATCGGCAACATCCTCGCCTCGCTCACCTCGTCGAGCGACCAGTTGTGGCTGCTCGTGCTCACGTACGGCGTGCTGGGCGGAATCGGCCTCGGCGCCGTCTACATCACCCCGATCGCCATGCTGGCCAAGTGGTTCCCCGACCGGCGGGGTCTCATCACCGGCATCGCCGTGGCCGGGTTCGGCTTCGGGGCCGTGATCGTCGCACCCGTGGCGAAGTCGCTGCTGAACTCGACCAGCGACAAGACGAGCGTGTTCCTGCCGCTGGGCATCGCGTACCTCATCGCGGTCCTGCTCGGGGCGTCCCTTTTCCGCAACCCGCCGCCCGGCTACCAGGTGCGCGGCTTCACACCGAAGGTCGGCGGGCGGGCCGTGGCCGGCACCCGCGTCTACAGCCTCGGCGAGGCGCTGCGGACACCGCAGTGGTACCTGCTCACGGCGATCCTCACGCTCAACGTCGCCTGCGGCATCGCGCTGATCTCCCAGGCGGCCGACGCCACGCAGGCGGTCACCGGCGCGAGCGCGGCGACGGCCGCCACGCTCGTCGGCATCCTCGGCCTGTTCAACGGGGCCGGTCGCGTGGCCTGGGCCTGGCTGTCGGACCGCATCGGGCGGATGACGGCGTTCATCGGGATGCTGCTGCTGCAGGCCATCTGCTTCTTCATCCTGCCGCACGCGGCGGCGTTCGGAGTGTTCGCGGTCCTCGCCGCGCTGGTCTACCTCGCCTACGGCGGCGGGTTCGGCACCATGCCGGCCACCGCGGCCGACTACTTCGGCACCCCGAACGCCGGCGCCATCTACGGGGCCATGATCGTGGCCTGGAGCATCGGGGGAGTGGTCGGCCCGCTGGTCACGGCGCTGCTCTACGAGGCGAGCGGCAACAGCTACACGGTGCCGTTCACGGTCATCGCGATCGTCGCGCTCGTGGCGCTGGTCCTGCCGCCCATCACCCGGCTGCCGACCGCGCCGGGGCGGCCCCGACCCCACAACGAGGTCACCGGCCCCTGACGGCGGCGGGACGACCGCCGCGCGGGGCGGGCCGCCGTGGCGCGGCGGCATGCGGTCGCCGCGCCGACCCGGACGGCCGGCGCGCCGCCGTCAGGCCGCCGGCCTGCGGGCGGCGACGCGCTCGACGACGCCGAGGGCGAAGCGGTCGTGCGCCTCGACCGTCCAGCCCCAGGCCCGCACCTGGTCGGCGGGGCGGCGGAGGAAGTGCTCGCCGCCCATGGGCACGGTGACCACCTCGGCGAGCCGCTGTCCGAGGCGCACCGGCCACGCCGTCGAGGGCACGTGGTCGGCCAGCAGGAGCAGCCCGCCCGGACGCAGCACCCGCCGCATCTCGTCGAGCGCCCGCCGCTCGTCCGGGATGGCGCAGAGGGAGAACGTGCACACCACGGAGTCGAACGACCCGTCGGGCAGGTCGAGCGCCTGCGCGTCACCGAGGCGCAGGTCCGCGTCGCGGCCGAGGTCGGCGGCCCGGCGCCGGGCGACCGCCAGCATCCGCGGGCTCCACTCCACGGCCGTCAGCCGCACGTCGGGCGCGTAGTGCGGCAGGTTGAGGCCCGTGCCCACCGCGATCTCGAGGACGTCGCCGGACGCCCGGCGGCAGATCCAGTCGCGCGTGTCGCGGAAGACGCGCCGCTCCGCGAACCCCATCTGCCGGTCGTACGACTCGGCGTGCCGGTCCCAGTAGCGGCGCAGCCGCCCGTCGCGATCCGTCGTCACCGTGCCCCCGCCTTCCGCCGCGATCCGCCCCGGCGACCGGGCCGGGCATCCCTCCCCGGCGACCGGGCCGCACGCGAGCGAGCCTAGCCAGCCAGCTCAAGCCGGGCGCCCGGCGCGGACCCGGACGATCGCCCGGCGGGCGCGCGAGCAGGACGCGCGGGCCGGACTCGCGACGGTCCGTGGGCGCGTCCGGACCCACCGCACGGGTCGGAGCCGGGCGGCGGGCGGGGCTGGCGCCGCATCGAAGAAGGCCCTTGCGTGATTCTTCGTATACAACATACGCTCCCGGAATCGCCCATGTGAGGAGCTCTCGATGATGAACCTCTTCTTCCGCGAACCGACCCCCCGCCGACGCCGTCCACTCGGTGTCGCCGTGGCGGCCGTCGCCGCCGTCTGCGCCGTCGCCGCCTGCTCACCCGTGTCCGAGAGCGACGGTGGCGACCAGCCCGGCGACACGCAGGGCGCCGGCCAGGACAACGTCGGTACGCCGGCGGACCCCGCCGCCGTGAAGAAGGGCGGAACACTGGTCATCGCGCTCTCCGCGGAGCCCGACGCGCTGGATCCGACCCTGTCGCGCAGCCTCTACTCGCGCTACGTCTTCCAGGCGATGTGCCAGAAGCTCTACGACGTGGACGAGAAGGCGCAGGTCGTACCCCAGTTGGCGACCGCGCTGCCGACGGTGAGCGACGACGGGAAGACGGTGACGATCCCGCTGCGCGAGGGCGTACGCTTCGCCGACGGCACGCAGTTCGACGCCGCCGCGGTGCGGACCACCCTCCAGCGCCACCTCACCAACGCCCGGTCCGCGCGCAAGAGCGAACTCGGGCCCGTCGAGTCCGTCGACACGCCGGACCCGCACACCGTGGTCGTCCGCCTGAAGCAGCCCTTCGCGCCCCTCGTCGGCGCCCTCGCCGACCGGGCCGGCATGATCATGAGTCCGAAGGCCCTGTCCAGCCTCGGCGACGACTTCGCCTCCGCCCCGGTCTGCGTCGGGCCGTTCAAGTTCGCCAAGCGGGTGCCGCAGAACTCGATCGAGGTCGTCCGGGACCCGAACTACTACGAGGCGGACAAGGTGCACCTCGACGGCATCACCTGGCGGATCCTCACCGACGCGAGCATCCGCGCCGCCAACCTGCGCTCCGGCGACGCCCAGGTCGCCGACACCGTCTCCACGCAGGACGTCGCCGCGCTGCGGCAGGACCCGTCGGTCACCGTCCTGCAGTCGCAGTCCCTCGGCTACCAGGGACTCACGTTCAACGTCGGCAACGTCGACGGCGTCGGCACCCCGCCCAAGCCCATCGACCGTCCCATCGCCCGCGACGCCAAGGTCCGGCAGGCCTTCGAGTACGCCATCGACCGCAAGACGCTCGTCCAGGCGGTGTTCAACGGCATCCACGCCGAGGCGTGCTCCCCGATCTCACCCGCGAGCTCGTTCTCGTCCCCCGAGGCGCAGGCCTGCCCGCCCCACGACCCCGCCAAGGCCAAGCAACTGCTCGCCGAGGCCGGGGTGCAGACGCCGTACCAGGTGACGATGCTCGCGTCGAACACGCCGGAGACGCTGCGGTTCGCCCAGGCGCTGCAGTCCATGGTGAAGGAGGGCGGCTTCGACCTGAAGATCAACCCGGTGGAGTACTCGTCCCTCCTCGACGAGCAGGACCGCGGCAACTTCGAGCTGCTGCAACTCGGCTGGAGTGGACGGATCGACCCGGACGCCAACATCACCAACTTCGTGGGCACCGGCGGGAGCCAGAACGTCGCCGGCTACAGCAACCCGCAGCTCGACGACGTGCTGACCCGGGCCCGGCAGTCCAACGACCTCGACGAGCGCCGCAAGCTGTACGGGCAGGCCGTCACGATCCTCCAGCAGGACGACGCGCTCATCTACCTCTACCGGCAGCGGAACCTGACGGCCGTCTCCAAGACGGTCCTCGGGCTCCAGGTCTTCCCGGACGGCGTGATCCGCGCGGCCTTCGCCGGGTTCGCCAAGTAGGTTGTCGATGTCCCGGTATCTGATCACCCGCGCCTGGCAGTCGGCGCTGACCCTGCTGCTGTCGACGGTCGTCGTGTTCCTCGGGGTGCGGGCGCTCCCCGGGGACCCGGCCCTCGCCCTGGCGGGGGAGGACCGGTCGCCGGAGGCGCTGGCGGCCATCCGCCACCACTACGGGCTCGACCAGCCGCTGCCCCTGCAGTTCGCCCGCTACCTCGGACGCGTGGCGCAGGGCGACTTCGGGGAGTCGATCCGCACCGGCGTGCCGGTGTCGTCGATGCTCACCACCGCCCTGCCCGTGACGGTCGAGCTGTCCGTCCTGGCGATCCTCATCGCCACGGCGCTCGGCGTCGGCGCCGGGGTGCTCGCGGCCGTCCGCCGCGGGCGCCCCGCCGAGTGGCTGGCCAACGGGCTGGCGCTGGTCGGCCTGTCCGTGCCGCACTTCTGGCTCGGGCTGCTCGCGATCCTCTACCTCTCCGTGGCCACCGGCCTCTTCCCGGCCTCCGGGTTCGTGCCGCTGGGGGACGATCCGGTGGGCAACCTGCACCACCTCGTGCTCCCCGCCGTCATCCTCGGCACGGGACTCGCCGCCATCATCATGCGGCAGACCCGGTCGGCCATGCTCGACTCGCTCTCCTCCGACTACGTGCGCACCGCGAAGGCGAAGGGGCTGCGGCCGCGTGCCGTCATCAGCCGGCACGCCCTGCGCAACAGCCTCATCGTGGTGGTGACGATCGTGGGTCTCCAGCTCGGGGGCCTGATCTCGGGGGCCGTCGTCACCGAGCAGATCTTCGGGCTGCCCGGCTTCGGCAAGATGACCATCGACGCCGTGTTCCAGCGGGACTACCCGGTGATCCAGGCGGTCGTCCTGCTCACGGCGACCGCGTACATCGTCATCAACTTCCTGGTCGACCTGCTCTACTCGGTCATCGACCCGCGCATCCGGGTGGCGGGTGGTGCCGCGTGACCGTCCTCACCGTACCCATGGCGGAGGCCACGCCGGCCGGCGCCACCCGCCGGGCCCGCGTCCTGCGGCGGCTGCGACGCAATCCGCTCGCCGTCGTGAGCTTCGTCGTGCTGGCGCTCGTGGCGGTCGTCGCCGTGCTGTCGCCGTGGATCGCGCCCTACGCGGTCGAGCAGACCGACTTCGCCCACACGTTCGCCCCGCCGGGCACCCCGGGCCACGTGCTGGGGACCGACGACCTGGGCCGCGACGTGCTCTCCCGGATCATGCTCGGCGCCCGGGCGTCCCTCCAGGTGGCGCTGCTGGCGGTCGCCACGTCCCTGGTCGTCGGCGTGCCGCTCGGCCTCGCCGCGGGCTACTTCCGGGCCTGGGACGCCGTGATCTCCCGCCTGACCGACCTGCTGCTCGCGTTCCCGTTCCTGATCATGGCGGTCGGCCTGGCGGCCATCCGGGGCGCCAGCCTGACCAACGCGGCCGTGGCCATCGGGATCGCGCAGATCCCCGGGGTCATCCGCGTGGTGCGCTCGGACACCCTGCGGCTCAAGTCGCTGGACTTCGTGGCCGCCGCCGTCGTGGACGGCGCCAGCGACCTGTGGGTCCTCGCCCGGCACGTCCTGCCCAACGCCACGTCGGTGATCCTCGTGCAGGCCACGGTCGCGGTCCCGGCCGCGATCCTCGGCGAGGCGGTGCTGTCCTTCCTGGGGCTCGGCATCCAGCCTCCGGCGCCCAGCCTCGGCACCATGCTGGCCACCGCCCAGCAGTTCGCCGCCCGGGCCCCGTGGGCCGCCGTCCTGCCCGGCGTGGTGATCATGGGGCTGGCGCTCGCGTTCAACGTCTTCGGCGACGCGCTCCGGGACGCCCTCGACCCGAAGGGAGACCGGTGATGACCGTCG
>Ga0164243_10010516_pt1 | contig 13290 bp, 12 predicted proteins | sample OricompcompostOP_FD_108781 | JGI IMG/M metagenome (GOLD analysis project Ga0164243, IMG submission 108781) | Organic Plus compost microbial communities from Emeryville, California, USA - Original compost - Organic plus compost (OP) | ecosystem: Engineered > Solid waste > Mixed feedstock >... | reverse complement strand
TCGAAAGCCGGGGGCACCTCCCAGCCCCGCAGGGGCGAGGGGGCCGAAGTCGAGGAGCGCCGGGGGCACCTCCCGCCGAAGGCAGGGGGAGACGAAGGCTGAGGACCGTCGACACCGGCTTTCAGGGGGCCGGAGGCGAGCGAACTTAAAAAACAGCCTCCGTCTCGTCCATCCTGTCCTGCGGCACTCGCTTGAGTTCGGTGACCGCGCTGGCGAGTGGCACCATTTCGATTTCGGTGCCGCGCAGCGCGGTCATTTGTCCGTAGTCGCCGCGGTGTGCGGCTTCGACGGCGTGCCAGCCGAAGCGGGTGGCGAGTACGCGGTCGTATGCGGTGGGGGTGCCGCCGCGTTGTACGTGGCCGAGGATGACGGGTTTGGCTTCTTTGCCGAGGCGGTGTTCGAGTTCGACGGCGAGCCGGTTGCCGATGCCGACGAAGCGTTCGTGTCCGAACTGGTCGATGACGCCTTTTTCGTACGGCATGGAGCCTTCCGCGGGGTGGGCGCCTTCGGCGACGCAGACGAGTGCGAATCGCTTGTCGCGGGCGAAGCGTTCTTCGACCATTTTCGCCAACTCGTCGACTTCGAAGGGCCGTTCGGGGATGCAGATGCCGTGGGCTCCGGCGGCCATGCCTGCTTCGAGTGCGATCCAGCCGGCGTGCCGTCCCATGACTTCGACGACCATGACGCGCTGGTGGGATTCGGCGGTGGTTTTGAGCCGGTCCATGGCTTCGGTGGCGACGCCGACGGCGGTGTCGAAGCCGAAGGTGCGGTCGGTGGCGGAGATGTCGTTGTCGATGGTTTTCGGTACGCCCACGACGGGGAGGCCGGCGTCGGCGAGCATGCGGGCGGCGGTGAGGGTGCCTTCGCCGCCGATGGGGATGAGCGCGTCGAGGCCGAGTCGTTCGACGAGTTCTTCGGAGTCTTCGCAGGCTTCGCGTAGCCGGTCTCGTTCGAGTCGGGCGGAGCCGAGGATGGTGCCGCCGCGGGCGAGGATGCCGGAGACGGAGTTGATGTCGAGGCGGCGGTAGCGGCCTTCCAGGAGTCCTTTGAATCCGTCTTCGAAGCCGATGACTTCGTCGCCGCGGTCGTGGACGGCGCGGTGAACGACGGAGCGGATCACGGCGTTCAGACCGGGGCAGTCGCCCCCGGCGGTCAAGACTCCGATGCGCATGGCGGTTCGCTTCTCCTGGTCGGTGTCTGGCTCGGGCCGCCGGCACGGTGTGCCCCCCGCCTGCCGGTGCCGGGGTGCCCGGTGAGCAAGGGCCGATTGTTTCACGCGGTGAAGGCGCGGCATACCGGCCGTCCGTCCAGCGGACGGCGTCCGCGACCTGCGGAGGGCGGGCGGTCGGGGCGGCGGTGGGGGCGGTGCGGCGTGCGGTTCACGCGGTGCGTACGTCGTCGTACGGCGGGTGCCCGGCGGCGGTTTCCCGGTGCCTCTCGGGGCGGCGGGCATCGTCAAGGGTATCGGCGGGCACTCGCGTGTGCGGTCCGAGGGTTCGCTCCCGCCGACGCCTCCCTGCCGTCATCGCTGTCGTCTCCGTTCTCGCCGTCATGGCCGACATCGCCGTCATCGCCGTTTGCTGTTTTCGAAGAGGTGCTGCCTGTGCGGGCGACGCGCGTTCTGGTGCTCAACTCCGGTTCTGCCACGGTGAAGTACCGGCTGCTCGATATGGCCGACGGTTCGCGGCTGGCGTCGGGGCTGGTGGAGCGCGTCGGCGAGGACGGTGCCCGGCTGTGTCACTCTCCGCCGTCGGACGGCGGCGGGGAGCCGCGGTCGCGCAGCCGCGCTCTGTCCGGTGAGCGCGGCAACGGCCCGCCGCGCTCGGACCGTTCCGAAGGCTCCGAAGACTCCGGCCCGTACGAGGCGGCTCTGCGGGCGATCGCCGAGGAGCTGGACGCGGACGGGCTGGGGCTGACCGCGCCGGAGACTGCTGCGGTGGGCCACCGGGTGGTGCACGGCGGCCACGGTTTCACGGGGCCGACGCTGATCGACGATGAGGTGGTGGCGGAGATCGAGCGGCTGGTGCCGCTGGCGCCGCTGCACAATCCGGCGAACCTGGCGGGCATCGCGGCGACCCGCGCCCTGAATCCGCAGCTGCCGCAGGTCGCCGTCTTCGACACCGCGTTCCACGCTTCGATGCCGGAGTACGCGGCGCGGTACGCGGTGGACGCCCGGGTCGCGGACGAGTACCGCGTGCGCCGCTACGGCTTTCACGGCACGTCGCACGCGTACGTGTTCCGGCGCACCGCCGAACTGCTGGGCAGGACGCCGGAGGAGACGAACGCGATCGTGCTGCATCTGGGCAACGGGGCGTCGGCGTCGGCCGTCGCGGGCGGGCGCTGCGTGGACACGTCGATGGGGCTGACTCCGCTGGAGGGCCTGGTGATGGGGACGCGGTCCGGGGACGTGGATCCGGCGGTCGTCGGCCATCTCGTGCGTACGGCGGGGATGTCCGTGTCCGAGGTGGACGAACTCCTCAACCACGGAAGCGGGTTGGCCGGCCTGTGCGGGGACGGCGATATGCGCGACGTGCTCCGGCGCATCGACCGGGGCGGCGCGGGCGGCCGTACGGACCGCAGCGCGCGGCTGGCGCTTCAGGTGTACGTGCACCGGCTGAAGAAGTACATCGGCGCCTATGCCGCGGTGCTGGGCCGGGTGGATGCGCTGGCTTTCACGGCGGGCGTGGGCGAGAACTCGGCGGCGGTGCGGAAGGCCGCGGTCGAGGGTCTGGAAGCGCTGGGGCCGATGGTGGACAGTGAGCTGAACGAGGCGTACGGGACCGGGGACGGCGGGCCGCGCGGCGAGGGGCCGCGGCTGGTCTCGCCGGCGGGTGCGCGTACCGCGGTCGCCGTCGTGCCGACCGACGAGGAGTGGGAGATCGCGCGGGAGACGTACGCACTGGTCGCCGGGGAGAGGGCGGAGAGTGGCGGCGCGGGTGGCGGCGGGCCGTCGCCACCGCCGCGCTGAACCCTCTCCGGCCCGTCTCCGCATGGCGCTCTCCGGACCCTCTCCGTACGGTCAACTCCCGTTCCCCACCCGATCGTTCCACTTCTGAACAAAACGATAGGATCGCCTTATGCGCCGTTCCAAAATCGTCTGCACTCTGGGCCCAGCCGTCGACTCCTACGAGCAGCTGAAGACGCTGATCGAGGCCGGCATGAACGTGGCCCGGTTCAACATGAGCCACGGCTCGCACCCGGAGCACGAGGAGCGGTACGGCCGCGTCCGCAAGGCGTCGGAGGAGACCGGCCGCGCGGTCGGCGTGCTGGCCGACCTCCAGGGCCCGAAGATCCGGCTGGAGACCTTCGCCGAGGGTCCGGTGGAGCTGGAGCGCGGCGAGGAGTTCACGATCACCACGGAGGACGTCGAGGGCGACAAGACCGTCTGCGGCACCACGTACAAGGGGCTGCCGGGCGATGTCGCGAAGGGCGATCCGGTGCTCATCAACGACGGCAACGTCGCTCTCCAGGTGATCGAGGTGGACGGGCCGCGGGTGCGCACCATCGTCATCGAGGGCGGCGTGGTCTCCGACCACAAGGGCATCAACCTGCCCGGCGCGGCCGTCAACGTGCCGGCGCTGTCCGAGAAGGACGTGGAGGATCTGCGGTTCGCGCTGCGCATGGGCTGCGACATGGTGGCGCTGTCGTTCGTGCGGGACGCGGCGGACGTACGCGACGTGCACCGGATCATGGACGAGGTCGGGCGCCGGGTCCCGGTGATCGCGAAGGTGGAGAAGCCGCAGGCGGTCGCCAACATGCACGAGATCGTGATGGCCTTCGACGGCGTGATGGTGGCGCGCGGCGACCTCGCCGTGGAGTATCCGCTGGAGCGGGTGCCGATGGTGCAGAAGCGGCTGATCGACATGTGCCGGCGGAACGCTAAGCCGGTGATCGTGGCGACGCAGATGATGGAGTCGATGATCACCAACTCCCGCCCCACGCGCGCCGAGGCGTCCGATGTGGCCAACGCGATCCTGGACGGTACGGACGCGGTGATGCTGTCCGCGGAGTCCTCGGTCGGCCAGTATCCGGTCGAGACCGTGAAGACGATGTCGCGGATCGTGGAGGCCGCCGAGCAGGAGCTGATCGGGCGCGGGCTGCAGCCGCTGGTGCCGGGCAAGAAGCCGCGTACGCAGGGCGGTTCGGTGGCGCGTGCGGCCGCGGAGATGGCGGACTTCCTGGACGGCAAGGCGCTGGTGGCGTTCACCAAGTCCGGTGACACGGCCCGCAGGCTGTCGCGCTATCGCGCCGCGCAGCCGATCCTCGCCTTCACCACGGAGGCGTCCACGCGGCACCAGTTGACGCTGAGTTGGGGCGTGGAGACGTTCGTGGTGCCGCACGTGGACCACACGGACGAGATGGTGGATCTGGTCGATGCGGAGCTGCTGAAGCTTCAGCGGTACGAGCCGGGCGACACGATGCTGATCACGGCGGGCTCTCCGCCCGGCGTTCCGGGCACGACGAACATGGTGCGCGTGCACCACCTCGGGCACCGCAACCACGGCGACTGATCCGCAGCCCACGGCGGCTCGGTACGTACCCGCCGGGCGACTGCGACGGTGGGGCCCGCGACCTCAACTCCGGTCGCGGGCCCCACCGTTGCCGTGGCTGCCGCCTGGCTCAGTCCTGGTAGTAGTGCAGTCCCGGCACCGTCAGGTTGCCGCCGAACTGGCCGGCCTGGGTGACCTCGACGTGCGTGAAGTACGCCTCGGGAACGTTGATCGGCGGCGGGTGCTCGGGGTCGAACACGATCGGCACCACCCCGAACAGGTTGCCCTTCAACTTCTCGGTGTACAGCGTGACTTGGCCGCCGCGGAACGTGGACGTGGAGCCCTTCGCCGCCTTGATGTGGAACTTCGCGCCGTTCGGGCCCTGCACGATCTGGTGCAGGTCGCCGATGTCGATGCTGTCGGCGGTGAACTTCAGGGCCTGCTTCTTCCGGCCGTCCGACATGGTGATGTTGACGACGCCCTTGTAGTCCAGCTTGTGCAGGGCGAGCGAGGAACCCTCGAACTGGAAGGACTCGTCGGGCAGCGGCACCGGCGTCTGCTCGTCCTTGCCCTCGGACTTCTTCTCCTTGGGGCAGGGGAAGGGCTTCTTGCCGTCGAGTCCGGACTTCCCGGCCTGGTCGTCGGACGCGCCGTCCTTGCCGCTCTTACCGTCCTTGCCGTCCTGCTCGTCGCCCTTGAGGCCGTCTGCCGCGTCCCGTGCACCCTTGCCGAGCTTGTCGGTGGTGTCCTTGACGCCGTCACCGACCTTGCCGACCGCGTCGCCCGCCGAGTCGCCCGAACCGGAGCCGCCGGAGCCGGACTTGGCGTCAGAGTCCCCGCTCTTGTCGCCGGCCTTGCCGTCCGAGCCGGAGTCCCCGCTCTCGTCCTTCTTGTCCTTGTCCCCGCCGAGCACCTTGCCGAGTGCGTCGCCGACGCCGAGCGGGTCGAGCGGGTTCTTCTTCTTGCCGTCGGAGTCGGAAGAGCCGGAGGAGCCGGAGTCCTTGGAACCGTCACCGCTGCCCGCCGAGGAGCCGGAGTCCGAGCCGGAACCGTCCCCGGTGTCCTTCCCGGAGCCGTCCTCGCCGGAGGAGCCGTCCTTGCCGGCCTTCTTCTCCTCCTCGTGCCGCTTCCTGGCCTCTTCGACCTTCTTCTTGGCGGCCTCGATCTTCTCCTTCTCGGCCTTCTCCCGCGCCTTCTCCTTCTCGCTCTTCTCGTGCTCCGGCTCCTTGTCGGGCTGGGACACGCAAGGACCGGGCCGGAAGGGGCTCTTGGGGATCGGCTTGGCGCTGGCCAGCTGGGGCGTGAGCCCCATACCCATCAGCACCGCGGACGGCATGGCCGCGATGGCGACGGCCTTGCCCGCGGGGACATGGAGGCGGGTCAGCAGCGGCTTCTTCGGAGCCGCGTGCCGTGGCCCGCTTCTCGCACTGGCGGCTTCCGGCGCGGCGTCCGCCGGAGTCTCCGCCTCCTGGTGCAGCTCGTCACCCGGCACGGTGCCTCCCGTTCTGATCCGTATCGCGGCCCCCGCCGACGGGGCCGTTCCAAAGACTTAAAGGTCGTCCTGCGCCGCAGAGACCGCGGTTCCGGTGCCCGCCGCGTCCGTCGCGCCGCCGGCCGCACCCTCCTCAACGGGCTTGCCCGGCGCCCAGGCCACGCCCAGCGCACCGCCGATCAGCCCGAGCAGGAAACCGATGACGAAGGCGCCGATGTTCGAGACGACGAGGGAGACCAGCGCCAGCAGGATCGCCGCGATGCCCGCGAACACCCGGGACTGCGGCTGGAACCACATCGTGATCCCGAGCACGACCAGCAGTACGCCGATGATCAGCGAACCGGCGCCCGCGGTCGTGGACATCCTGATCGTGAGCGACCCCAGCGTGAAGTTCTGGTAGGGGATGTACATGATCGGGATGCCTGCCAGCAGCGTCAGCAGACCGCCCCAGAACGGGCGCTGTCCACGCCACTCCCGGAACGAACTGCGCTTCTGGCTGAACCCGGTCGTCAGCCTCTCTCGCGTCACGGCGCTCATGTCGTACAGCTCCTCGGGACTGGCACAAAGCTTGTTGCATGGGTGGAGCGGACCGTTCGGGCGCGCGCGGCCGGTGAGGGGGCGGCCGCCCGCGCCCGAACGGCCGTCAGGGCTTCGGCCGCGGGGGCCGGAAGCGCCTCAAGTGCCTCAGTAGCACTCGGACTTGCCCTTCTTGATGTGCATCTGCAGGCCGCTCAGCTTGAAGGTGCCGGCCGTCGTGGCCCAGGCGCGCTGCTTCACGTGCTGGAACGTGGTGCTGTCGGCCTGCTGCGCGAAGGAACCGCTCGCGTAGTGGTCGCCCTTCGAAGGACCGGGCCCCTTCGTGCTCTTGTCCACATTGGTGCCGATGTCGACGTTGTTGAACGTCGCGTCGGCGTTCATGTCGTCGGCGTCGATGTAGAGCTTCTTCGCCTCGACCTTGGGCGACCCCGCGGCGCCCGCGCCGAGCTTCATCGTGACGTCGCCGAAGGCCGGCACCGGCACCACGACGGACTGGCAAAGGTTACGGATCTTCGCCGAGTTGAAGCCGACGACACCGACGGCCTTCTTGCCCTTCTGGGTGCTGTCGACGGCGCCGTACTGCACGAAGCCGTTGCCGTCCAGCCGGTCGGCGGTCACCTTGAACTGCTGGCCGGAGACGCTGAACGACGCCGCCAGCGCACCCTGCGACAGTGCCACACCGATCGCCGCGGTGGCGGCGACGCTGGGCACCATGACGACGGCGAACCGCTTCCATCTGGTCCCGCCACGAGCCAGGGACTCCATGACTTTCCTCCTTCTCGGACGTACATCTCCGGCCTGACCGACCGCTCCCGCAACGGCCGCTCCCTGCCTGGATGGGAGAAGTGCTACGTCCTCGGGAAGGAGAGCGCCGTCATCGACATCACGTACGGATACGTCACGTCCGAGCTGTCGGCGATCACCCCCGAGCGACAACCACTGGCCACGCTCACGCGCAACCTGCTTTGTTCGGACAGGCTCTGCCGTACGGCAGAGACCCCCCTGCCCGTGAGACCGGCGTGGTGCGGGTGGGACTGGGTGTGCGGTGCCGGTCTACTCGGTTGGGGATCCCATCTCCCGCGTGGCGCCGCATGGTTGCCGGGCTGCGGACGATGGACCGAGCTTGGCCGATCGTGGTGCATCCGCGGGCCATACACAAGAGGTCGCCTTACTTACGAGTAACGAGCCGATAACCTCTCAACAGCCGTACAGCGTAGGGCAGATACGCACCGTCGCGAATACCGGCGTCCACTCCGGGGGAACAACCGGACAACGCGGAAAGAAATCACCCGAAGGCGCTTACTGCAAGTAACAGCGGCCGCGTTTACCAAGTTTCGGTAAAACGCGGCCGCGGTTGTCGCCAAATCCACGTACGGCGGCGGCAGTCGGCCACCGCACCGCCGGAACTCCGGTCACCCGGAGGCCCGTTCACGTACGGCTCAGAAGAGGACCCGGGCGAGCGCTCCGCGGGCGCTGACTACCCTCGGGTCCTCCGCGCCAATCACCTCGAACAGCTCAAGAAGCCGAATTCGCGCACTCTCCCGGTCGTCTCCAGCAGTCCGTTTCACGGTCTCCACGAGACGTCCGAAAGCGTCCTCCACGTGCCCTCCGGCCATGTCCAGGTCCGCCGCCTTCAACTGCGCCTCGGCGTCACCGGGGCGGTCGGCCGCGTCCTTGCGCACCTGCTGGGCGTCCAACTGCTGTACGCGGCCGAGCAGTCGGGCCATCGCGAGACCGGCCTTGGCCGCCACGTTGCCCGGGTCCGTGGACAGCACGTTCTCGTACGCCTGCACCGCGCCGTCCAAGTCGCCCGCATCCAGGGCCTCCTGGGCCGCCGCCAGCGCCGGGTCCTCCGGCTCGGCCGGCTCCGCCGCGGCCTCGTCCTCGTCGGCCACGGCCTGCACTCCGGTGAGCCCGAAGCGCTCCTCGGCGACCTGAACCAACTGGTCCAGCGTCTGCCGGACTTGGGCCTCCGGGGCCGCGCCCTGGAACAGCGGCAGCGCCTGCCCGGCGACGACCGCGAACACGGCCGGGATGCCCTGCACCCCGAACTGCTGCATCAGCAGCTGGTTCTTGTCGGCGTCGATCTTCGCCAGGAGCAGCCGCCCCGCGTACTCCCGCGTCAGACGCTCCAGAACGGGCGAAAGCTGCTTGCACGGCTCGCACCACTCCGCCCAGAAGTCGATGACGACCGGCACCTCGGCGGAGCGCTGGAGCACCTCCGCCTCGAAGTTCTGCTCGTCCGCATCGAAGATCAGGTGCACCGGGGCCGCGCCGCCGCTCTCGGCCGCCTTGGCCCGTGCCTGCTCCGCCTTCTGCTTGGCCTCTCCGGCCGCCTTCACCGCGGAGAGGTCGACGACTCCGCTCATGGACATGTTGCGTGGCTGCATGAGTCCAGTCTCCCCCTTTCCCGCGGTGCTGTGTGCCCGGTCCCCACCCGGCACGGTGATCGTCGCTCCCGCACCGTCTTTGCGATACGGCTCGTAGCGTAACTCCGGCTCCGCAGCAGTGCAATTGAGGGCCTGCAGCAGCGAACCACTATGGTCGGATGCCATGTCGCGCTGTCCCCTCGGCCCAAGCAGACGGGGCCGTCCGCGGAGCGCCGCGGCGGACCGGGCCATCACCGAAGCGACCCGCTCCGCACTCGTCGAACTGGGCTGGAGCAGGCTGACGATGGGCGAGGTGGCCGCGCGGGCCGGCGTCGCCAAGACCACGCTCTACCGCCGCTGGGCCAACAAGGCCGACCTCGTCGTACACGCGGTGGCGGCCCTCTTCGACGAGCTGGAACTGCCGGACCGCGGCAGCCTGCGCGCCGACCTGGAGGGCGTCGTCCTCTCCTTCGGCGCCCTGCTCGCGCGCCCGGAGACGCACACCTCGCTGATGGCGGTGGTCGCCGAGTCCACGCAGGACCCGGCGCTGCGCGAGCACGTACGGGAGGCGATCGTGGGCCGCCAGAAGCGGCTCGTGCTGGAAGGGCGCAGACGGGCGCAGGAGCGCGGTGAACTGCCGCCGGACGCACCGGAGTCGGGGCGAGCCGGGGATGGCGGAGACGACGGGGGCGCCGGGGACGACGGGGGCGCCAGGGGCGGCGGCGCCGGCTGGGACGCGGCGGTGGTGGACTTGATCTTCGACGCGATCGCCGGAACGGTCGTGCACCGCTCGCTGGTCAGCGCCGAGCCGGTGACCCCGGAGTGGGCCCGGCACTTCGCGACGCTGCTGCTGGACGGGCTGGCCGCGGCGAGCGGCCCTCCGCCGGCGCCCGGCCCGGAGGGCTCCCCCGGCCCGTAGCACGGTGGGGGCCCGCCGGCCCGCTCCCGGCCACCGGCCCGCCCTCCGGGCCGGTGGCCGTCAACCGCCCCTGCGGGGGCGCGAGTTGGGCGGTGTGGCGGATGCTCGTACAGGCGGACCCGACAACCGCCCCTGCAGGGGCGTGAGTTGGGCCGGGGCGGGCCGTACGTCCGCTCACCCGCCGTCGGCGGCGAGTGCCGCAGCCCGCCCGAGGGACCCGCCCCGGGGCCACCGGACCGCTAGAAGACCGGCGGCTCCGTGTACACGCCCCACTCCTCGCGCAGCGCGTCGCAGATCTCACCGAGCGTGGCCTCCGCGCGTACCGCCTCCAGCATCGGCTCGATCATGTTGGCGTCCCCGCGGGCCGCCTCCACCATCGCCGCCAGCGCGGAGCGTACGGCCGCGTCGTCCCGCGCCTCCTTGCGTGCGCCCAGCGCGCGCACCTGCTCGCGCTCGACCTCGTGGCTCACGCGCAGGATCTCCAGTTCCCCGGAGACCGTCGCGGTATGGCAGTTGACCCCGACGACCTTCTTGTCGTTCTTCTCCAGCGCCTGCTGGTAGCGGAACGCGGACTCGGCGATCTCGCCCGTGAACCAGCCGTCCTCGATGCCGCGCAGGATCCCGGACGTGATCGGCCCGACGGGGTGGCGGCCGTCCGGCACCGCGCGCCGGCCGCGCTCCTTGATCTGCGCGAAGATCTTCTCCGCGTCGGCCTCGATACGGTCGGTCAGCGCCTCGACGTACCACGAACCCCCCAGCGGATCCGCGACGTTGGTCACGCCGGTCTCCTCCATCAGCACCTGCTGGGTGCGCAGCGCGATCTCCGCCGCCTGCTCGCTGGGCAGCGCCAGCGTCTCGTCGAGGGCGTTGGTGTGCAGCGAGTTGGTGCCGCCGAGCACCGCGGAGAGCGCTTCGACGGCGGTGCGTACGACGTTGTTGTACGGCTGCTGGGCGGTCAGCGAGACGCCGGCGGTCTGGGTGTGGAAGCGCAGCCACTGCGCGCGCTCGCTCGTCGCGCCGTACTCGTCGCGCATCCAGCGGGCCCAAATGCGGCGCGCGGCACGGAACTTGGCGATCTCCTCGAAGAAGTCGACGTGCGCGTCGAAGAAGAAGGACAGCCCGGGCGCGAAGGTGTTGACGTCCAGCCCGCGGCTCAGGCCGAGTTCGACGTACCCGAAGCCGTCCGCGAGCGTGTACGCCAGCTCCTGCGCGGCCGTGGAGCCGGCCTCGCGGATGTGGTAGCCGGAGACCGACAGCGGCTTGTACGCGGGGACTCGGCGCGTGCAGTGCTCCATCAGGTCGCCGATGAGCCGCAGATGGGGCTCCGGCCGGAACAGCCACTCCTTCTGCGCGATGTACTCCTTGAAGATGTCGGTCTGCAGCGTCCCGTTCAGCACCGCCGGATCGACGCCCTGCCGCTCGGCCGCGACGACGTACATGCAGAAGACGGGCACGGCGGGCCCGGAGATCGTCATCGAGGTCGTCACGTCACCGAGCGGAATGCCGGCGAACAGGACGTCCATGTCGGCGGCCGAGTCGATGGCGACGCCGCAGTGGCCGACCTCGCCGAGCGAGCGCGGATCGTCCGAGTCGCGGCCCATCAGCGTCGGCATGTCGAAGGCCACCGAGAGCCCGCCGCCGCCCGCGTCGAGGATCATCTTGTACCGCTCGTTCGTCTGCTCGGCGTTGCCGAACCCCGCGAACTGCCGGATGGTCCAGGTGCGTCCGCGGTAGCCGGTGGCGTAGAGCCCCCTCGTGTACGGGAACTCTCCGGGCCAGCCGATCCGCTCGAAGCCCTCGACGGTGTCGCCGGGGCGAGGGCCGTAGACGGGCTCGACGGGGTCGCCGCTGAGCGTCGTGAAGTCCGCCTCCCGGGTGCGGGCGGCGTCGTAACGGGCCTGCCAGCGGCGGCGGCCCTCTTCGATCGCGTGAGCGTCCATACCCCGAATTTACTTGGACGTCCGAGTAGTTGTCGATGTGAGCCTCCGCGGGCGGGGGCCGCGGAGGGGGCGGTTCAGGCTTCGGCGGGCGCGCTGCGCGCGTCCTCGACCTGCGGGCCCAGCTCGCGCACGACGTGGCGCTCGACGAAGAACGCGGCCGTCGGAATCGTGCCCGCGATCAGCACCCACAGCAGCTTGCCGAACGACCAACGGGCCTTGTGGCCGAGGTCGAAGGCGACGACGAGATAGACGATGTAGAGGTAGCCGTGGATCTGGGCGACGACGACCGTGAGCCCCTCACCGATTCCGAAGCCGTGGCTGAAGATCATGCAGGTGCACAGCGCCAGGAGCATCACGGCGGTCACGTAGGCCATCACCCGGTAGCGGGTCAGCACGGACTTCTTCATGAAGGCGAGCGTAACGGGCCTTTCCGGACGGGCTTCCGGCGGGCCGGCCTACCGCTCGCGGCCGCCGCCGGGGCCGGTGCCGGTACCGGTGTCGGTGTCGCCGGCGGCCCGGTCACCGCCGTCGCCGCCGGCCGCGAAGTCGTCCGCCGCTATCCGCAGCGGCCGCAGCATCTCGAAGATCTCCGTGCACTCCTGCGCGTCGTAGACACCGAGGCCGAAGTCCATCGCCATCAGGTCGCGGGTCGCGGCGTTGCACACCTCGCGGCCCTTGTCGGTGATCGAAGCGAGCGTGCCGCGGCCGTCGTTGGGGTTCGGGCGCTTGTCGACGAGACCGGACCTCTGCAGCCGGTCCACGGTGTTGGTCACCGACGTCGGGTGCACCATCAGCCGCTCGCCGATCTTCGACATCGGCAGCTCGCCCGCGCGCGAGAACGTGAGCAGCACCAGCGCCTCGTAGCGCGCGAAGGTCAGTCCGTACGGCTTGACCGCGGCGTCGACCTTCGCGAGCAGGATCTGCTGTGCCCGCATGATCGAGGTGATCGCGGCCATCGACGGCACCGAACCCCATCGCTGCTTCCACAGCTCGTCGGCGCGGGCGATCGGGTCGAACGAGAGGCTGAGCGGCTTCGACACGCACGCGACCCTACCGGGCGTCCGCGCCGCGGTTACAGCCCTCCGGGATCCGCCCGCGGAAGCCCCGGCGAGCGGACCCGCGCGGAAGCCCACGGCCGCTACGGCTCGTCGCCGCCGGCCGCCAACCGGCGCTCCACAGACGCGACTTTGCCCTCCAGCGCGCCCGTGACGCCGGGGCGCACATCGGCCTTGAGCACCAGCGAGACCCGGGGCGCACGCGCCTCGACGGCGGCGACCGCCGCGCGTACGACGGCCATGCACTCGTCCCACTCGCCCTCGACGGAGGTGAACATCGCGTCCGTACGGTGCGGAAGGCCGGACTCGCGCACCACGCGCACCGCGTCCGCGACGTACTCCCCGACCTCCTCGCCGACGCCGAGCGGGGTCACCGAGAACGCGACGATCACGAGACGGGCGCGCTTCCGGTTCCGGCCGCGCCGCCGGCCGCGGCGTCCGGGCCGCCCTCCTCGCCCGGCTCCCCGCGGGGCGCGCGGGCGGCGGCG
>Ga0164243_10010515_pt1 | contig 13291 bp, 13 predicted proteins | sample OricompcompostOP_FD_108781 | JGI IMG/M metagenome (GOLD analysis project Ga0164243, IMG submission 108781) | Organic Plus compost microbial communities from Emeryville, California, USA - Original compost - Organic plus compost (OP) | ecosystem: Engineered > Solid waste > Mixed feedstock >... | reverse complement strand
GGCGCCGAGGCTTCTGGCGCGCTGCCAATAGCCGGCGGGGACGATTCCTTGCGGACGCTCGCCTAGGTTGAAATTGCTGCCTAGGGTTTGGCTGCTGGCGCGGCCTTCGGGCGGCGCGATCGATAGATCGAGCGGCGCGCCGGCGTAGTGGTGCCAGACCTCGGCGGCGTCGACCTTGTGCCAGCGGGAGACCTCGCCGGCGCGGAGTAGAAAGTAGATGGCCGTCGAGGCGGCCCTCGCCCCGCTGGCGCCGGCGCAGTCGCGGAAGGTCTCGCGGAAGTGGCCGCCTTCGGGGTGCGGCTCGAGGCCGAGAAGTGCGATGATGTCATCGGCGGTGAGCTCGCCAGTCAGTTCCCTCATGGGCGCCGCCCCTTTTTTCAAATCCAACCCGTACGCTGCCGTCAGGCATTGTCCTTGCGCTTGCGCACCTCGGCGAAAACGCGCCAGTCCTCGGCGTCGGCCATGCCGATCGCCGCCTTGAGCGCGGGCTCGCAGGCGCGCAAGAACGGGTTCGTCGCCAGCTCGGCCTCAATGGTAGTCGGCAGCGTCGGCTTGTCATCGCGGCGCAGGGCTTCGACCTCGCGGGCGCGGGCCTGCAGCGCTTGGTTCTCCGGCTCGATCGACAGCGCGAAGCGGGCGTTTGACAGCGTGTACTCGTGGCCGCAGTAGACGGTCGTGTCCTTGGGCAGGTTGCGCAGCTTCGCGAGGGACTCCCACATCATCTGTGGATTGCCTTCGAACACGCGGCCGCAGCCCATGGCAAACATGGTGTCGCCGACGAAGGCAAGCTTGGCGGCCGGGATGAAGTAGCTGATGTGGCCCAGCGTATGGCCCGGCGTCGCCAGCACCTGTCCCTCGAAGTCGCCGAAGCGGAAGGTGTCGCCGCCGCCTAGCGCCCCGTCGATGCCCGGGATTTTCGCTGCCTCGTCGCGGGGACCCAGGATGCGGCAGCCGTGCGCCGCTTTCAGCGCGGCGTTGCCTTCGGTGTGATCGTTGTGGTGGTGGGTCGTGAAGATGTGGGTCAGGCGCCAGCCGGTATGGGCAAGGGCGCGCTCCACGGCCGCGGCCTCAGGCGCGTCGATCGAGGCGGTGAGGCCGGTCGCCGGATCATGGAGCAGGACGCCATAGTTGTCGCTGCGGCAGGGAAACTGGTAGGTCTCAAGTCCGGTCACGGCTGCTTCCTTCCTGATCGCGCTCACTTTTCCGTGCGGAGATCATCCGATCCTCACATGGAACGGGCTTCGAGCCCGGATTGTTCGGCCCTGATTAACCCAGCGGGGCAGGAAAGCCCAGTGCGGCCTGGACAAATGCGCCGCCGTCCGGGAAGAGAAATGCAGCTTCTTTGCTTAAGCTGGCGACGGCTCAGCGCCCTTGCGCGCGTTGACTTCAGGCGCCCGTGCCGCATCTACGATTCGTCTGATACGTTTCGTAGACTCCTAGAACCGTGCGACCCCCCGCAGTCCTCCGTATCGCACCGTAGTCCAACTGGCGGATCATGCATATCGACGTCGCAGTGCTGAGGGATTTCTACGGCAGCCCATTGGGCCAGGTCGTACGCCGGCTCATTGCCGGCCGGATCCGGGCGAGATGGCGCAACGGCGCCGGCAGCACGCTGATCGGTGTCGGCTATGCGGTGCCCTATCTCGGGGCCTTTCGCGGGGAGGCCAAACGCATCGGCGCGCTGATGCCCGGCGCCCAGGGCGCGCTGGTGTGGCCGCGCGATGGCTTGAAGCAGACGGTGCTGGTCGATGAAGAGGCGCTGCCGCTGCCCGACAATTCGGTCGACGGGCTGCTCGTCGTGCACGGGCTCGAGATGGCGGAACGCGTGCGCCCAGTGCTGCGCGAGATGTGGCGCGTCCTAAAGCCGGAGGGCAGCCTGCTCATGGTGGTGCCCAACCGGCGCGGGTTGTGGGCGCGCACCGACCGCACGCCGTTCGGTTTCGGCCGGCCCTACAGCCGCGCGCAGGTCGAATCCATGCTGAAGGACGCGCTGTTCACGCCGGTCGAGTGGGGCGAAGCGCTCTACGTGCCGCCGTTCAGCCGAGACATGCTTCTGCGCTCGGCGGTGGCGTGGGAGCGGATGGGCGCGCGGCTCACCCCCGGGTTCGCCGGCGTCATCATCGTGGAAGCGAGCAAGCAGGTGGTGGCGCCGATCGGCAAGTCCAAGAAGGTGCGCATTCTGCCCGACCTCGTGCCGGTGCCGGGCAATCTCGCCGGCGCCAAGCGCGCCGACAAGGCTGGACCTCTGCAATAAGCAGCGCTCGGCGCGGCTAGCCAGCGTGCGTCTTCCTGAGCCGGAACACAGCCTTTTCGCCGAACAAATTCTGCAGGCTCAACGAACGCTTGATCGGCAGCCGCCGGCCGGCGCTGTTGAAGGCGACCGCCTCCTCGACGTCGGCTTCGATCGTGCTGCACAGGTCGTAGAAGTCGCGGATCGTGCAGAGGTGCGCGTCGGGGCTCAGGTACCAGGGCTCGGGCAGATTTGGCGTCTGCGGCATGCGGCCGTGGAACAGGAGCTGCGAGCGGATGCGCCAGTGGCCGAAGTTCGGGAACGAGACGATGGCGTGGCGGCCGATACGCACGAGGTTTTCCAGCACCGTCTTGGGATACTGCGTCGCCTGGATGGTGAGGCTCAGGATCGCGTAGTCGAAGGCCTGATCGGGATAGTCGTCGAGGTCGATGTCGGCATCGCCCTGGATCACCGATAGGCCGCGCTTCACGCAGGCGTTGACGCGGTCGCGTGAAAGCTCGACGCCGCGCGCGTCCACATCCTTGGTGTCGGTCAACAGCTGCAGAAGCGCGCCGTCGCCGCAGCCGACGTCGAGCACCCGGCTTCCGGGAGCGACCATTTCGGCGATCAGCAGGTGGTCAACGCGGTGCGTGTGTTCGTGGTCGGCGAGGAGCGTCGACATCGATTGCTGTGTTCCCCCTGCTCTGCCGTCAGACCGGCAGCCCGCGCCGGCGCGCGCAGGAATTGATGAAGCCTTCCACGGTGGCGGCGAATTCCGGCTCGTCGAGCAGGAAGGCGTCGTGGCCATTAATGGATTCAACCTCGACGAACGAGACGTTGGCGGCGACCGCGTTCAGCGCCTGGACGATGTCGCGGCTTTCGCGCGTCGGATAGAGCCAGTCCGACGTGAACGAGACGACGCAGAAGCGGGTCTTGGTGCCACGGAAAGCGTTGGCGAGCACGTCACCGTGCCCGGCGGCGAGGTCGAAGTAGTCCATCGCCCTAGTGATGTAGAGATAGCTGTTGGCGTCGAAGCGGTCGACGAACGTCGAGCCCTGATGGCGCAGGTAGCTCTCGACCTGGAAGTCGGCGTCGAAAGAAAAGGTGCGCTCGGCGCGGTTCTGCAAGTTGCGGCCGAACTTCTCGTGCAGCGCATCCTCCGACAGATAGGTGATGTGCGCGGCCATGCGCGCGACGGCGAGGCCGTTGCGCGGCACGAGGCCCTTCTCGTAGTAGCTGCCGCCGCACCAGTTGGGATCGGCCATCACCGCCTGGCGGCCGACCTCATGGAAGGCGATGTTCTGCGAGGAGTGCCAAGCGGCGGTGGCAATGGGGATCGCCGAGAACACCCGGTCCATGTGACGCGAGCACCATTCGAGCACTTGCATTCCGCCCATGGAGCCGCCGACCACCGCGAAGAGCTGGTCGATGCCGAGGTGGTCGATGAGGCGCACCTGGGCATTCACCATGTCGCCGATGGTAATGACCGGGAAGTCGAGGCCATACGGGTGGCCGGTCTTGGGATCGATGGAGGCGGGGCCGGTCGAGCCCATGCAGCCGCCAAGGATGTTCGGACAGATGACGAAGAAGCGGTCGGTGTCGACCGGCTTGCCGGGACCCACCACCTTCTCCCACCAGCCGGGCTTGCCGGTGACCGGGTGGCGGCTCGCGACGTACTGGTCGGCCGTCAGCGGATGGCAGATCAGAACCGCGTTGGACTTGTCGGCGTTGAGTTGACCATACGTCTTGTAGGCGATGGTGAACGGCGCCAACAGCTTCTCGCCGTCGAGCTTCAAGGGCTCGGTCTCGGGGATCGTCAGCAGATCGCAGGCGGGCGCCAACATGTGGGCGCGGGCCTTCTCGGCTGTCGTATCGTTCGAGACTTGCTTTAAGGGTGCCGTCATTCCCACGTCCTAAATAACCAGGGTGGCCGAGCCCCGCTGCCATCCTGGCGGAGGGGCGTGATCGCATGATTGCTCAGAAAATGGCTCCGGTGCGCGACCATTGCTAGGCCGCGCGCCTCCATGTCAACTTTTCTTTGCGTTCCAGTGGCCCGGGGCCTATCAACGTGCTCGGCCGCGGGCCACCCCTCCCTGTCCTGAATGAGGGACAAAGCGGCGCGCTGGCCGACACCCATCATCCGAAGCTGCAACGCCAAGTTTAAAACAGCATGACTGCGCCGCAACCCAAGCCCGGTATCCTCGACATCAGCGCCTACGTGCCTGGCGAGAGCCGCACGCCCGGCAACCTGAAGCCGATCAAGCTATCGTCGAACGAGACACCGCTCGGCCCAAGCCCGGCCGCCATCGAGGCGTTCAAGGCAACAGCCGGCAGCCTCGAGCGCTACCCCGACGGCTCGGCTACGGCACTGCGCGCGGCGATCGCTCAGCGTTACGGGCTCAATGCAGACCGCATCGTGTGCGGAGCGGGCTCGGATGAATTGTTGAACCTCATCACGCACGCCTACCTCGGCGCTGGCGATGAGGGCATTTACACGGAACACGGATTTCTCGTCTATCCGATTGCGATCCGCGCCAACGGCGGAACGCCGGTGGTGGCGGACGAGCGGGATTTCACCTGCGACGTCGACGCCATCCTGGCGAAGGTCAGCGCGCGCACGAAGATCGTGTTCCTCGCCAACCCGAACAATCCGACCGGCACCTACATTCCGTTCAAGGAAGTGCGCCGGTTGCGCGCGGGACTGCCCGAGCACGTCGTCCTGGTGCTCGATGGCGCCTACGCCGAGTACGTGCGGCGCAACGATTACGAAGCCGGACTCGAGCTCGTCGCGACGACGGAGAACACCGTCCTGACGCGGACGTTCTCCAAGATCTATGGGCTGGCGGCGCTGCGCCTCGGCTGGGCCTACTGCCCGCAGGGTATCGCCGACGTGCTCAACCGCATCCGCGGCCCGTTCAACCTGTCGTCGCCGGCCATCGCGGCGGGCGTCGCGGCGATGGAGGACCAGAAGCACATCGAAGCCGCGGTCGCGCACAACGCGAGCTGGCTCGAGTGGGTGACGGCGGAGCTGAGCGGGCTCGGCCTCAAGGTGACGCCGAGCGTCGCCAACTTCGTCCTGATCCACTTCGACGGGCAGCCGGGCGTTACCGCGGCGAGCGCCGATCAAGCGCTCAAGGAGAAAGGCATTATCCTGCGCCGCGTCGACAGCTACGGCCTCAGCAACGCGCTGCGCATGACCATCGGCACGGAAGACGAGAACAAGGCGGTGGTCGCCGCGCTCAAGGCGATCCTCGAGGCGGCCAAGGGCACCGCCCCGCGCCAGGAGGCAGCCTCGCAATGAGCCAAGTCATTTTCGACCGGGTGGCGCTGATCGGCCTCGGCCTCATCGGCTCCTCCATCAGCCATGCCGCCCGCCGCGCGGGCCTCGTCAAGTCGATCGCGGGATCGGCGCGCACTCAGGCGACGCTCGACAAGGCGCTCGAGATCGGGCTCATCGAGGACGGCTATGCGACGGCCGCGGAAGCCGCAAAGGGAGCCGACCTCGTCATTCTGTGCGCGCCGGTGGGCGCGTGCGGAGCGCTGGCGCGCGAGATCGGCCCCCACCTGAAGCCCGGCGCGGTCCTAACCGACGTCGGCTCGGTGAAGGCGGCCATCGTGCGCGACGTCGGCCCGCATGTGCCGGAAGGGGTCCACTTCATCCCTGGCCACCCGATCGCGGGCACCGAGCAGTCGGGCCCGGAGGCGGGTTTCGCTGAGCTGTTCGACAATCGCTGGACGATCCTGACGCCGGTCCCCAACACGGACGCGGACGCGCTGCGCAAGCTGACGCAGTTCTGGCAGGGGCTCGGCGCCAACGTGCAGATCATGGATCCCGAGCATCACGACATGGTGCTCGCCATCACCAGCCACGTTCCGCACCTCATCGCCTACAACATCGTGAACACGGCGGCGCACCTGGAGCGTGTCACCGACCGCGAGGTCATCAAGTTCTCGGCCGGCGGCTTCCGCGACTTCACGCGCATCGCCGCCTCGGATCCGACGATGTGGCGCGACATCTTCCTCAACAACCGCGAGGCGGTGCTCGAAATGCTCGGCCGCTTCGCCGAGGACCTGTCGGAATTGCAGAAGGCGATCCGCTACGGCGACGGCGACACGCTGTTCAAGCTGTTCACCAACGCGCGGGCCTTGCGGCGCGGCATCATCGAGGCGGGCCAGGATACGGCGGCACCGGACTTCGGACGCGCCAAGCAGAAGCCGGCAACGGGCGGCCAGAGCTAGGCCGCTCATTTCCGCCGGCACGGGCAAGCGAGGGAGCAGAGGCAAACCTTGGGTCTGTGGGTGTTCGGATATGGGTCGCTGATGTGGCGGCCGGGCTTCCGTTACCAGCGGGTCGAACGCGCGCGGGTCACCGGCTACAGCCGCTCCTTCTGCGTCTACTCGGTGCATCACCGCGGCTCGGAGGCGCGGCCGGGCCTAGTGCTAGGGCTCGACCGCGGCGGCACCTGCGAGGGCGTTGCCTACTACGTCGAGGACGAGGACGTCGCCGCGACCGTCTCCTATCTTAGGAGCCGCGAGCTCGTGAACGGCGTCTACCAGGAAGCACGGCTGGCGGTGACGCTGCTCAACGCCGAGCGCCCAGAAGTGACGGCTCTCGCTTTCGTCGTCGAACGGGCGCATCCCAGCTACGCCTCGCGGCTGCCGCTCAACGTGCAGGCGCGGATCATCCGGGGCGCCAAGGGCCTCTCGGGCGACAACATAACCTATGCGCTGAAAACGATCGCGCACTTGCGCGACTTCGGCATCCGCGAGCCGGCGCTGGAGCGGCTGACCGTGCTCATCGGGCCGCTGGTCGCGAACCGGCAGAGCAGTGGGGAGGCCTGCCCTCACGTGCGCAGCCTCAGCAAGGCGCTCACCCGGCCGGTCGCGCGCCTGAGCCGGCAGCTGCGCCCGTCAGACCGGCGGCGGTTCCTGCACCGCCTACGGCTCAACGGCGGGCAGCTAGTGGAGCGTTGAGCGCACCTCGGGAACGAGCCTCAGCACTGGAGCGCGGGCGTCGCTCGCGCCTTCCAGGCGGTAGACGCCGTCAGGACGCAGCGAGTAGGCGCGGACCTGCCCCACCGATTCAAGGCTCACAAGCAGACGGCGGCCGTCGGCACGGACCGCCACGAGCACGCCCGGTCGATTGCGCCGACCGTGTTGCTCGACGACCGGGACGCCGGCGCGCAGATCGATCTCCTGAGCAGAGCCGGCGAGGACCTGCAGCGGCTTGGGCCGGCTCTGGCCGGCGGCGAATGGGGCGCGCTGAAGGGCGGGCTGCGGCGCCGGCGCGGGCGCGGCCTCAATGACGGGCTCGATCACGGGCTCTGGCGCGGCGGCGACGGGCGCCTCGGCGAGAGGCTCAGCTTCAACCGGCTTCGGCTCGAGGGGCTCGGCCGCTACGTCGTCAGGGCTGGAGGCCTCGGCGGGGGATTCATAGGGCGGCTCGTTGGCCGGTGCTTGGCTTACCTCGACGACCGGCTCGGCTGGCCGCGGCACGGTCACAGCCGCGGCGAGCTCGACGGCCTCGGAAAGCTCCGAGGCGGGCGAGATCTCGGGCACGACGGGAGCCGAAGGCTCCGCCGCCCCCGGCTCGGACGCTACCTTTTGGGGTACCGTTTCGGGACCCTTCTCTACCCCACGCTTCTTCCGTAGCAGCCAGTCGAACATGTCCTGTCTCACCATGACGAAAACCCCTCAAGACGCGGGCGCAAGACGCATGCCAAACGTTAACCCAATGAACCTGCTCCCCGTTTTGCCCGCGCCGCCGGAAGTTGCCTAGGCTTTCAGCATGGGCCGGATCGAAAATTCGGCAAGGCCCTCTCGCCATCTCACGTCCGCGCCTCCATCGAATTGCGGAGTCGCGCCCGCGCGTCCACTGCCTCTTTGGAACAATGCTCACACGACTTTGATCGCCGCCGGCGGCCTTCGATGGCAGCGCCGCCCCGCCAGATGAACAATATATTTCAGGTTGTTACTAGAACCCGCGCCAATCCGGATGCACTCGGCAGGCCTCGGAACGGCGCTTTTGCGGCCTCGTTAACCTTGAACACCAGTGAAGAAGACAAGCCCGCACGATTCCTCGCGGGCCAATCAGGCACACAGACGAAGGAGATGGCAATGAGGTCCTTCAGGAGGGCGCTGATGGTCAGTGCCTTTTCACTCGGAATACTTGGGGCGGGCATGAGCCTGTCCGCGTCGGCGGCCCCGACTGACGGGCTCAAGGGCGCCGGCCAAGCGTCGAATAGCGGCAACTCCAACGTGATCCTCGTCCAGCGTGGCGGGGGAGGCGGCGGTGGTGGCGGTGGCCACGGCGGCGGCGGCTTTGGAGGCGGGGGTGGTGCCGGCATCGGCGGCGGAGGTGGAGGCGGCTTTGCCGGCGGTGGTGGCCGCGGCGGAGGCGGCTTTGGCGGCGGCGGCTTCGGAGGCGGCCGTGGCGGCGGGTTTGCCGCTGGACCACGTGGCGGCGGCGGGTTCGTCGGAGGCGGGCGAGTAGCCCGCGGCGGCGGCTTCTATGGTGGCGGGCGTATTGCCCGGGGCCGCGGCTTCGGCCCGCGGGTCGCAGGCTGGCGTCGGGGCGGCTTCTATGGGCCTCGGGTCCGCGGCTGGCGGCGCGCAGGCTTTCGTGGAGGCCGCAGGTTCCGTAGGCGCTTCTTCCCGGTCGTCTATGGCTGGGGACCGTTCTACAACGACTACTCCTATGACAATTACTACTACAGGACCGCTGCGGTTGGAGGCGGCTCGGCAGCCTGCGCCCGGGCATTCCGTTCGTTCGATCCGGCTACGGGCACCTATATGGGCTACGACGGTGTGAGACGGCTCTGCCCGTACCTCTACTGAGAGGGCAAGAACTGAGAGGGCATGCCCAGAGGCCGCCACTCTCGCATAGGCCAATCGGCGGCCCGTCGGCTCCCCAGGGAGCTGGCGGGCCGTTTTCTTGCCGCTCATCCTCTCCTTTCCCGCCAATGGGTTGGGGGCCAGTACACGATCAATCAGGGAACGGTGGCCGGTAAAGGCCGTTACCCCGAAAGCGGTATCACTCAATTCTGCCGCGGCTGCCGGGCTCAGAAGGTCCCGGCACAGACTGCAAAGGAGAGATGAGCATGACCAAGACCTATAAATCCCTGCTGGCCGGCGTTGCCGCTCTCGCTCTTGCGGGCGGAGCCTTCGGTACGTCAGCGTCCGCCGAGCCGGCCGCCGGCTTGAAGCGCCTCGACTACAGCCACACGGAAACCCGCGCCCAAGTGGTGCAGGTACAGCACCGCCGCTTCCACCGGCATCGTCACTACGGTCACCGGCACCGCCGCGGGCGGGGCTGGGGTACGGGTGCGGCTATCGTCGGCGGCGTCGTGGCCGGCGCCCTGATCGCGGACGCCGCGCGCAGCGCCAGCGCGTCCGACATGGAGCGTTGCGCAGACACCTATCGCTCCTTCGACCCCAGCACGGGCACCTACGTCGGCTATGACGGGACGACCCGGATCTGCCCGTACCTGCGCTGATTGTCCCGTGGTAATATGACGTGATAAGTGTAACGGAGACCGGGCCATTATGGCCCGGTCTTATAATTACAATGACATTCGCGCTACAGGACAATTACTTTACAGGCGGTGCAAGATAGTGGCTGGGCGCCGTTCCAGATGCTGCAAAACTCTTGCGTTTGGCCTTATTTCAGGCCATATACGCGACATCGAATACGCCTTGGTACACTCTACTACACGGCACTACACGGCCTGCACTAGACGTCTCCATCGCGCGATTTGATCCCCCCCGGAGCAATCCCGCTCTTGGGCAGTGCCATACGCTTTTGGAGGCAGTCATGGCGAATGGAATCGTTAAGTGGTTCAACACGCAAAAGGGCTATGGTTTCATCCAGCCTGATGACGGCGGAAACGATGTTTTCGTCCACATCTCGGCCGTGGAACGTGCTGGTTTGTCGACGCTGAACGAAGGTCAGAAGATCGCATACGAGCTCGAGAAGGGCCGTAACGGCAAGTACGCCGCAGTGAACCTGCGCGCTGACTAATTCGTCCAGACCTAACGGTCAGGCCAAACGTGTGGGGAGAGCAGGCGTGCTCTCCCCCATTTGGTTCATACCCATTGAAATTCAGGAGATTGGATGGCCAAGGAAGAGATGCTCGAATTCGAAGGCGTTGTGGACGAGGTACTGCCCGACGCCCGCTGCCGGGTGAAGCTCGACAATGGACACGAGGTCGTCGCCTACACCTCCGGCCGTATGAAGAAGAACCGAATTCGCATCCTGGCTGGTGATCGCGTCACGATCGAGATGACCCCTTACGACCTGACGAAGGGTCGTATCAATTTTCGCCACAAGGACACGAAGTCGGGACCGCCTCCCGGTGCCGGAGGACCGCCAGGCGGCGGTCAGCGCCGCCGCTAATCGCGGCACAAACGCGCGAAACTCACCACAGACAGATCATCTGCTCACGGCCGCCTTGGCCGCCTCGACGGCGGCGAGGGCGGCCACGTTCACAACGCGCCTTGCCGTCGCCGACGGCTCGAGGATGTGGGCCGGGCGCGCCGTGCCGAGCAGAATGGGGCCGACGGTAACGCCGTTGCCCGCGGTCATCTTCACCAGATTGTAGGCGATGTTGGCGGCATCGACGTTGGGCATGACGAGCAGGTTCGCTTCCTGCTCGAGGCGGGAAGCATTCGTTGTCTTGCCCAGCGCCATGCCCAGCGCCTCGTCGGCTCGCATCTCGCCGTCCACGGCGAGGTCCGGGGCCCGGCGGTTCAGGATCTGAACGGCCTCGCGCATGATCTGGGCCTCAGGAGCGCCGGAGCTGCCGAAGCTCGAATGCGACAAGAGCGCCACGCTCGGCGTCAGCCCGAAATCTTTCAGCTCCTCCGCGGCGAGCAGCGTCATCTCGACGATCTGATCGGCCGAGGGCGCTCGGTTGACGTACGTATCGCAGATGAAGAGCTGGCGGTCGGTCAGCATAAGCATGTTGAGGGCGGCGAGCGTGTGCACACCGTCGCGCGTGCCGATGATCTCGCGAATACACGCCAGATGCTCGTCGTAGGTGCCAGTGAGGCCGCACAGCATGGCGTCGGCGAGCCCCTGGCGTAGAACCATAGCGGCGAGCACCGTGGGGCTTGCCCGGAGCGCCTCGCGGGCGGCAAGCTCGGCGACGCCCCGGGGGCGCATCAACTCACAGTAGTGGTCCTCGAGGCGGACGAGTTCGGGATGGCCTGAACGGTCGATGATCTCGTAGTCGCGGCCAGCGACGAGCCGCAGCCCGAGCGAGCGGATGCGCTGCTCGATCTCGGCTGTGTCGCCGACGAGGACGGGAAAGCCCATGCTCTCGTCGATGATGGTCTGGGCGGCGCGCAGCACGCGCTCGTCGCCGCCCTCGGCGAAGACGAGGCGCTTCGTGTCAAGCTTGGCGGCGTCGAGGACCGGCTTCATGCTCGGGCCTGAGCGATAGACGAAGCGCGATAGGCTTGAGCGGTAGGCGTCGAGGTCGACGATCGGGCGGGCGGCAACGCCCGAGTCCATGGCTGCGCCGGCAACAGCCGGCGCGATGCGCTCGACGAGGCGCGGATCGAACGGGGTCGGAATCAGGTAGTCGGGACCGAACGAGCGCTGCTCGGCGCCATAGGCCGAGGCGACGACGTCCGAGGTCTCCTGCTGCGCCAGCTCGGCGATGGCCTTCACGGCCGCTACCTTCATCTCCTCGGTGATCTTGGTAGCGCCGACATCGAGGGCGCCGCGGAAGATGAAGGGGAAGCAGAGGACGTTGTTGACCTGGTTCGGGTAGTCGGAGCGGCCAGTGCAGATCAACGCGTCAGGCCGCACGCTCTTGGCGAGCTCGGGGCGGATCTCCGGCTCAGGGTTGGCGAGCGCCATGATGATCGGCTGCTTCGCCATGCTGGCCAGCATCTCGGGCTTCAGGATGCCGCCAGCGGAGAGACCGAGGAAGATGTCGGCGCCGGGCAGGATCTCGGCCAGCGTGCGGGCGTCGGTCTCCTGGGCGTAGACCTCCTTGTACTCGTCCATCAGTTCGGTGCGGCCCTTGTAGACCACGCCCTTGATGTCGGAGATGGTGATGTTCTCGCGGCGCAGTCCGAGGTTCACCAAAAGATCGAGGCAGGCGAGAGCCGCGGCTCCGGCGCCGGAGCCCACGAGCTTCACGTCCTCGATGCGCTTGTCGACGAGCTGCAGGGCATTCATCACGGCGGCGGCGACGATAATGGCGGTGCCGTGCTGGTCGTCGTGGAAGACCGGAATGTTCATGCGCTCGCGCAGCTTGCGCTCGACGATGAAGCACTCGGGCGCCTTGATGTCCTCGAGGTTGATGCCGCCGAAGGTCGGCTCGAGCGCGGCGATGATCTCGACGAGGCGGTCGGGGTCGTTCTCGGCGACCTCGATGTCGAAGACGTCGATGCCAGCGAATTTCTTGAAGAGGCAGGCCTTGCCTTCCATCACCGGCTTGCCGGCGAGCGGGCCGATGTTGCCGAGTCCCAATACGGCGGTGCCGTTGGTGATGACGCCGACGAGGTTCGAGCGCGAGGTGAGGGTCGCAGCTTCCGCCGGCTCGTCCTTTATCGCGAGGCAGACGTAGGCGACGCCGGGCGAATAGGCGAGCGACAGGTCGAGCTGGTTGGTCAGCCCCTTGGTCGGCTGCAGCGAGATCTTTCCCGGCTTCGGCAGACGGTGATAGTCGAGCGCGGCGGCGGCGAGCTTTTCGTCCATGGGCTTTCTTCTTATTGGCTGCCGGTTGCGGTTGTGGCCGTCAGCGTCAGCGCTTGCGGGATGGCGGCAGGTCGGTGCAGGTGCCTTCGAAGACCTCGGCGGCCATACCGATCGATTCCGAAAGCGTCGGGTGGGGATGGATGGTCTTGCCAATGTCGACGGCGTCGGCGCCCATCTCGATCGCCAGCGCGATCTCGCTGATGAGGTCGCCGGCGTGGGTACCGACAATGCCGCCGCCGATGATGCGGTGATCCTCGCCGAACAGGAGCTTGGTGAAGCCCTCGTCGCGGCCGTTGGCTATGGCGCGGCCCGAGGCTGCCCACGGGAACACGGCCTTGCTGAACTTGACG
>Ga0164243_10010514_pt1 | contig 13291 bp, 11 predicted proteins | sample OricompcompostOP_FD_108781 | JGI IMG/M metagenome (GOLD analysis project Ga0164243, IMG submission 108781) | Organic Plus compost microbial communities from Emeryville, California, USA - Original compost - Organic plus compost (OP) | ecosystem: Engineered > Solid waste > Mixed feedstock >... | reverse complement strand
TCCTTGACCACGGCGCGATGCACCCAGCCCGACGTCTTCCCGAGGCCCTTGCCCTGCGCCGACTCCTTGCGCTGGAGCAGCCAGACCTCCCGACGCGGCACGCGGGGCGCCTTCTGCGTGACCCCGCCGCGCACGACGGCCGGGTCGGCCACGCCCCAGTGCGCCTTCCACTCCGCGAGGCTCTCCTCGCGGTGCGCGAGCAGCTCGGTGACGTCGAAGCCGATGCCGCCGGCGCCGATGACCGCGACCCGCGCACCGATCTCGACCCGACCGGTGATGGCGTCGGGGTAGGACACGACCTTGGGGTGGTCGATGCCGGGGATCGCGGGGGTGCGGGGCGCGACGCCGGTGGCGACCACCACGTCGTCGTACCCCGCGAGGAGCTCGGCGGTGGCTCGCGTGGACACCTTCACGTTGACGCCGAGCACCTCCATCCGGCGGCGGAAGTAGCGCAGCGTCTCGGCGAACTCCTCCTTGCCCGGGATCTGCATCGCGAGCCGGAACTGGCCGCCGAGCTCGGCGGAGGCCTCGAAGAGCGTGACGTCGTGACCACGCTCGGCGGCGGTGACCGCTGTCGCGAGCCCGGCGGGGCCGCCGCCCACGACCGCAACCCGCTTGGCGCGACGGGTGGGCCCCAGCACGAGCGTCGTCTCGTGACAGGCGCGCGGGTTGACCAGGCACGACGCCCGCTTGTTCTGGAAGGTGTGGTCGAGGCAGGCCTGGTTGCACGCGATGCAGGTGTTGATCTCGTCCGCGCGCCCGGCGCGGGCCTTGGCGACCAGGTCGGGGTCGGCGAGGAAGGGACGCGCCATCGAGACCAGGTCGATGCCCTGCGCCAGGATCTCCTCGGCGACCTCCGGGGTGTTGATCCGGTTGCTGGCGCACACGGGGATCGAGACGACCTGCTTGAGGCGCAGGGTGCTGTCCACCCACGCGGCCCGCGGCACGCTGGTGACGATCGTGGGGACGCGCGCCTCGTGCCAGCCGATGCCGGTGTTGATGACGCTCGCGCCCGCCTCCTCGATGCGGTGGGCGAGCTCGGCGGTCTCCTCCCAGGTCTGGCCACCGGGGACGAGGTCGAGCAGCGACATGCGGTACATGACGAAGAGGTCGGGCAGCTCGTGGCGGATGCGGCGCACGATCTCGACCGGGAAGCGCATCCGGTTCTCCGCGGTCCCGCCCCACCTGTCGGTGCGGTGGTTGGTGCGGGCGGCGAGGAACTGGTTGATCAGGTAGCCCTCGGAGCCCATGATCTCGACGCCGTCGTAGCCGGCCTTGCGGGCGAGCTTGGCGGAGGCGACGAAGTCGTCGATGGTGCGCTCGACGGCGCGCGCCGAGAGCGCCGAGGCCTTGAACGGCGTGATGGGGGACTTGGTGGCGCTGGCGGAGACGCTGAACGGGGTGTAGCCGTAGCGACCCGCGTGCAGCAGCTGCAGCGCGATCCGGCCGCCGTGCTCGTGCACCGCCTCGGTGACCCGCTGGTGGCGGTGGGCGTTGAGGCGGGTGCTCATCTGCGAGCCGAAGGGCAGCAGCCAGCCCCGGATGTTGGGGGAGTAGCCGCCGGTGACGATGAGGCCGACGCCGCCGCGGGCGCGCTCGGCGAAGTAGGCGGCGAGCTCGTCGACGTGCCAGGGCCGGTCCTCCAGGCCGGTGTGCATCGAGCCCATGACGGCGCGGGACTGGAGCTCCAGGCCGCCGACGACGGCGGGTGTGGTGAGCAGCGGGTAGGCGGTCATCGGGACTCCTTGCCGGGGGTGTGGGCGTCGATGTACTCGGTCAGCCAGCGGATCCAGAACTCCTCCATGAGGAGCCCGCCGCGCAGGACCAGATAGATGTCGAGGTCGGCGCCGCTCAGCGCCTCGGGCCGGGGGAAGTCGCGGGTCGCGAGGTACTCGTAGAGCGAGTGGCGCTTGGCGTGCTCGTCCCGCTGCCGGCGCAGGTCGTCGAGCAGCGCCTCCCGGTCGCCGTACGACGCCCCGCGCATCTTGACCCCGACGCTGCTGCGCATCGCATCGGGTGCGGTCGGCTCGGCGATCCACCGCGCGAGCTCGGCGCGGCCGGCGTCGGTGACGGCGTAGACCTTCTTGGTGGGTCGGTCGGCCTGCGGCACCGGCTCGGTGCGCACCCAGCCGTCGCTCTCCATCCGGCCGAGCACGCGGTAGATCTGCTGGTGGGTCGCGGACCAGAAGAACCCGATCGAGGCGTCGAAGCGGCGCACCAGGTCGGCGCCGGAGGCCGCGCGCTCGCTCAGGGAGACGAGGATCGCGTGCTCGAGGGCCATGACGGCAGCATGCCGGACGACGTCCGGCTATGCAACTAGTTGCGCAACTCGTTTCAGCCAGCCCGGTGGTAGGTCTTGTTGGCGATCCGCCAGGCGCCGTCGACCCGGAGCAGCGAAGGAGTCGGTGAAGACGTCGGGGCCGTGATGGAGCGTCATCGTCGCGGTGCCCGTGCTCCCGGTGACGTGCAGGTGGTCGACCCGGCGCCACCGGGTGGCCTCGTCGGGCGCGGGGGAGCCGGTGAAGAGCGCGCAGTAGTCGTCCAGCGTCCAGGAGGTGAAGACGCCGTCGCGCAGCCCTTCGACGTGGGCCGTCGGCAGGAACGCCCGGCGGTGGTACGACGGGTCGCCGGTCGCGTGGCCGCGCGCGTAGTCGCACAGCGGGACGAGGGCGGCCGGGTCGGCGTCGGCCGGGGCCATCAGCCCGGCGACGTCCGTCTCGTCGCCGAGGGCGGCGGCGAGGAGGGCGACGTCCTTGGCGAGGGCGGCGGCGGTGAAGTCGGCCGTCCGCGCGGGCAGCTCGGCGTCGAGCCGGTCGCGCTTGGCGCGCACCAGCCCGCCGAGCGCCGTCCGCTCCAGCACGTCGAGCGCGAGGCCCGGCGCCAGTCCGAGCCGGGCGGCGCGGCCGCGGGCCGCGGCGAGCGCCCGCAGGGCGTCGGCGAGCACGCCGTTGGCGACGAGCTTGGCGGCCGCGGCGTCGGCGGGCGTGCCGCAGTCGACGGCGGTGCCGAGATCGGCGAGGACCGTGGCAGCCCGGCCCGGGTCGCCGCCGACCAGCAGGGTGAGCGCACCGGCCGCGACCGCGCCGGTCGAGCCGACGACCGGCACGTGCACGACGGTGGGTGCGAGCGCGGCCAGCTCGACCGCTTCCTCGGGGCCGACGGTCGCGGTGTTGACCACCACCGCGCCGGCCGGCAGCACCGGCGCGACGTCGCGGAGGACGGCCCGGCACGCGGCCCCGTCGTAGAGACACAGGAGCACGACCTCGGCGTCCTGGGCGGCGGCGCGTGCGGTCGGGGCGGTGCCACCGCCGGAGCGGCTCCAGGTGACGACGGTGTGCTGGCGGTCGGCGAGGCGGGCGGCGACGGCCGCGCCCATGCGGCCCAGCCCGAGAACGGTGACGTGCATGGACACCATGCTGGTGGGCCCGCAGCTCTGCCACCAGCGAAGATCACGCATCCCGGCCATGCGCAGAGGGCATAGATTGGACGTGTGGTCCTCCCCGCCTGGCGCACCTTCCTCGCCGTGCACCGCCTCGGGTCGCTCTCCGCGGCCGCGGTCGAGCTCGGATACACCCAGTCGGCGCTCTCGCGGCAGGTCGCCGCGCTCGAGCGGGACATCGGGGTCGCGCTGCTCGAGCGCCGCGCTCGCGGCGTGGTCGCGACGCCTGCCGGCTCCGTCTTCGCCCAGCACGCCCGTGGCGTGCTCGCCGCCGCCGATCGCGCGATGCACGCCACGCGGCAGGCCGCCGCCGGCCGCAGCGTGGTCGCGGTGGGCGCCACCCCGTCGGCCGCGGCCGGACTGGTCCCCGTGGCGTTGCGCGGACTGGACGCGGCCTGGTCGCTGACCACCGGCCTGACCGCCGAGCTCGAGGAGCTCGTCGCCGATGGAGCGCTCGACCTCGCCGTCGTCACCGACGCCCCGCCCGGCCTCGCGGCCGACGCGCGTCTCGAGCGACACCGGCTCGGCGAGGACGTGATGCGGGTCGTCGTCCCGCACGACCACCCGGCCGCGGCGTCGGCACCGGCCGGCGCGGCCGGCGCGGCCGGCGCGGCCGGCGCGGCCGGCCCGGCCGGTCTCGCCGACTTCGCCGCGGAGGTCTGGGCCGAGGACAACGAGGGCTCGGCCGCCCTGTTGCGGTCCGCGGCCGCGGCGGCCGGGTTCGCGCCCCGCGTCGAGCTGGCCGCGGCCGACCTGGCGGGCAAGGTGGCGCTCGTCGCGGCCGGGCACGCCGTCGCGCTGGTGCCGGGCCTCCTGGTCCCCGCGCTGCGCCGGGACGTGGTGGCGATCGCCGTGCGGGACGCCCCGCGCCGCGGGATCCACGCGACGGTGGCCGCCGGCCGGGAGCCGGGGCCGGCGGTGGCGACGCTGCTCGCCCGGCTCAGCGCTGCGCTCGGAACTCCCTCATCCGCCTGAGATAGCCGCGCAGCCGCACCGCGGGCACGGCCCGCGGCCAGTCGTCGGCCCGGAACCAGGCGTCCGAGCCACCGTCGACGAAGACGACGCTCCCGCACAGGAAGTCGGCAGCGTCGGACAGCATGAAGACGACCCAGGCGGCCAGCTGGCCGGGATCGCCGAAGCCGCCGACCGGCACAGGGAAGGCCCGGACCCGCCTCGCCTCGGCCGGAGTCGCGAGCTGCTGCTCGAGCAGGGGGGTGCGGATCGCGCCGGGCGCCAGGGCGTTGAGGCGGATGCCGGCGCCGGCCCACTGTGCCGTGACCGCCTCGCGTCGTACCCACCGGGTCACGGCGATCTTGCTCGCCCCGTAGGCGAAGGACGGCGCCATGGCGCGGAAGCGGCGCAGTATGGCCAGGGCGGCGGGCACGTCGCGATCGAGCAGGGCGCGCACCGCGCGCCGCGGCACGACCGGCATCGTCGTGGTGGAGTTGCTGGAGAAGACGACGACCTTGGCGCTCCCGGTCGCCGCCAGGGCCGGCCGCCACGCCTCGAGCGGCTCGACGACGCCGAGGTAGTTGACCTCGGCGATCAGCCGGGGACGGTCCCGTCCGGGGGCGGGGCCGAGGCCGGCCGCGAGGACCGCGCCGTCGAGCCGGCCGCCGGACAGGTCGAGGACCGCGGCCGCGGCCGCGCGGCGGCCCTCAGTCGTCGCGAGGTCGGCGACGACCTCCGCCTCCCGGAGGTCGACACCGATGACGGTGTGCCCGTCGGCGCGCAGGCGGGTGACGACCGCCGCGCCCATGCCCGAGGCCGAGCCGGTGACTGCGTAGGTGCCCACGCGGGCGACTCTAGAACAAGTTCTATTCAGTGAGAGCGCGCTGCGCCCGTTCGCGGGTGACCGCCGCCCACGGGCTCCACAGGAACCACCGCGGCAGCGCGCCCACCAGCCGCGGCGGGCCGGCGACGTCGAGCCGGTCGGCGTCGACCGCCTCGTGCCACGAGCAGTAGCCCTGGAACACGTCGGCCAGGGCCGGCGTCGTGCCGGTCACGGTCACGTCGACCTCGAAGCCAGGGTGCTGCAGGCACACCGAGACCTCGCTGCGGTCCATGACCAGCCAGATCGTCGTCGGGTCCGGTGCGGTGTGCCGGAACTCCACCACGGTGCGGCCGGGCGGCAGCCGCTCGCGGTCGACCCGGCGGTGCATCCACCACATCAGCGTGGTCGGAGCGACGTCGTGCGGTCGCAGCTCCTCGAAGAGCCACTCGATCGCCCATCGGCCGAGGCTGTCGATGACGCGCTCGAGGTCGCGGCCGGCGGGCGTGAGGTGGTACTCGCTGCCGCGGCCGGTCGGCGCCGGCCACGTCTCCAGCACCCCGCGCCGCTCGAGGTGGCGCAGGCGCTGGACCAGCAGCGAGCGGGAGATGCCGGGCAGTGCCCGGGCGATGTCGTTGAAGCGGGTGTTCCCGAGCACCAGCTCCCGGATGATCAGGGGCGTCCAGCGGTCCGCCACGACCTCGGCGGCCATCGAGACGGGGCAGTAGTTGCCGTAGTCGGGCATCTGTCCATCGTCCTCGTGCCCGAGCCGTCCGGGAAGTCTCGTTCCTGGACCGGCGAGGTCACTTTTGTGGACTGGAGGCGGGCGCTCCGGCGGCGGAGATTGGTCCCATGACGAGCACCCTCCAGCCGGCCGGTGAGCCGGCCACCCATCTCGCCCCTGCCGCGCGGGCCGCCCAGATCGGCCCGCGCATCGCCGCCCACGCCGCGCGCCACGACGCCGAGGCCAGCTTCGTGTCCGAGGCGTACGACGAGCTGCGCGCCGCGGGCCTGCTGCGCGCGGCCGTCCCGGTCGAGCTCGGCGGCGACGGCGCCACCGTGCGCGAGCTGGTCGACCTGCAGCGCGAGCTCGGCCACCACTGCGGCTCCACGGCCCTCGCGAGCGCCATGCACCAGCACGTGGTGGCGTTCACGGCGTGGCGGTACCGACGCGGACTCCCGGGCGCCGAGGCCACCTTGCGGCGGGTCGCCGAGGAGCAGATCCTGCTGGTCTCGACCGGCGGGGGCGACTACACCCATCCGCAGGGCGAGGCGGTCCGGGTCGAGGGCGGCTACCGCGTCACCGGTCGCAAGCGCTTCGCCAGCCAGTCCGGCCACGGCACGGTCATCTCCACCATGGCCAGCTTCGACGACCCCGAGCAGGGCAGGCGGGTGCTCAACCTCGCCGTGCCCGTCGCCGCGGACTGCGTCGGCGTCGCGGACAACTGGGACACCCTCGGCATGCGCGGCACGGCGAGCAACGACATCGACCTCGTCGACGTCTTCGTTCCCGACGACAAGGTGCTCGCCAACCGGCCCTGGGGAGTCGTCGACCCGCCGCTGCAGGTCATCTCGAGCATCGCCTTCCCGATCATCTGCGGCGCCCATCTCGGGGTCGCCGAGGCGGCGTACGAGGCCGCGCGGTCGGCCGCCGCGCGCCGGTCCGGCGACGTCGCCGTCCAACGCCAGGTGGGGCTCATGCGCGCTCGGCTGCAGACCGCCGCGTGGGCGCTCGAGGGCGCCCTCGGCCTGGTCGGGGACGACCCGACGCCGTCCCGGGCGACCCTGCTCGCGGTGATGACGGCCAAGGCCGAGGTCGCGCGGGCCGGCGTGGAGGTGTGCGACCTGGCGATGGAGGTGGCCGGTGGCCCGGCCTTCTTCCGTGGCTCGGTGGTCGAGCGTGCTATCGCGACGTCCGCGCCGCCAAGTTCCACCCGTTCACGCCGGAGCAGACGCTGGTCCACCTCGGGGCCGACGCGCTCGGGGAGCCGGTGCCGATCGCCGAGTGAGCCCATCGGTCGTGGGGTACGCTGACCTCACCACCGGCGCCGTCCTCCGACGCCGCGCCCGGTGAGGTACGCCCGATCGGCGCTCTCCCGCAGCAGCGCGAGCCGCCGGCGGAACCTGCCCCACGACACCTGCCGGGGCGCCTGTCGGTGCCCGGCTGGGAAGGACACCTGTGGCTCGAGGAGGCCAGCGGGGAGCGACGCAACAGCGCCGCGGCTCGCAGTCGGCGCGGACGCGCCGCAACGAAGAGGGGATCATCCCCCAGCTCGCTCGTGCGGTGCGCGAGGTCGAGGCGGCGGTCGCCCGGCGCTCGGCGATGCCGGAGGTGCGCACCAAGTTCCAGGTCGTCGCGCTGCTGGCGCGCGAGGAGCGGGCGCGGGTCAAGTCCGATCCGGACCTGTCCGAGAGCCGCCGCGGCGAGGAGCTCAAGCGGCTCGACGGCATCGCGACGATCCTCGCCCAGACGGCGGCCCGCGACAGCACGCTCTTCACGCTCCTCGACGAGAACGCCGAGATGTCGGAGTCGGCCAAGGCGATGCGCCGCGAGCTGCTCCGCAAGGCGGGCGTCGAGGAGCCCGAGCCCGAGCCGCAGCCGATCGTGGTGGACCCCGAGCTGGCCGCGCTCGCCGAGAAGCGGGTCGTGCCGTTGTCGGTGCAGGCCTACCAGCTGTCCCACCCCTTCCTGGCGCCCGACTTCGACCACGCCCGGGTGAAGGTGCCGCCCCGGCGGCTGGCCGGCTGGGAGCTGCTCGAGCCGCTCTTCCGCTCGTTCGAGCGGGCCGCGCCGGACGCCCCGGCCTGCATGCCGCTGCCGGACGCCGACCAGCTCACCTCGCTCACCGGTCGACACGGCCCGGTCGCGCGTGAGCTCATGGCGCACCAGGCCCAGCTGATCGCGTCGGCCGCGGCGGGTCACCGCACCTACCTGCTCGCCGACGAGCCGGGCCTGGGCAAGACCGCCCAGGCGCTGCTCGCGGCCGAGGCCGCGGGGGCGTTCCCGCTCCTCGCCGTGGTCCCGAACGTCGTGAAGACCAACTGGGCCCGCGAGGTCCAGATCTGGACGCCGCACCGACGCGCCACCGTGCTGCACGGCGACGGCGACGACGCGGACGGCTTCGCCGACGTCTTCGTCGTCAACTACGAGATCCTCGACCGCCACGTCGGCTGGCTCGGCACCCACGGCTTCCGGGGGATGATCGTCGACGAGGCGCACTACATCAAGAACAAGACCTCCCAGCGCTCGCAGAACGTGCTGGAGATCGCCGCGCGGATCCGCTCGCGCATCGCCCGCCCGCTGATGATGGCGCTCACCGGCACCCCGCTCATCAACGACATCGAGGACTTCCGTGCGATCTGGCAGTTCCTCGGCTGGATCGACGAGGTCGTGCCGCAGGGCTCCCTCATGGAGGCGCTCGAGGAGACCGGCCTGACGCCCGCGGACCCCGGGTTCTACCCGGCCGCCCGCCGAGCCGTCATCGAGCAGGGCATCGTGCGCCGCCGCAAGATCGACGTCGCGGCCGACATCCCCGCCCGCCGGATCGCCGACATTCCCGTCGAGCTCGAGGGCGAGGCCGGCCGCTCGATCCGCAGGGCCGAGCAGGAGCTGGCCCGCCGGATGGTGGAGCGGTACGACGCCGCGCTCGCCACCCGACGTACCGGCGCCGTGGTCGAGGGCATCGACCACCGCCTCGTCCGCCAGGTCGCGGGCTGGGAGCGCGAGGACAACTCGGCCAAGACCGGCGAGAACGTCTTCACGATGATGCGGCGCATCGGCCAGGCCAAGGCGGGCCTCGCGGCCGACTACACCGCCCAGCTGGCCCGCAACGTCGGCAAGGTGGTCTTCTTCGCCAAGCACATCGACGTCATGGACGCCGCCGAGCGGACCTTCACCGAGCGCGGCATCCGCTACAGCTCCGTGCGCGGCGACCAGACCTCGACGACGCGCCAGAAGGAGATCGACGCCTTCGTCAACGACCCCGAGGTGCAGGTCGCGGTGTGCTCGCTCACCGCCGCGGGCGTGGGGCTCAACCTCCAGGTCGCGTCCAACCTGGTCCTGGCCGAGCTGTCGTGGACCGACGCCGAGCAGACCCAGGCCATCGACCGGGTCCACCGGATCGGTCAGGCCGAGCCGGTGACCGCGTGGCGGGTCATCGCCACGCAGACCCTCGACACCCGGATCGCCGAGCTGATCGACAAGAAGGCCGGACTCGCGGCCCGGGCGCTCGACGGCGCGGGCGAGGAGGTCGAGGGGGCCGCGATCGACATGCAGACCGAGGCGCTGGTGGCGCTGCTGACGGCCGCGCTGGAGGCACGCGGGGACTAGGGTGTGTCGCTTGGGTCGACCTGCCCTCCTTCCTCAGCAAGCGGCGCCAGGAGGAGCTGGTCGCGGGCGGACAAGCTCGCCGCGGCCGACCTCGGCGGCCCGCCGGGACGCCGCCGACGCCCCCTTTGACAACCGTTCAATAGCCGTGACAACGGATCACGGATAAACCGGAACCTCGCCCCCACCGGATCGTTGAGCCGACGAACGGGTCTTGCGGTGACTGGGGGGTTTCGCGAGACGTCCGTCACGACACGGCCCCGGGTCCGGCGACCCGGGGCCGTGCTGTGATGACTCGGGAGTAGGCGAGGATGGTCGCCGTGTCCGGCCCGCTGATCCCCTCCGACCCCACGGCCGATGCCGTCCGACGCAGCGCGCTGCGGCGGATGCGCACCGTGGCGGTGTCGCTGCTCCTGCTCGCCGCGGCGGTCTACCTGCTCACGCTCGGGCGCGACGGCGCCTGGGGCTTCGTCAACGCGGGCGCCGAGGCCTCGATGGTCGGCGCGATCGCCGACTGGTTCGCGGTCACCGCCCTGTTCAAGCACCCGCTGGGGCTGCCCATCCCGCACACCGCACTGGTGCCCAAGCGCAAGGACGACCTCGGCAAGGGACTCGAGGAGTTCGTCGGCGAGAACTTCCTGCAGGAGGAGATCATCCGCGAGCGGGTCCTCGGCGTGCAGATCGCGCAGCGCGTCGGCGACTGGCTCGCGGTCCCGGCCAACGCCGAGCGGGTCGTCACGGAGGGATCCGAGCTCGCCGCCCTCGCGCTGGGCAAGGTGCGCGACGACCACATCGAGGCGCTGGTCACCGAGGCGCTCGTGCCGCGCTTCCGGGAGGAGCCGATCGCGCCGCTGCTGGGCGGGCTGCTCGGCGAGGCGATCCGCGACGACCTCCACCACGGCCTGGTCGACCTCATGCTCGAGGAGATGCACGCCTGGCTCGTCGCCAACCCCGACACCGTGCACGACGTGCTGGGGGAGCGGGCTCCGGCCTGGGTCCCGGACCGGCTGAACGAGATCGTCATCGACCGGCTGCACCGCGAGATGGTGCGCTGGGTGGGCGAGATCCGGGCGACGCCCGGGCACCGCGCCCGCCGGGCGCTCGACTCCATGCTCGGGCAGCTCGCCGACGACCTCCTCGGCGACCCCGCGACCCAGGAGCGGGCGGAGCGGCTCAAGCACCGCGTCCTGGACCACCCGGCCGTCATCGCCAGCGGGGTGTCGCTGTGGCAGGCCCTGCGGCGCGCCCTGCTGGCGTCCCTGGCCGACCCCGAGGGCGCCGTACGCCGCCGGCTGCTCGTCGAGCTCGAGGCGGTCGCCGCCCGGCTGCGCTCCGACGCGGCCCTGCGCGCCCGGCTCGACGCCGTTGCCGCCGACGCCGCCGTCTTCGCCGTCGACCGGTACGGCGCCGAGCTGACCGCCGTCATCACCCACACCATCGAGCGCTGGGACGGCAAGGAGGCGGCGCGACGCATCGAGCTCCACGTCGGCCGCGACCTGCAGTTCATCCGCATCAACGGCACGATCGTCGGCGGGCTGGTCGGCGTGCTCATCCACGCCGTGTCGGTCGCGATCCACTGACCCCTGCGCGCGGACGTCGCGCCGCGCGGCCCGGGTGGGCCTGGAGGGTCGGCGTCGGGGCTGGATAGGGTCGCGGCGTGCCCCAGCCGATGGACGTCCCGATCCGCGATGCGTCGATCCGCCTCGGTCAGTTCCTCAAGCTCGCCAACCTCGTCGAGTCCGGAGCCGAGGCCAAGCCGGTCATCGCTGACGGCCTGGTCCGGGTCAACGGGGAGGTCGAGACCCGGCGCGGGCGCCAGCTCGTGGTGGGCGACGTGGTCGAGCTGAACGGGCAGGCCGCCCGGGTGTCCGACGAGGACGCCCCAGACGACCTGCCCTGGTGATCAGCTGACGGCCAGCAGGTCCACGACGAAGATCAGCGTCTCGCCGGGCTTGATGACGCCGCCGGCGCCCCGGTCGCCGTATCCCAGGTGGGGCGGGATGACGAGCTGGCGCCGCCCGCCGACCTTCATGCCCTGCACGCCGGTGTCCCAGCCCTGGATGACCTGGCCCACGCCGAGGCGGAACTGCAGCGGCGTGCCGCGGTTGTACGACGCGTCGAACTCCTCGCCCGTGGACAGGGCGACGCCGACGTAGTGCACCGACACCGTGCTGCCGGCGGTCGCCTCGGCGCCGTCCCCGACGCTGAGGTCGGTGACGACGAGGTCGGTGGGCGGGGTGGGGTCGACGAAGTCGATCTCGGGCTTCTCGCTCATCCGGCCAGCCTAGGACGTCCCTCCACGGGCGCAGACTCCGGAGCATCCCGGGCCCTGGCGCGTGCCCGGGAGGATCCGGCGTCGATGCCTCACGACGCGCGGACGCGGGTTAGGCTGCGCTCAGCGTCCCTCCGACGGGCGGAGGGGACACGGGGAGGTCTCGGGGGTCGAGCGGTGCGGGTCAACGCGACGGGTGCCGAGTCGTGGTCGTCGCCGGGTGGAGCGACCCGCCTCGTCCATGCCGCCGGCACGCACCCGGGCCGCGTGCGCGAGGTCAACGAGGACGCGCTCCTCGTCGCCCCTCCGGTCTTCCTCGTCGCCGACGGCATGGGCGGGTACGCCCGCGGCGACGTGGCGAGCCGCCTGGTGGTGGAGTCGTTCGAGTCGCTGGCCGCGCTCGGTGCGGTGCAGCCCGGCGACGTCGAGGCCGCCATCGACACCGCGCAGGCGCGCGTCGCGGCGCTGGCCGCCGAGTTCAGCTCCGCGCCCGGCTCGACCCTGGTCACCGCGGCGTACGTCCTCGAGGACGACCGCGGCTACTGGCTGCTCGCCAACATCGGCGACTCGCGGGCCTACTACTTCGCCGACGGACGCCTCGAGCAGATCTCCAAGGACCACTCCGTCGTGCAGGAGCTCATCGACGCCGGCCACCTCACCCGCGAGGAGGCCATCGGCCACCCCGAGCGGCACGTCGTCACCCGCGCGATAGGGGCCCTGACGCCGTCGGAGGCCGACTTCTCGCTCGTCCCGGCGGAGCCCGGGTCCCGGCTGCTGCTGTGCTCCGACGGCCTCACCTCGGAGCTGTCCGACACCGCGATCTTGCACATCCTCGCCGAGGGCAGCGACGCCGACCGGACCGTGCACACCCTCGTCGACGCCGCGGTCGCTGCCGGCGGCCACGACAACGTGACCGTGGTGCTCGTCGACGTCTGCCGCCCGCCCGCCGAACCGGCCGGCTCGTCGGCTCCCGCCTTCGCCCCGGCGGTCGAGGACACCGCGCCCGCCGCGGGCCGGCGCCGTCCGACGGAGGGCGCCGGATGAGCGCGACCTACCTGCCGGGCGAGCTGGCCACCCTCGTCACGCCGGACGCGGTCCTGCTCGCCGCACCGGACCGGCTCGCCGAGGTCGCCGAGCTCGTCGGGCGCGACCTCGACGCCCCGACGGTCGTCGAGGTGCTCTCCCGCGGCGGCCTGGCCGCGCTGCCCGAGTTCGCCGCCGTCCGCGCGGACGGCGAGGAGCTCCGCATCCTCGTCCGGGGCGCGCTCGAGGTCCGGGTGGGCAGCTTCGGCATCGACGGGCGCGACGCCACCATGTGGGCCGAGGCGTCCGCACCGCTGACGCCCGACACGGCCGTCGAGATCGGACCGGTGGACCCGCCCGGCGGTGACGGTCCGGCGCTGCCCGTGACCGCCGGCGTCGTCCGCTGCGCGCGACTGACCTGGCGCCCCTCCGGGATCGCGCCCCGCCCCGCCGAGCCGG
>Ga0164243_10010513_pt1 | contig 13292 bp, 9 predicted proteins | sample OricompcompostOP_FD_108781 | JGI IMG/M metagenome (GOLD analysis project Ga0164243, IMG submission 108781) | Organic Plus compost microbial communities from Emeryville, California, USA - Original compost - Organic plus compost (OP) | ecosystem: Engineered > Solid waste > Mixed feedstock >... | reverse complement strand
TGGAGCGGCTGCCCCCGGTGTTCCCCACCCGCGTGTTCGCCGCGCCCGCGGACGTGCTCACCCCGCAGCGCCGCGTGGACGTCCGCGGCGAGCTCGACGCGCGCCGGCCCACCAGCGCGCCGGTGCAGGTCACCGCGCGGCTGCGCGACGGCCACCGGGTGCTGGCCGAGACCTCGGTGCACGTGCCCGTGCAGCACGCCGGCACCACGCCGTTCTCCCTGACGCTGCGCGACCTGCCCCCGGTGCGGCTGTGGGACGTGGACGAGCCGAACCTCTACGACGTCGAGGTCGTCGCCACCCGCGCCGGCAGCGGGCGCGGTGAGCGCTACGCGCACCACGAGCGGGTGCGGATCGGCTTCCGCGAGGCCCGCTGGGAGCGCGACGGCTTCCACCTCAACGGCCGGCGGCTGCAGCTGTTCGGGCTCAACCGCCACGAGCTGCACCCGTTCGCCGGGATGGCGATGCCCGAGCGGGTCCAGCGCCGCGACGCCGAACTGCTCCGCAACGAGCTCAACTGCAACATGGTGCGCTGCTCGCACTACCCGCAGTCGCAGGCGTTTCTGGACGCCTGCGACGAGCTGGGGCTGCTGGTCTGGGAGGAGGCGCCCGGCTGGGAGTACATCGGCGACCAGCGCTGGCGCGACCGCGCGGTCGGCGACGTGCGCGACATGGTGCTGCGCGACCGCAACCACCCGTCGATCGTGGTGTGGGGCACGCGGCTCAACGAGACCGGCAACGACGTCAGCCTCTACACCCGCACCCGCGACGTCGCCAAGCAGCTCGACCCGACCCGCCCCACGAGCGGCGCGGTCAACCCGGCGATCGTCACCGACGGGCACCCGATCATCCCGCACCGGTACCGCGACCCGTTCCAGGTCCACCCCGGCGTGCAGGACGTCTTCGCGTTCAACGACTACGAGAAGCCGCGCCGCAACGGGCTCCCCCGGCTGCAGCCGCCGCGCACCGACCTGCCGTACCTGGTGACCGAGGCGGTCGGGGTGCTGGCCGGGCACCGGCACTTCCGCCGCACCGACCCGGCGTCGGCGCAGGCCCGGCAGGCCCAGTTCCACGCCGCGGTGCACGACGACGCCCGGTCCGACCCGCGCTACAGCGGACTGCTCGCGTGGTGCGCCTTCGACTACCCCTCAGCCGACGGCGTCGCCGAGGACGGCGTCAAGTGGGCCGGGGTCTGCGACGTGTTCCGCGAACCCAAGCTCGGCGCGGCCTTCTACCAGGCCCAGGTCTCGCCGCGGCGCAAGCCGGTCATCGCGCCGGCCTTCCACTGGGACGAGCGGGTGCGGCTGGGCCGCGGCGAACTGGTGTGGTCGAACTGCGAGGAGCTGGAGGTGTTCGTCGGCGGGCAGCGGCTGGCACGGTTGGCGCCGCAGCGCGGCATGTTCCCGCACCTGCCGTACCCGCCGTTCGCCGTGGACTTCCCGCCGCGGGCCGCGCGGCGCGGGGACCTGCGGATCGAGGGGCGGGTCGGCGGTGCCGTGGTGCTGGTCCGGCAGTTCTGCGCCGACCGGCGGCGGGACCGGCTGCGGATCGGCGCCGACGACCGCGCGCTGCGCGCGGACGCGGTGGACGCGACCCGGCTGCCGGTGCGGGTGGTCGACCGCTTCGGCGCGACCCGCCCGTTCCAGCGCGGCCGCGTCGCGTTCGCCGTGGACGGCCCGGCGAACCTCATCGGCACCAACCCGCTGGACCTGACCGGCAACGCCGGCACCGGAGCGGTGTGGCTGCGCAGCACGACCCGCGCGGGAAGCGTGACCGTGCAGGCCCGGCACCCGCGCTTCCCGCCGGACTCGGTCACGATCCGCACCACCGCGCCGCCGGAGCGCGGGACGACCACCGACGTGTGACTCCACATCGGACGGTCAGGAGCGGTTGCCGGCGCCCGGGCCGACGTCCGGGGATCCGGGCGGCCCTGTCCGAAGGCCCGACCGACATCGCTGGCGTCGCCGCCCGCCACGGGCCCGGCGAGCGAGCCCGAGCGTCAGCGCAACTGCTCGACGAGCGGGGCGAACTCGCCGAGGAAGTCGGCGTGCACCGAGAAGTAGGTGACGCCGAGCTCCTCGCGGCGGCGCCGGAGCTCGTCGGCACCGCCCCGCAGCAGCACCAGGGAGTCGTTCGCGGCCAGGGTCGCCGAGTCGATGCCGAGGAACTGCTCGACCCAGGGCGGCAGCCGGTCGCCGACGGCGAAGACGTTCATCGCGAACTCGATGTCGTCGGCGCGGTCCCCGGCCACCCGCCGCACGTCCTCGACCATGGCCCGCACCTCCGCGCGCGTGGCCAGCGGCGGGTGCGCGATGGTCACCACGTCCGCGCGCTTTCCGGCCAGCGCGCGGGACTTCGGACCTCCGGCGGCGACCAGCACCGGCGTGCGCTCGTCCCCGTCCAGGGTGCGCACGTGGTCGATGGTCTCCTCCACCTGCTGCAGGCGCTGCGCCCCGGTCCCGTAGGGCAGGCCGATCTCCGCGGCGAGCTGGCGCATCTGCCGGTTGCCGGTGCCCAGCCCCAGCTCGAACCGCCGGTCGGTGAGCACCGACAGGCTGTGCGCCTCCCACGCCGCGGCCCGCGGCGTCCGCAGCGGGCTCGCCAGCACGAACGTGCCCAGGCGCAGCCGTTCGGTGACGCCCGCGGCCAGGCCCAGCGACACGGCCGGCGCGGGCAGCCGCAGGTTGTCCGGCGTGAGCAGCGTCGAGAAGCCCCGGTCCTCGACCTCGCGAGCCGTCTCCTGCCACCGCTTCCCGTCGGCGTCGGGACTCGCCACCGCACCGAACCGGAACCCGCGCGCTGCCATGCCGCCACCTCCAAAGCACCCACACTAGCTCGCGGGCGAGCGCACCAGGCCCGTTTCGCAGTCGACGGCAATGACGGGGATCACATGGACGGGTTCCGGCGCCGATGTGAGAGTTCCGGGTACAGAGCGTCCCGAACGCTGCAGCACGACCCCGGAGCACACCGCGCATGAGTCCTTCGGACCTCGACCCCCGCACCCCCGTCCTCGTCGGTGTCGGGCAGCACTCCGAACGCCTCGACGACCCCGACTACCGCGCGCTCTCGGCGGTCGAGCTCGCCGCCGCGGCGGCCCGCGGCGCGCTGGCCGACACCGGCGCCGACCCGCGGGTGGTCGCCGCGGCCGTGGACACCGCGGCCGGGGTGCGCCAGTTCGAGATCTCGGTGCCCGGGATGCCCGCGCCGCTGGGCCGGTCGGACAACTACCCGCGGTCGGTGGCCGGCCGGGTCGGCGCCGACCCGCGGCGGGCGGTGCTCGACGTCGTCGGCGGGCAGTCGCCGCAGCACCTGGTCACCGAGTTCGCCGGGGAGATCGCCGGCGGCGGCTGCGAGGCGGCGCTGCTGTTCGGCTCCGAGGCGATCTCCACGACCCGCCACCTGGCCGCGGCCGAGGACCGGCCGGACTTCTCCGAAGCGGTCGGCGGCCAGCTGGAGGACCGCGGCTGCGGGCTCGCCGGGCTGCACTCGCGCTACCTCGCCGACAACGGCCTGTCCGACACCCCGGAGCAGTACGCGCTGTGCGAGAGCGCGCGCCGCGCCCGCCTCAAGCAGTCCCGCGAGGAGCACGCCCGCGGCATGGGCGAGCTGTTCGCCCCGTTCACCCGCGTGGCCGCGGCGAACCCGCACTCGGCGGCGCCGACCGAGCGCGGCGCCGACGAGCTGGTGACCCCGACCGAGCGGAACCGGCCCATCGCCGACCCCTACACCCGGTTCCTCGTCGCCCGCGACCAGGTCAACCAGGGTGCGGCCGTGCTGCTGACCTCGGTGCGCACCGCGGAGCTGCTGGAGATCCCGCGGGAGAAGTGGGTGTTCCTGCACGGGCACGCCGACCTCGCCGAGCACCGGCTGCTCGACCGCCCCGACCTGAGCTGCAGCCCGGCCGCGGGCGCGGCCGCGCAGCACGCGCTCGACGTGGCCGGGATCGGCGTCGACGAGGTGGCCACCTTCGACCTGTACAGCTGCTTCCCGATCGCGGTGTCGAACGTCTGCGACGCGCTCGGCCTGGCCCCGGACGATCCGCGCGGGCTGACGCTGACCGGCGGGCTGCCGTTCTTCGGCGGCGCCGGCAACAACTACTCGATGCACGCCATCGCCGAGACGGTGCAGCGGATGCGGCAGCGGCCGGGCGCGTTCGGCTTCGTCGGGGCCAACGGCGGGATGCTGAGCAAGTACTCGGCCGGGGTGTACTCGACCGCGCCGGCGGAGTGGCGCCCGGACCGCAGCGCCGAGCTGCAGGCCGAGATCGACGCGGAACCGGTGCCGGAGCAGGAACGCCGCCCGCACGGCTGGGCCTCGGTCGAGAGCTGCACGGTCAAGCACGGCAAGGACGGTTCGCGCACCGGCGTCGTCGTCGGGCGGCTGGAGCGCGACGGCCGGCGCTTCCTGGCCACGGCCACCGATGAAGCCACTGTGGAGCAGCTGAGCACCGGCGAGCCGATCGGCACCCGGGTGTACGCCCGGTCGTTCGGCACCGGCAACGTGGTCACCGCGGACCGGTCCACGATGGACGCGCACTTCCCGCTGCGGCAGCCGGGATTCCGCGACGACTACGAGCACATCCGGGTCCGCCGCGACGGGCATCTGGTCGAGATCACCATCGACCGCCCGGACTCGCGCAACGCGCTGCACCCACCGGCCAACGCCGAGCTCGACGAGGCCTTCGACGCCTACTTCGCCGACCCGGAACTGCGGGTCGCGATCCTCACCGGAGCCGGCACCGCGGCCTTCTCGGCCGGCAACGACCTCGCCTACGCGGCCAGCGGCCAGCACCTGTGGGTGCCGGACAACGGCTTCGCCGGCCTGACCAGCCGCGCCGAGCTGCCCAAACCGGTCATCGCCGCGGTCAACGGCCACGCCGTGGGCGGCGGGCTGGAGATCGCGCTGGCCTGCCACCTCGTCGTGGCCGACGCGAACGCGCGCTTCGCCCTCAGCGAGGTGCGGGTCGGCCTGGCCGCCGGTGCCGGCGGGCTGGTGCGCCTGCCCCGCGCGGTCCCGGAGAAGGTCGCCAACGACATGGTCCTCACCGGCCGGCAGCTCGACGCGGCAGAAGCCCGGGAGCACGGCCTGGTCAGCCGCACCGCCGAGGCCGGCGGCGCGCTGGAAGCCGCCCGCGAGCTCGCCGGCGAAGTCCTGCAGGGATCGCCCACGTCGATCCGCACCTCCCTGCGGGTCATGGCCGAAGCTCGCCGCACCGCCGACACCACCGAAGCCGTCCGCCAGCCCTCCGACGCCCTCGACGACCTCCTGCTCACCGAGGACTGCGCCGAAGGGGTCAAGGCCTTCACCGAGAAGCGCCAGCCGCAGTGGCCCAACCGCTGATCAGTCCACACCGGACCGGTTCAGCCGCTTGACCAGCACGTCGTGGACCGGTGAGCCCGGCAGCGGATTCCGCTTCCGGGCCACTTTCCGCTGCTGGCGGTCCACCACGGCACGGATCGCATGATCCTCCCGCATGCGACCTCTTCGCGACGGACGGCATGCACCCATGATCGGCCCGAACGGCCCGGCGATCCAAGCGCTTTGCCGGGCGGTACGTCGGGAGTGCGTGGCCGGTGCGTCTTTCGGGCGTTTCGAAGAGGCCGGTGGGGCGCCATGCTCGGGCCATGGCGGGTCGGGGTGCGTCGGGTTCGGCCGAGTCGCGGCGGTTCGTCGTCGCGAAGCCGCGAGGGCGCCGCACGGCGCACTTCTTCGCGCTCGACCAGCCGGACCGCGGCGTGCGGAGGTCGTGGTGCGGGCGCTCGTTCGCGGCCTCGGAGCTCGACGTCGTGTCGCAGCTCGGCGGCACGCTGCCATGCGAGCTGTGCGTGCGGGACGTGCCGGTCGAGCCGTCGGCGACCGACGACGCCGCGGGAGCGGTGCCCGCCGATGATGAGCACAGCTCGGAAACCTTCGGGGCCGGGCTCCGCGGCGAGTTGATCTGGCACCGCCTTCCCGAGTCGCCACCGGTCCACTTCTACGACGGCCGCGAGGTCGTCGTGGCCACCTGCGGAGCCGTCGCCTTCCTCGTGTTCGGCGCACCGCCCGCGCAGTACCAGCGCTGTCCCGAATGCCCCGAACCGGGCGAAGTGCCAGCCGTGGAGCCACGTCCGGCGCGCGGCCGTCCGTCGGTGGCCGGCGAACGGGGTCCGCGCCGTAGCGGTGCCGGCGGCCGGGGCTAGCCTCGACGCATGAGCGAGTGCGTCTTCTGCGGCATCGTGGCCGGCGACCTTCCGAGCGTGCCGGTGGCCGAGGACGAGGCCACCGCGGCGTTCATGGACATCCAGCCGGCCACGGCGGGGCACCTGCTGGTCGTGCCGAAGCGCCACGCCCGGGACCTGTTCGAGATCGAGCCCGCGGACCTGTCCGCGGTCACCCTGGCCGCGCAGCGGATCGCCAGGGCCGCGGTCCCCGAGCTGGGCGCGTCCGGGGTCAACCTGCTCAACTGCTGCGGCGCCGCGGCCTGGCAGACCGTGTTCCACTTCCACCTGCACGTCATCCCGCGCTACGCCGACAAGGCGCGGGACGCGCTCAGGCTTCCCTGGCAGCCGGGCGAACCCGGCGACGCGGAAGCGCTCACCGCGCTCGGCGAGCGCATCTCCGCTGCGCTGGCGTGACAGCGACCCGAAGAATCCGCGCCCCGAGATCCCGCGCCCGGAATCCGGACCGCCCGCGTTCTGACCGCGTTCCTGCTTCCGGAGAACTCGCCGCGCTGGTCGCTTCAGGACGGCCGCGTCCGGAAGCGGCACGGGATCCCGGCCCCTCGGGTCGCCCTCAGCGTCCCGCGTCCGCGGGCTCGGTCGGAACCCGGCGCAGGCAGGTGCTCGGGTCGGCGAAGGCGCACCACGCGGGCTTGCGCACCGGCTCGTAGTTCGCCGGAACACCGCCCGCGGCGATGGTCCTGTGGTACGCCGCCACAGCGGGCGTGGGAACGCGACGCAGCGTCGGATCGCTCAGCGCGTCCACTGTGAACAGACCGAACCGGGGCCGGTAGTCGCCCCACTCGTAGTTGTCGGTGAGGCTCCAGTAGTTGTAGCCGATCACCCGCACGCCCTCGGCCATGGCCCGCTGCATCCAGTACAGGTGGTCGCGCAGGTGCTGCGAGCGCGTGTAGCCGTCCGGCCGGGGCTTGCCGTTGTCCGCGGGCATGCCGTTCTCGACCACGTACAGCGGCAGCTCCGGGTACTTCCGCTGGTAGTCCTTGAGCGCGTAGTAGATGCCGTCCGGCTGGGGCGCGACCTTCCAGAACTCGCCGTTGGCCGCGTGGATCGCGGACAGGTTGTCGAGGCTCGCGCCGTAGTAGTAGTCGAGGCCGACGAAGTCGAGCTTGTCGCGCACCCTGTCGATGAACGTCGCGTCGGCTCCGCCCTGCAGCGGCGGCGGCATGTAGGAGAGGTTGCTGGTGACCCGGCCGCTCGGGTCGAGGCGGTGGATCAGGTCGTAGCCGCGGCGGTGCGCGTCGACGAGCTCCCGGGCCATCGTGCCGGACTTCGCCGGGTCGAGCCCCTCGTTCTTGGTCTCGTGGTCGATGTAGGCGGTCGGCTCGTTGAACGTGACCCAGAGCACGTGGTGGCCGCGGTAGCGCTGCACGATCCGGCCGGCGAAGGCCAGCCAGTCGTCAACGGTCCGCGGGTTGGTCCACGCCCCCTGGTCCACGACCCATCCGGGGTGGGTGAAGTGCGTCAGCGTCGGCATCGGGGTCATGCCGGCCGCTTCGATCCGCCGCACCAGGTCGTCGTAGTAGGCGAGTTCGCGCTCGTCCCACACGCCCGGGCGGGGCTGCACGCGCGCCCACTCGACGCTGAACCGGAAGGTGTTCACACCCGTGGCCTTGGCGCGGGCGATGTCCTCCGGGTACCGGTGGCGGAAGTCGACCGCGTCGCCGTACGGCTGCTTGACCTCGGGGGTCTTCGCCGCGACGTACCGGCGCCAGTTGCTGTCGGGCGCCGAGCCCTCCGACTGGAAGCCCGCGGTCGCCACGCCCCAGTGGAACCCGGCGGGCACGCGGGGGATCGCCGGCTGCTCGGCTCCGCCCGGCTGCTGGGTGGCTGCCTGCTGGAGTCCCGATCGCTGGGTCCGGTCGGCCCGACCGGGCTGATCGGCCTGGGCGGCGGGCGCGCAGAGCGCGGAAGCCGCGCACAGCGCGGTGAGCATCGCGGGCAGCGGGCGAAGCATGAGCACCTCCGGTCGGATCGTCATCCCAGTTGCACGGGACAACGAATGACCGGTGATCGAGATACGACCGGGACCCCGCTCACCGGCGGCCGGCGACCCACCGCTGCACCGCATCCGGGGCCGGCGGTCCGGAGCGCGAGCGGCCGGGTCTGCAGGCCCCCGCAGGACACCTCACCGACCCGGATCCACAGTGGACCACGGAGTCCCCCGCGCGGCGGCACGGGCGAGCTGCCCGGGGCGACCCGCAGGTCCGGACGCGGGCGGGCAGCACGAGTTCCCGCGCACGGGACGACTCCCGGCGGAAGTGACGTGCTGCACGGTCGATGCCGGCGGCGACCGCTTTGTCCGACGTTCCCAGCGAATTCCCAGGGCCACTGTGGATCTTGCGCGGGGCCCGGTGCGGCAGAATGGGAGCGGGACCCGCAAACCTCGCCCCAGCAGGAGGACCCATGGATGAGCAGGCCGAGCTCGACGCCTACTTCAACGAGCTCTTCGCCCCGCACGACGAGGGCCTGGAAGGCGCGCTGCGGGACAGCGAGGCAGCAGGGCTGCCGCAGATCAGCATCTCCCCGGCGAACGGCAAGCTGCTCCACGTGCTCGCCCAGGGCAAGCGGCGGGTGCTGGAGATCGGGGCGCTCGGCGGCTACAGCGCCATCTGGATGGCCCGCGCCCTGCCCGCGGACGGCCGGCTGATCTCGCTCGAAGCCGACGAGCACCACGCCGAGGTGGCGCGCAAGAACCTCGACCGCGCCGGGGTGGGCGCCATCGCCGAGGTCCGCGTCGGGCCGGCGCTGCAGACGCTGCCCGGGCTGGCCGACGAGGAGCCGTTCGACCTGGTCTTCATCGACGCCGACAAGTCCGCCTACCCGGACTACCTGACGTGGGCGCTGAAGCTCACCCGGCCCGGATCGCTGATCGTCGCGGACAACGTGGCCCGCTGGATGCGGTCCGACCAGCCCGACGACGACTGGCGCCGCGGGATCCGGCGGTTCAACGAGCTGCTGGCCGCCGAGCCGGGCGTGGCGGCCACAGTGGTCCAGACCCTCGGCGCCGGCGGGCAGGACGGCATCGCGATCGGGACCGTGCTCGCCGACTGATCACCCCGCACGACACCCGCCCCGCACGACCCCTGCGCGACAACGCGGCCGGCCCGTCCACTGCGGACGGACCGGCCGCGGGGGTCGAGGACCGGTCAGGCAGCTCGGGGGCTGTCCTGGTCCACGCGCGCGTTGCGCGCGCGCTGACGGCGCTCCTGCGGCGTGGCCCCGCCGAAGATGCCGTGGGCCAGGCCGACGTCGGTCGCGTACTGGAGGCACTCCCGCTGGACCGGGCAGCGCGCGCAGACCGCCTTGGCCTGCCGCACCTGCTCGGAACCCGGGCCGACCTCGGAAACCGGGAAGAACAGCTCCGGGTCCTGGTCCCGGCAGGCGGCGCTCTCCCGCCAGTCGTACACCTCTTGCATGTCTTAAAGCCGCCTCCTTCCTGGGGCGCAACGGGGTGTGTCGCTCGGGGGCGAACGGGGGTTCGCGGTCGGGGGAACCGCGTGAGATCGCGCGCGGTGGCGCGGGGCACGGTGATGCCCGGCACCGAGGCGGTTCAACAGCACCGCCACCCGCTGTTCATCCAGGTTAACGGGTGTCTCCGCTCACGCGAGCACCAAGTGACGGCCGTGACCGTCATCGTGCGGGACGCCACAACCGTCCGCACCGGACCGAGATCGCCCCACCGGCTCGCCGGCGCCGGCGACGGCCCCGCGGAACGAGCCCCCGCCAGAGGCCTCGCGGGCCGCCCGGAAGGCCGGGCGGCGGATCGAGGAGAACGGGCAGGAACACGGCTCCCAGGAGAAAAGCCCAGGGGAAAGGCCCGGGAGAAGAGCCCCGGAAGAAGAGGGGCCGGGCCCCGCCGCAGCGGGACCCGGCCCTCCGAGAAACCCCGACGGGTGATCAGCCCGCCGCCCCGGCCGGAAGTCCATTCAGGACGCGTGCGCCCGAACCGTGGAGATCCCGGCCCGGAGCCCGGTGATTCTCGCGCCGGCGGCGGCATGATCGCCAACCGGCCCGGCGGTCACGGCGAGCGTTCGTCCGACCACGCCGGCGTCATCGCCGCCAGCGGTCATCGCTGGCACGAGTACAGCGTCTGGGCGCCGCCGGTCATCATCTGCTGGACCGGTGAGGCGGCCTGGCCGGTTCCGCCGTAGGCGCTCGGCGGCACCGGGGTGCAGTTCTGCTGCACCCAGGCGGTGCGGGCCTTGCCCGCCGGGCTCGACATGTGCCGCGCCTGCTGCGGCGGTTGCGGCCCGGGCGCCCGGCTGAGCACGAAGCCGAGCGCGCCCTGCTGCTTCCACTCGGACAGCTGCTGCGGGCTCGGGGCGTTGTCGCTGCCCATGAACCCGCCCATGCCGATGATCGTGGCGTCGCTGTTGATGATGTACGGCGAGGTGCCCATGGCCCCGCCCTCGACGGCGAGCGCGATGCGCGCGTCGCCGGCGTGCGACACCGCGTAGTCGCGGACCTTGGTCTGCTCGGCGGTGAGCTCGCCGCCGCCCGGCTTCACCCCGCCCGGCCCCTTGCCGGTGCGCAGCATCTGCTGCTGCTGTCCGGGGTTCATCCCCGGCGGCTTCGGCATGTGGCCGCCGAAGGCGGAGGCGGGCGGGCCCGCGCTCGGCATGGCGCCGCCGCCCATCGACGACCCGGAGAACGGTTCGGCCACCGCCCACGTGCCCGGCGCGAGCAGCGCGGCGAGCACGCTCAGGGCCAGGCCGGCGCGGCCGATCCGCCGCGCCCCGAAGCGCTCCGCCACGAGCGCGATCACCGCGAGCAGCGCGACGACCGCGACGGCGTAGCGCAGCCAGCCGTTCCACGAGAGGTCGCGGGAGATGAGCACCCACGCCCAGGCCGCGGTGATGGCGACGCCCAGCGGCAGCAGCACCCAGGCGTACCGCGAGCTGCGGTAGCGCCACAGCCGCGCGAACCCGACCGCGACGACCACCGCCAGCGCCGGGGCGAGCTGCGTCGTGTAGTAGGAGTGGAAGATCCCCTCCTGGACGCTGAACACGGCGGAGAGCACGAGCAGCCAGCCAGCCCACAGCGCCCACTGCCCGCGGGCGAACGGCTCGCCGCGGTGGCCGGCTCGCCGGGCGCGCACCGCGGCGACCGCGACCACGACCAGCACCAGCAGCGCGAGTGGCAGGAGCCAGCTGATCTGGCCGCCGACCTGCTCGCCGAACAGCCGCCCCGGTCCGGCCGGGCCGCCGAAGCCGCCGCCGGGGCCACCGTGGTGCCCGCCAGGACCACCAGGGCCGCCGGGACCGCCGCCGGGCATGTCGTGCTGGCCGAACACCCGGCCGAACCCGTTGTAGCCGAGGATCAGGTCCAGCGCGGACCCGTCGGTGCTGCCGCCGATGTAGGGCTTGCTGCCGGGCCACAGCTCGGTGAGCGCGACCCACCACAGCGAGGACGCCAGCAGCACCGCCGCAGCTGCCGCGAGATCGGCGATCCTGCGGCCCCAGCCGGCCCGCGAAGCGAGGAGGTAGCCCAGCACCAGCGCGGGGATGATCATCCAGCCGGCGAGCATCTTGGTGACGAACCCGCAGCCCACCCAGAACGCGGACTGCAGCAGCCACAGCGTCGAGCTGCGCGGGCGCGTTCCCGGCTCGGTGGCGCGCGTGAAGGCGTAGGCGGCGGCGACGCACAGCAGCGTCAGCAACGTGTCCGGGTTGTTGTCCCGGTTGATGGCGACGGTGATCGGCGTCAGCGCGAGCACCAGCGCCGCCAGCAGCGCGCTGTTCTCCCCCGCCCAGCGGCGCGCGGTCCGGTGCAGCAGGAACACCGCCGCCCCGCCTTCGAGCACCTGCGGGAGCAGCAGCGCCCAGCCGCGGTAGCCGAAGATCCACGACGACAGCACCTGCGGCCAGAACGCCATCGGAGACTTGTCGACGGTGACGACCCCGGCCGGGTCGTAGGAGCCGAAGACGAAGTCGGTCGGGCTCTGCGACATCGCCTTCACCGCGGCCGCGTAGAAGGCGTTGCCCCAGCCCTCGGAGCCCAGGCCCCAGCCGTAGAGCAGCAGGGACAGCGCGACGACGCCGGCCAGCGCCCAAGGGCGCCAGGGCACGGGCTCGCGCTCGGGTGCGGCGGCCGTTCTCGGCGCTGCTTCGACGGTGGTCATGCGGTCGCCTTTCGGGAGGAGGAACGGAAGATCCACGCCCGGAGCAGCACGTACCGGCCCGCGGTGCCCACGGCGGAGGCCACGAGCAGCACGGTCAGCTCCAGGGGCTTCGAGGGCTGCGCCACGAGCAGGTTCAGCAGCGCCAGCGCGCCCGAGGTGAACGCGTAGTACAGCGCGAACACGATCAGCCCCTGCAGGTGCACCACTCCGGACGAGGACGAGCGCGCGTCCAGGAAGGTCAGCCGCCGGTTCGCCTCGGTGTTGAGCAGGGTGCAGATCGTCAGCGCGGCGAAGTTCGCCAGCCAGTACGGCCACCACTGCCGGAACAGGGCGTACAGGCCGAGCGTGGCGACCGTGGAGGCGACACCGATCACCGCGAACGACAGGATCCGCCAGAGCCGGCCGGTGTCGCGCAGCGCCACGGTGGCGTCCGGATGGATCGGGGCGGGCTCGGGTCGGCGCGGCAGGTCCGGGACGCGCCCGGCTCCGGTGGCCTTGGCGCGGGCGACCCGCACGAGCCCGCGGACGTCGTCGACGACGGTCTTGCCGACGGCCACGCGGGTGTCGGTGTCCTCGACCCAGTCGACCGGCACCTCGTGCACCCGCAGGCCGTTGTGCTCGGCGAGCAGCAGCAGCTCGGTGTCGAAGAACCACGTGTCGTCCTGCACGTGCTCCAACAGCGGGCGGATCACGTCGGTGCGCGCGGCTTTGAAGCCGCACTGCGCGTCGGTGAACCGGGCGCCGTGCAGCGCGCGGATCAGCGCGTTGTACCCGCGCGAGATGATCTCGCGGCGCGGTCCGCGCACGGTGCGCGCACCCGGGGCGAGCCGGGAGCCGATGGACACGTCGGAATGCCCGGTCGCCAGCGGCGCGACCAGCGGCAGCAGCGCGTCGAGACCGGTGGACAGGTCGACGTCCATGTACACGACGATGTCGGCGTCGCTGGCGCACCAGGA
>Ga0164243_10010512_pt1 | contig 13294 bp, 26 predicted proteins | sample OricompcompostOP_FD_108781 | JGI IMG/M metagenome (GOLD analysis project Ga0164243, IMG submission 108781) | Organic Plus compost microbial communities from Emeryville, California, USA - Original compost - Organic plus compost (OP) | ecosystem: Engineered > Solid waste > Mixed feedstock >... | reverse complement strand
GGGGGAAAAGATAGGAGAATAACCTATAAGTAAATAATGTTCTTTGAAATTGTGGGTTAAAAAAGATAGAGTAGTTGACTAATGGTTTAAGTCACTTCATCAGGAGTGAAGAAGATGCAGGTTCGAATCCTGTCTACTCTACGTATTTAATTCCCACGTTTTATTTAAGTGAGTTCAATAGTATTTAAAAAATAAATCTATTGAATGAATTGTAAAAAATGTGGAGATGAATTTAAACAATCTAAAGGTTTTATTAACTATTGTTCTATAAAATGTAGAAATGGTAAAAATTGGACTGAAGAAGATAAATTAAAAAAATCTATTTCTGCTAAAAATAGTAAAAAAGTTAAAATTGCTAATAGCAATATTGATAGAAATTATAAAAAAGGTGAACGAAAAGAAAGATTACAAATAAATTGTCTTTTTTGTTATAAGCCTATTTTAACGTTATCTAATAAAAGAAAATATCATGCTGAATGTTGGTTAAAATGTTCTGGTGGATATAGATTAGGAAGTAGTAGAGGTAAAAAGGGGTGGTATAAAAATTATTGGTGTGATAGTAGTTGGGAGTTAGCATGGGTAATTTATCATTTGGAAAATCACATTCCATTTGAAAGAAATAATGAAGGATTTACTTATATTTTTAAAAATAAAGAACATAAATTTTATCCTGATTTTATAAAAGATGGAGTATATTATGAAATAAAAAATTATAATAATGAAATAGTAAAAGCTAAAAATGATGCTTTCCCTTTTAAATTAAAAATACTTTATAAAGAAGATTTGAAAATAATTTTTGATTATGTTGTTTCGAAATATGGAAAAGATTATATAAAATTGTATGATAAATAATAAAAATCGTCTGTGGGGCTGCTTGATGTGGCCGTTGGATTGTCACTCCAAAGATTCAGATGGGTTTGAATCCCATACGGACGGCAATTAAGATGGTATAAGTTGTTAGTATAATCAACCCCGAAAGTATGATGAACTAACGTTATTCGGGAATGTGATGTAAACAGGTTTAGCATACGTGGTTTGGAGCCATGAAGCGCGGTTCGAATCCGACATTCCCGACAAGAGATTTGTAGTTCAAGTCAATGTAATTAGATTCATTAAGTATTTAAATAAAAAAATACTTAATGAATAATTATATTGGTTCAGAATTGCATAAAGAAAATTTAAGAAAGGCAGCATTTAAAGGTAGAGAAATATTATCTATTCAAAAAGCTGAAAGAATTAAGGCTTATTATGAAAATCCAAATAAATGTAAAAAATGTGAAAAATTAATTTCTTATGAAAGAAAAAATTGTTCATTTTGTAATAGTAGTTGTGCTGCTTTTTATAATAATAAATTAAAACCTTCTAAATCAAAGGAACAAAGACAAAATATTTCCAATGGGCTTAAAAATTTTTATAAAAATGAAACTTTTTTTGAAAAAAAAAGTAGGTTAATTAAAATATATGGTGATGATTATAATGTAAAAGTTGATACTAAAAAAAGAAAAAATTTTTATGATTATAAAAGAATTTCAGATGGTGAAAGAGTAACTTTTAGAAATAATTTAAAATCTTGTAAAGTTGAATATTTTATTTGTGAATATTGTGGAAAATTATTTACAAATTTTAGCAGATCAAAAAGAAAAACTTGTTCTCGAAAGTGTAGAATCGATGCAAGTATTCGTTTAAGACCTTATCAAAATGGAACTAGAAAACCACAAAAGTATTTTAATAAATGGATTAATGAAGATATTTGGTTAGATAGTAGTTGGGAAAAAGAAATAGCTGAATTATTGGATAATTTAAATATAAGATGGGAAAGGCCCAATCCTATTAATTGGATTGATAATAGTAATATTGAAAGACTTTATTATCCTGATTTTTTCCTTAATGATTATGGTGTTTATTTAGACCCTAAAAATCCTTTTTGTATGGAAAAGGACAAAGAAAAAATGAACTTTGTAGAAAAAATAATAAATATTGTTTATGGAGACAAACAAATGATAAAAGATAAAATTGAAAAATTATGGAAAAGTATCAAGGTGACTTAAAAATGGAAGATTTATGTATTGGTATGAAATTGATTAGAATTTGTAATAATCAAGAATCTATAATAACAAATTTGACTTCCAATTCTATTGAAGTTTATAATACAGCAGATAAACGGTTTAAGGATAAAGATGGCAAATTGACAGGTATTAATTCTAAAAATTGGTATGAATTTTCTTGGTTTAATAGAAAATATAAATTACCTTTGTAATAATAAAAATAAAATAAACTTTATTTAAAATATTGGAATATAATTAAAAGCTGAAAGAAAACTACTTTAATGAAAGTGGGGTGAAAGTTAACTTATAACAAATGCAAAGGACTAAAAAAACGTAAGCCAGTAGAAAGACTGGATAGGTAAGTTAATTAGTAGTAACATGAATAGTTATTTTAGGAAGTATGGAAGGGAGTAAATTATAGGAAGATCAAGGGAAACTTAGAAGTAGGTATAGTTCAGCGGTAGAACGCGGCCATTGTCATTTGCATTTTGGAGGCCGATGTTATGAGTTCGAATCTCATTACACGAAAATAATTATTACCTTGTAAATTGCTTCATGGTGTAACGGTAGCACTAAAAATTTTGGTTTTTTCAGTTTTGGTTCGAATCCAAATGAAGTAACAAACTAAAAACTAAAACTATGATTAAAAGAGGATTTTTTCAATTTTCTCGCATTTTCGCTAATGAAAATCCACAAATCTTTTTCGGTTTGTACGAAGTTAACGAAAATAATCAATCTGAAGGAAGTATTGGCGAAATGTGTATGGAGTGGGAATTAATTAATTATCAATTAACGCCTCAATTAAAATGTTTTAATGATGGTTGGAATGCATTATCTACATTTAGTGATTTATTGGCAGAACTTGCTAAATATGATAATCAAGATATTAGCGAAGAAAAATTTATTGAAATACTATTGAGTTGTGGATTTATTGAATTATCTAATAATTAATCTTTTTTTTGATGGTTTATGATAATTAAAAATTAAACAATTAAGAATGAATTTGATTAAAAAAGTCATTGTAGAATCACATGAAAATGAAAATAGAAATTTATTTTTTCATGGCGGTAATTTAGATTATTTTGATTATAATGAAATTATTATTCCAAAGAAAGGTAAATATGAATATGGGTTTGGTTTGTATTTAACTTCATCAAGAAAGATAGCTGATACTTATAGTAAAGGAAGTAGAAAATTATATTTAGTTGAATTAGATAATGATATTGTAGACTTAAATGATGTTTTTGTAAATATTAATGAAGTTAATAGTACATTAAAAACTATTCTTTCTAAAAATGATTTTTTAAAACTACAACAACCACTTAATAGAGTAGCAGAAAGATTTGAAGGCGAAATAAACTTAGGTACCCTTAATATCATAATGATCAATAATGATATTCTTAAACCTAAATATGGTAAAGCAATTATTAAGTTTTTTATTTCTAAAGGTGCTGATGCTTATGTTGACAGAAATACATTTGGTTGGCATGAAACTACAGTAGTTTTGTTTAATTTCGATAAAATAAAAAATATAGAGAAATTAGATAGAAATGATGAACAATATTTTAATGATTTTTAAAAATAAAATTTCCGGCTAGTATAATGGCTTAGTATATCAGGTGTATTGTTGGTTGGTTTAATTTTGCTGATGAACCAGAAAAAAAGTAAATTTATCAATTATTTAAAAGGTAAAAGCAATTAATGAATTTAGTTGAAAAAATTTTAGGTGATGTAGGAGTATTAGATAAACAAATTATTAATCCTGAAACTGATAGAAAAATAAAAGTTTCGACTGCATTAGGTTATGATAAAAATGAACCTGTTTATAAGAAAGCTACACAATTAGTTAAAAAATCTGCTGGTAAAGAAGAACCAAAATCTAATAAAGCAACTTCGGAAAAAACACCTGTAAAGACTGCTGTTCAAAAAAAGAAAAGCGAAAGGTCACATAAACCTAAATCAGCATCATATGGTATTTCTAAAGAAGCTGTAGCATTTTTAAATGAAAAAGGTTTAAGTGGTTTAAATGTTTACCCTCAAAGTTTTGTTACATTAGATCAAATTAAACTTAATCCTGAAATTGAAAGTAAGGGTAAGGATAATGTTTGGGTTGCTAAATTTCCTTTCAAGCTTCCTAATGGTAAAGAAGCAGTTAAAATTGCTTATACTAGGGGATTTATGAAAAAAAGTCAAGTAGAAAAATATAAGAAAATTTCTAAAATTTCTACAAAGGATATACAGAATTTAGAAAGTAAAACAAACGCTTTATTGAGTAATCCTAATAAATCAATTTCTGATTCTGCATGTATATTGGGAATTATTTTAAGAACGGGTTTACGTGTTGGTTCTGATAATAATCCAACAACAGGTAATTTAGGGGTAAGAACTTTGAAAAAAGAAAACATCAAAGTTAACGGTGATACAGTTAATTTTAAATTTATTGGTAAAAGTTATCAAGAAAATATAGCTACCATTAAAGATAAATTGATTGCTGATTATTTGAGTAAAAATTTAGCAGATAAAAAAGATACTGATAATGCTTTTTCTGCTTCTTATGAAATGGTAGGAAGAGTAATGGATAAAATTAATCCTAAAAAAATTAATCCTAAAGATTTAAGAACTTATAAAGCTACAGAAATGGCTAAACAGTTTTTACAAGATAAATCATTAGGTATTCCACCACCGTTACCAAAAGATGATAAAGAGATTAAAAAAGTAGTTAAAGAAAAATTAGCTAAAGTATTTGAAAAAGTTGCTGAATTTTTAAATAATACACCAGCAATGGCTAAAAATAGTTATGTGCATCCTGTAGTAATTACAGACTTTTTAACATCACTTAATTTAGAACCAAAACAAGTAGGATACAAACATATTACAATGGAAGCTGATAATAAAAAAGGTATTCAATTTACTACAATGGATGAAATGTTTGCTAAGTATAAAAACTATGGCGAAGGTGAAGAAGCTGAAGCTAGTGAAATTGATTTAGATGATATGTATGATTGTGAAGAATACTTATTACCGGATTGGTGGTTTGATGACAATATAGATTTAGTAAGAAAAAAATAAATATTATTAATGAATTTTATAAAAAAAATTTTATTAGAATCTCAACACTATCCAAACAAACCGCAAGAATTTATTGCATACCATTCTACAGATTATGAAATTAATAAATTTGATTTTGAAAATATTGAATTGAAACCTAATTCTTCAGCTAGAATAGATGGTATATTTTTTTCTGATATACCACAAAATTCATGGGGTGAAAATATTTATAAAGTTAAAATAATATCCCAATATCCAATTTTTTTTGATTTAAGCAAAAGTAGATTTGATAGTTTAAGCATACAAGAAGCATTTGATGCACTTTTTAGAGAATCTGGAAGTTATTTGATTGATGATTTGATAGATCATTATGATATGGAACAAAATGAAGCAGAAGTTTTGGTATATGATGATTGGAAACCAAATTTAGATTTGATAGTAATTACTAATGAAGTATATGCAAAACATAATGTTGAATTTATTGTTCCGAATCCGAATTATAACGGGCATTCTGCAAAAATTATCAATTTAGGTAAAATTTAAAAAGTAATTTAAATGAAGGTATATTTTTAAAATCTCATTTATTTAACATGGCGTAATTAGTTTAATGGCTAAAACATTCTTACAAGATAAAAAATTAGGCGCACCACCTCCATTACCTAAAGATGATAAAGAGATTAAAAAAGTAGTTAAAGAGAAATTAGCTAAAGTATTTGAAAAGGTTGCTGAATATTTGAATAATACTCCGGCTATGGCAAAAAATAGTTATGTGCATCCGGTAGTAATTAAGGACTATTTGGCATCATTAAATTTAGAACCAAAGCATGTAGGTTATAAACATATTACAATGGAAGCTGAAAATAAAAAAGGTATTCAATTCACTACAATGGATGAAATGTTTGCTAAATATAAAAATTATGGTGAAAATGAAGAAAGTTCAGCTAGTGAAATTGATTTAGATGATATGTATGATTGTGAAGAATACTTATTGCCTGATTGGTGGTTTAACGATGAAATTGATTTAGTAAAAAAATAAATAATTAATTAATGAATTTTATAAAAAAAATTTTATTAGAATCATTAAATAATGATACTTTATTTTATCATGGTTCAAATGAAAAATTTTTAAATTTTGATATTATAAATAATAAAACATATAAAGAATTTGATATTCCAGTATGGTTTTTTACTGAAGATAAGGAATATGCTAAATCTTATGGAAAATTTTTGTATGTTGTTAAATTGCATAATAAAAAATTATTTGATACTTCTAATTCAAAAGATTTCGCCTTATTTAAAAATCAAGTTGAAGAATTTGAACATGATTTAGATGAAATATTAGATGAACAATTTTTTAATGGTTTGCCATATTGGACTTGTGAAGATGCTTATTATGCCGCTATATCAAATGGATATGATAGTATTTTGTTACAGGAAGAATTAGAAAAAGAAATTTTATCTATTGGTATATTTAATAAAGAAGATATTGAAATTTTAAAAGTCATTTAAATAATACTATATATTTAATCATTTATTTAAGTTTATGTCTGAAGCATTGCATTATCCAATTTATATCACTACACCTGATAAAATTGATATAACTAAAGAACAATTTGATAATTTATCAATTTTCGGTTTGGGTTCATTTTTAATTTCATGGCCTTTTGTTATAGATGTTCTTGAAAATGGAGATTATCAAGTTTATGGAAATGAAAGTAAATTATGGAAATTTAATACATTGCTCAATAAACAAATTGATGTATGGAGTTATCAAAGTGTAGAAATGTTGAGATTTGATATTCCTAAAGATCATAAATTAATTGCTCGATTAGATAAATATTGTTCTCATTTAAAATTTATGAAATAATTTTAAATGAAAAATGGGCTAGTAAATCCGTCTTAGGTTTTCGGAACGTGACTGTGAATCATGGTACAGATGGGTTCGAATCCCATACTAGCCCCTTAATTTTTTTATTATGGAAGAATCATTTAATCCTAAATGGGTATCACGTCCTAGTAATACAATTAAAGATATTTTAAAATATAAAAAAATTTCTTTAAAAGAATTTCAAAAGTTATTAGAAATGCCTGATGAAATTTTTAATAATTTTATGAATGATGAAATTGCAATTAGTACTTCATTGGCTTTAAAATTATCAGAAATTTTAGGAAGTAACATTAATTTTTGGATAAAAAGATACAATATATTTTTTGAAGGTAAAGCACAAAATAAAAAAATTGTTTAAAAATTAAATTAAAACTATGGATGATTTTGGGGATTTTTTAATGTATTTAGTAATTGGTATTGTAATGTTAATTGCTATGAATATTGGATTTTATATAATAGGTTCATTTCTTGCATGGGATTTTAATATTGATCATTGGCGTATATTTTCAAATACTGAAACTAAAGGGTTAATAATTAGAATGATATTAATAGCGGAAACACTTTTAATAATATCTGCTTTTTTTACTACTAACTCAAATGATTAAATTATGTATTATTTATTACAGAGTGGTCTTTTTAAATCACATCATGAAGAAAAATTAATAAAGGTTTTAGAAAGATTAAAATTAGAATATGAATGGGTTAAATTTGTTCCGTTTGTTCATGACATTGAGTTTGAAACTGATCGTAAAGATGTGATGTGTTTTGGTAGTACTATGTTTTCTAATGCTGCTGTTAAATATGGTTGGTTTCCTGGTTCTTTTTATAATGAAAATCATGATTATGAAATTTATTCAAAATATTATAAAGAACATTTATTGAATTATGATTCTAAAATTTTATCTTTAACAGATACAATAGATTTCAAAGGTGAATCATTATTTATTAGACCATGTAAAGATAGTAAAATTTTTAATGGTAAATTATTTAATGAACATGATTGGCAAGATACATTAGATATAATAAATGCTAATTGGCCTGAAAGATTAAATGATAAAATACAAGTGTCAATTCCTAAAACAATATATCAAGAACATAGATGTTGGATTGTACAAGGTGAATGTGTTACTATCAGTCAATATAAATTAGGTAATCAAGTATTCTATCAAAATGAAGATCATAATGAAGCAATTTTATCATTTGTTAATAGAATGCTTATGATTTATCAACCTGCACCAGCTTTTGTTATGGATATTTGTTTTACAGAAGAAGGAACTAAAATTGTTGAAATAAATAATTTAAATGCTGCTGGTTTTTATGATTCAAATTTGCAAAAGTTGATTTTTGCTTTGGAAAAAAATTTTGGTATTGATCAATAAAAATAACATGATTAAAAATATTTCTCGTTATGTTGGAAAGCCTCTTAGTTTAGGAGATGTTTGTCTTTTACAACATGAAATAAAAGAATCCAATTTATATAAACCAACATTAAAACATAAATACATTAAATTTGAAATTGAAAAAGGACAATATTCTTTTAGTCATAATAAATTGATTGGTATTTATTATAAAAAAACTAATGAAGGTAAAATTATTGAAATAAAAGATCATATACTTTCTCCGGGAAGTACTGCAAATAATCCTTTGTTAGAAATGATCAAACCTATTTTAAATTCTATTGCTTTTGAAAATTTATCTGAATTTGTAAAAGATCAAGAACAATATTTTAAATAAAAATTTTAACTGCTAGAATATTTTAACTAGCAGTTTTTTAACGGCATATATACCCTCTGCCTGATACGCAGTTGAAAGGTTAATAGGTTCCATGTTGGTTCGATTCCAACTATGCCGACTTTGTTTTTTTAAAAATAATTTTTATATTTGTTGAATAATAGAATGGCATGAATCATACATATACTTTTATACATTGGGATAAAATTGTTAAAGCTACAGTTAGTTTAAAAGCTAATAATAATGAACAAGCATATAATAAATTAAAAAATATGTTTGGTGAAGATATAAATATTCATGATCACAATTTTAAGTATGTTAGTAATGCAACTCATTTTCTTGCCGCTGGATATGGAATTAAAATATTAGTAGAAAATTATAATACAATTAAATCTCCTGCTCATTTTAATCCTTCTTTTTTTGAATTAATAAATATTTCAACATAAAATAAATTAATGGAAAAAATTATTTTACAAAGCATTTACAATTTTAATACTTATTGTATTTTAGAAAGTGATAAATCTGAATGGGATGATTTTATTGGCAATCGTCATGAAGAATTTTTAGATCAATATTATGATGCTAAAACAGGAGAGCCTTTAACTGATGATATAAAAGAATTAGAAGATGCTATTGACAATTGGAATCCTGAAAAATTTGAAAAATATTGGAATAAATTAGATTTAACTAGTGAATTAGAATATGTAATTTCTAATTAAAAATGAATGCCCTTGTAGTTCAATGGATAGAACTACAGACTTCTAATCTGTAAATCTAGGTTCGATTCCTAGCAAGGGTACAAAAAAAATAATTATGTATTTATATAAAACTTCTAGTGAAAGTGTTTCATATTTTAATGAAGAATGTAGCCATTACACTTTTTCAAAAGAACAATATATACACGATTTTGAATTTTTAGTTGATATAGAAACACCATTATATACAATTACAAAAGGTACTGTTTTTAAGGGAGCATTTTATAAACGCGAAGGATTGAAACAAGTTGAAATTATTACTCATACAGGAGGTTATATAAGAGTAAATTTTAGTAATCTTAAAATAAAAAATTAATGTAATGTTGAAAAACATGAAATGAGTAAAGCGCGTATAGTGTAATAAACAAGTACAAGATTAAACTACGGGGAACCGTTAAGAAGGATGCCCAAATAAATAGGTTGTTAGTTTACCTTTTGGGGATAGCGTCATTTTACACTGCATTAATTTTTAAAATAAAATTGTGCTGATGAAATTTAATACTGATAAATTTGTTTTAATTTATGTAATCATTATCTTTATGGTATTATTATTAACAGTATCAATTTTTTAATTTAATGTTTGAAGTATTAGTGTATTTAGATGATGGTAGAATTTTTTATTATGATGTAGAAAGTGCTGAAAAAGTCCGGGAACATTCTTCTGCTATAATTAATGGTGGATTTAGATTTAATGATGGAGTTACTTTTGAGCATTATCCACCTCATAGAATTTTAAAAATCAAATCAAAAAATATTTCAACAAATTATCCTTGTAAAGTTAAAGGTACCTAAATGTTGCATAGAATACCATTAAATCATATTAAAACGTTGTTAATTGAATATCTTATAGTAGAATGTAAGCAAGAAGAAGATGCTAAATTAATTGAAGAAATAAATAGCTTTGAAGAACTTGCGAAACACATTAATAAGTATTGGGATTTAGAAGCGTTTTTTTATGCTATAGGAATTGAATATTAAACTTACTTATAAGTTATGTGATTCTACACACATTAAAATACCAAGTAGAGCCGCTAGGGAGCATGGAGGGTGTAATTTATTTTATACCTAACTCGCCAAACAAAATTGTAGTCTGATCAACTAGATTTTATTAGCTTAGTTTGGAGCAGATGGGTTCGAATCCCATTAGTGGTACAAAATTTTAATTTTAATGTTAACAGCAAATGATTATTTAAAACAATTAAAAAATTTATCATTTAAACCTATAACAAATTCTCTTTTTAATGAAATATTGGAAGAAGGATTTGTTGATGATTTGATAGAAATTTATAATTATGATTATAGTAAATCTGATTTTGAATATAGTGAATTGCAATTAGATTTAAATGATAAAATAGGATTAAAAACTTTTGAAGGTGAAATAATTAGTAAATTTAATAAATTTGATATTTTGCTAAAGGATTCTCAATCAGGTTATCCTAAAATTGTTGATTTTATTGATTATGATAAAGGTGTGGTATATATTGTTAAAGCTAAATAAATGGAAGAAAAGAAGGAATTAGAAGTAACGACAAAAAAGGAATTTGAAAATTGCTATATGGAAATTATTTTTAAAAAGAACTTCATTAGTATTCCAGAAGGTCACATAGGTTTCTATGAAATAAGATATAATGCTGAAACAGGAAAATTTGAAGCAAGAGTTCCTGTTAATAGAAATACCGAATATTTTGTGCCAGAAGATTTTTATGAAGAAAGGAATCCTTCAGTTAAAATAGTAGATTAATTTTATGATTAAACAATTTGAACAAGTAAATGCACTATATGAAGAATGGCAATCATTAAAAAATGATTCTGATAGAGTTAAATTTTTAATTAATAATAAAAATTCATTTTTTATTAATATAGATAATGATGTTGTTTTTTTATCTTTTAAGATAGATGATACATTACTATTGAATAATGATTTACAAGAAAAAATATGGTATTTAGAAGAAAGATTACAATGTTTTAATGATTCTGGTTATTATTTACTAGAAACAGTTTTCAATGTTTTTGGTCTTGAAGCTAGAAGTGTATAAATTCAAACAATAAATTAATAAATGTTAGAAGAAAAATATAGAGGGTTTTATAAACCAATTGAGCCACCAATGGATTTAAATCTTGTTTGGGGTGAAAGTCAAACAAGTATTGGATTAGGTTATATTATGCCTCTTATTACATGGCATACAACACCAAAATATGTTATTGAAATTGGTGTTTTTTCTGGTTTTACTTCTGATGCTTTGATGCACGGAATGCCGGAAGGTGCATATTTTACTGCTGCTGATATTGATGAATGGAGATTAAATAATGTTCATAATCTTCAAAAAGAAAAATATCCTCATTTAGTAATGGACACTATTTTTGGTGATAGTAAAGAAATTGATTGGAAGGCTGAAGCTGAAAAAAGAGGGTTTGATAGAATTGATGTTGCTCATATTGATGGTGATCATTCATTTGAAGGAATTATGGGCGATTTAAAAGCGGTAACTCCTGCTATTAAGAAAGCAGGGTTTATTATTATCCATGATTATGCGCCCGGTCATAGTGCAGTAGTGGAAGCAGTCGATAAATGGTGTGTTGATTATGGTTTTGATAAAATTTTCTTCCCTGATAAAGAATGGAAGCAAGATTATGATAAGCACCAATATAATTCACATGGTTTTTGTGTTTTGCAAAAGAAATAATTATGCAAGAATTATCAAATAAAGTAAGTGAATTATTATTTGAATTATATGAAATGATGATCACTAGCTTTGATCAATCTGGAAGGCTATATCATGAATTTGATTTAGCTGAAAGTTATATTGATGATGTAGCTTATGATGGTTGGGATATAGCTTTAAGAGTAACTTTTATTGGTGATGACGAAAGCGAAGATGTTGAAATTAGTTATTATTGTGGCGGTGACCCTTTAACTGAAAAAGAGTTAAATGAAATATATGAATATTTATTAGAAAAACAAAAAAGTATTAATGTTAAAAGTAGGAATTGATTTTGATGATTCATATGATGATATTTATGACGAAGAAGATGATGAATATTAAATAAAGTTGCCCTTATAGTTTAATGGATAAGAATAGGACGCTATGAACGTTCAGATGTTAGGCTCGATTCCTACTAAGGGTACCAAAAATAAAGTATATGGCAAAAAATAAAAAACAAGAAACTACAGAAAGCATTTATTTTTCTGCTACTTATAACTATTTTGGCATTTCGTTAGAAGAAATTCGTTTTATAAATGGTAAAACAGATTATTATGTGAATGGAGAATTAGTTGATTATTTTGAATTTGTTTATGGTGCAGATGGAGTTGAAAAATTAATTATTGAAGCTAAAAATTTTCTTAATAATGTCGAAGAAGAAGAATAAACTTAAAATTACTATTGCTGGTAGTGTTAATTCAGGAATGGTACCAATTTTACATTATATTGGTTCTATTCTTTCTACAAATGGATTTAAAGTTGAAATTGCCAGTAAAGATTATGACCCCACAATGCATCCAGCAGAAAGAATGAAAAAAATCACGGAATTACTAGATAGAGAAACAAGTATTAAATTGGAAACAAAAGTAGCCAAAGGCGATTTAAGAAATGAATTAATGTAATAATAAATATATGCAAGAAGTTAAATTGGGTGTAATAGGAAGCCGTCATTTTAAAAATAAAAATAGAGGTTTTTTTGAAATTGATGAATTTGCTAAAACCCACAAAATTATAGCAATTGTATCGGGTGTATCAGAATATGATAAATATGATCATGGTGCTGATACAATTGGTAGAGATTATGCTAAAGAAAAACGTATTCCTTATATTGGTTTTCCTGCTGAT
>Ga0164243_10010511_pt1 | contig 13295 bp, 15 predicted proteins | sample OricompcompostOP_FD_108781 | JGI IMG/M metagenome (GOLD analysis project Ga0164243, IMG submission 108781) | Organic Plus compost microbial communities from Emeryville, California, USA - Original compost - Organic plus compost (OP) | ecosystem: Engineered > Solid waste > Mixed feedstock >... | reverse complement strand
GATCGTCATCAGCCCCAGATGTCGGATATGCCGTCCGAGATCAGTTTCAGGGAAATGACCAATATCATTGCATACATGAAAGGATAGAAGACCGTCGGCCGCATCCGCTTCACGATCCATGCACCGGCAAGGGTGGCCGCAGGAGCAATGGGGACCAGGACGAACGACGCGGTGAGATTCGCCCTGTCGAACTGCCCAAGCAGGAAATAGGGAACGAGCTTCACCGCATTGACGATCGCGAAATATATCACGCTGGTGCCGGTATAGATCTTCGGATCCTGCTTCAACAGCAAGGCATAGATCTGATAGGGCGGACCGCCGGCATGGGCGACGAAGCTCGCGAAGCCCGAAATAACGCCCCAGAAGACTCCGACGACTGGCCGGTGCGGTGTGATCTTTTCGCCTCCGCCGAATTTCTGCACGGCCCAGCGCAGGAAGAACAGGAAAGTGATGATACCAACAATGAGCCGCACCATGCCGGCCGTCACCACCGCTGCCGTCAGCCATCCGATGGCAATGCCTATCATGGCTCCAGGCAGCATGATCCGCAGCGTCCTGGCGTCGCGGTAGCCGCGCCATGCCCAGAGTGAAGCCATATCCATGACGATCAGGATCGGCAGCAGGATGGCCGCTGCCTGCACCGGCTGCACCACCAGGGAGATCAGCGGCACGCCTAGCAGCGCCATCGCACCGCCAAAACCGCCTTTGGACAGACCGACAAGAATGACGGCCGGAATTGCGGCAGCGTAGAAGAACGGATCGGTGAGCAGAGACGTCATGCGGAATATGCCTTTCGCGCACCGCTTAGCTCTTCGCGGCGGCATTGGCGAGAGGCCTTTGTGGAATCGATCCCTGTTCAAAAGGGAACCCATCGTCTATGCCCCAATAGAACCAAGATCGCTTCCTAAAGATGCCGAAGCTATGACCGAAACCATCCCCGCGGACCGCTGTCGCCTTGTTCTGATCGCTCCATCTGCACCAGATGCTGCGGATGCGGAAGAACGCGTCTCAGCGGCACTTGCCGGCGGAGATGTGGCTTCGCTGATCCTGCCAGCTTACGATCTCGACGAAGCCAGCTTTCAGCGGCGGGCGGAACGGCTGACGCCGCTTGTTCAGGAGCGCGGCGTGGCCGTCGTGATTGCCGGGGAGCCTCGGATTGCCAGCAGGGTCAAGGCGGACGGCATCCATGTCGAAGCTTCGAAAGCCGAGCTTGCCAATACCATACACAAATATCAGGACCGCATGATGGTCGGATGCGGCGGGGTCAAGACCCGCGACGATGCGCTTGAACTCGGAGAGACCCAACCCGACTATATGTTTTTCGGGCGTTTCGGCTACGACACCAAACCGGAGCCGCATCCCCGCAACCTCGGGCTTGGGGCATGGTGGTCGGAGATGATCGAGCTGCCTTGCATCGTTCTTGGCGGCGCCGATATCAGTTCCGTGGAGGCCGTGGCCGCAACGGGCGCCGAATTCGTTGCCTTGTCTTCGGCGGTATTCGCCGCAGGAGTGGACCCGGCGGAAGCCGTCCGTCGCGCGAATTCGATTCTCGACGCCAAGGCTCCGCGATTTGAAGGCTGAAAATGACGAAACGACTTGCTCCCGCAGCACTCGCTTTCGCCCTATTGTTGTTCGGCAATGCCCAGGCAACCGCATGGGCAGCGGACGAACCATCCGCAACGGCCGACGGCAAGGAAGCGCGCCCCGGCAGGGACAACGGTTCGTCACCATCGGCGGAGGAGATCAATCCCTCGCGCTTCGGCAAGGTGCCTGATGCAGCCTACGGCGCTTTCCAGCGCGGCTACTATCTTACCGCTCTCAACCTGGCAAAACCCCGCGCCGAGAATGGAGATGGCGCCGCGCAGACGCTAATCGCGGAGATTTATGCCCGCGGCCTGGGTGTTGCCCGAGATGAGAAGGAAGCCGCGAAATGGTATGCCAAGGCGGCTGAGCAAGGCATACCCGAAGCCCAGTTCCAGTATGCGCTCCTGCTCATCGACGGCCGCTATGTCGAGAAGGACGAGGAAAAAGCCTATGAACTGATGAAGGCAGCAGCCGACAGGGGCAATCACCTGGCAGAATTCAACTTCGCGCAGATGGTGATGAATCGCGAATTCGGGTTTGAAAGCACCAAGAAAGCCGTCGCCTATTACGAACGGGCCGCTGAAGCCGGCCTAGCGGATGCCCAATATGCCATGTCGCAAGTCTATGCCAACGGCATCGGTGGCAAACCGGCCGACGAGGCAGAGGCGCGTCGCTGGCTGGAACTCGCAGCCCGGCAGAACTTTGACACGGCACAGCTCGATCTGGGAACCTGGCTGGTGGAGGGCCGAGGCGGCAAGGCGGATCCGGAAGCCGGTTTCGGCTGGCTCAAGCAGGCCGCCGAAGGCGGTAATGTGGCGGCACAGAACCGTCTGGCCAAGCTCTATCGTTCCGGAGTCGGCACTGAGGCGGATCCGGTTGCGGCGGCTGCCTGGTATGTGCTGGCTCGTCGCGCAGGTCTTGTGGATCCTTTCATGGAGGACTTCCTGCAAGGACTGACCGAAGACCAGCGCAAGAAGGCGATCGAGGAAGCGAACGATCTCCGCTGAACGACACAAGCCGATGCTACCAGCCGTTTTCATGCATAAGCGCCTGCAACGGCTTGCTTCCCGGCCCTTTTTATGGTCTTGGAGGCGCCAATCCGGCCCGCAGGCAAGATAATTCCAGGACTTTGAAGGATGAAGATCAACGGTAACGAAATCCGGCCCGGCAATGTCATCGAGCATGACGGCAGCCTTTGGGTGGCGGTCAAGACCAATGCTGTGAAGCCGGGCAAGGGTGGCGCCTACAATCAGGTGGAACTCAAGAACCTGATCAACGGCACCAAGCTCAACGAACGCTTCCGTTCTGCCGAAACCGTCGAAAGGATCAGGCTCGAGCAGAAGGACTTCACTTATCTCTATGAGCAGGGTGAAGCGCTCGTCTTCATGGATTCGGAAAGCTATGAGCAGCTCGAATTGCAGAAGGATTTTGTCGGCGAGCGCGCGGCTTTCCTGCAGGACGGCATGACCGTTACGGTCGAGCTCTATGAGGACAAGCCTATCGGCATCTCCCTGCCGGATCAGGTCACGCTCGAAGTTGCGGAAGCCGATCCCGTGGTCAAGGGTCAGACCGCCGCATCCTCCTACAAGCCTGCGGTACTGGAAAACGGCATCCGCGTCATGGTGCCGCCCTTCATTTCGGCCGGCGAGCGCATCGTGGTCGATACGAACGAAATCACCTATATCCGCCGCGCCGACTGAGGCGTAGCATCACAATCTTGTTTGGAAGACCATTCCGATGGCGCGTTCCGCAATCATAAATGTCATGGTTCAGGCCGCCATGAAGGCAGGCCGTTCGCTGGCGCGCGATTTCGGTGAGGTGCAGAACCTGCAGGTCTCCCTCAAGGGGCCCGGCGACTATGTGAGCCAGGCCGACCGCAAGGCCGAGGAGATCATCTATACGGAACTGAAGCGCGCCCGACCGGGCTATTCCTTTCTCATGGAAGAACGCGGCGTGGTCGAAGGCGAGGACGCGCAGCATCGGTGGATTGTCGATCCGCTCGACGGCACGACCAATTTCCTGCACGGCATCCCCATCTTTGCCGTCTCGATCGGCCTTGAGCGGCAAGGGCAACTCGTAGCCGGCGTCATCTACAATCCGGCAATGGACGAGCTCTACACCGCCGAGCGCGGCGGCGGCGCATTTCTGAACGACCGGCGCCTGCGCGTGGCCGCGCGCAGCAGGCTATACGATTGCGTGATCGGTACGGGCATCCCGCATCTCGGGCGCGGTGATCACGGCCGCGCGCTGATCGATCTTCGCAACGTCATGGGCGAGACCGCGGGCATCCGTCGCATGGGCGCGGCCGCGCTCGATCTCGCTTATGTGGCGGCTGGGCGCATCGACGGCTTCTGGGAAGACGCGCTCTCGCCCTGGGACATGGCGGCGGGCCTGCTCATGATCCGCGAGGCCGGTGGATTCGCTACCGATCGGACCGGTGGGCAGAACATCTTCGATAGCGGTACCGTGGTGGCTGGCAATGAGGCGATCCACAAAGCCCTGCTCGCAGCCCTGAAAAAGCCGGCGACGGGCCGCTAAATTGGCTTGCTGCGCCGCCAGCGCAGGGCCGGCGGCGACGATATCTTTCAATTTTGTCGCATTTCCGTTTAGAGTCACGGGCAGTCTCTATGCAGCAACGGATTCGAGGAGCCTATGGCCTTGCTGAAAGCACTGGGTTCGGATCGCCTGTCCCCCGATGAGGATTACGATCCGCGCAGCCTTTCCAGTCCGCAGGTGTTCCTGTTTTCGATGCTGATTTTCCTGGCGATCGTCGGTTTCGTCGCGGCGATACTCTACCGCCAGATATCTTCGGCATTTCAAACCAATCCTGGTCTGAACGGGCTCATTCTGGGGGTGCTCGCAGTCGGAATTCTTCTTGCTTTCGCACAGGTCGTCAGGCTTTTCCGCGAAGTGCGCTGGGTCAATTCCTTCAGGGCGGGCACGGAAGCGGGAGACCCGGTTCTTCTGGCGCCCATGAAAGCCCTTCTCGGCCGGTCGTCCAGCATGGCGCTTTCGACAAGTTCGATGCGCTCCATACTCGATTCCATCGCCACCCGCCTGGATGAGAGCCGGGACATATCCCGCTATCTCATCGGCCTTCTCGTCTTTCTGGGCCTGCTTGGCACCTTCTGGGGCCTATTGCAGACAATCGGGTCGATTGGCGACACGATCCAGTCTCTCGATCCGGGTTCAGGTGATGCCAATGACATCCTTCAATCGCTCAAATCCGGCCTTTCGGCACCGCTGCAAGGCATGGGCACGGCTTTCTCCTCGTCGCTTTTCGGCCTGTCGGGATCACTGGTCCTCGGCTTCCTCGACCTCCAGGCGGGACGAGCCCAGAACAGATTTTACACCGAACTGGAAAACTGGCTGTCGACGGTGACCGATCTCGGATCGGACCTTGCTGATGGCGGAAAGGCGAATTCCTCCGAGGAGCTGAAAATACTTTCCGAGCGCCTGCGCAGCATGCAGGAAGCCGGCGGTTCGCCCAATCCGCGTGTCGCAGCCTCCATGGCTGCTCTGGCCGACGGCATCGCTGGTCTGGTCAAGAACATGCGCCATGAGCAGCAGATGATGCGCGACTGGGTCGAATCCCAGGCCGAGGACCAGAAAGCCCTCCGTGAAACGCTGGAGAAGATCGCCGCGGCACTGAGCAAAGAGGAAAGAAGCTGACATGGCGCTTGCCCGCGGTCGCCGTCGCGAACGGGGTGTCGACTATTGGCCCGGCTTTGTTGACGCGCTTTCGACGCTGCTTCTTGCCATCATGTTCATGCTGTCGGTCTTCGTGCTGGCGCAGTATTTCCTCAGCCAGGAGATCACCGGCAAGGATGCGGTTCTCAACAGGCTCAATGACCAGATCAACGAACTGACGCAATTGCTCGCGCTGGAGCGATCCAACTCGCAGGATGCGGAGGATATCATCGCCAGTCTGCGCGCCTCTCTCTCCGATGCGGAAGCCGAGAATTCCCGTCTGGAGCAGCTTCTGACCAGCGGCGCAGGCGAAAGCCAGGCGGCTGAGGAACGCGTCGGAGAGTTGACCGATGAACTTGCCAGCGAGCGTCAGATAAGCCAGCGGGCGCTCTCCCAGGTGGAATTGCTCAACCAGCAGATTTCCGCCCTGCGCAAGCAGATCGCGGCTCTTGAAGCCGCGCTTGACGCTTCCGAGCAGCGCGACAGGGAATCCAATGCCAAGATTGCCGATCTCGGCCGCCGCCTGAATGTGGCACTGGCCCAGCGCGTCCAGGAGCTGAACCGCTATCGGTCCGACTTCTTCGGGCGCTTGCGCGAAATCCTTTCGGATCGCGAGAATATCCGTATCGTCGGTGACCGTTTCGTCTTCCAGGCGGAAGTCCTGTTTCCTTCCGGAGCCTCCGAGATCAACGATGCCGGCAAGGCTGAGATGAAAAAACTCGCCGACGCGGTGATCGACCTGCAGAAGGAGATCCCGCCCGAGATCAACTGGGTGCTGCGTGTCGACGGCCACACGGATAACATTCCCCTTTCCGGCACCGGCCGTTATCGCGATAACTGGGAATTGTCCTCGGCCCGCGCTACCGCGGTGGTCAAGTTCCTGATCGAGAACGGCGTTCCTGCGAACAGGCTCGTCGCCGCCGGCTTCGGCGAATATCAGCCGCTCGATGAAGCCGATACCATGGAAGCGCGCTCCAGGAACCGCCGCATCGAACTCAAGCTGACCGAGCGTTAGGCCAGCCACAAAACGGCGTTGCAAGCCGCTGCCCATCGCTTCTACCATGCCGCCGCAAAGGGAGGAGCGGATGGCAGAGGAGGCAGATGCGGTCATCATCGGCGGCGGACTGGCAGGGCTGGTCGCAGCGGCCGAATTGGCCGATGCGGGCAAGCGTGTAATCATCCTCGAGCAGGAAGGAGAGAATTCCCTCGGAGGCCAGGCCTTCTGGTCGCTCGGCGGGCTGTTCTTCGTCGACAGCCCGGAACAGCGCCGTATACGCATCCGGGACAGCCGCGACCTCGCCCTGCAGGACTGGATGGGCTCCGCCGGCTTCGATCGCGACGAGGACTACTGGCCGCGCAAGGTTGCGGAGGCCTTCATCGATTTCGCCGCCGGCGAGATGCGATCGTGGCTCTACGGTATGGGCATGCGCTGGTTCCCCGTCGTCGGCTGGGCCGAGCGCGGCGGCTCGCTGGCGCATGGTCACGGCAATTCCGTTCCCCGTTTCCACATCACCTGGGGAAGCGGCCCGGGCGTCACCGAGCCGTTCGAGCGACGTATACGCGAACATGTGGCCGGTGGTCTGATTGCGCTGAAATTCCGCCACCGCGCCAGCCGCCTGATCAGGTCGAAGGGCGCGGTCACCGGCGTCGCGGGCGAGGTGCTGAAACCCTCGTCGGTGGAACGCGGCCAGCAGTCGAGCCGCGAGATCGTGGGAGATTTCGAGTTCAGGGCCGGCGCGGTAATCGTTGCTTCCGGCGGCATCGGCGGCAATTTCGAGCTCGTGCGCAAGAACTGGCCGAGGGATCGCCTTGGTCCACCGCCGAAGAACATGGTCGCCGGCGTTCCCCACCATGTCGATGGCCGCATGCTGGAGATTGCCCGCAAGGCGGGCGGCGCCATCATCAATGCTGACCGCATGTGGCACTATACCGAGGGCGTAAAGAACTGGGCGCCGATCTGGCCCGACCACGGCATACGCATCCTGCCTGGTCCGTCCTCCATGTGGTTCGACGCGCTCGGCAACCGCCTGCCGCCGCCCTGCCTGCCCGGCTTCGATACGATGACGACGCTGAAGCAGATCCTTTCCACCGGCCATGACTATTCCTGGTTTATCCTGACCCAGAAGATCATCAGGAAGGAATTCGCGCTTTCCGGTTCCGAGCAGAATCCGGACTTCGCTTCCAAAAGCTGGCGCGCCGTGCTGAAAAGCCGCCGTGGCGAGGGTGCGCCCCCGCCCGTCGAAGCCTTCAAGCAGAAGGGCGAGGATTTCATCGTCCGCGACACGCTCGGCGCGCTTGTCCAGGCGATGAACGACCTCACTCGAAGCACGCTGCTCGACCGCGCGCATATCGAGGCGCAGATTGCCGCCCGCGATCGCGAAATCGACAATCCTTTTTCCAAGGACGCGCAAGTGATGGCGATCCGCGGCGCCCGCAACTATCTGGGCGACCGGCTGGTCCGCACCGCCAGGCCACACAGGATACTCGATCCGGCCAATGGCCCGCTGATTGCGGTGCGGCTGCATGTGCTCACCCGCAAGACGCTCGGCGGCCTGCATACCAATCTGGACGCTCAGGTTCTTGATAAGGATGGTGAGCCGATACCTGGCCTCTATGCGGCAGGCGAAGTCGCCGGTTTCGGAGGCGGCGGCTATCACGGCTACAACGCGCTGGAAGGAACCTTCCTCGGCGGCTGCATCTTCTCAGGCCGCAATGCCGGCAGGCATGCGGCGGGACAATAGACTGGATTTTCATACCAGATGGTATTACTTTTTGGTATGAAAGGAATCTTCCATGGCTATGCATGAACGCAAGCAGCGCGCTACATTCTCCATCGACAGTGCGGTCAAGGAAGAACTCGAAGCACGGATTCCGTCGAGCAAACGATCCGGTTTCGTGGAGCGAGCCATCGCCGAAGCCCTCAGGAAAGAGGCTATTGAGAGTCTGCGGAAGACGCTCGACAGCATGGAGGGCTATTCCAGCGATGGCGAAGATAGCGTCGAAATGCTTCGCAGATTGCGGAGCGAACGCGACACATATCTGGCCGCGCGGCATGGATCCAGGCATTGATGCTCGTGCTCGATGCTTCGATTCTGGTCAAACTCTTTCGAGATGAACCGGACAGCCCGCTGGCCAAGGCAGCCGTCATTCATTGTGCGGAACGCAGGATCGCACATCTTGCACCCGGATTAGCGCTCTACGAAGTCCTCTCCGTGGCTCTTCATTATGGCGTCCCGTTCGATATCCCAGTCAGGCTGATAGCTGCCCTCAAGAAAACCGGCTTCCGTTTCATCGAGCCCAATGCCGAGGATCTGAATAAAGCGGAGGCCATCGCGACGACCAAAACATCCGCGCATGGATTTCCAGCACTGGCGGATTCGATCTACCACGCGATGGCAATCGTGCGGAATGGTACCTTTCTAACCGCGGACAAAAGGCACTTTGACAGAACCAGGACATTTGGCGGCGTCCAGTTGCTTGCCGAGTGGCGGCCGGATTGACTACTCCGCCGCACCCCTGAACGCGTCTGCGCCTGTCTCGAACTGGAGACGCGCCAGCCGGGCATAGACCCCGTCCTTGCGCACAAGTGCGGCATGCGTGCCTTCCTCCACGATCCGTCCATCCTCCATGACAAGGATGCGATCGGCCCTGAGGACGGTCGCCAGGCGATGTGCGATGACTATGGTGGTCCGCTGGCGCATCAGTTGCTCCAGCGCCGTCTGCACAAGGGTTTCGCTTTCCGAATCAAGAGCTGAAGTAGCCTCGTCGAGGAGCAGGATCGGCGCGTCGCGCAATATGGCACGGGCAATAGCGATCCGCTGACGCTGGCCACCTGAAAGGGTGATGCCGCGCTCACCGACGAGTGTATCGTATCCCTGATCGAGCATGCGGATAAACTCATCGGCATGCGCCGCCTTCGCGGCCGCCTCGATCTCCTCACGCGAGACGTCCGGGCGGCCGAGGCCGATATTGTCGGCCACACTCGCCGCAAAGATCGTCACGTCCTGGGGCACGATCGCCATGCGCGAACGCAATTCGATCAGATTGGCCTGACGCAGGTCGACGCCATCAACCAGTATCTCGCCGCTTGCAGGGTCATAATAACGAAGGAGAAGGGAGAAGACGGTTGTCTTGCCTGCTCCCGAGGGGCCAACGATGGCGACTGTTTCCCCCTTCCTGACTGAAAAAGTAAGCCCCTTCAGCGCCGACTTTTCAGGTCTTGTCGGATAGGCAAAATGCACGTCGCGAAACTCGATCATTCCGCTCGCCGGCACCGGCAGCGCCTCGGGGGCCGCCGGCGAGGCGATCGTCGGCTCCTCTGCGAGCAGTTCCGTCATGCGTTCGGCCGCGCCCGCAGCCTGCGAAAGCTCGCCCCAGACTTCGGAAAGTGCACCAAGCGCTCCGGCCGCAAGCACCGAATAGAGGAGAAACTGGCCGAGCGTGCCGGGAGACATCGTCCCCGCCAGCACGTCCTGGGAGCCCACCCAAAGTACTCCGACCACGGAGGCAGAAGTGGCAAAAATGGCAAAGAAGGTCAGGATGGAGCGCGCGAAGATCGAAGAGCGCGCGGCCTGGAAGGCAGATTCGATGGCGTTGGCAAAACGATCGATCACGCGCGCCTCGCTTGTGAAGGCCTGAAGCGTGCGCATCGCGCCGATCTGCTCGCTCGCATAGGCCGAGGCATCCGCGAGCGTATCCTGAGCAAGCCGCGACTTGCGGCGCACGGACCGGCCGAAGGCGACGAGCAGGAAGACGATGGCGGGAATGGCGACGACCACCAGCAGCGACAGCCGCGGACTGGTGATGATCATCATCACCACCGCGCCCGTACCCATGATGATGTTGCGCAGCGCTGTGGAGGCGGTCGCCCCGACAGCCGATTTGATCTGTGTCGCATCGGCTGTCAGCCGAGAGACGATCTCGCCCGACTGGGAGCGGTCGAAGAAATCCGGCGAAAGCCGCGTCACATGCGAAAAGACATCGCGCCGCAGATCCGTCACGACGCGCTCGCCTAAAGTGACGACGAAGTAGTAACGGCAGGCGGATGCGGTCGCCAGCACACCGGCGATGACCACCAGCATGGAGAAATAATTGGAGATGAAAGTGGAATCGGAGCTGGAGAAGCCGTGATCGATCATGCGGCGCACGGCGATGGGCAATGTTAGCGTTGTCACGGCCGCCAGGGTAAGAAAGAATACAGCGCCTGCGACGAGGCCGCGATAACGGCGGATATAGGGAAAGAGCCGCGCGAGCGGGCCGAGCGATCGCCTTTTCTTGTCGCTTGCGGCGACGGCCGGTTCCGCCATGGTCGGTCCTTCTGCGCCTGTCCGAGAATAAGTCCGGTCGGCGGCCTTGTGCTGGCCGGTCGGCTGATGTATAGGCACGCCGAAGTTTCGGAAGCCGTAGCCTTCATTGGCCGCGGCTTCAAGTTTTCAGTGTGGGCGACTTTGCCGCAGGCTGCGCATCGCCCCCGAAACGCAGGACAGAGACCCATGAAAGCCGATATCCATCCCGATTACCACACTATCAAGGTCGTCATGACCGACGGAACCGAATTCGAGACGCGCTCGACCTGGGGCAAGGAAGGCGACACGCTCCAGCTCGATATCGATCCGACCACCCATCCGGCATGGACGGGAGGCCAGCAGACGCTGGTCGATCGCGGCGGCCGCGTTTCCAAGTTCAAGAAGCGTTACGAAGGTCTTGGCATCTGAAACTGCCCTGGATCAATCCCGAAACCCGCCCTCGAGGCGGGTTTTTTCGTTTTGGCCGTGGCTGCTGCATAATGTTCCAACGGGCAGGCCCTGCCGCCCCCGCCTGCTCGATCCTGGCGCTCGATACAGACTTCTAGCGATCGCTATGACCCAGATCGCGTTCAGGGTCGATGATGTCCCGGACACGCTGTTTCAGCACCTTGGCCTCCGGGAAACCGTCGTCCCGCTTGCGCTCCCAGATGAGTTCACCATTGCAGGTGATCTCGAAAATCCCGCCGGTGCCAGGGATAAGCGCCACTTCCCCAAGCTCGGGTCCGAAGGTGGAGAGCAGTTCCTGCGCCATCCAGGCCGCGCGCAACAGCCACTGGCATTGCGTGCAATAAGTGATGGTGATCCGGTGCGTCGAGCTCATGCGGCGCTGAGCCGTGCCATGGTCTCGTCGTCCACCTCGAAATTCGCATAGACGTTCTGCACGTCGTCGTCGTCTTCGAGAGTGGCGATTAGCCTGAGGATGGACTGCGCGCGTTCCTCGTCCACGGGCGTGCCGGTCTGCGGGCGCCACACAGTCTTGACGGATTCGGCCTCGCCCAGCGTTCCTTCGAGGGCGGACGTGACCTCGCCTATGTCTTCGAAAGCGCAGGTGATGACATGGCCGTTCTCGTCTGATTGGACGTCCTCAGCGCCGGCCTCGATGGCGGCCTCCATCACCTTTTCCGCATCGCCGGCACTCGTGGGATAGACGACCTCGCCAACACGATCGAACATGAAGGAGACAGACCCGGTTTCGCCGAGCGAACCGCCCGCCTTGGTGAAGGCGGCACGGACATTGGAAGCCGTACGGTTGCGGTTGTCGGTCAATGCCTCGACGATGATGGCGACACCGCCCGGGCCGTATCCCTCGTAGCGCACCTCTTCATAATTCTCCGCGTCGCCGCCCGAGGCCTTCTTTATGGCGCGTTCAATATTATCCTTCGGCATGGATTGCGCCTTGGCGTTCTGAACGGCGAGGCGCAGGCGCGGATTCATGTCGGGATCAGGCAGGCCGGCTTTGGCCGCGACGGTGATCTCGCGCGCCAGCTTGGAAAACATCTTCGACTTGGCCGCGTCCTGACGGCCCTTGCGGTGCATGATGTTCTTGAACTGGGAATGACCTGCCATGGGGCTCCTGCTCGGAAAATTTCGATCTGTTTCGGAATGGCGCGCTTATAGTGAAAATGCCCCCGCGCGTCCAGAAGGGCATCGGGCACATGCTCGCGAAAACGTGAACGGTGCGGTTTTGCTTTGAGCGTCACGAGGCGGACTTGTCGACTAGGATGCGGTTAGGGACACAAGGGGACTGCCCATGCACGCATTCCGCCTTTTTGCTTTCGTAACCGCTTTTTTCACAGTACCAGCCACCCTGGCTCAGGAAGAGCCTATTCCCAGCAATTGTCTTGCCATGGCCCAGACGCTGCCGGACGCTATTTTCGTCGGCCATCAACCGGTCGCTGCCGGTTCCGGCGAAGTGACGATCAGCTATGCCGGCCATTCGACCTATGTCATCGAGACGCCCGAAGGCGTGCGCATCGCCACGGATTTCAGCGGCTACTATGGTGCCGAGCCGCCGCCGCGCGTCGTCACGATGAACAAGGCGCATTCCACCCACTTCACGGAAACGCCTGATCCGCGGATCGAGCATATCTTGCGGGGCTGGAACCCGGAAGGCGGGCCGGCAAAACATGCTCTCGTCATCGACGACGTCTATATTCGCAACGTCCCGACAGACATCCGCCGCTGGGGCGAGATGGAGAAGGATGGCAATTCGATCTTCATTTTCGAAGTGGCGGGGTTGTGCATAGGCCATCTTGGCCATCTGCATCATCGATTGGAAAACGAGCATTACGCGGCAATCGGACGTCTCGACATCGTCATGGTTCCCATCGATGGTGGGCTGACAATGTCATTGTCGGGCATGACGGAGATCACGCAGCGTCTGCATTCCTCGATCGTGCTGCCCATGCATCGCCATGCCACACCGCTGGGCGAATTCACTGCGATGATGGGCGAAGGCTTCAACGTCGATTTCCGGGACGGGCGCTCGTTCACGGTCTCCATGGCAAGTCTGCCGCGACGGCCCACCATCCTGATCCTGGACGGGGTGTAGGCTCTCCCACGCTCCGCGCCGGAGCGCAGGCAAAGCATCACTCCGAGACGCCAGAATGCCTTCGAAATAGTGCCTTTGCTAGCAAAACAGAGGAGACGGCGTGTCAGTGCGTGCCGCCGCCTTCCTTGTCCAGCCTGCGCTTGCGGCGCGCCAGCATGTTGAGG
>Ga0164243_10010510_pt1 | contig 13297 bp, 10 predicted proteins | sample OricompcompostOP_FD_108781 | JGI IMG/M metagenome (GOLD analysis project Ga0164243, IMG submission 108781) | Organic Plus compost microbial communities from Emeryville, California, USA - Original compost - Organic plus compost (OP) | ecosystem: Engineered > Solid waste > Mixed feedstock >... | reverse complement strand
GTGGCGGCACCTGCCGGGGCCGGTCGTGGTTCGTGCGGCGATCCTCGTCGTGCTGGCCTTCGCGGTGCTGGCCGCCTGCTTCCTGTGGCTGTTCCCGGCCATCGCGCCGTACATGCCGTTCAACAACACCACGGTGGGTGAGTGACGTGACCCGGATCCTCGTCGTCGACAACTACGACTCGTTCGTCTACACGATCGTCGGCTACCTCGAGCAGCTCGGCGCCGAGACGGTCGTGGTGCGCAACGACGCCGTGCCCGCGCTCGCGGACCGGGCCGGCTTCGACGGCGTGCTCGTCTCCCCCGGTCCCGGCACCCCTGCGGAGGCCGGACAGAGCCTGCAGGTGATCCGCGACTGTGCCGCCACGGGCACGCCGATGCTCGGGGTGTGCCTCGGCCACCAGGCGCTCGGGGAGGCGTACGGCGGGACGGTGACGCACGCGCCGGAGCTCATGCACGGCAAGACCAGCCAGGTGGAGCACGACGGCGCCGGCGTGCTGGCGGGGCTGCCCTCACCGTTCACCGCCACGCGGTACCACTCGCTGGCCGTGGTCGACGGCACGGTGTCCGACGAGCTGGAGGTCACCGCCACGGCAAACGGCATCATCATGGGGCTCCAGCACCGGACGCTGCCGCTGCACGGTGTGCAGTTCCACCCGGAGTCCGTGCTCACCGAGGGCGGGCACCGGCTGCTCGCGAACTGGCTGGCGATCTGCGGCGACGAGGACGCGGTGGCGCGGTCCGTCGGGATGCACCCGCTGGTGCGCGCCTGAGCCGCAGGCGACGTGGGCGCACGCCCGCGGGCCGCACGAGAACGACGCAGGAGGCGGGTACCGGAGCATCCGGCGCCCGCCTCCTGCGTGCGTGCGGTTGGTCCCGGCGGTCAGTCGCTCCCGGAGTCCGCGCCGTTGCCGCCGCCGTTGTTGTTCCCGCCGCCGTTGCCGCCGCCATTGTTCCCGCCGCCGTTGCCGCCACCCCCGCCGCCTGGGCTGTCGCTCGGGTCCGGCTGTGGGCCGCGCGACACGTGCACGTCGATCTGCTGGTCCAGCGGGACCTCGGTGGCGCCCGTCGGGTCGGTGTAGATGACGGCGCCGTCCGGCTGCGCCTCGGAGTACTCGTCCACCCGGTTGATGTTGTTCAGCCCCACGGCGCGCAGGGCCTGCACCGCCTGGTCGTACGTCATCCCGGCGAGGTTGTCCGGCACGGTCGCCGTCGGCGGGGCGACCGCGATCGTCAGGTTCACCACGGTGCCCTGCCCGACCAGGCTGTTCTCCGGCCGGTCCTGCGCCGTGACGGTGCCGGGCGTCGCCTGGTCGGTCTCCTCCTCGCGGGTGTTGGCCTGCAGGTGCAGCGCATTGAGCGCCGCGCGGGCGTCCGCCTCCGTCATGCCGACGAGCTTCGGCACCACCACGTTGCCGGAGGACACGAACAGCTTGACCGCCGACCCGGCCGGGACGGTCTCGTTGGCGGGCGGGTCGGTCTTGGTGACCTGTCCCTCCGGGAAGTCGGGGTTGTCCTCCTGCTCGCGCGTGGGGTCGACCGTCAGGCCGGCGTCCTTGAGAAGCTGCTCGGCCTCCTGCTGGCTGCGCCCGGACACGTCGGGGACGGTCGCGCTGGCCGGGCCGGTGGAGATGTACACCTTGATCGGCGACTCCTTGTCGACCTCAGTGCCCTCCGCCGGGTCGCTCCTGGTGACGTGCCCCTCGTCGACCTCGGTGGACGGCTCCTGGGCCCGTTGCCAGATCAGGTCGGCTTCGTCGACCGCGTCTCTGGCCTCCTGCTCGGTCAGGCCGACGAGCGGCGGCACCGTGACGGTGTCCGAGCCGGCGTCCCGGTTGGAGTTCGCCACCAGCAGCGCGACGATGCCCGCCACGGCGAGCACGGCGATGGCGATGAGCAGCCACAGCAGCCACGACCGGCGTCGCGGCTCCTCCTCGGGCTCCTGCCCGGGCAGGTCTGAGCCCAGGCCGGTGGCGGCCCACGGCGGAGCCGCCGGGGGCAGGTGCTGGGTCGCCGTCGCGGGCGTGAGCACCTGTGTCGTCTCGGCGGCGGCCACCGGCACGGGGACGGCCGCGCCGACCGGAGGCGCGGTGACCGTGGCACCGCGCATGGCGGCCTCGAGGTCGGAGCGGAACTCGGCGGCCGTCGAGTAGCGCGCCTCGCGCTCCTTGGACAGCGCCTTGAGCGTGATCCGGTCGAGGGGCTCGGGCACGTCCGAGGCGATGGTGCTCGGCGCCGGCGGCACCTCACGGACGTGCTGGTACGCCACCGCGACCGGTGAGTCCCCGATGAACGGCGGCCGGCCGGTGAGCAGCTCGAACAGCAGGCAGCCCGTCGAGTACAGGTCGGAGCGGGCGTCCACCGTCTCGCCGCGGGCCTGCTCTGGGGACAGGTACTGCGCGGTGCCGATGACCGCCTGGGTCTGCGTCATCGTCGCCGCCGAGTCCGCGACCGCACGGGCGATGCCGAAGTCCATGACCTTGACCGCGCCGGTCGGAGTCAGCATGACGTTGGCCGGCTTGATGTCGCGGTGCACGATGCCCGCGTGGTGCGAGTACTCCAGCGCGGAGAGCACGCCCGTGGTGATCTCGACGGCCTCCTCGATGGGCACGGCGTTGCCGTCGCGCAGGATGTCGCGGACGGTGTGCCCCTCGACGTACTCCATGACGATGAACGGCACGTGCGCGACGACGCCGGTCGGCTCGGTGAACACGTCCTCGCCGGTGTCGTACACGGCGACGATCGCCGGGTGGTTGAGCGCGGCAGCGGCCTGCGCCTCGCGGCGGAACCGGTTCTGGAAGGACGGGTCGCGGGCGAGGTCGGAGCGCAGGATCTTGATCGCCACCGTGCGACCGAGCCGCGTGTCATGACCGATGTGCACCTCGGCCATGCCGCCGCGCCCGATGAGCTCGCCGACCTCGTACCGTCCGGCGAGGATCCGGGGTCCGTCGTCCACCACTAGGCGTCCTTCACTCTCGTTACGGCTGGCACTGTCGTCGCTGCCGGGCGTGCTGCCCCGGCCCGTGGCTGGTCCTGAGGGTCGTGCTCGTGCTCGGTCGCGAGGCCGCTGTCAGGCGTGTCCACGGTGATCATCCCATTCGCAGGGCCGCGACGAGGGTACTGGCCGAGCGGTGAGGTCGTCGGCGTGGTCTGTGTCGGCGCCGTGCGGTTCTCGTGCCGGGTCGGGGGATCCGCCGGTGTTGCCGGACCGTCCACGGCGGCCGCGACGGCGGGAGAGTCCGGTCCAGGCTCCGCTGCGCGCGTGAGCCGGTCCGCCAGCGCGGCGCCGAGCAGCGCCACGAGCAGCAGCAGGAGCGCGAGCAGCGGCCAGGTGAGCGTCCCGAGCCGACCGAGGTGGATGCCCCACGTCACCGGGCTCCGGCGTCGGCCGGCGGCACGGACCGCTGCACGCGTCCCCGCCGCCGGCTGCGGCGCGGGAGCGGTCCGGGTGCGGGCGGGCGCCGTGCGCAGCGCGCTGGTGGAGCCGGCCGTGCGGCGGGCCCGGCGCGGCGGGTACGACGGCGGCACGCTGGGCCGGGCCGCGGCGGCGATGGCGGCCGCAGCGACGACCTGCGGCACACCGGCGGGCGGCGTTTGCGGTACCAGCGCGTCGAGCAGCCCGGCCAGCTCCTCCCCGGACGCCGGACGCGCCGCGGGGTCCTTGGACAGCAGCCGCATCACCAGGGCGGCCAGTGCGGGGTCCACGGTGGTCGGCAGCGGCGGCACCGGCTCGTTGACGTGCGCCACGGCGATGTCGACGGCGGTGGGACCGGTGAAGGGCCGCTTGCCGGCGAGGGCCTCGTAGGCGATGACCCCCACCGAGTACAGGTCGGACAGCGGGGTCGCGGGCCGGCCGACGGCCTGCTCCGGCGACAGGTACTGCGCGGTCCCCATCACCATGCCGGTCGCCGTCATGGTCTTCTGGTTGTCCGCGTGCGAGACGCCGAAGTCGGTGATCTTCACCCGCCCGCCCCGCGTCACCAGGAGGTTGCCGGGCTTGACGTCCCGGTGCACGACGCCGGCGACGTGCGCGGCGTGCAGGCCGCGGGCGGTCTGGGCCAGCAGCGGCAGCAGCCGGCGCGCCGGCAGCACCGGCTCTCGCTCCAGGATGAGGTCCAGCGGCTCGCCGACCACGAGCTCCATGACGAGGTAGCTGGACCCGTCCTGCTCTCCGTAGTCGAAGAGCTGGGCGATGTTGTGGTGGGACAGTGCCGCCGAGTTGCGCGCCTCGGTGCGGAACCGCTCCAGGAAGGCCGCGTCCCCGGCGAACTCGGCGCGCAGCACCTTGACCGCGACCGGCCGGGCCAGGGAGTCGTCGTACGCCTCCCACACCTCGCCCATGCCGCCGACGGCGATCTGCCGCACCAGCCGGTAGCGGCCGCCGAGCGCCATGCCCTCCGCCGTCCTCACGAGCCCAGCACCGCCTCGATGACCGCCTTGGCGATCGGTGCGGCGACCTGCCCGCCGGTGGCCTCGTTGCCGAGGTTCCCGCCGTGCTCGACGAGCACCGCGACGGCGACCTGCGGGTCGTCGGCCGGGGCGAAGGCGGTGAACCAGGCGTGCGGGGCCTGGTCCGCGGTGGTCTGGGCGGTGCCGGTCTTGCCGGCGACCTGCACGCCGGGGATCTGCGCCGCGGTGCCGGAGCCGCTCTGTACGACCTGGACCATCATGTCCCGCAGCGCGGAGGCCGTCCCCGGGGAGACCGCCGTCGACAGCAGCTCCGGCTCGGTCGTCGTCACGTCGCGCAGGTCGGCCGAGCGCACGCTGTCGACCAGGTAGGGCCGCATGAGCCGGCCGTCGTTGGCGATCGCCGAGGCGACCATCGCCATCTGCAGCGGAGTGGCGCGCACGCTGCGCTGACCGATGGCGGACTGTGCCGTGGACGGGGCGTCGAGGTCCGTCGGAAAGACGCTCTCCGACACCGGCAGCGGGACGGTCAGCGACGGGTCGTCGAAGCCGAACCGGTCCGCCTGCTCACGGATCGCATCGCCGCCCAGGTCCATGCCGAGACTGGCGAAGGCCGTGTTGCACGAGACCCGCAGCGCGTCGGCCAGCGAGATCGGGTCGCCGCCGCACCCCTCCCCGCCGAAGTTGCCGAGCGTCGCGCTGGTCTGCGGCAGGTCCAGGACGGTCGGTGCGGGCAGCGGGCTGTCCGGCGTGTAGTCCCCGCTCTCCAGCGCCGCGGCGGCTGTGACCAGCTTGAACGTCGACCCGGGGGCGTAGGTCTCCTGGGTGGCGTTGGAGCGCATCGGGTTGCCGTCGGCCTGGTCGAGCTCCCGGTAGGTGAGCCCCGCCGCCGCCGTGTCGTGCGTGGCGAGCGCGTTCGGGTCGAAGCCGGGCGTCGAGACCAGCGCAAGGATCTTGCCGGTGGACGGCTCGAGGGCGACGACGGCGCCGTGCTGGTCGCCGAGCGCGTCCCGGGCCGCGCGCTGGGCGGCGGGCAGGATCGTCGTCTCGACCGCGGCGCCCTCCGCCTTGCGCCCCGTGAGCAGGTCCCGCACGCGGCTGAAGAAGAGCTGGTCGCTGCGTCCGGTGAGCTGGTCGTTCGCGGCCCGCTCCAGCCCGGTGCGTCCGTTGACCACCGAGTAGAAGCCCGTCACCGCGGAGTACAGCTCGCCGTCGGCGTACTGACGCTGGTAGCCGAACGGGTCGTCGACGGGCACGGACGAGGCGATCGGCTCGCCCGCCACGAGGATCGGGCCGCGCGCGTTGTTGTACTCGCGGTAGAGCGTGCGTACGTTGCGCGGGTCGTTGTTGAGCGCGGTGGCCTGCCCGTACTGCACCCACGTGGCACCGACCATCAGCGCGACGAACATGACCAGCACCACGGTGGCGAGCCGGCGCAGCGGGGCGTTCACCGGGTCCCCCGCAGCCGCACCGTGGGGTGCTCGTCGTCCCCGGCGGCACCGCCCGGCGACCCGGGACGGCGGCCGGCGACGACCACCGGCGTGCCGTGGTCCGGGGTCAGCGTCGTGCGGACCGCGGGCGCCGGGCGCCGGGCGTCGTCGGAGATGCGCAGCAGCAGCGCGACGATCACCCAGTTCGCCACCAGCGACGAGCCGCCGTACGCCAGGAACGGCGTGGTGAGCCCGGTCAGCGGGATGAGCCGCGTCACGCCGCCGACGACGACGAAGCACTGGAACGCGACGACGAAGGCCAGCCCGCCGGCGAGCAGCTTGCCGAAACCGTCCCGCACGCCGATCGCCGTCCGCAGACCGCGCTCGGTGAGCACCAGGTAGCACAGCAGGATCGCCAGCAGCCCGGTCAGGCCCAGCTCCTCGCCGAGCGAGGCGACGATGAAGTCGGACTGCGCGAACGGGACCAGGTCCGGTCGGCCCGCACCCCAGCCGGTGCCGAACAGACCTCCGCTGGCCAGCCCGAACAGCCCGCGCACCAGCTGCCCGGAGCCGCCGGGGTCACGGTTGAACACGTCGTCGTCGAACGCGTGCAGCCACACGTCGAACCGTGCGCCGACGTGCGGGAAGGCGGTCGCCGCCAACCCCGCGCCGCCGACGAACAGCAGCAGGCCGATGAGCACCCAGCTCAGCCGCTCCGTGGCCAGGTACAGCATCGCGACGAACAGACCGAAGAACAGCAGCGAGGTCCCCAGGTCGCGCTCCAGCACCAGCACGGCCAGCGAGGCGCCCCACACGATGAGGATGGGACCCAGGTCCCGTGCCCGCGGGAGCTGCACGCCGAGCGCCCGGGGCCCCGCCAGCGCCAGGGTGTCGCGGTTCGTCACCAGGTAGCCGGCGAAGAAGACGGCCAGCACGATCTTGGCGAACTCCGCCGGCTGCATCCCCACACCGCCGACCCGGACCCAGATCTGCGCGCCGTTGATCGTCTGGCCGACGATCGGCACCAGCGGCAGCACCACCAGCACGAGGCCCAGCACCATCGCGGTGTACGTGTACCGGCGCAGCGTGCGGTGGTCGCGCAGCAGCGCGAGCACCGCCATCGCCAGCACCACCGACAGCGCCGTCCACACCAGCTGGCGCTCGGCGTACCCGCTGGGCAGGCCGCGGTCCTCGAGGGCGTGGTCGATGCGGTAGATCATCGCCAGACCGATGCCGTTGAGCGCCACGGTGATCGGCAGCACCACCGGGTCGGCGTACGGCGCCCGCCAGCGCAGCACGAGGTGCAGGCCCACGGCGAGCACCGTCATGCCGGCGCCGTAGCCCAGCACGTCGGGCGGCACCTCGTCGGTGGTCCCCAGCCCTGCCAGGGCGTACGCCGAGACGCCGATGAGCAGCGCCAGCGCGAGCAGGGCGAGCTCGACGCCCCGGCCGGCGCGCACGCGGTGCGGCTGGATGGTGGCCATCGCTCACCTGCCCTCGGACGCGCCGGCCGGCTGCTCCGGCGGACTCGTCGGCTGCGGCGTGGCGGGCGGGGCGGTGCCGCTGGGGCGCGCGGTGCTGCCCGTCGTCCGGCTCGGGCTGGGTGTCGGGCGCGGCATCGTCCGCCGGGGCCCGGTCAGGTCCTCGTTGCCCTCCGCGAGCATCGCCACCAGCGTCCGGGCGTCGTCCAGCGACTCGGCGTGGATGGTCTGCGCCACCCGCTCGCGCAGGTAGCCCGATGCCAGGTCCTCGACGGCGGTGTCGGTGCGCTCCACGACCGAGGACAGGTCCACCGGGCCGAGGGTCTGCGGCAGACCGCGGTAGATCGCCACGTCGGTGCCCGCCACCCCGACGAAGTACTGGGTCTGCGTCCAGGCGTAGCCCACGCCCCCGAGGACGACCACCAGGACGGTGACGAGCGACCAGACGAGCACGGCGTGCCCGCGGCGCGGCTCCGGCTCGTTGTCCTCGTCCTCGCCGTCGGGGGGCAGCGCCGCAGGACGGCCCTCGTCGCCCCGGGCGTGGGCGGCGGTCAGGCTCGCGGCCCGGGCAGCTGGTCCGTCGGCGGCGGAGGTGGGGTCGTTGCGCGTGGTCGCGGCGGCGCCGACGACCGTCGCCGTCGTGATGGGGCCCTGGCCGTCGGCCACCTGGTCCAGCTCGATGACGTCGGCCACCACGACGGTCACGTTGTCCCCGCCGCCGGCCCGCAGCGCGAGCTGGACGAGCCGGTCGGCGCACGCGTCGACGTCCGCCACGGAGCGCAGCGTGCTGGCGATCGTGTCCGCGCTGACGAACCCGGACAGCCCGTCGGAGCACAGCAGCCACCGGTCGCCGGGACGGGCCTCACGCACCGACAGGTCGGGGGTGATCTCCGCGTCGAAGTCGCCGAGCACCCGCATGACGACGGAGCGCTGCGGGTGGTGCTCGGCCTCCTCGGGCGTGATCCGGCCGATGTCCACCAGGTGCTGGACGAACGTGTGGTCGGTGGTGACCTGGGTGAGGGTCCCGTCGCGCAGCAGGTAGCCGCGCGAGTCGCCGAGATGCATCATCGCGAGCTTGTTGCCCGCGCGCAGGATCGCCAGCACCGTCGTGCCCATCCCGGCCAGGTCCGGGTCGGCCTCCGAGCGGGCGATGATCTCGTCGCGCGCCGCCTCGAGGGCGGCCTCCAGCTCGTCCAGCGCGTCGTCCGGGCCGTGCGACTCCCCGTCCAGCGGGGCGAACGCCGCCACTGCCACCGAGGAGGCGACGTCGCCGCCCGCGTGCCCGCCCATGCCGTCGGCCACCATGAGCAGGTGCGGCCCGGCGTAGGCGGAGTCCTGGTTGTTGGCGCGGACCAGCCCGACGTCGGAGCGGGCCGCGTACCGGAGGGCGACGGTCACCGGCTACCTCTGGAGCTCAAGCACGCTACGGCCCACGCGGACCGGTGTACCGGTCGGCAGCGGTGTCGGGCCTTCGACGCGCTGATCGCCGACGAACGTGCCGTTGGTCGAGCCCAGGTCCTCGACGTACCACTGGCCGCCCTGCGGGAACACGCGCGCGTGCCGGGAGGAGGAGTAGTCGTCGTCCAGGACCAGCGTGCAGCCCGGCGCCCGGCCGATGAGGACGGCCGACGGACCCAGCGGGACGATCGTGCCGCGCAGCGGGCCCTCCGTGACGACCAGCCGTGTCGGTCCGCTCGACCGCGTGCTGCGCGGGGCGCGAGCCTGGGCCTGCTCCGCGCTGGCGACGGCTGCCGCAGCGGCGCCGACCCCCGCGGCCGTGGCCGGCTCCGGGGTCGCGCGGCGGCGTGCGGAACGACGGCGGTCCGTGATGCGCGTGCCGTACAGGTCGCGGCGCAGCACGCCGATCGCCGAGAGCACGAGCACCCACAGCAGGGCCAGGTAGCCCAGCCGCAGCAGGGTGACCGTGATCTCGCTCATGCCGCCGACGTCACTCGTCCGGGTCCGGCTCGCCGCCCGTCCAGAAGAGGATGCGGGTCCGCCCGATCGTCAGGGTGTTGCCGTCGAGCAGCGTCGCCGCCGGCACCTGGTGCCCCTCCACGAACAGGCCGTTGGTCGAGCCGAGGTCGGTGGCGACGACACCGTCGGGCGTCACCCGGATCTCGAGGTGCCGCCGCGACACCCCCGGGTCGTCCACGATGATGTCCGCGTCCGACCCGCGACCGATGACCGTCACCGGACCGGTGAGCAGGTAGCGCTGGCCGTCGATGTCCACCAGCGGGTGCCGCGGGCTGGGCGCGGCCGTCGTCGCCGGCGCCACCGCGCCGCGCACCGTCGCGCTGTGCACGCGGAAGCGGCCCGTCTCAAGCTCGGGGTCCTCGGTGAAGGACACGGTCACCGGCCCGACGAAGGCGTAGCGCTGGCTCGCCGCGTGGTCCGTGACGTTCGCCGCGAACTCGTCGGCCATGGCCTCCGCGCCCCAGGCCTCCACCTGGTCGTAGTCCTCGGTCGACAGCTCCAGCGTGAACTCGTTCGGCACCACCGTCCGGTCCCGCCCGACGACGGCCGCCCGGTCGTCCATCTCGCGGCGCAGCGCGGAGACCAGCTCCACGGGCTTGAGCTCGGAGCGGAAGGCCTTGGCGAAGGCGTTGTTCACGACGCGCTCGACGCCGTTCTCGAACCTGTCGAGGAAGCCCACACCCACCTCCCAGCGTCTCGTCGTCGTCGGTCCAGTCCTCGGTCCGGAGCCGCGGACCGAGGCTCGGCGCGCGACGATCCGCCTCGATGGTATCTGCGCCGGCGGGGTGGACCAGGTTCCGGACGTGCACGGCGGGGGCGGGTCGTGTGTGCACGGCGGTGGCGGGGCGGTTCGCGCGGGCGGTGCACGGCCGGTCCGGCGGCTGGTCCGGCGGCAGGACCGGTGTCGGGAGAGGTGCCGCGGCGTGCTAACGTTCTACGTCGCGCGCGAGTGGCGGAACGGCAGACGCGCTGGCTTCAGGTGCCAGTGTCCGAAAGGGCGTGCGGGTTCAAATCCCGCCTCGCGCACCCTGGGGTGTTCGTGCAACGAACACCCGCGCTTCGGGAAGATCCCGGTCGGACGGTGTCCGGCCGGGTTTCTCGTCTGTACCTGTTGTGCCGGTTGTGCGCGGCGCGGGCAGACGACGGCGTGAAGGGGTACGTCGCCGTCTTCCGTTCCTCGAGCCGCGTTGCGCCCCGGGCCGGCTCACTCGCCCGCCCGTCGGACCGGCACGTAGTCGTGGTCCAGGACCAGCGGGCCGACCCGGTGCCACGGGTGCGGTTCGAGGAGCCGGCGGTACAGGTCCTCGTCCACGTCGAGGTAGTCGTAGACGCCGCCGCTGCGGAACTCCACGCGCAGGATGCGGGTGTCGGCGTCGTAGCCGACGGCGCGGATGCCCTCCGAGACCACGCCGGTCATGCGCACAGGTCCGTCACCTCCCCGGCCGAGGGCTCCGTGGCGAGGGGCCGCCGGAGCCGCGGACCCTTCCCAGTGTCGCGCGCCGGGCCGTCGCCGCCTCCGGTGGCGGTCTGCGGCGGTCCGGTCACGATGGAGGGATGAGCGACCAGACGACACCTCAGGACCCGCGCACGCAGCAGCCCGGCCCGCAGTCGCAGTCGGCCGAGCAGATCCCTCACCCCGGGCTGACCGAGCAGATGGACCGCCGGCCCGACCACGGCGAGGAGACCTACCGGGGCAGCGACCGGCTCCGCGGCAAGCGGGCGGTCATCACCGGCGCGGACTCCGGCATCGGGCGTGCGGTGGCGCTGGCCTTCGCCCGGGAGGGGGCGGACGTCGTGCTCGGCTACCTGCCGGAGGAGGAGCGCGACGCGCAGGAGACGGTGCGCCTGGTCGAGGAGGCCGGTCAGCGGGCGGTGACGGTGCCCGGCGACGTGCGCCAGGAGGCGTACTGCACGGGGCTGGTCGGGACCGCGGTGCGTGAGCTGGGCGGCATCGACGTGCTGGTCAACAACGCCGCGTACCAGATGGCCCAGGACGACGGTCTGCTGGGCATCACGACCGAGCAGCTCGACCGGGTGCTGAAGACCAACCTGTACGCACTGTTCTGGCTGACCAAGGCGGCGGTGCCGCACATGGAGGCCGGGGCAGCGATCATCAACACCAGCTCGGTGCAGGCCTTCCAGCCGACCCCGCAGCTGCTGGACTACGCCTGCACCAAGGCGGCGATCATCGCCTTCACCAAGGGGCTCGCCGAGCAGCTCGGGCCGCACGGGATCCGGGTCAACGCGGTGTGCCCGGGGCCGATCTGGACGCCGCTCATCCCGGCGACGATGGCCCCGGAGAAGGTCGAGGACTTCGGCTCCGACACCCCGCTCGGCCGCGCCGGCCAGCCGGCGGAGCTCGCGCCGGTGTACGTGTTCCTGGCGTCGCAGGAGTCGAGCTACGTGACGGGTGACCGGATCGCGGTCACGGGCGGCCGGATCTTGTGACGCGGCCGGCCGGGCCGGCTCCTGCGCGTCATCTACCGAGGTCACGCCGACGCAGGACCCCGAGGCCGTCCGCGTAGACCGTCTCCACGCCGGGATCGTCGCAGCGAAGCAGACCCCTTGACACCCCGCCCGGTCCGTTGTTGTATCGATTTACTGTTCGGTGCACCTCGCGGCCAGGATGCACTCCGACAACGCAGTCAGGATGGAGCTCGCCATGACGATCTCTGCGTCGCGAACCCGCTCCAGGGTCCGCGCCGGCCGTTCTCTCGCCCTCGCGACGGGGCTCGCACTGCTGCTGGGCGGGGCGGTCATCGCCCCGTCGGCCACTCCGGCTCAGGCCGATCCGCCCGCCTCCCCGGGCCCGCTCGCGGAGGGCGACGTCATCTACCAGGTGCTCGTCGACCGCTTCTCCGACGGCGACCCCACCAACAACGACCAGGGCGACGGGGAGTACAACCCCAGTGACCTGGGCTTCTACCACGGCGGGGACTGGGCTGGCCTCACCGACAAGCTCGACTACATCGCCGACCTCGGTGTCACCGCCGTCTGGATCTCCCCGGTCTCCGAGCAGGAGCCGCTGTCCAGGGACGGCTTGGAGGCGAGCTACCACGGCTACTTCACCCACGACTTCGCCACCCCGAACGAGCACTTCGGTGACACCTCCGAGCTGCAGGAGCTCATCGACACCGCACACGGGCTCGGCCTGAAGATGATCCTCGACGTGGTGCCCAACCACACGGCCGACTACCTCGCCGGTACCTCGACCACCTACTCACCGAGCACGTACAAGCCGGCCAGCCCTCTCGACAACCCGTCCTACTTCCACCACTCCGGGGACTGCTTGTTCGACGGCACCGAATCGCAGATTCAGATCGAGAGCTGCGACCTCGGCGGCCTGGACGACCTCGACCAGTCGAACCCGACGGTGTCCGACTACCTCATGGACACGTACGCCGACTGGATCGGCATGGGCTTCGACGGGATCCGTGTGGACGCCGCGCGCTCGGTGCCCAAGCCGTGGCTCGCCGACTTCGAGGACGAGATGGGCGTGCCGACCTTCGGCGAGGTCTTCGTCGGGGACGTCGACTACGTCTCGGAGTACCAGGACTACGAGTGGGGCGTGCTCGACTTCCCATACTTCTTCACCGTCCGGCAGGCGTTCGCGGCCGACACCGACATGAACGCCCTCGGTGATCTGTTCGACCAGGACTACAAGTACGCGAACCCGAACCGGCTGGAGACCTTTCTCGACAACCACGACCGGGCGCGCTTCCTCACGTGGGCGGACGACAACTACCAACGGCTGCGCTCGGCGCTGACTTTCCTGCTGACGTCCCGCGGTGTCCCGGTCATCTACTACGGCACCGAGCAGGCCGACGACGGCAATGGGAACGCCAGCGAGGTCCCGATCGCCAACAAAGACAACCGCAAGGACATGACGAGCTTCTCGGAGAGCTCGACCATCTACCGGCACATCCAGCGGCTGACCGCTCTCAAGAAGGCCTACCCGGCACTGCAGGTCGGCACGCAGCGTGAGATGTGGTCCGACACCAGCGT
>Ga0164243_10010509_pt1 | contig 13297 bp, 3 predicted proteins | sample OricompcompostOP_FD_108781 | JGI IMG/M metagenome (GOLD analysis project Ga0164243, IMG submission 108781) | Organic Plus compost microbial communities from Emeryville, California, USA - Original compost - Organic plus compost (OP) | ecosystem: Engineered > Solid waste > Mixed feedstock >... | reverse complement strand
CCACCTCAAGACTCTTCGCCTTTTGCAGCCTGTCAAGGGTGATTCGATCCACCGTATTATCCAACAGGTTGGCGCTCTGATTGATCGTGGTTGCCGACGTAAACATCTCCTCGAGGGTCTTGTTGAGGGTTTGTCTCAGAGTAAGATTGGCATCTTCAAGGGCCTCGACAGCGGTTTCGGTACCCCCTCAGGAGACGGTTACTTTTGGGGTGTCTCACATGTTCGTAAGGGTTCTTCCGCCGAGTGCATCGATATTTTTGTCTCGCTCAAGGCTCCGAGCGATACTCCCACTGTTCTTCACACCTGGCTTGCGCACCATGGCGTGCCCCGCCTCGAGCGGTACATTATCGAATTGGACCTCGAGAGGGTGTGTGAGAATGATCCGTCTATTGAGATGCCGTCGAGTCTGGCTGTGTCGTTGGAGCGTGCGACAAATGCCGAATTGCTCTTCTTCCTCGAACAACTCCGCGTGACCCAATTCGAGCACGAGTTCCGTAAGCCAATGATTGCACTTTGCCGACACCTCCTCATCGACGAGGCTGAGAGCGATAATTGGCGGGGGTTGCATTCGCTCAACACACTCGCTGGCACGATTGATCTTCGGGAACTTTTTGATACTCGTCTACGCTACTACGCTCGTAAGGGTGCAGTAGAGGTGCCCAACGTTGACAATCTCCTCCGACTCTACTCCCAGGTCGACATCCTTTTGAATGATGCTCTGTTTTACGGTGACAGGAGGGTTCTTGCCATTATCGATGAGGCCCTTCGATCGGTTTACAAACTGCAGGGTACGCCCGAGAACACGATCCCCGCCGATATTAACGCCGATATGTTCGCGCTCCTCTTCTTCATCGTTCTCAGGCGGGCGGCCCTCGAGGATATTTATCTCGAGGCTACTGATCGATGCCCTTACTTCCTCTCTCAGACCGATCAGGCGGCCGTCTTTGCCGAGCTCTGGGTCCTGGGATCCCAGTGCGAGATCTACTTTGGTATCCTACCCCGAGACTTGGGTGAGATCGTTTATCGGACATACCACAAGTACCTCGAAGTCAATGTGCCACCGGCGAAACCCACAGAATCCAAGGAGCGCGTCATCACCATGTATTGGCCCGTTACCGCTGAGCGTGAACCCGAGAGCAAGGGCAAGCTCCCGTCTGGCTCGTACGCGGCGCCTATATCGGAGGAAAACAAGCTTCGACACTGGAAGAAGCGTCTCCAGGAATTCGGAGCCCTGTCAATCTTCTGTTTCCCCGCTATCCTAGATGTTATCTTGTTGAGCTTCCTTGGAAGAGGTTTGTTTACTACCGCCTTCATGGAACCCTCCCACATTGTCGCCTCTGGCTACGCCGTCTTGATTTCGCTTCTTCTCGCCGCAGGTGTCACCGGTTGGGTCGGCAGCGTCGGCCACTACTACATGCCGCACTACGCCTATGACAACCTCTTGTTCTTCCACGTTCAGAGGCTTTCGGGTGGCTTCATGCTCTCGTTTACCGTTGCTGCGATAGGTCTAATTGCCTTCGCCGTATCGTACGACATCTACGTTGGCTTGGTGTTTGCGGCGTACCTGATCGTCGTTTCCACTTATCTTACTCTTCTTGGTATTATGGCGACGATGCACCAGCGAGGAAGCCCGCTCCGCTCCGGACGATTGATTCTCTGGCGTACCATTCCATTCCTCTTCCTCTCTCCTCTCATCTCTTCCTTCGTGAACGGCCACGACCTCAAGATCTACCTGCCCATCTCGTACGCCTTCCTCGTCCTCGTCCTGATCCAATACAGGAGTCTTTGTACGGAGTGGTCGGGCTGGATGTCCAACATCCCCGAACTCACCGAGCGAGATATTGCGGACTGGTACTCTGCGAGGTACTCGAAGGGCGATCAAGGTAGCGATAGCGACTCTCTCATCTCCCGACAAAGCAACTCTGAACACGCAGCCGAGACAGAATTCCGAAAGACCATTGAGATGCACATGCGTTCTAAATTCCGGCTTGGTGACAGGCGCATGGATCCCGTTGCTGCCCGCATTGCCAAGGCCATGCCTTATATCAACTGGTTGATGATCAAGGAGTACCCCAACGGAGATATTCCGCCTGCGTTCAGTGCTGAGTGGTTCAACAATCTCGGCGAAGCCAAGGCCAAGCAGAAGCAGCTGTGCCGTGGTCTCAAGGAGCACAATGCGGTACTTCTCTTCCGTGCCTCGCGTTACGATATCGGCCAGAACGTGGCCTTGTTCCTGATCGCTCTAATGGACCGATGGACCGCGCTTGTCATGTCTGGGCGTGATCCCCAGATCTCCCTTTATACCGACTTCCGATCCCGATATGGTCTCTGCCTCTGCATCATATACTTCTGTTTCTCTGTCATGTCTCTCGATGCCACTCTTCAAAATTACTGGCCTGATCGTTTCAAGTTGTCTGAAGAGAAGATGGTCGACTTCAACCACACCAAGCACATCCTGGAGAACTGGGAGAAGAGGCGGTTCAAGGTCTATTGCACGGCCTTGGTCGAACTGGCCAAGAAGCTCCTCTTTATTCTTGGCTTCACTACTCTCCTGCTGTGGCTCATGGTGGACAACCACGAGACCATTATTGTCTATTGGTGCTACATTTTTGGCTACACCTGCGTCGTCCTCTTCCAGTTCAATCGTTGCTTCGCCATCTTCGTGCGAGCTCACGTCACCACCCTCTACTTCTCTGCTCTCTTTGGTCTCATCGTCGGCTGCATACTTCATGCTCTGCCTTGGACCTACACTCTCTTATACATTGACATTCTCGCCATGTGTACGGCCGCCTTCACTGCCTTTCTCGTCACGTCCATCTGGGTCTGGATCGGCTTCCGTCCTCAGATGTCCCCCAATATCGAAGCCTTATCGCCCAACGCGCAGGATGGCGGGATCTGGAAGCAGCCACTCATCACTGCTCTCAACCGCCGCGCTGGAGGACCCACAGCCCTCGCGAGTTGGAAGTCCCTCGAGTCGAGTCGAACCACTCTTACTCCGTCCTCCGCCGCCACCACGGTCATTACTCAAACTCTCCAGCAGGTTTCCGACTATCCTAGCGAGACGACACCCAGCTGGCAGATGGACATCGTGCAGCGCGCACGAGACATGTGGGCCAACCACAACATCGTTGTCTCGTTCGTTGATCGCGAAGCCTTTGCCAATTCTGGCCTTCGTGGTTGCTGCTCTGCCAGCCGGCTCGACTCTCGGGGCCGTCTCGATATCAACGTCGGTGTCTTTGGCGCGTCCGAGATTCGGCTCTCCTCCTGGGCCTCGGTCCAAGGTCGGATCGCTACCGAGGCCATCCTCTACCACGTTGCCCGTTCTTGGCGTAACATTCCACACAAGGATGCCGTGCTGATCGAGCACCTGCTTCTCGAGGAGGGTGAGACAATGTCTCGAAGAATCAGCTTCGAGATTGCCATGCTTGATCCCGCTTCTTCCCGTAACCTCCACCTCAAGACCAACGCCGAGTTGATGCGACACTTGTGCCTCGACCTCGATGTCGACGCCAAGTGGGGCGTCATCCCCGCACCCGCTCGCGAGGCCATTCTTTGCCGCATCCTGGGCGAGACTGTTCCGATGGCACCCGAGTTTATCGAGTGGCTGGAGGACCAGAAGGTCGACATGGGCGCATGCGACTTCAACATGCGTCTTTGCTTGTCGATTTCCCACGAGAGCCAACTGACCCTGGGAACACTCGCGTACCTCTCCGACGATGCGCCTCGCATCACCAACCACATCGAGCCCGACTTGATGTGTGTGCCAATGAACGAGGGTCGAGCCTATCAGAACTGGGTCACTCGTGCCGGGTCGTGGATTCGGCGGTTCTGTCTCGGAACCGTGCGATGGATAGCCGTCGTCTGCGGCGCCGACTCTAACATCGAGAGAGAGCTATGGTACAAGCTTAGGCACACCTACCTGCGCACCGTAATCATCACGGTTGTCCTTGCCATCTGGAACCTCTGCCATATTGCTCGAAACTCTTGGGTCTTCGCCATCCTCATCTACCATCGCCCGGCCATCGCCAACATTGCGCGTCTTGCTCGAAAGGGTGCCGCTCGTGCCATTAATGGAAACTCTATCGTCGTTGAATTGTCTCGATCTGCCATCACCGGCTTCGCATCTGAGAACGACGAGGGAATGATGGTTCTTAACATCTTTGATGGAATCCTGACTGAGCCCCCGGCCAACAAGGAACCTACTTGCCAAGCTCTCTACGACAGCAAGTTCAGGCTTCAGAGACGTGTCAAGAAGGAGGCTAAGGGTACCGCCACCTCCACCTACCGCTACCACGAGCCTAACAGTGACCACCGCTGGCCTACTCAAAAGGTGGAGACTTCGGAGTCGAGGACCATGACGGGCTACTACGACAAGCACGGCCGCATCTGCGTCGGTACCCTCCGCCTTGGCAGGACCGAGTTCTCCTTCAGGTACTACTACAAGGCTACTCCTAAAGGCAGCAGCGATATTCTTCGCGCGGATTATGAGATTATCGGATCCGATACCCATGACGGTATCTATGCCTACTGGGGTGAGCCGACTCGGGCCAGCTCCAAGGAGTACAATTGGGTTCCCTCGGAGCGTCTTTGCAGGATTGTGAGGAAGGTGGACGGAAAGACATACATCACCACGCTCGAGTACCAGCATCGCCGTGATCCCACCAGCGTCACTGTCATTGAGGGAGACACCGGCACCACTGCCATCGCCGAGCCCCCGAAGGTGTGCAACGAGGAAGCCCAGCTTCTCCAGCGCCCCAAGGACCACGTGTTCCACTCGGACGATCTCCTCATCTACCACGGCATGTTCCAGCTCAACCGTATGCGAAAGGCAGCCAAGAGCGCGGGTCCTGCCAATAATACTCCGTTCCTTTCGTCTCTCAAACTTACTTCTCTGTTCTCATGGCACGGTCGCATTGTCTATCGCCGGGCTCCTACTTGGCGAGTCAGGACTGAACTCTGGAGCCACTGGTTGAAGACAGGAAACCTTGACGCCATCACTGCCTGCTGGATGGATGAGGATATTCTTCGACAGGAGCCTCTTCTCCGCGAGTACTGGAAGCTTCGTGACCGCGGCCGGCTCACCGAGGCTCGCGCCGCTCTCGACCGGAACATTAATCAGATCTTTGCCGCTATCGAGATCGAGACTGCCGTGTCCGAAGTGTGTCTCCTGCCGATCAAGACATCTGATCTGTACGCCATGGGTCTCGGCAACGACGCCACTCAGGTCACCACCCGCCCCGAGGACTGCTACCGTGATACCAAGGACCGTATCTCCGTCATATTCACCGATATCGGATGCTGGCCCGAGGCTCCTGGTGGTGTTTCCAACTGTCGTCGCGATTTGGTCAACGGTCACTCGACAATTAGGAACCACGTGCTGGCGGAGAGCGCCAACGAATACGGTATTCCTCGCTTCCAGATTGAAAAGAACGTGCAGTCTCTTAAGCTGCTCCCTCTCTGGGGTCTCGATGGTCGATCTGCCCATCACGGTATCATTGACAATTATCTCCAGTCTCAAGTCGATGAGAAGATTGAGAACACCGATGACAAGTACGATATCGAGCAGACTTTCGTTCCTCTCCTCAAAGCTTTCGTCAAAGGCGCCCGATCCACTCGCTGTTCGCGCGAAGAGCTCATCAACTACTCGAACGTGATTCTCTCCATCTCCAAGTACTTCGAGTACAAGGACTACAATCGCACCTGGGAGTCGCCGGAGGTTGAACGCGCTTGGGTCGAGGCATGGATGACGCACTACGACGAGGAGAATGTCAATAACGTCTCCGACTTCTTCGAGATTGAGCGACCCAGTCTTTCCGATCTGCGTGAGGCCCTGGGCATTTACAAGGCTTACTTCTTTGTCTTCGCCGTCAAGATTCCCGACGACTGTCCCCGCGTCTTCCAGAGTACCCATCACGGTATCGGTTCGCTCTTCGGCATGATCCTCAAGTACCGCAAGGGATCGACGTTCTGTATTTGGGACCACGCCATTCTATGGCGGGAGTGCTGTCTCAACATTTCGCCCGCGCAGTGCGCCCTGCCAATCCCCGTCCAGTCTATTCTTCTCGCTGGTATCGGTCTCGCTACGAGGCTCGCCTACATGCATGCCGACGTGATTATGCCCTGCACGTCGCTTTACAATCCGTAAGTTGAGCACTTAAGATAATTTTACTTTTTTTTTAATAGCATCTAGCTAACTGATACATCTTTCTCTAGCATGTGGGAGACTGAGATCGGTACCGATCGAGGCCGAATTGGTAGCCGCAAGCGATTCAGCCGCAAGATTGAGCCCATCGTCAACGGTATCAGCAACATGGATTCCTTCCAACCCGTCGACGAGATCCGCACCAAGAAACCCACCGTGGTCATGTTGTCGCACGTCCAGTTCATCAAGGGCATCAAGTCTGCCATCCAGGCTGCCGATGTCATCGTCAACCGATACGGCTTCAAAGATTATCAGCTTTGGGTCTACGGTTCCAAGGATCGCCAGCCTTCGTACTGTGCTGAGATGGTTCGTTTGATTGCCGACTGCAAGCTGGGCGACAACGTCGTGCTCAAGGGTTTCGGTAAGCCTCACGAGGTCCTCAAGGATGCCTGGCTCTTCATGAACTCGTCCATTTCGGAAGGTCTTCCTCTCGCTATTGGTGAGGCGGCCCTTGCTGGTGTTCCTATCGTGGCCACCGAGGTCGGCGCTACGGCGCTCGTCCTGACCGAGCCCGAAGAGGAGAACACGCGCTACGGTGAGGTCGTGCCGCCCAACGACCCAACGGCTCTCGCCCGCGCCCAGCTCCGCCTCCTCTCCATGACGGGCCCCTGGACCAAGTACACGGACGATGGTGAGTCGGTCGAGCTGCCCGAAGAGATTAGTGCTGCGGATGTCGAGTGGCTCTCCGTCCGAATGAGGGAGAAGATGCAATATCGCAGGAAGCTTGGTATGCTTTCCCGTGGTGTTGTTATGAAGTGTTTCCACGGTGAGCGATACCTCCGCGAGCACGAGCAAATGTACTGGGTGCAGTGGTACCTCTCCAAGATGCGGGCGAACCCATCGCTCAACTTCCCCAGCGGATCGTTTAAGTTTGGTGGCCAGAAAGAGCTGCACTACATCGAGGAGAAGGTGTCGTCAGGATCGGACGACGGCAGCAGTGAGGACGATGAGCGCGAGGCGGCCGAGAAGGTACTAAAGTGGCAGGACTTTGACCGCCACGCGCTTCTCGCCGCGGAGAAGAAGATGAACCGCAACAGGCTGAGCAAATCGAGGCCTTCGTCAGCGGGTTCCGGGGCGACGGATAGGGATTCCCTGTGGAACAGGATAAGTCGGAACAGGCCGGCGCCACCACAGCCTATCTGGAATACGGGTGATGGACGAGTATCCAGAGCCTGGTCCGAGACGGCATAAACCAAACGAAAAGGAAGAAAAAATAAGGGGGAAAACAACAAAGTGGGAGGAACATAATGTCTTTCGTTTATATCAACCATGTCATGAAATATATGGGAAGGGAGCTGAACTGAAATTGGAGATAATGGTAATACCCTCGTTTTATCACATAGATATCCTCCCTGGGGGTTTGTTCACAACTGTCATACTGGGTGTTTACACTTTGTTTTTTCTATTGTTTTTCTTATTATGTGAAGCGGATACTGGGTTTCAGAACAGGACATGAACTTTGTGTGCATCTTTTGGTCGTTTTCTTCTCCATCTCTTGTCTTTTCTCTTTTCTTTTTTTTTTTACCTTCTATCTCTTTACAAGCAAAGCGAAGCAAAACATGGAGTCTTAGCATAGAATGTCCCACTGTCATTCTACGGCGAGGTTGTCTGAGTGGGGAGGGAAAAGAGGTAGCAAGAAGCATGAGAATGTTTGGATGGGTTTCTTCTAATTGTTTTATCCATGTTGGATAGATGGCATGATAAGTGTGATAGTGAATCGAATTGGAAATATCGGAAATGTTAATTGGGAGAATAAGCATGTTTGTGAGCTGCTAGATAGACCATTTCCTGCTGCCATCTCGCCCTGATCCAAGCCAGCGATGAGACATTCATGGCCCATGGCGTCTTATATTATTTGATGTTTTTTCCAAAGGGCCCCAAGTTTTCCATCGACAGAGTGTGTCTCTCCAAAATTGGGTTCAATGTCGTGTCGGGCCCTGGGACTCGGAATCCACGAGAGAAATGACAATGATGCCCCGAGCGGCAGAGAAGTCGACTTGGATGGTCAACGGGGCCTCCATGTTTGACCGAATAAACCTTGTGCTGACGCTGATGGCGACATTGACGGCGAATTGCAGGGCCTTGCGATTGGAGTAGCCTTCGATCTGGAGTAGACACACTCTCGTGAGCGATCGGAAGAAAGGGCTTTTCTCTCATTTTTTATTTAATTTTTTTCCCTTCTTCTGTTGACCTCTTTTTTTTTCTCAAGACATACCTCGGTGGGCGCAGAGAACTACTTCAAATGGTCACGAAAGTCGATATACTCCGACGGGGGCCGTTGGCTTCTCCTGCGTTGTACGCCAGAATTCCCTTTCTCGATCATATCCCGTGGCGGCGACGGCGCTTAACGTTGTTCGTTAGTTTCTGCAGATATGTGTGTGGCTGCGCGTGCGTTCTCGTTTTTCTCGTCAGATGAACTGTACCGCTGTTTACAATTCGGGAAGAGGCCATGGCGGTTCGAGACGGATGGACACAATAGATGCGATCAAGGTTGGGAACGTTGAGAAGCTTCGTGGGCCCAGTGAAAAGAGGTTGGGTTTCGGTATGGCTATTGTGGGAGGTTCAGATCAATGAACCGAGAGGAAGCCGGGGGGGCGGGGGGTATAGTACTTCTCTTTCGTTCTTCATTCTCCCCTCTCTCGTTCTCACTCTCTCTATACATATACATATATACATATATTCGGCCACGGCCATCCTCGACCTTCTCCCGATTTTGCATTGCTTCCTAGTTTTCCGGAGCCATGAATCCTGGACCGGCGATGTGACCAGCACTGAGAACGGACGTGGCTGACTCTCGTTCAGACTGACCCGCGAAGGCGCCCGATCTGTCATAAGTCCCCGAGTCTATGGTGCATACAAGAACCGGCACTCCGGCCGGGGAGGCGCCCAAGGTGTTTGACCCACGAAAGAAGCAGAATCGCGTCTGGATTGTGTCGGATGGCAGAAATGCCAGCTCGACAACCAAGCACTTTGGGATGTGCCGCTCTGAGCTAGGATCGCCCACATGATGTTCCTAGGGACAATAAACCCCATCTTGATTCTGTAGATTCTACGAGAACACAACCCAGCCATGGCTCGGATCTAGAGGAGTCAGGGGAGGTATCCTCCTCTCTAAACACCAACTCGGCCACGACCATCCTCGCCGGTCGTCCCATTTCGCGGTTTCCCTGTTTTCCGGGGTATTGGATTTTGGACTTGCGGTGTTGTAACCGGAGGTGAGATGGAGGGAAGTGGTTGGCTCTCATGCAGGCTGACGGGCCGTAGTCGACATTGCGTTTTTCTGCTGTTTCTTCGCCTTATTTGCGGCCTGCCTGGTATCCTTTCGGATTAACTCCTTCTATGTAGAGGTTATTGCACGAAAATCGGTGGCGCGAGGACTTTCTCGCATCGGTATACGCTGGCTGATTATCGACTATCTTGCGTGAGGTTGAAGATGCATGTAGGGACTAGTGGATGGGGCCGATCTTCCAGAGCGGAGAAGAATAAGAAGGACCATTAACACCGGACAGTCATATCGATTGCTGGCCTAATATGCTATTGGCGGGCATTATACATTGTCATTACAACAGCCGGACGTCAGCTAAGTCAAGACTTGATTCGAATCCTGCCAAGTGTCCTTGGGGAAGGCTCTCCTAGCGCTGACTTGAGCCCTCTAGCACAGCTTCCTCCGGAGTAGACACTGGGACATCCGCAAGGTTGGCAGTCTCGTCTCGCCAGGTATCGATCAAATCAAAACCTCGCTCCTGAAATCCGGAAGACATCCCGTAAAACAGGTAAGAAAAGTCTCCATCCTCGCCATTGGCCGAAGGCTCTAGAAGGCCTTGCTCTAATGACGGATTCGGATCTGCATCGACGGGGAACGTGGGCTGGTCATTTCCCAGGGAAGATGCCGTATTCCGAGGCGCAAGGTTCCTCTCATTGGGGCCGTCGGCAATAAACCTGGTCTCTGGTTTCGCCGCAAGCTTCCGACGTTTCGCCCGTCGCTCGTAGATTTCGGGTCTGTCAGCGATCGGTCGCGGCGTTCCGGCCGTCGTAACGGACTGCGGCGTCAACATATCTGGATCCGTGACCGAGGCGGCCGCTGTTCGCCGTGAACCGGGAGTTCCTTGACCTCTACTTTGGTTGTTTGCGTAGGGCATCGTCCGCGTTATTTCGTCGCTCTGATCGAGAAGAGACTGGAATTGACCGTAGAGTATTCCCGCGTTCGAGTCAATGTCATGCGCTTCGGCAGAACTATACTGTAAATGGTCTCTTCGGTCATAACAAAACAGCGAATCCTCTTTTCGACCGAGCTCAAAGTCATCCATCTTCTTCACAAAGAAGTCTTTCAGTGCTGCTGCGAGGTCAGGGTGGTCATCGATTTCTCCTCCGCCGAGGTACACTGCAAGGGCGGGGATCGATTGGAACAGGAGTCTTGCAAACTCAAAGTGTTCCATGACGGGCCGATATTCTATTTAATAGAGAGAGTGCATCAGTTGGAAGTGTCAATGAATTCGTGTTGAGATCGCTTGGAAAATCACACCTGGGGATATTTTGACGTTTGCAGAGCGAAGCACAGACTGACAGAGCTCTTCCCATTGCTCCTCAGCCGGGACATTTATCCTGCTCGGCCTCTTCGACAGAATCTCCTCCTCTAAGCCAAGCTTGAGGCTTGCTCTCAGGTCTTTTACCTCGCACAGCTCGCCTGTCCTCTGATGCTCATCCCGCTCGTTCCGTGTGCGAAATCCGGCGAGGCATCGGCTGCAGGCAACCTCTGCCTTATCCCGGCGCCTATGGCATCGGCGAAGATGTTCCCTATACACGTTGGCATTAATCGTTCAGCATTTGCATGCGAAGGGAGGTGGTTGGAGAATCTGTGGACTTACTTTAGGGATTTCAAGTCGGAAAAGAAGGTCATAGAGCAAGAATAGTACTCCCTGACGTTGAAAGTATACGGATCTTTCATTCGAAAGGGACATGGAAATCGAAACCGGGAGGTTGGTCCGGATGAACCCGGCTTCCCGGGTGCCTCCATTCCCCGTGGTGATTTCCCGTCCCCGGGATTGCGACCGCCCCTTCCATTACCCCCGCCTCCAGCGGAAGAGGAGCCCGATTTCTCCGACGTCCCCGATGGGCCCGAGCCTGACGCATTACCAGAACCGGACGCGGTAAAAGACACATTCGAGGCTTCCATCGGGGTTTGCTGGAGATGACAGACGGGATTGAGGACGCTTGCGAGCTGATTGGTAAAATCCTCGGCGACTTCCATTAGATTATCCAGAGCAAACGGGCCCGTGAAAACCAACGTGTCTAGGTCAGTGTCGAATAAAACACGGTAGCTAAAGTCCAGAACTTGACGCATCTTTGAGGCTTGCGTGTTCTCGATGGTTTCGCTTCCTGTGCCTGACTTGGGGGTCGCTGCTAGCGAAGAGGCAGCAGACGCACTTTGCATTCTCACCAAAGGTACAGGCGTTTGTTCCACATCTCTCCCCTTGGGATTTTCGTTGAAAAGGGCTGTGTAATACAACTCCAGCTGGTTGTAAATTGAATTGTAAGCCTCGTCGAATTCCTGTTGTGGTAGGTTTCTCGTGCCCGGGTTCTCGGGACTGGACGTCTTCTTTGCCTCTGGAAACTCGTCTTTGACTTTGGAGGTCAACAATTCCTTAGAAGGAACCTTCGTTTCAGGCTCCTCTTTCGGCGGACATAAATCCCCACTCACGACGCTTGCCACCGTCTCCTGGACGAACTTTCGCAGGATTTGGTGAAGGAAAGACACAACCTGTGGGAGAAGATCGGCCTCTGCTGACTTCACGTGCGTTGTCAAGAATTCCTCCTGCTTCTGGGCTAACTCGAAGTATTCGATAGGGGCGACGAAACCTACGTGTCGGGTTTTCGTTAAGTCTCGTTGTGATTCGGGAGGAGACATCCAGGGCTAAGACGAACCTTGGTATATCACTTTCGTCGTTGGGAATACCCAACCCCAGAGTCCCTCCCATGTTTTTACATCGTAATAACGTTTCAAGTTCTCCGATCTCAAGAAAGGAATACCGTCCTCGGGATCTCGAGGATCCTTCCAGCTCTTACTCGTCGTGGCTTCCTGGGACAAAGAGGTACCGGCGGGCGAGGAGCTACAGACGTGATGGGAGATAACATGCGCCCTTGAGTTGAGATGTTAGCAAAGAGCGAGACTTGTCGAGGGAGGGGTTTTTGGATCAAACACCATACTGGACCAGGGCGACAGTTTCGAATTTTCCGAGAGCACAGGACGGGTGATCTCTGACATTGAACCTGTGCCGATTCCGTACCCGATACGGGCAGGCAAACCCGTCTTTGGGAGAGAATAAATATTTTTCCCTGACCGCTCTGGTCATAAATCGTCGGGGCTGACCTTTGCGGTCGAGATCAGTCAGATCCAACTGCTTGGAGCTCTTCTTGCTTGCCATCTGAGGGTGAAGTAGCTAAATTCGTCACGCTTCTGGGTACCCTTTACGAAGTAAGGGGATGATTGCTAACAACCTGTTTTTCCCCTCCCTCTTCTATTTTCAAGGCTTGAAAAATTTGAGCTGGGCAGCCTGCTGCTTTATCATGTCCCGCGTGGCTTATAACCCCCTGGTCTCTTCAATGGAGGGCCGAATCGACAAGACCTTGCCTTGACCTGCACGGGATGGTGGTGGCAGCGCCCCTCTGTCATCTAATTGGCCGGTTTTCATCACCTCGAACTTGGTGATCATAGTCCAGGTCGCGACCAGGCCTTCGGGAGACCCTGGCTTCGATGAAAGTGTTGACGGAGCTAGCAACCATCAAAACGAGGCAATCGTAAAGGGAGTTAAGAGCCTGGAATATCGAGCTGATCGAATCGAACTGTCTTCGGGAATGGGTATAAGTACTGGTGATGGCTGACGTTCTGCCATACTCTGTCAACTTGGCCGATCCACCACTCTTATTGTTTGTCTCTTGTGAATTAGATCCGATCTGAGACCATGGCCACCAACGCCTCCAATCCTTCCATTACCATCTCAACCAGGTACGAAGCGCGTCCCATCAGCAGGATGACCAAAGCGCTAACACCCGCAGCCTGTCGGTCGCCAACACCATGATCGACATTCAATTTACCAT
>Ga0164243_10010507_pt1 | contig 13298 bp, 16 predicted proteins | sample OricompcompostOP_FD_108781 | JGI IMG/M metagenome (GOLD analysis project Ga0164243, IMG submission 108781) | Organic Plus compost microbial communities from Emeryville, California, USA - Original compost - Organic plus compost (OP) | ecosystem: Engineered > Solid waste > Mixed feedstock >... | reverse complement strand
GTTCATCTCCAATGCCAAACCCTTCGCATGCAGATCACGAACGCTATTCATTGGCGCGCCCGTAGGCGCCAATGAATAGCAGCCCCGCAAGATCTTCATCCTTGCAAACGCCAGTTCCTACGAAGCCTACGAAGACCAGTCGTGCCAGCGACGCAGGGAATCAGAGATTCTGCGAGTCGAGGCGGGGCAGTGACCGTGTTGGCGCGCCTCGTGGCCGAGCGAGTGGAAGTCGAAGGAAGGCCCGAAGGGGCCGTACGAGACGAACGAAGCGGTGTCGGCCGCGCAGGCGGCCGACCGGCCACGTGAAGCGCCAACACGGTCACTGCCCCGCCTCGACGTCCAATAGAACTCATCCCCCGTGCTTGCCGCCCCTGCAGAGCCCGCAAAAAAATCAGCCCGTCCAAACATACCGGACAGGCTGATAGCCCCCCCCCAGCGACGAACGCGAGCGTTTAATCCACCTTCGCACCCGACATCTTGACGACCTCCGCCCAACGCGCGATATCCGCCTTGTGCACGCGCTCGAACGCGGCGGGGCTGGGATCGACCGGCGGCGTGATGCCTTGCGTATCGATCAGCCAACGCTTGAACTCAGGCTTGGAAATCTCCTTGATCACCGCATCGCTCATGCGTTTCTGGATGTCGGCAGGCAGCTTCGCCGGCCCGAACAGGCCATACCACGTGCTGCTCTCATAGCCCGGCAAGCCGCAGCCTTCAGCCACAGTAGGCACCCCAGGCAGTGCTTCGATCGGTTTGGATACCGTCACGCCCAGCGCGCGCACCTGCCCCGAGTTCACAGCTGCGATCGACGCCGCGCTCTGGTTGAAAAAGAAATCCACCTCACCCGACAAGAGCGCCGTCATGGCGGGCCCCTGTCCACGATAGGGTACGTGCACGATGTTGACTTTGGCCATTTGCGTAAACAACGCACCAGCCAAATGACCCGAGGCCCCATTCCCAGTCGAGGAATAGTTCATCTTGCCGGGATTCTTGCGCGCCAACTCGAGCAGATCCTTGCAGGTCTTGATGTCGGGGTGCTTTTTCGGATTGATCAATAGCACGTTAGGCACGTCGCCCAGCAAGGCAATGTGCGTGAAATCGTTCCAGACGTCAAAACTCAGGCTCTTCTTGTACAACTCCGCATTGATCGCGTGAGTGCCAGCCGTGCCGAACAAAAAAGTATAGCCATCAGGCGCTGCCCGCGCCACCAGATCCGACGCCACGTTGCCGCCGGCACCCGTACGGTTTTCCGCCACGATGGGTACGCCCAGCGTTTCCGTCAGACCTTGCCCTAATTTGCGGGTATACAAATCCGTCCCCGCCCCCGTCGGGAAGCCCCCGACAATGGTAATGGCATGTGTGGGCCATTTACTGTCCTGCGCAACGGCCGGCATGGCAGCGGCCAATGTCATAGCCGTCAACACGGCAATACTGAAACGACGCAACATGATTATTCCCCTTGAAAAAGCATAGCTGCCGAGTCCGGATATCCGAAAATCGTTAGCCTGCAATATTGAATGTGCGTAATGAATCACTGTGCGGCACCGACTGTCCGTCGTGACGGACAGTCGGTGTCGCGTCAGCTCAACTGCTCAACTGCCTTTGCAATACGCTCCAACGCCGTCTGCAACTGGGCCTGCGACGTGGCATAGCTGATCCGGAAATACGGCGCCAAACCAAAAATCGTGCCAGGCACCACGGCCACATCATGATCCTGCAGCAAGTACTCGCAAAAATCCGCATCCGTTTCCAGGCGTTTTCCCTTTGGCGTCGTACGGCCTAATACCCCAGCGCAGCTGGCATAGGTATAAAACGCGCCTTCGGGCAGACGGCAGCTCAAGCCCGGAATCGCATTTAAACCATTCACCACCAAATCCCGCCGCACCTGGAATGAAGCCCGGCGCTCCGCCAACACATCCTGTGGTCCGTCCAGCGCCTCGATTGCCGCCGCCTGGCTGATCGAGCACGGGTTCGACGTGCTCTGGCTCTGCACCACGGCCATCGCACCGATCAGTTCCTTTGGCCCGCCCGCAAAGCCCAAACGCCAGCCTGTCATCGCATAGGCTTTCGACAAGCCATTGACCGTCAACGTACGCGACTTCAAGCGCGGTTCGACCTGCGCCATCGTCTTGAACGTGAAATCGCCATAAATCAGATGCTCGTAAATGTCGTCGGCGAGCACCCAGACATGCGGATGTCGCAGCAACACTTCGGCCAACGCCCGTAGATCCGCTTCGCCATAGGCGGCGCCCGTAGGATTGGACGGCGAATTCAACATGACCCAGCGCGTACGCGGCGTGATGGCGCGCTCCAGATCAGCCGGATCCATGCGGAAACCGTTTTCCTCGCGGCATGCGACCTCGACCGTCTTGCCTCCGGCGATGGTGATCATGTCGGCATACGACGTCCAGTACGGCACGCCGACGATGACCTCATCGCCGTCGTCCAGCGTCGCCATCAACGCGTTGTGAATCACTTGCTTGGCGCCGGCGCCCACATTGATCTCGTCCAAGCCGTACTTCACGCCATTTTCGCGTTCGAACTTACGCGCGATCGCGGCTTTCAGCGCAAGTGTGCCATCAAGCAAGGTGTACTTCGTCTCGCCGGCATGTATCGCACGGATTGCCGCTTCTTTCACATTATCCGGCGTATCAAAGTCGGGCTCCCCTGCCCCCAACACGATGACATCGCGCCCTTCGCGCTTCAGTTGTGCAGCACGTGCGCCGATGCGCAAGATCTCCGAGACCGCAATACGAGATATACGACTGGCGCGGCGAAATGCTGGCGCCTGAGAATTATCGGTAGACATATCAATCCTGAAAAAACATTCCCGCCTACAACGCGGCGGTCACCATGATCTCGACGAGAATTTCCGGCAACGCCAACTCGACGGCGCCGCAGCAACGAGCCGGGGCCTGGCCCGGCACAATCCATGCGTCATAGACCTCGTTCATCGCCTGAAAATCAGACATGTGCTGCAACCAGATCGTGACATTCAAGAGCTTGGACTTGTCCGTGCCCGAGGCCGCCAACATCTCGTCGATCTTGGCCAGCACCTGACGCGTCTGCCCTGCCGCATCGGCGCTGCGATCGTCTGCCGTATGGCCGGCGAGATACACCGTGCCGTTGTGAATCACCGCTCGCGAACGGCGTGTATTCTGGTCCAACCGGGTGATAGGCGCGCTCATTGCTGCACTCCCTTGCCCGAAATACGGCGGCAGTGATTCAGAGCGGATTGAATCAGGTTATCGCTGGCCTCGGGGGTACGGAATGCCGAATGCGCCGACAGCGTCACGTTATCGAGCTTGGTCAGCGGATGGTCCTTCGGCATGGGCTCGGTGACAAACACGTCCAGACCGGCGTGGCCCAGCTTGCCCGACTTCAATGCGTCGATCATGGCTTCCTCATCCACCAGCGCGCCGCGCGCCGTATTGACCAGGATCGCGCCATCGCGCATCGCATTGATGCGTTCACGCGAAATGATGCCGCGCGTCTCGTCCGTCAACAACAAGTGCATCGACACCACATGGCTCTGGGCCAGCACCTCGTCCAGTTCCATGAAGCGCACGCCCGGATGCGATTTCGCGCTGCGATTCCAGGCGATGACTTCCATGCCGGCGCCCTGGGCCAGACGCGCAACCTCTGCTGCGATACCTCCGAAACCGATCAGACCCAGCGTTTTGCCCGTCAGTTGCACGGCGTCGCTGCGCAGCCAATTACCCGCACGCATTTCACGGTCCATGCGTGCAAAGCCCTTTGCCGACGCCCACATCAAGGCAAACGCACACTCGGCCACGGCCGTATCGCCATACCCTTTGATAATGTGCACCTCAATGCCGATCTCCGCCAATTCCTCAGGATTCATATACGAGCGCGCACCGGTTCCCAGGAACACGACATGCTTCAGCCCCTTGCATTGACGAGCAATATCAGTCGGCAGATGCGTATGGTCGATGATGGCGATTTCCGCATCGCCCAGCACGCCCGGCAGTTGATCCGAGGTGATATCCGGTTGACGGTTGATGACCAGCTCCAGATCATCGGCACGATGCAGGCGCTCTGCCACCGCGGACAAAGTGGGATTGGCGTCAACGAAAATAGCTTTCATGAATCTTCCTGATAAAAGTGATGTAAATCAAAACCTGCAGGGATACCGGCTCGCGGCTGGCGTCGAAAGAACGCCCTCAATCCCTCGTTTCCTTGTCACCATCAGAGGACGAGGCCCAATCCTCCTGGTGTTCCATAAAACGCGACTCGGCATAATCGGCCAGCGCATTACCCGTATAGATCTCGGCATAACCCGCGCGGGTCAGTTCAATGATGTGATCCAGATGCTTTTCGATATGCTGGCTCATCAATGCCTGCACCGCCGCCTGATCACGCGCCTGCAGTGCACGCACGATGTCCGGGTGGTCATTGCGGGTCTGCCCGCGCCGGGCTTTCAAATCGATCCAGCGCGGAAAACGCAGGCGCTCGTTAATAGAGCGCACCGAACGCAAAAACTCGGGATTGCCCGCCAACCCCGCCAGATGCTCGTGAAAAGCCTCATCCCGGGACAATAAGCGCAATGCCTGAGCGTCCGTATCGACCTCGTCCCGGCTGCCTTCGACCATCTTTGCCAGATCGGCCAGCTCTTGATCAGAGGCCCGCATACAGACCAGACGCACGACGCCCAACTCCACCGTCGCCCGATACTCGTACAGCGCCATCAACTGCTTGGCATCGAGCCCCCTCACGGTGTAGCCGCGATTCGGCGTCGCCACCAAAAACCCTTCGGCAGCGATACGGCTGAGCGCCTCGCGCACCGGCGTGCGGCTCACGCCCAGTTGGCGCGACAACTCGAGCTCATTCACTTTTTCGCCCGGGCGCAGGCGAAAAGTGGTCGCCATGGCCTTGATGCGATCGTAAACATGGCTGTGCGAGGCAGCGCGAGAGGCGGAAGATTCAGAAGTCATGCGTCAAATATCAAAAAAACTCATGCTGCCATAGCCGCCGGCAAAGACGAGCCGTGATGGAAGCGTTGCAAAAAGGATTTCAGGCGTTCATTACGCGGATGGCCGAAAATTTCAGCGGGGGTATCGATTTCGGCCATGACGCCATCCAGCATGAACCCCACGCGATCCGACACATCAGCGGCAAAGGCCATTTCATGTGTCACCAGTACCATGGTCATGCCCTCCGCCGCCAGCGCCTTGATCACCCCCAGTACCTCGGATACTAACTCGGGATCGAGGGCAGACGTCACCTCGTCGAACAACATGACATCCGGCCGCATTGCCAGCGCCCGTGCAATGGCGACACGCTGCTTTTGCCCGCCTGAAAGACGGCTGGGAAAAGCATCGACTTTGTCGGCCAAGCCGACTTTAGCCAGCAATTCGCGAGCCAGCTCCGCTGCCTCGGGGCGCGCCATGCCCTTGACCTGCATGGGCGCCTCGATCACATTCTGCAGGACCGTCATGTGCGGGAACAGGTTAAAGTGCTGAAAGACCATGCCGATATCCCGCCGCAACGCGGCCAGGCAAGCGTCTTTGGGCGGCTTCTGCTTGCCGTCGAACTCGAACTGATGCTGCCCGACGGACAAACGTCCCGACTCAGGCATCTCCAGCAGATTCATGCAGCGCAAAAAGGTGGATTTCCCTGACCCGCTGGCGCCGATCAGAGTCACCACCTCGCCCTTGGCCACATCCAGCGATACGCCCTTGAGGACGTGATGATCACCGAACGACTTGTGGATGGCAGATGCCTGCAAAGCAGGCGCAACCGCGCAATGCTGTGTATTCATCGGTGAGCTCCCATGCGTGCTTCCAAGCGTTGTGCCGCCAGCGTCAAGGGGAACAGCACGACAAAATATACAACCGCTACCACCGTATAGGTTTCCAGGGGACGATAGATGGCGGCCGTAATCACGGACCCTTGATACAACAAATCGCCCACAGCAACGGTGGACACCAGCGAGGTGTTCTTCAGCTGCAGAACCGTTTGATTGATGAAAGAGGGAATCATCACTCGCACCGCCTGCGGCAGAATCAAGCGCCGGAAAATGCGGCCGCGCCGCATGCCTAGCGCCTTGCCGGCCTCCCATTGCCCTCGATCCACGGCCTCGATGCCGCCCCGGAAAATCTCGGCATAGAATGCGCCTCCGTACAGAGACAGCGTCAGAAAGCACGCCATCCCTGGAGACATTTCAACCTGGATCAGCACCGGCAACGCGTAGTACATCCACACCAGTTGCACCAACAGCGGCGTGCACCGAAAGATTTCGATGTAGGCAATCACCGGTACATTGATCCAGCGCGGCGCGTTAGTACGCAACACCCCCGCCACCAGGCCTATCGCCAGGCCAGCGAGCGCCGTGGTCACCGTAAATACGATGGTGATCCACAGCCCCTTCCACAACAGGCCCGTATAAGGAGCGAGCGCGCCAAAATCCCATGCGTAGTTCATGGTCGCGGCCCGATCAGAATTGCACTTCGGGCGGGATATCGCTTTCCTTGACGTCCAATTCCGCCAGGCCTTGCAGGAACCATTCCCGCGTTTGCGCCATGGACCGGTTGTAATCCGCCCACACGCTCAAGAAATCCCGCCAGCGCTTGTCGCTGTCCAACCGGACGGCGATATTGGTCGGCAAAGTCAAAACGGGGCGCGGAATCGCGATCTCTGCCAGGGCCGGATTCTTCTTCAACATGGGCAGCGCCAGAATCGCCAACACCACATTGCAGTCGGCGCGGCCCGTCGCCACCGCCAGCACCGCCTCGTCCCGGGTCTTGAACGACAAGATCGTGGCGTTCGGCGCATAGCGGCGCGCAATCAGTTCATGCGCCGAACCCATATCGACCGAAATGCGCACTTCGGGCTTGTTCAAGTCATTCCAGGTCTCGGGCTTGGTGAAGCCCTTGCGCGTGACCGCGGTAAAGGAATGCACCAGGATCGGCGTCGCAAAATCCACCATCAGCGCCCGTTCGGGCGTCGGGTTCACGGCAAATGCCAGATCGATCTTGTTCGATTGCAGATCCAGAATCTGATTGCCCCAGGTGGTTTCGACGGTTTCCACCTTGGCATTGAGCTTTTTCGCGATGTCGTTGGCCATGCTCAAGCACGCGCCCGACCACGTGCCGTCGGCCAGGTTCTTGGTGAAATAAGGCGCCTGCCCCACGATCACGCCCATGCGCAATATCCCCGTCTTGCGGACGCGATCCAACGTAGATTCATTACCTGACGCCGCCTGTGCCGAAGCACGCGCGGGTACCCCGACACTGGCAATGGCGGCAGCGCCAATGAGGGCGGAATGACTCAACAACTCTCTGCGCTTCATCTGTTAACCCCTTGTATATGCGTTGAAATACGCCGGATCGGCTTGGCAGGCATGATGCTTTTTGTACACCAGACTGTGGACATATATTGAATATTGTTTTGTATACAGTCAAGTGTTATGCTTTTTTCCACCTCTGGGCGAGGCCTCATGCCGCCCTTTATCAACCGGTATCTCAATGAGCACAGATCAACACATCGTCATCATTGGCGCCGGCGCGGTCGGCGCAGCAACCGCCGTTCAAGCGCTGAACGCGGGAATGCGCGTCACCTTGGTCGAGTCCGGCACGCCCGGCGGCCCGCAGGCATCCAGTTATGGCAATGCGGGCTGGCTATCGTCGCACTCCATTCTTCCCCCTGCCGCCCCTGGCGTCTGGAAACAGGTTCCCACCTGGCTGAAAGACCCGTTGGGCCCATTGGCGATACGCTGGAACTATCTGCCGCGCGCCATCCCATGGCTGACTCGTTATCTGACCTCGGCCTGGACGTGGCCGCGCGTCGAGCGCACCGCTCATGCTCTGCGCTCGCTCTTGGCAGGCGCGCCCGCCCTGCATCAAGCATTAGCCGAGCAGGCCGGTGTATCTCATCTCATCGAGCAGCGAGGCCTGTTGCATGCGTATTTGTCGGAACAGCATTTCCGCGCCGATCGCCGGGCATGGGACATACGCCGCAACGAAGGTATCCAATGGCAGGAGCTGAATACCGAGGCCTTGCGCGCGCTGGAGCCCGATCTGCATCCGCGCTACACCTTTGGCGTACTGGTTCCTGAAACCGGCCATTGCCGCAATCCTGGCGCCTACGTCGCGGCTCTGGTGCAGCTCGCCCAACATCTCGGCGCCGATCTGCGTCAAACACGCGCCACCGGCTTTGACATTCGAGCTGGAAAATTGCGGGCCGTGCGCACCGACAACGGCGACATCCCCTGCGACAAAGCCGTCATCGCGACCGGCATACGCTCACGCGAACTCGCACGCCTGGCAGGGGACCGCGTGCCGCTTGCGGCCGAACGCGGCTACCACGCCGTCATCAAACAACCAGAGGGTGCCCCGCGCGTATCCACGATGTTTGCCGACTGCAAAGTCGTCATCAACAACATGGAAAGCGGCCTGCGAGTCGCGGGGCAAGTCGAAATCGCCGATATCGACGCACCGCCCGACTGGCGGCGCGCTCACATCCTGCGCGACCTGCTGTTGTCCATTTATCCCGCGCTGCCCGCCAAACCCGCCGACGAACGCGTTGACTACTGGCAAGGATGCCGCCCGAGCATGCCCGACGGCCTGCCTTGCATAGGTACGGCCTCGGCGAGCCCTGATATCGTGCATGCGTACGGACACGGCCACGTCGGCCTGGTCGGTTCGGCACGCACGGGGGAACTCGTCGTGCAATTGCTGCAAGGCCTAGCCACAACGATTCCTCTAGAGCCATTCAGTCCGCGTCGTTTCGCGTGACTACATCTCCTTCCCTCAAGGAACCCGTCATGTCCACGCTTTCCTCACCCGGCCGCATTGCCCGCGGCGGCAAATCACTATACGGCGCCCCGCTCGGCATCTTGATGCTGGATGCGCGTTTTCCCCGCATTCTCGGCGACATGGGCAATGGCCAGACCTGGCCATTCCCCGTTCTATACCGAGTTGTACGCGGCGCCAGTCCGGAAAAAGTCGTTTTACAAGGCGCGCGCGGCACCTTGGACGCCTTCATCGAGGCTGGCCGGGAGCTGGTCGATCTGGGCGCAGAGGCCATCACCACGAACTGCGGCTTCCTCGCCCTCTTCCAACAAGAATTCTCACAAGCGTTGGGCGTTCCCGTCGCCACGTCCTCAATGATGCAAGTGCCATGGGTGCAAGCCACCCTGCCTCCCGGTAAGCGCGTAGGACTGGTCACTGTCAGCGGATCCACTCTGTCCCCTGCACACTTGGCGGCAGTCAACGTCCCGGCTGACATCCCAGTCGCCGGCACCGAAAACGGCAAAGAGTTTTTCCGTGTCCTCATCAAGGCCGAGAAAGAAGACATGGACATCGATCTCGCGCAGCAAGACATTCTGGAGGCTGGAAGGGACCTGGTACGCCGCCATCCTGAAGTCGGCGCGATCGTGCTGGAATGCACCAACATGCCGCCGTATGCCGCAGCACTGCAGGCCGAACTCGGATTGCCGGTCTACGACATCTACTCAATGATTACCTGGTTCCATGCAGGGCTGCGCCCCCGAGCGTTTGCCTAAGACCGCATCGACCATGCCGCTGCGTGCAGACGGCTGACCTACGCAGGCTTGCGCTCCATCATCGCAGGCCTGCTTTACCCGCTATCGGAACGGTTCGCATGCCGCTTGCCTGCGGCTCAATAGTCATAATCCCTGTCAAAGAAACAAAAAGACACAAATCTCCGCTTGCTTCACCTACCTACTAGTAGATAACATACGTCTCATGGTTGGGCAGCAAACAAATCGGCCCAACCACCGCGCGATAGAGCAGTCACTAAGCGCGTTTTTATTTCCCTCGTCATCTACCTATAAGTAGATAGTTTTAAAGACACTTTACTTTAAAGAGAACCATCATGAAAACCCTCGCTTCCGTACTGCTGATTTCCGCTTCCCTGGCTGGCACCGCTGCCTACGCTGCCGAACCCTCCGGTGAACTGGACTATCCGCCCACCATCACCCAGACCAGCCAACTGACCCGCGCTCAAGTCATCGCTGAACTGCAACAAGCCCGTGCCGCTGGCCAAGTCACCTTTGGCGACATCGACGAACCCGCCCCGCAAGTTGCCGCCAGCACCGTTACCCGCGCCCAAGTCCACGCCGAAGCCGTCCAAGCCAACGCCCACGGCCCTGTGGCATTCGACGGCGAAGGCTACCCCAACACCGGCGCTTGATCGATTTTTTATTTAACTGCAAACCTACCTATACATAGATAAAGAGAACCATCATGAAAACCATTGCTTCCGTACTGCTGATTTCTGCTTCCCTGGCTGGCACCGCTGCCTATGCAGCCGAGCCCTCTGGTGAATTGGATTACCCGCCCGCCATCACCCAGACCAGCCAATTGACCCGTGCCCAAGTCGTCGCCGAGCTGCAACAAGCCCGTGCCGCCGGCCAGATCACCTTCGGCGAAAACGACGAACCCGTGACGCAAGTTGCCGACAGCAATCTCACGCGTGCCCAGGTCCATGCCGAAGCCGTTCAAGCCAACGCCCACGGCCCTGTCGCATTCGGCGGCGAAGGCTACCCCAACACCGGCGCTTGATCGCTTGTCCCTCTGACCGAACCTCTAGCGATAAAAAACTTTTTAAAAAGAGAATGATCATGAAAACCCTCGTATCCGCAGTGATGTTGTCGATGACCATGATGGGCGCTGCCTATGCTGGCGAACCCTCGGGAGAGTTGGACTATCCGCCCGTCCAAAGCAGCATCGGGACGGTCAGCCGCGCTCAGATCCAGGCTGAATTGCAGGCCGCGACGGCAGCCGGTCAAGTTACGTTCGGCGAATTGGAACAACCTGCCGCCTACAACGCCGGCCCGGTTCCGACGCGCGCCGAAGTGCAAGCCGAAGCCCACGCCGCACGCGATAACGGTAGCGATGCGTTTGGCGAACTCGACTATCAAGCCAGCAATGGCGTGAGCTCCTCGTCCCGCAGCTAAGGACAGCACATGTTGTGTTCTGCGGCGCCGCCCTGCTTTCATACGGCGGCCCGCGTTTACTCCGTTACTTGAGGAGCCTATCCGCCCCTTTTTTATCAACCCTGCATTCACCCGGTAGCGTCATGACCATGAAACCCGAAAACACCCGCGAACAAATCGTGCAACATGCCCAGCGTTTGATCCAAGAACGCGGCTACAACGGTTTCAGCTACCGCGATTTGGCCGACCTGATCGGCATCAAGACATCCAGCATCCACTATTACTTCCCGCAGAAAGAAGACCTGCTGCAGGCCGTCATACAGCAATACCAATCGCGCTGGAATGAGGCCATGCAAGGAATCGACCCGGCGCTGAGAGCCGACGCGAAACTGCGCGCCTATGTCGATGCGCACCGTCGCGCGTTCTGCGGCACCGAACGTATATGCCTGGGCGCGGCGTTGGCAGCAGAACTCGGCGCCCTGCCCGACTGCGCACGGCAAGGATTGCAGAACTTCTATGCGGCGAACGAAGCCTGGCTCGTCAAACTATTGGAACAAGGCGCCCGCGAGGGTAGCCTGCGTGTTCCAGGCGATCTGCGTGCCTCGGCCCGCGCACTCTACGCCGCCCTGCAAGGCAGTCTGGTCAGCGCTCGCCTGTTTAAGAACGCAGAGCGCGTAGACGACCTCTTGCCCGCAGTGATGGCGTAACGCAGAACATCGAATCAAGGCCTGTGCACGCGCGCAGGCCCTTTTGCATGGTGCAAGCTAATGCCTCGTAACGATGGCGGAATATCGAACGCCCATAGGCACGGCCGTTTACCGTGCGATGCGGGGCTGTGGCCGAGTCAACAGAATCAGCTAGGCAGTCACGCCGTGCTTGCAGCACACGGCGGTAATCACATCATCCAGGCGTTGCTGGTCCTGGAACAGACGCGATCCCATCAGCGCGCCCTGGAACGCGGCAAACAGCCAACGGCCATCAGCCGCCGTATCGCCGCAAGATTTCAGCGAGCCGTCCGCGACTCCGGCAGCGACGACCTCGGCCAGCCAGGTCTCGTGCATGCGGAAAAACGCCTGCACCGACTGCCGCGCCCGATCCGACAGCGAGGCAAAATCCGCGGCCAACATGCCGCACAGGCAAATCTGATCGGAGGGTCCACCTCGGAACAGCGCGGCATAACGTGCCAGCCGCTCGTTGGCGGGCAAGGACTCATCGATGCCGTGCAGCATCGCATAGACCTGCGCCGCATACTTGTCGATCACGGCGATCAACAGGTCGTCCTTGGCGGGGAAATAATAGTGAATACTGGCGGTTTTCACCCCCACGTGATCGGCCAGATCCCGGTAGCTAAAGCCGTTGTAGCCCCGCCGCCTGATCAGGCACTGGGCATGTTCCAGAAGTTGGTCGCGGGTGGTAGCAGTATTCATAGTGCGGATATTGTTACCTACTAGTAGATCGGGGGTCAAGGCAAGCGAGTATCCTAGACTTTATTGTCGTCTTCTCCGCCACAAAGCGGCCGATTATTTACATTCATCCCTCTGATGTCCGACACTCTAGCCGCCTGGATTCCCCGTTTAACCGCCATTGCCGTCTCAGACAACCAAGACGACGGCGCGCATGACCTGAATCATCTGCAACGCGTCTGGCGTGTCGCCCGGACCTTGCTGGAAAGCCATCCCGAGGCTGACGCACTCGTCGTGCTGACTGCGTGTTACCTGCACGACTTGGTCAACCTGCCTAAAAATCACCCCGAACGCGCCCAGGCCTCGCGTCAGGCCGCGCTCGAAGCCCGGCACCGCCTGGCCCAGACCGATTTTCCGGCTGACAAGCTCGATGCTGTCGCCCACGCCATCGAAGCGCACAGTTTCTCCGCTGGCATTACGCCCACGACCCTGGAGGCAAAGATCGTGCAGGACGCCGATCGTCTCGATGCCTTGGGTGCCGTCGGCCTGGCCCGGCTGTTCTATACCGCGGGCCGCATGGGCTCGGCGTTTGCGCACCCCGACGATCCACTGGCGCTCGATCGCCCCCTGGACGATCGCGCCTATGCGTTGGATCACATCGAAGCCAAGCTCGCAACATTGCCGCCGACCATGCATACCGCAGCTGCGCGCGCGATGGCGGAGGCTCGGCTGGCGTGGCTGAGGGGCTTTCGCGATACGTTCGTGCACGAGTGGAAGCCGGCGGAGTAACTCGCCTTTGAGCGCCGTTGCTCAGCCAGCAACGGCCGCACGTTCGTCCAGTCGGGAAAGGTTTCTTGAACTCGGTCCCTTTGGATAACTGCCATTATTTGGGCTCGGCAACCACATCCCCGGACAGCTGCACTTTCTTGACCTCCGAGATATACATCACGATCAACGACACCCAGACGATGCCG
>Ga0164243_10010506_pt1 | contig 13299 bp, 11 predicted proteins | sample OricompcompostOP_FD_108781 | JGI IMG/M metagenome (GOLD analysis project Ga0164243, IMG submission 108781) | Organic Plus compost microbial communities from Emeryville, California, USA - Original compost - Organic plus compost (OP) | ecosystem: Engineered > Solid waste > Mixed feedstock >... | reverse complement strand
CTCCTGCTTCTGGCCGCGCTCGTGCTCGCCGTCGGTCTGCGCACCACGGGCTTCGTGCCAGGAAAGGGCACGCCCCATGTCGCGCGCGTCAATCTGAACGGCGTCATCGTCGGCTCCGATCGCCGCCAGAAACTCTTCGAGGAGATCGCCAGGGCCGGCGGCGTCAAGGCGGTGCTGCTGGAGATCGACAGCCCTGGCGGCGGCGTCGCCGCTTCGGAGGAATTGTACAGCGACATCCGCAGGATCGCCGCGAAGAAGCCCGTCGTCGCGGTGGTCGGCTCGGTCGCGGCGTCCGGCGGCTATATCGCGGCGCTCGCCGCCGATCGCATCGTCGCGCGCCAGACCTCGCTGACCGGCTCGATCGGCGTTCTGGCGCAATATCCGGACCTGTCGGGCCTGTTGTCCAATCTCGGCGTGAAGGTCGAGGCGGTGAAATCGGCGCCGCTGAAGGCCGCACCGGACATGTTCAAGCCGACCACGCCCGAGGAGCGTGCCGCGCTCGAATCGCTCATCATGGACAGCTTCGTGTGGTTCCGGGACCTCGTTTCCGAGCGCCGGAACCTCACCGGCGGCCGGCTCGAGGCCGTGTCCGACGGCCGCGCCTTCACCGGCCGCCAGGCACTCGAACTCGGCCTTGTGGACGAGATCGGCGGCGAGGAGGAGGCGCGGGCCTGGCTTGCGGAAAACCGGCAGATTTCAAGGGATTTGCCGGTGCGCGACTGGAAGCCGTCCGGCGATGCGCTGAGCGGGCTCGGCCTTGCGCGCGGCGCGCTGGCGGGGCTGGTCGAGGCGGCGGGTTTTCCCGTGGTCGCAGCGGCGCTGAGGCAGGAGGCCTCGGTGCTGGATATACATGCGCTTGACGGGTTACTTGCTATCTGGCACCCTTCCATTCAAAGATAAAAAGTGTTTTAAACACGGGAACTTAGGGTGGCAACGTGATCAAATCGGAACTTGTCGGGCGCGTCGCTGCGGCCAATCCCATCTTTATCAGCGTGACGTCGAGAATGTCGTGAACGCCATTCTCGACACGATTTCCGAGGCCCTCGCCAACGGCGATCGTGTCGAGCTGCGCGGTTTCGGCGCGTTCTCGGTCAAGAGCCGTCCGGCCCGCGAGGGCCGCAACCCGCGCACCGGCGCGCGCGTTGCGGTGTCCGAGAAGGTTGTGCCCTTCTTCAAGAGCGGCAAGGAAATGCGCGCTCGCCTGAACAAGGATCAGGCCAGCGCCTGAAGTCCCGGCGCCGGCCGGGAGCGAGGATCTGACGTGCGCAAGTTTCTGACGGCTGTCGTCCTGCTGCCGGTGGCGGCTGTGCTCATCGTCCTGGCACTGGCCAATCGCGAGCCGGTCATTCTCTCGGTCGATCCGTTCACGCCCGGCTCGGCCGGCTGGTCGATCCAGCTTCCGCTGTTCGTCGTCATCATCCTGTCCCTCATGATCGGCGTGGTGATCGGCGCGGCGACGGACTGGATCAAGCAGCGCCATTACCGGCGCGAGGCCCGTTTCGGCCGCAGCGAGGTCAAGCGCCTCGAACAGGAGGCCGCCGCGCTCCGCCGCGCCCGGCAGCCCGCCGCGCCGCCGTCCTCCAACAATCTGCCGGTCCACTACGAGGGGAGTTGAGGTGCCATCCTCTCCCGCCGATTCGGGTGTTTCCGGATCGGGATTTAACGTGGCGAAGTCGGGATCACTGGTGTTGCTTTCCCCGTCCGGTCGCCTGCGTCGACCCGACGTCTCCCGCATGCGGCAGAAGTGCCGACTCGACCTCCGCCTCCGGGAGGGGTAGTCACATCTCCATGTCCACCGAGGTGAAAATCTGCGGGCTCAAGACGCTCGAAGCGCTGGATGCGGCGCTCGATGCGGGGGCCGATTATGTCGGCTTCGTCTTCGTCGAGAAGAGCCCGCGCTACGTCACGCCCGACCAGGCGGCGCCGCTCGTGCGCCATGCGCGGGGCAGCGCGGGCGTGGTCGCGCTCGTCGCCGATCCTCCCGCCGCGCTGCTCGACGACATCATGGAGAAGGTCGCGCCGGATGCGGTTCAGTTCCACGGCTCCGAGGGTCCGGACGCGCTGGCCGCCTTCCATGCCCGTTACCCGGATACGGAGATCTGGAAGGCGATCGCGGTCTCCTCGGCCGAGGACCTCGCGCCGCTGGCGGTCTTCCTCGCCCATACCGACCGCGTCCTGTTCGACGCCAAGCCGCCCGGGGGGGCCGACCGCACCGGCGGCCACGGCAGGGTCTTCGACTGGTCTCTCCTGCGCGATCTTGACCATGAACTCGGCTTTATGCTTTCGGGTGGTCTCACCCCGGAAAATGTGAGCGAGGCGATCCGGCTGACCCACGCTTCGGCGGTGGACGTGTCCTCCGGCGTCGAGAGCGCGCCGGGCGTGAAGGACATCGGGAAAATCCGCGCCTTCCTGAAAGCGGTGCGCGAAACCCGGCGGGAGCCTGTCAGTCTGTGAATGTGAAACCCAATTCCTTCCGTTCGGGTCCGGACGAGAACGGCCGCTTCGGTATTTATGGCGGGCGCTTCGTCGCCGAAACCCTGATGCCGAACATCCTCGCGCTGGAAGAAGCCTACAACGAGGCGAAGAACGATCCGGCCTATCACGCCGAGATGGCCGCCCATCTGACGCATTATGTCGGCCGCCCTTCGCCGCTCTATTTCGCCGAGCGCCTCACGGAGCATTTCGGCGGTGCGAAGATCTATCTCAAGCGCGAGGAGCTGAACCACACCGGCTCCCACAAGGTGAACAACGTCCTCGGCCAGATTCTGCTGGCCCGGCGTATGGGCAAGCCGCGCGTCATCGCCGAGACGGGGGCGGGCCAGCACGGCGTCGCGACGGCGACGCTGTGCGCGCGTTTCGGCCTCAAATGCGTCGTCTATATGGGCGCGGTGGATGTCGCCCGCCAGGCGCCGAACGTGTTCCGCATGAAGATGCTCGGCGCCGAGGTCGTGCCCGTACAGTCGGGCGCGAGGACGCTGAAGGACGCCATGAACGAGGCGCTGCGCGACTGGGTGACGAATGTCGCCGACACCTTCTACTGCATCGGCACGGTCGCCGGGCCGCATCCCTATCCGGCCATGGTGCGCGATTTCCAGTCGATCATCGGCAATGAGGTGCGCCAGCAGATGCAGGAGCTGGAAGGCCGCCTGCCGGACAGCCTGATCGCCTGCGTCGGCGGCGGCTCGAACGCGATGGGCCTGTTCCATCCCTTCCTCGACGATCCCTCCGTCGAGATCTACGGCGTGGAAGCGGCCGGCCATGGCCTCGACAAGCTGCATGCCGCCTCGATCAATGGCGGGCGTCCCGGCGTCCTCCACGGCAACCGTACCTACCTCCTCATGAACGAGGACGGCCAGATCGAGGAAGGCCATTCAATCTCCGCCGGCCTCGACTATCCCGGCATCGGCCCCGAACATTCCTGGCTCGCCGACACCGGCCGCGCGACCTATCTCGCCGCGACCGACGAGGAGGCGCTGGAGGCCTTCCAGCTCCTCTCCAAGCTGGAAGGCATCATTCCGGCGCTCGAGAGCGCGCACGCCCTCGCCAAGGTGGCGGAGCTCGCGCCGAAAAAACCGAAGGACCATCTGATGGTCGTCAACCTGTCCGGACGCGGCGACAAGGACGTCCCGCAGGTCGCCGACATTCTGGGAAGCCGGCTGTGACCCGCATCGACACCCGTTTCGCCGCGCTCAAGGCCGAAGGCCGCGCCGCGCTCGTTACTTTCGTCATGGCGGGCGATCCCGGCTATGAGGCCTCTCTCGAAATCCTGAGGGGCCTTCCCGAAGCCGGCGCCGATATCATCGAGATCGGCATGCCCTTCTCCGATCCGATGGCCGACGGCCCGCCGATCCAGGCCGCGGGCCTGCGCGCGCTGAAGGCCGGACAGACCCTGAGGAAAACGCTTCAGCTCGTCGCCGATTTCCGCAGGACGGACGGCGAAACCCCGCTCGTCCTGATGGGCTATTACAATCCGATCTACATCTACGGCGTGGACAGGTTCCTCGCCGACGCGCTGGCCGCGGGGGCGGACGGCCTGATCGTTGTGGACCTGCCGCCCGAGGAAGACGCTGAACTGTGCCTGCCGGCCTTGAAGGCGGGCCTCAATTTCATACGTCTCGCCACGCCGACGACCGATGACAGGCGCCTGCCGCGGGTCCTCGAAAACACTTCGGGCTTCGTCTATTATGTGTCGGTGACAGGCATCACCGGTGCGGCGACGCCCGATTTCGACGAGGTCGGCCGGGCGGTGGCGCGCATCAAGCGTCACACCGATCTGCCGGTCGCGGTCGGGTTTGGCGTCAAGAACGCCGATCATGCCCGGGCGGTGGCACGCGGGGCCGATGGCGTGGTGGTCGGTTCGGCGCTTGTCGAAACGGTGAGAAAAAACCTCGACGACGAGGGCCGCGCCACGGAAAAGACGGTAAGGGCCGTCATGGATCTCGTGCGCGAACTGTCGGCCGGCGTCCGGTCGGCCCGGGCCGAGGCGGCGGAATGAAGGCGCCGGGGAGACTGAACATGAACTGGATCACGAATGTCGTCCGTCCGGGCATCAAGGCGCTCTTGTCACGCAAGGAAGTGCCGGAAAATCTCTGGATCAAATGCCCGGAGAGCGGCCAGCTCGTCTTCCACAAGGATGTCGAATCCAATCTCTGGGTCATTCCCGGCTCCGGCTATCACATGCGCATGGGCGCGACCGCGCGCTTCAGGCACATGTTCGACAACGGGGAATGGACCGAGCTTCCGATTCCCGATGTCGTACAGGACCCGCTGAAATTCCGCGACGAGAAGAAATATGTCGATCGCCTGAAGGATGCCCGCAGCAAGACCTCGGTCAAGGATGCGGTGCGCGTCGGCGTCGGCGATCTCGATCAGTTCGAAGTCGTCATCGCGGTTCAGGATTTCGATTTCATGGGCGGCTCGCTCGGTATGGCCGCCGGCGAGGCGCTGATCCAGGGCATGGAAGAGGCAGTCCGCCGCGGCACGCCGTTCATCCTGTTCTCCGCTTCGGGCGGCGCCCGCATGCAGGAGGGCATTCTCTCCCTCATGCAGATGCCGCGCGTCACCGTCGCGGTCGAGCGGCTGCGCGAGGCGAGGAAGCCCTACATCGTCGTCCTGACGAATCCGACCACCGGCGGCGTCACCGCTTCCTACGCCATGCTGGGCGATGTGCATCTGGCCGAGCCCGGCGCGCTGATCGGTTTCGCCGGCCCGCGCGTGATCGAGCAGACGATCCGCGAAAAGCTTCCGGAAGGGTTCCAGCGTTCCGAATATCTCAGAGCCCACGGCATGGTGGACATGGTGGTGACGCGCCATGAGCTGCGCCAGACGCTCTCGCGCCTCTGCCGCATGCTGACCAAGGCGCCGGCCGCCGCCAAGGTTCCGCTCGCCGCGCCCCCTGCGGAACCCTTCGAAACCGCCGCCGCGGCGGAGTGAATCTCTTCCCGGATCTCCGGCGCAGCCTCATCCTGAGCCGGCCCGCTTTGCGGTCCGTGTCGAAGGATGCTTGCATGTTCCGAACCCGCCGCCATCCTTCGACACGGCTGCCGCGCAGCCGGCTCGGGATGAGGATCGTCTGAATGGAATCCAGCTCCGCCATCCTTGAGCGCCTCCTGAGGCTGCATCCGCGCGAGATCGACCTCTCGCTCGGGCGCATGCAGCGGCTGCTCGCGGCGCTCGGCTCTCCGCAGAAGAAAGTTCCGCCCGTCATCCATGTCGCGGGCACGAACGGCAAGGGTTCGACGATCGCCTTCCTGCGCGCCATGCTGGAGGCGGCGGGCAGGATGGTTCACGTCTATACATCGCCCCATCTCGTCCGTTTCCACGAGCGCATCCGCCTCGCCGGAAAGCTGGTCGACGAGACCGCCCTGGTCGATGTCCTGAGCGAGGTCGAGCGCGTCAACGCGGGCGAGCCGATCACCCAGTTCGAGATCACGACCGCGGCCGCTTTCGTCCTCTTCGCCCGCGTTCCCGCCGATGTTCTCATCCTCGAAGTCGGTCTCGGCGGGCGTCTCGACGCGACGAACGTGATCGACCGGCCGCTCGTCTCCGTCATTACGTCCGTTTCGGTGGATCACACCAAGTTCCTCGGCGAGACGGTGGAGGAGATCGCCATCGAGAAGGCCGGCATCCTGAAGCCGGGCGTGCCCGCGGTGTTCGCGCAGCAGCAGGATTCGGTGCGCGATGTGCTGGAGGCCTGCGCCGCGCGCGTGCGCGCCGGGCCGCTTCACATTTCCATGCAAGACTGGCAGGCTCGTGAGGAGCGCGGGCGTCTTGTTTTCGAGGACATGAACGGACTTCTCGACCTGCCGCCCCCGCGCCTGCCGGGCCGCCACCAGTTCGAGAACGCGGGCACGGCCATCGCGGCGCTGCGCGCCGTGCCGAAGCTGGGCGTCGGCGTGCCGCACATCGAGGCGGGTATCCAGAATGCCGACTGGCCGGCGCGCCTCCAGCGCCTCACGCGCGGCAGGCTGCTCGATCTCCTGCCGCCGCAAAGCGAGCTTTGGCTCGACGGCGGCCACAATCCGGACGGCGCGCGCGTCATCGCCAGCACGATGGGCGATTTCGAGGAACGCGTCGCCCGTCCGCTCGTCCTCGTCGCGGGCATGCTCAACACCAAGGATTCGGACGGTTTCTTCGTTCCGTTCTCCGGCATCGCGCGCTTCGTGCATACGGTCCCGATCACGACGAGCCCGTCCGGCTTCACGCCGGAGGAGGTCGCCGCCGCCGCCCGCGCGGCCGATATTCCCGCGCAGCCTCATGCCTCGGTGGAAGAGGCGCTGAGGGCGGTGCGCGTCGCCAGCGGCGAGCTGGCGCCGCGCGTTCTCATCTGCGGCTCGCTTTACCTCGCGGGCGAAGTGCTCGAAAAGAACGGCACGCCGCCGGTCTGAGTTTACGGAGGAGCAGGTTTTGGCAGCCATTCCCGATCTTGCGACGCGCGTCTGGAACCACACGTTCAAGCTCGACCCGATTGTCCGCAGCCTGCTCGACACCGATTTCTACAAATTCCTCATGCTCCAGATGATCTGGGGCATGCATCGCGACCGCCAGGTCACGTTCTCGGTCATCAGCCGCTCGAAGACGGTGCGCCTGTCGGACGAGATCGAGGAGGCGGAACTGCGCGCCCAGCTCGATTACGCGCGCACGGTGCGCTTCACCAAGCGCGAGATGATCTGGCTGGCGGGCAATACGTTTTACGGCCGCACCCAGATCTTCTCGCCGGATTTCCTCGAATTCCTGCGCACCTTCCAGCTCCCGGACTACGAACTGCGCCGCGTCGACGGTCAGTACGAGATCAGTTTCCACGGTCCGTGGACGCACACGACCATGTGGGAGGTTCCGGCGCTGGCGATCATCAACGAATTGCGCGCGCGCAACGCCATGCGCAAATTCGGCCGCTTCGCGCTCGACGTGCTCTATGCCCGCGCCAAGACGCGCGTCTGGGACAAGCTGGAGCGCCTGAAACAGCTTCCCGACCTTGTCCTGTCGGATTTCGGCACGCGCCGCCGTCACGGCTTCCTGTGGCAGCGCTGGTGCGTCGAGGCGCTGAAGGAGGGACTTGGCGAGCGGTTCATCGGCACGAGCAATGTCCTTCTGGCGATGGACAACGATCTCGAGGCCATCGGCACGAACGCTCATGAATTGCCGATGGTCTACGCGGCCCTCGCCAATTCCGACGAGGAGCTGCGCGCGGCGCCCTACAGGGTGCTGCAGGACTGGGCGCGTTATTACAACGGCAATCTTCTCATCGTCCTGCCGGATGCGTTCGGCACCGCCGCCTTTCTGCGCGATGCGCCGGACTGGGTGGCGGAATGGACCGGCTTCCGGCCCGATTCCGCGCCGCCGATCCCGGCCGGGGAGCGCATCATCGCCTGGTGGAAGGAGAAAGGGGCGGACCCGCGCGAGAAGCTGCTCATCTTCTCGGACAGTATGGATGTCGACAGCATCGAGGAAACGTATCGGCACTTCCACGATCGCGTCCGGCTCTCGTTCGGCTGGGGCACCAATCTCACCAACGATTTCCACGGCCTGTCGAGCTCGGGCCGGTCGGGCCTCAACGCCATTTCGATCGTCTGCAAGGTGACGGATGTCGACGGCCGCCCGGCGGTCAAGCTGTCGGACAATCCCGCCAAGGCGACGGGCGATCCGGACGAAATCCGGCGTTATATTGGCGTCTTCGGCTCCGACGGCTTCGCCGACCACGCCGTGACGGTGTGACCTCTCCGCGGGAGCGAGCGGGGTGAGAGGCTATCGGTCGAGACCCTTGAGCACACGGTAGATACGATCCACGGTGCGGCGGACCTCGGGCAGGAAGCGGTCCTCGTGATGAGTGACGAGCCATTGCTCGTGCTCCAGTTCCTTGATTGGCGCGCCCACCTGCCGCAGGCCCTCCTGCCTGTTCCCGATAAAGGTCGGCAGGACGACGCGTGCGGTGCCTTTCAAGGCGAGGTCGAGGGCGTTGCGCGGGCTGGTCACTTCGACCGACGGCGCCTCGCCGATCTCCTGTTCGAGCCATTGTGCGGACGGCGTAGGTCCGATGACGCGCGCCCATGTGGTGACGCGGGCGTCGGTCGCGTAGACGGCGAAGCGCACGCGGTTGACGGGCCTGCCGGCGAGGCCGATCTGGTCCGGCCGGCGGTTGCGGATACCGATCACGGCTTCGCGGCGGCCGATGTCGAGAACATGGTCGGCGGCGATGAACCGCAGAGCGACGGGGTCCTTGCCGACGAGATCGGAGACGCGTTCGCACAACACATAAGTCACCCAGGTGCCCGCCGAGATTTTCACGATGGGGCGTTCGGCTCGCCCGCGCGCGGCGGAGATCGGGACGATCCTGCCTTCGATTTCCGTCACCTTGTTCAGCAAATCCCGGCCCTGCCGCGTCAGCGCGTAACCACGCGGCAGCCGCTCGAAGAGCTCGAGGCCGAGCCTGCGCTCGAGGTCGAGCATGCGCCGCCCGAGTGTCGGAGGACTTTTGCCGGTCGATTGTGCGGCGGCTCCGAGACCGCCTTCGCGCGCCACGGCGAGAAACAGGCGCAGATCGTCCCAGTCGAACTTCGTTTCACCCATGAAATGAAGATTACATTATATTTCGTGGATGAGCGCATGGTTTTCTGTCCCTATGCCATCGAAATCAGGGCGGGGAGAAGGACATGCGAATTCTGGACGCGGACATCGGCGCGCTGGGCATGGGGTGCTGGCCGATCGGCGGCCCCATGTTCGGCCCTCACGGAACGCTCGGCTACGCCAATGCCGAGGACGCCGAATCCGTCCGGACGATCCATGCCGCCATCGATGGCGGCATCAGGCTGTTCGATACGGCCGCGGTGTACGGCGCGGGCCATGCCGAAAGGCTTCTCGGATATGCGTTGCAGGGACGAGCCGATGTAATCGTGATCTCCAAGATCGGCATCGCCATAGATGAACTCACGAAGCGGCTGCTGCACGACGAGACCGATCCCCGTTCCGTCATGCCGGCCATAGATCGCTGCCTCGAGCGGCTCGGCCGCGACCGGATCGACATTCTGCTTCTGCATTTGAACGATCTGCCGGTGCGGGAAGCCGAGCCGATTTTCGAGCAGATGGAACGGGCGATGGAAAGTGGCAAGATCCGTGCTTACGGCTGGAGCACCGATCTTTCCCGAAGCGCGGCGGCCGTCGCGCAGCGCCATGGCTTTGTCGCCGTCGAGCATGCGATGAACATCCTGCTGGAGGCGCGCGCCATGCAGCAGACGGTTCGGGAACTCGGGCTCCATGCGCTGATCCGGTCCCCCCTAGGCATGGGGCTTCTGACCGGCAAATACGGGATGCAGTCCACCATGGCGCCGGACGACATCCGCGCCACCGCCAGCACCGTGACGCCCTATTTCCGGGACGGTCGGCCGAACGCGCACTTCCTGAGGCAGTTCGACGCCGTTCGCGATTTGCTTCAGACCGGCGGGCGTTCGCTCGCTCAGGGCGCGATCTGCTGGCTGTGGGGAAAATCGGACCGGAACATTCCGATCCCCGGGGCCCGAACCGTCGGCCAGATGGAGGACATTGCGGGCGCTTTGGCGTTCGGACCGCTGCCCTTGGCGGTCATGGAGGCGATCGACGCGCGGCTCGATCGGGCGGACGAGGACGAGCGTCCTCGCTGACATGCGATGTCGGCGTTTGCTGCAGCCTCATCCTGAGCCGAACCCGAAGGGCTCGTGTCGAAGGATGGCCGCGATACAGCGCCTGCCGCGCTTCTTCGACCCGCAAACGAAAAAGCCGGCCCGAAGGCCGGCCTTTTGACGAACGGGGCAGGATCACACCGCGCTGTCGATCCACTGCTGCAGGCGGGCCTTCGGCGCCGCGCCGACCATGTCGGAGACCTTCTGGCCGTTCTTGAAGACCATCAGCGCCGGGATGGAGCGGATGCCGAACTGCGCGGCGATCTTCTGGTTCTCGTCCACGTTCACCTTGGCGATCTTCACCTTGCCCGCATATTCGCCGGCCAGCTCTTCGAGGGCCGGGCCGATCATGCGGCAGGGGCCGCACCATTCCGCCCAGAAGTCGACGACGACGGGAACATCGGACTTCAGGACGTCCTGCTCGAAGCTGGAATCGGTGACTTTGACGGTGCCGGCCATGAGAACCTCTGGGCTGCGAAAGGGCGCGAGGGAATCGCGCTTTCTCGAAATGTGCCCGGAAAGTAGGTAGCGGTCACAGAAGCGTCAAGGAACGGGAGCCATTCCGGTAACGCGTGGGAGCGCCGCGTCGAGCAGTGCGCCGGACAGCATGTCGAGCCGCCCCGCCGCCGTCCAGATGAGGGCGCAGGCCACCTCCCGGCCGGGGAAAATCCGTTGCAGCAGAGCGCGATAGAGCGCGAGCTGCGCCACATAGCTTTCGGGCGGCGCAGCGGGCGCGGGCCGGTCGCTCTTGAAGTCGAGCACGGTCACGCGCGCGTCCTCGACGATCAGCCGGTCGATCTGGCCGGAAATGCGCAGCGGCGCACGGCCGGGCCGTTCGATCTCGCCCGCGACCGGCACTTCGGCCCGGCCCGGTTTGGCCAGAAGCTCCGCGATCCGCGGATCGGCGAGAAGGTCGAGCGCCTCCCCGGCGAGCGCCGCGCGCGCGTCCTCCGGGGCCGCCTCGGCCCGCCGCGCCAGATAGCGGAGCGCGGCGTCCCGGCGCGCCTCGGGGGCGAGGCGCGGCAATTCCTCCAGCAGCCGGTGCAGCAGCACGCCGCGCTCCCTGGCGGGCAGATCGCTGCGCCCGCCCGTCCCGGCGAAGGCGTGTTGGAGCGCCCGCGAGGGGGCGATCCGGTCGGCCTCGGCGCGCTCCCGCGGCAGCCGCTCGAACAGCCAGCCGGGCGGGGAGGGCGGCCCGGATGCTTCCTGCGGCTTCGTCTGCGGGGCGGACAGTTCCCCACGGCGATAAACCAGCACCTTGCCGCCGAGCGCGGGCACGTCCCGCTCTTCGGAGAAGGGCGCGCCGAGCGCGTCGGTCACGAGCTTGTGCCAGGACCCGTCGGGCTTCGTGCGCTTGGTGCGGTGCGCGGCGATGACGAGCCGGTCCTCGGCGCGCGTCAGCCCGACATAGAGGAGGCGGCGGTGCTCGCCGCGCTCGCGCGCCTTCTCCGCCTCGCGTGCCTCCGTCAGGGCGGGCGGGTCGTCCTTGGCGCGCGGAGACCAGACGAGAAGTCCGGCCTCGTCCTCGCGCCGGTCCGGCTCCGGGGGCGTGTAGATCGCGGGCGCGAGCGAGCCGTGCCGCTCGGCGCCGAAATCCGCGAGCACGACGAGCTTGGCCTCAAGCCCCTTGGAGCCGTGGACCGTCATGACGCGCACATCCTCGCCCGCGGTTTCGAGGTCGCGCTTGATCTCGGCGGGCGCGGCGCGCATCCAGGCGGTAAAGCCCGCGAGCGTCGCCGTCTCGCTTTCTCCATAGGTCATGGCGAGGCGCAGGAATTCGTCGAGCACATCGTCAACCTCATGGCCGAGCCGCGCACGGAAGGCCTTGCGCCCGCCGCCCGCGCCGAGCACATGGGCGTAGAAATCGAACGGGCGCAGATGGCGCGCCAGATGGTCGAAGTCGAGGAGTTTAGCCTCCGCCGCGCGGTGGCGCTCATCGGCGGAGGCCCGCAGCGCGCTGCGCAGGCTGCCTTTGCGCTCCGGCGCGATCCGCATCAGGTCCTCGTCGTCGAGGCCGAACAGCGGGCTTTTCAGCGCGCAGGCCAGTTGCAGATCGTCGGCCGGCAGAAGCAGCGCGTCCGCGAGCGCGAGCAGATCAAGCACCGCGATATGCTTGCCGATGTCCAGACGGTCCGCGCCCGCGACCTTCAGATTGCGGTTCTTCAGTTCACGCAGAATCGCCTCGAACAGGGGGCCGCGGCTGCGCACCAGAATGAGAATCTGTCCTTCGCTGATCGGCTCGCATGGCCCGAGCGCGTCACGGCCCTCGGTCCAGCCTTTCACGGCGTCGGCGATGCGCCTCGCATGGCGCATCAGCGGGCTTTTCTCGGTCTCGCTGTCGAGCGGCAGGAACCAGGGCTTGTCGTCGCTCTCGTTCTCCTGCGGCTCGATCAGCGGCCAGACCTGCACCTCGCCGGGCGCGTCCTGGCGGGCCGTTTCGTGGTGCGGGCCGGCATCGTCGAACTGAAGGCCCGCATAGGCTTCCGGGAGGGAGAACACCCGGTCGACCGCGGCCAGCACCTCGGCGGTTGTGCGGAAGCTCTGCGTCAGCGGCTCGGCATGGAATTCGAGCTGCGCCTCGCGGTGCCGCCGCGCGTAATCCAGCCGCGCGCGCGCGAACATCTCCGGCGCCGCGCCCTGGAAGCCGAAGATCGACTGCTTCTCGTCGCCGACCGCGAAAACCGTACGCACGGCATCGCGCGCGCCCTTGCCGGCGGTGAATTCGGAGGTCAGGAGCTGCACGATCTTCCATTGATCGGGCGAGGTGTCCTGCGCTTCGTCGACCAGCACATGATCGATGCCCTGATCGAGCTTGAAATGCACCCAGGCCGCGCCGTGGTCCTCCATCAGGCGCTTCGTCGCCGTGATGAGGTCGGCGAAATCGAGCGCGCCGCGCCGCGCCTTCTCGGCGCTGTAGCGGGTCCAGACGGCATCGGCCACGGTGAGCAGCGCGAAACTGCGTTCGACTGCCGCCGCCGCGCGACGGCGCTCGATCAGATCGCCCAGCCTTTTCCGCTCTTCCATAAGGAGATTGTAAAGATCGGACCGCTGCGCGCGCAGCTTCTTGGTGACGAAAATCCTCTCCGAGCGCGGTTTCAGTTGCTTGGTGAGGCAAAGCCCGAGATAGAGCGTGCGGCGGATCTCGTCG
>Ga0164243_10010505_pt1 | contig 13299 bp, 11 predicted proteins | sample OricompcompostOP_FD_108781 | JGI IMG/M metagenome (GOLD analysis project Ga0164243, IMG submission 108781) | Organic Plus compost microbial communities from Emeryville, California, USA - Original compost - Organic plus compost (OP) | ecosystem: Engineered > Solid waste > Mixed feedstock >... | reverse complement strand
GAGGGTTAGCTGCCCTGCGGGAACGGCGAGAGTTTAGGTCAACGAGACCCCGAATGGCGACAAAATTTAGAGAGGATCAGCGACAAAGTTTAGAGAACGCACAGAGCGAGCTGCGGAATCCGGGCGCACTCGCCGTTGTCGACAGCCTGATCGCCGTGCTAAACGGCGGGAACGGCAGGATCGAATTCTTCACGCCGGCAGGGAAGTATTCGCATTCGAAGCGTCTGCCGGGACCGCCGTTCAGCATGCTTGGCACTGAACACGGGCACCTTGCTCGGGCCAACGATTTTGATCAGCGCACGTGCGATGAAGCGGGTGGCTCCGGGCCGATCACCTCGACCGTCGCGCCGTGGCCCGGCACGTCCGCCAGCCGGCAATCCGTCGTGAGTAGCGGCGCGTCGAGCGCTTCGGCCAGGGCGAGGTAACACGCGTCATATGCGGTGGCGTTGGCGCGCAGCGACCAAACGCGCGGCAGGAAGAGCTGGTGCGGATACCGCTCGATCGCAAACGCCTCGAAATCGTCGAGCGCTTCACACGCGCGTGTTGCACTCAGCTCGCCGCGCCGCTCGTAGCGGCGGAGCACCTGCGCGATTTCGAGGTCCAGCAGGTGCGGCGCGTGCAGGGTTTCGCCGCTGAACAGGCGCGCTTCCACCATCGGCGCTGCCGGGGTCCTGATGAGTACCTCGAGCAGCGCCGACGCATCGACGACGATCACCGCGCGTCCCGCTCCGCCCGCAGCGCGTCCGCCGGCGATTCCGACACGTAAACCGCCGATCGCTCACGGACCCGCTTCAGAAGCAGGTCCGGCTCCGGCCTTTCCGTCGCCTTCCGGATCACGTCCAGCAGGTAGTCCGACAGCGTCATTCCCGCCCTCGCCGCACGTGCCTTCAGCTCCCGATGCATGGACTCGGGCACGTTCCGAATCTGGATCATGGACATGCTCTGAACATGCAACAATGTGCTCAACATGTCAACGTCCCTGAAGATAGGTTCTGTCGAATGGTCACGTGCGGATCGGCGCGCCAGAATAGCAAAAGCGGGCCGCCGTGAGCGGTTGCGGGGGAGATCCTGTACCGGTTCCTGACTCCCGTTCCGATCGAAATGAATCGCATCTGTCACAGATCGGCGGGCTGTTCCGTCTCACTCCCGGACCCCTCGAGAGGAGACGTCATGATGTTTTTCCCAGGCGTCATCGGAGGCAGCTTGACCGCGAACGACCAACTGCTCGACGAATTGCGCCCGCGTGCGTTCGCGATTGCCTACCGCATGCTGGGCAGTGTTGCCGATGCCGAGGACGTGGTGCAGGAGGCGCTGCTGCGCGTTCACGATGCGATGGAGGCAGGGGAGCGGATCGAATCGCCGGCCGCGTACGTGTCGACGGTCACGACCCGCCTGGCGATCGATGAACTGCGCTCGGCGCGCGCGCGCCGGGAGAAATACTTCGGCGAATGGCTGCCGGAGCCGCTGGTCGGCGAGCACGACGATGAGACATCGCGCAATGCCGAGATGGCCAATTCGCTATCCCTCGCCTTTTTGATCCTGCTGGAGAGCCTGTCGCCCGAGCAGCGTGCGGCGCTGCTGCTGCGCGATGTCTTCGACTACGAATACCACGAGGTCGCGGCGGTGATCGGCACGACGGAGGCGAACGCGCGCCAGCTGACGGCGCGGGCTCGCCGCCACGTGGCCGAGCGGCGACCGCGCTTCGAGGCATCGCGCGAGCGGCGCGATGAACTGGCGCGGCGATTCTACGCCGCGGCCCGCGAGGGTGACCTGGCCGGCATCGAAGCGTTGCTGGCCGAAGACGTGGTCATGCGCGCGGATGGCGGCGGCAAGGTGCCCACGCTCGTGCGGCCGGTGTACGGTCGCGACCGTGTCGCGCGCAGGATGGCCGCCTGGTTCTCGCGCGTGAGCCAGGTACCCGGCGCGGAATTGCGTTCGGTGGAGGTGAACGGCCAGCCGGGCGGCATGACGCTGGACGAGAACGGCGGGCTGGTCGGTGTGTGGGCGCTGGATATCGCCGACGGCCGGATCCAGTCCATGACCCTGATCGCCAACCCCGACAAGCTCCGGCACATCGGCCCGGTTGGAGACGTGCGGGCGTTGCGCGCGCGCATGGGTCCCATCCCGACCGAAGAAATCGGAGACGAGGAGGAGAATCAGTGACTTTCTACCGATCGCAGTGTTCCTGCACGTGCTCGCCGCATTCGCCATGTTCGCGGCGATGGGGATCGAGTGAGCAGCGATGGCGTCGCTGAAACAGGCGACGGATGCCGAACAGGCGCGACCTGCTGGGCCTGGTCCTCCTTGCCGTGCTGGGCGGCACACTCATCGGTGGCGGCTGGGCGCGATCGGCCGCAGCCGCGTTGCCGCAATGACTGCCTATTCCGCCCGCAGCGAACGCATCGGATCCACTGACGACGCCCGGCGTGCCGGGATGTAACTCGCCAGCAGCGCCACCGCGATCATGACCGCCGACATGCCGGCAAACGTCGGCACGTCGACGGCGCTCACGCCGAACAGCAGGCTTTCCAGCACGTCGGTGACGAGCAGTGCCGCGACGACACCGATGACCACGCCGAGCAGCGCGATGCGGCCGCCCTGCGCCATGATCATGCGGCGCAGGCCGCGCGCTTCCGCGCCGAGCGCCATGCGGATGCCGATTTCGCGCGTGCGCTGCGAGACGACGTACGACAGCACGCCGTAGAGTCCGACGGCGCCGAGAATGAGCGCGATGGCGGTTGCGATGCCGAGCATGAGCATGGTGAACGAAAGGCTCGCCATCGAATTCGCGGCCAGCGTTTTCATCGTGAAGATCCGGTACATCGGCGACTCGGGCATGACTTCGCGGATGATCTCGCGGACCTCGGGCGCGAGGTGCTCCGCCCGGGAAGACCGGATGACGTACGCCGGCGAGAGCGCCACCATCGGCAGGTAGACCATCGGCTCCGGCGACGTGCGGCGCAGGTCATCCAGCAGGACGTCTTCGACGACACCGATGATCGTAAACCACGTCTTACTGTTGTCGTCGGCTTCGCGCACGCGCTGCCCGATGGGATCCTCGCCGGGGTACAGCAGTTCGGCGGCGGAGCGGCTGACGATCACGTTGGGAACGCCGGTTTCCTCTTCGAGGCGTTCGAAGAAGCGGCCCTGCAGCAGCCGGATGCCCATGGTCTGGAAGTACGCGCCGCCGGCGCCCGCCACGCGAACGCCGGGTGCTTCGGCTCCGGCGGCATCGAGCCGCGGTGTCGAAACAAAGGCGGTTCCTGCGCCTTCATCGAGCGGCAGCGTCGTGACGTATCCGACGGACTCGACGCCGGGAATCGCCTGCAGGCGATCCATGAAGGCGTACTGGAAACGGGCGATCGAGACACGGTCGGTCGCACGTTCGCGATCGGGCGCGACCTGGAAGGTGAAGATGTCGTCGGTGTCGTAGCCCGGATCGACGTTGTTGAGCTGCCAGTAGCTGCGGATCAGCAGCGCCGACCCGACCAGCAGCACGAGCGCGGATGCGGTCTGTGTCACGACGAGCGTGTTGCGCATGATCTGGCCGCCGCCGACGACGCCGCGGCCGGCCTGGCGAAGTGTGCCGAGCAGGCCGCCGCCGGAGAAACGGATCGCCGGAACCAGTCCAAACGCACACGCGGCCACGATCGATGCGGCGAGGGTGAAGAGCAGCGTCGTGAGGTCGAGCCCGACGGCGTCGAGTCGCGGGATCGGCGCTGCGCGGAAGTTGGCGCCCACGCTGGCCGGTGCGGCGCGCACGAGCAGCGGCACGCTGATCCACGCGACGAACACGCCGCCGATGCCGCCGGCACCGGCGAGGAGCAGCGCTTCCGCCATCTGCGATCGAACGAGGCCGGCGCGTCCCGCACCGAGCGCCTGCCGGACGGCGAGGTCACGGCGACGGCCTTCGGCGCGGACGGCGAACAGGTTCGCCACGTTGGCGCACGCGATCAGGAAGATGATGGCGACGGTTCCGAGCAGGACCCACAGCGGCCGCGCGACACCGCCGACCAGGTGTTCGTCGAGAGAGACCACGGTCGGGCGGTAGCGTTCCATGATGTTCGCGTACGTCGCCGATCCGCCGAGCCGCTCCTGCACGCGCCGCGGCAGCGGTGCGAACTGCGCGGCCAGTGCTTCGTGATCGATGCCCGGCACCATCCGCCCCACCGCGTTCAGCCCGAAGCCGCCGGGCGTAACCTGCGCGGCGCGGATCGGCAGCGGCACCCAGAAGGCGACGCGCTCATCCGGGAATCGGAACTCCGGGCCCATGACGCCGATGATCGTGCGTGTCCGGCTTGCGAAGTAGTAGCTGCGACCGAGCACCGTCGAATCCGAACCGAACCACGACTGCCAGAACCAGTGGCTGAGGACCACGACGCCGGCGTCATCGTCATCCGTCGGCAGGCGGCCCAGGATCGGCCGCACGCCGAGTGTCGTGAACATCGACGGCGTCGCCTGCGTGAGGAACAGCTGCTCGGTATGGCCTTCCGCGCGCGTCGTCGACGAGCCCGTGCCGTACAGGGCCAGGTCCTCGAGACCCGGCACGTTCTCGCGGTACGCGAAGTACAGCTCGTCCGGAACGCCCACGTCTTCCGGCAGGTCCGTGCCCGGCGCCGTCGCCGATATATGAACGAGCCGCTCCGCGTTCGGGAACGGGAGCGGCTCGAGCAGCACGGTCTTCACGACGCTGAAGATCGCGGTGTTCACGCCGATGGCGAGGGCCAGCGTCGCAATCGTCAACAGAGTGAAGACCGGTGCACGCCGAAGACTGCGCGCGCTGTGGGTGAAATCCCTCGTCCAGCCCTCCAGCATGGCTCGCATCGGCTGCCTCCCGGGTTGTTGCGGGTGGGTGTGCTGCGATGTGTCGGCGTATAAAGGGAGAACGTTCCGGGCCCGGGGGCGGTTTCAAGCGGGCGTCCGTCCGTTGGGATCCCGCCACCTCGTCCGTCTTACCGGTGGCTTGAATCCACTGACCTGACGGAGGCGGCGATGATGAGACATAGAGCATGGAGAGGGGTCCTGGTGCTCGCGCTGGTGGCGGGCTGTTCCGCCGAGCCGGCCGAGCCGGACGGCTGGCGCGCGGCGGGCGTCCTCGCCGTTTCGGGGTGGACGGGCACGATGCCCACGAGGGCAGGGCAGGGCACCGGCGAGCTGGTGTGGGACCAGCCGCCGGGCGCAAATGACCTGACCGCGCCGAAGATCCTGGTCGCGCCCGATACGGTCGATGCCGGCAAACCCTTCGAGGTCATCACGAACACGGTCGGCATGAACGGCTGCTGGAGAGCGGATGGTCAGGCGGTGAAGATCAGCGGCCGCACCGTCGAGCTCGAGCCGTACGATGCGCACAGCGGCTCGGAAATCTGCACGCAGATCCTGCTTTTCCTGGAACATCGTTCGACGCTCGTGCTGAATGAATCGGGGACGTGGACGCTGCGCGTGAGCGGTCGACGTGTGCGCATTGGTGACGAAATCCGCGACGAACCGATCACGGCCGAGAAAACGATCGTCGTGCAATAAGGGCCGAATCGCGGCACGACACGGGCACAATGCGCGGAACCGGGCTGTAGATGAGGGCGGGACTGTCGGTCGACGTTATCAGGAGGATGGGGGATGACCGGGAGATCCGCTGGCCCGTTGAAGCGGCCGCGATGAGTGCGGAGAGGGCGGAGCCCGTCGTCGCTGCGTACGAGGAGTGGCTGCGTGAACTGCGGCGTTACGTCCACCGGCTCACCGGGGACGCCGACATGGCGGAGGACGTGGCGCAGGAGGCGATCCTGCGCTTCGTGCGTGCGCAGCGGAACACGGAGGTTCGGACCGCGCGTGCGTGGTTGTACCGGACCGCCACGAACCTGGTGCGGGACCAGGCGAGGCACGAAGCGATGCGGCGCCGCAGGCTGGTTCCGGAAGTCGACGTGTCGGACGCGACGCCGGAGCAGGACTTCGAGCGCAGCGAAGTCATCCGCGAGGTGCGGGACGCACTGGCCCGGATTCCCGCGCGTGACCGCGAGCTGCTGATCCTGCGCGAATCGGGGTTTCGCTACCGCGAAATTGCGGAAGTGATCGGGGTGAAAACGGAGTCCGTGCCGGTTCTGGCGGCGCGCGCGCTGGAGCGGTTCCGCGCGGCATACGCCGAGGCAGCCGAACGATGATGCACCTGGAAAACCATACGATGCTCGCGCACCTTGACGGCGAGCTGACGGACGCGGAAAATCGTGCCGTCCTTGAACACGTGGCGGTTTGCGCGAAGTGTGGCGATGCGCTCGCGGCGCTGCGGGCAGACGCTGCGCTCGTCTCGAGTGCGGTGCGGGCGCGGGATGCGCGAGAGCCGGCACACTGGCGCGACGCGTCGCCGGCAGCGCCGACGCGTCGCGCGGCCCCCCTCCGCTGGGCGGCGAGCATCCTGCTCGTCACGGCGACGGCGGCGTCGGCGGTCGTGATCCGCAACGCCTGGAGCGATCGTGAACCTCCTCCGCCGGACGTGGTTCCCGTGCAGACCGCAACGACACAGGAACAGGCGGCCGTCATCGTGCAGCCGCGTAACGGTTCCGTGCGCGTGGCGTTGAGTAACGTCGGCGTCGATTCCCGCGTACGGGTGATGTTCGAGGATCGCGGCGACGCGAGTGTTGCGGTGACCCGTGCCGTCAGCGATGCGGCAGCTCCGCACTTCACGGCGGAGGCCGGCCGTGTCGCCATCGATGCGCGCGGCGCCGTCGCGCAGGTGAATCTCGTGCTGCCGCGCGCGGTGCGGGATGCGATCGTGACGCTGGACGGCAGGACGCTGGTCACGGTGCGGGGCACGCAGGTAACACCCGCGCACGCCGTGACGACCGGCGTGATCGTGGACGCAGTGCCGGGGCCGCGCATGGAATGACTTGCTGGCCCGCACCACGGTTCGCGCTGCGCCTGTTCGCGGCCGTGCTCCCGGCGATCGTCGCGATCGTGCCGGAGGCGGTGCACGCACAGGTGCGCGGTCGCATCACGGATGCAAGCACGGGCGAGCCCGTTGCCGGGGCACTTGTCCGGCTGAGCGGCCCGTCCGTCCAACTCACCAGCAGTGCGTCGAACGGCGACTACGCGTTCCTGCGTCCGGTGCAGGGCAGCTACTGCATCCGCGCGGACAGCCCCGGTTACGATCCGGCTTCGGTCTGCATCGTCCTTTCCGGAACCAGCACGATGACGGTGGACCTGCCGCTGCAGCCGCGGCCGGTTCTCATGACGCCGATCACCGTGACGCCCGTTCGCGCATCGATCAACCCGCGCGCCATTCCCCTCGACTCGATGAATTCCCCGCGCGTCGCGCTACTCGAGGCGCGCTCGCGCGGACTCGCGGGTGCGCAACTCAGCGAGCTCACGCAGAGCACCCTCGACAACCACGTCGGGGGGCGCAATCCACACACGCTGTACGTGTGGGGCTCGAGTGCGGAGCGTGGCCGAGTGCTGCTGGATGGCGCAACCGTGAACGCGCCGCTGCACCTGGGCGCGCTCATGCCGCCGCTCGATGTCGATGTCATCGAGGCCGCCGACGTTCGTACCGGCGGGACCTCGCCGCGCTACGACGGCGGGACCACCTACATCATGGATTTTGCCACGCGCGCCGCCGCAAGGGAACGACGCTTCTGGGGCGAAGTCGACCCGCTGGCCGCTCGGATCGGCGCGGAATCGCCGATCAACGGACACGGCCGCGCGATCGTCAGTGCGCGTCGCGTCAACGATGAAGTCATCGAAGGCCTCGTCTCCCCGCAGTTCGGCTACGGTTACACGGACGGCCTTGCGCGCATCGATCTCGACGTGGGCGGGCATTCGGTGTATCTGACCGGACTCGCCACGCACGAGACCGTGCGCATCCCGCGCGATGCCGGCGAGGACCGCGCATCATGGGACAACCGCGTGGCCACGCTGGGCTGGCGGCGGGATCATGGCAGCGACCGACGTTCCGCCATGCTCACGATGAGCCGTGGCGTGGCGGATCTGCCGCTGCTTTCCGCGGTCGGCGGGCACCTGGCCGCGTACCTCGACCGTTACAGTGCGCTCGCGCAGCGGCGCTGGAGGGTCGGCGATGCGCGCTGGGATGCGGGCGTTGAACTCGAGCACCTCCGCTTCCGCCGGCGTTCGCGCGCGGACCGGGATCCGGTCGACCAGCAGCTCGGCCCGGTGGAGTGCATCCCGAGCCTGCCGTGTTCACACTCGAACGCGACGCTCATCTCCGCCTTTGCACAGTGGTCGCTGCAGCCCGCCTCAGGCCTTTCAACGACGCTCGGCGCGCGGACCATGTTCGATGCGAGGACACAGCGCGTGCACATCCTGCCGCGCGCGTCGCTCGTCGTGATGCCGGCGCCGGGTTACGCACTGACGCTTGCCGCGGGCCGATTCTCGCAGACGTTCGTGCGCGAAGCAGCCATCGCACCCGGGGATGCGCAGTCCGAACTGCCCATCGTTGTTGATGTCGCGCATGCAACCCACATCGAACTCGGGCTGGCCCGCCGATCGGAATCCCTTTTCCTGAAAGCGGGCGCGTACGTGCGGTTCCACGAGCGCAATCAGCCCGCCCGCGTCGCGCGCACCGTGCCTGGTGGCGACGTTCTGCTGGAGTACACCACCGGTGCGGGCACGCTGGCCGCGGCGTACAGCATCAGTGGCAACCCGTTGCGCGCGCCCGATGCGCCGGCGGGCACGCAGCACCTGGCGACGGCCGCGTATCGCCACAACGTCGGGCGCTGGCAGGTCGATCTGACCGCATCGTACGGCTCCGGCCTGCCGCTCACATCGATCGTGCTCGAGCAGCCGACGGAAACCGAGCTGGCGTGGCAGCCCGCCGGCGACGTTTCCCGGTTCGATCGGTCGGATCGGAATTACGTGCGAGTGGACGCATCGCTCTCCGGCGAATGGCTGCTGACGCCCGGCGGCCGCGACATCCGCATCGTGCCGTACGTGCGCATCATCAACGCGCTGAGTCAGCGCGAATCGCTCTTCTACTACCGCAACAACGATCCAGCCCAGCCGCCTCGTCCGCTCGCCACGCTGCCGGCCGTTCCGGTGCTCGGCGTGCGCTGGAACTTCTAAGGCGCGGGTGCAGCCGCACGATCGCGCACGCGTGCATCACGCGATGCCATGCGCCGCGTGTTAGGATCCGGTCTCCTCGTCCGTCATTGATTCAGGAGTGCACGGGCCGCTGCTTCCGCTGCTCACTCCTGGTTCACTGATTCCGGCGATCGCCGGAGCACCACCAGTAGAGGAGATGTCTCATGAAGTCAGCCTTTCCAACGCACGTTCGCCGCTTCGCGGCACTGCCCCTCGTGCTGGCCGCCTTCACCCTGGCTGCCTGCGATGATGATGATGATTCGACCACGCCGCCGGACCCCGTCGAATGGGAGGCCGAACTGGAGGGAGCCGGCGAATTCGAGGAAGTGACCGGCGTCGCCGCCGTGCTTTCCACGCAGTCCAAGTTCGAGGCCACCATCGAGATCCAGGGCGCGCCCGCGGATGCGACGTTCGCCTGGACCGTCGCGGCCGGTTCGTGCGCACAGCCGGGCAACGCCGTCGGTGCCGCGAACGCCTACCCTGACCTCGAAGTCGGCGAGGACGGCACCGCCGAAGCGGAAGCCGAAGTGACCGCGGCCCTCAATGCGTCCGGCAACTACATCGTTCACGTGATCGATGACAGCGGCGATGAGCCCGTCACGGTCGCCTGCGGCGCACTCGCGAAGCAGGACTGAACGACGCAGCGCTGCGATGAACGCCGGCGGCTCGACCCGCCGGCGTTTTGTTTTTGCCCGTCGCGATCGGCTTTTCTTGACGATGGGCGCGGTCCCCTCGACAATTACAACATTCTTCGAAATCTCTCGAACGCCATCGAACCACCCCGGGGCTGACGTATGGACGATCGTGATGCGGGCCGCTCGCCGGACGGCGGCATGGAGCCCGGATTCGAACGGTATCTGCGGCCGATTTTCGACAACATGTTCGAGGGGATCCAGATCATCGGCTTCGACTGGCGCTACCTGTACCTGAACGCGACGGCGGCGAAACACGGGCGGCGGCCGCGAGAGGAACTCGTCGGTCGGCGGATGATGGACGCGTATCCGGGCATTGAGCACACCGAGGTATTCAGGCTGATTCAGCGGTGCATGGAGGAGCGCACCGCCAACAGCATGGTGAACGAGTTCGTGTACGACGATGGCAGCCGCGCCTGGTTCAGTCTGCGCATGGATCCGGTGCCGATGGGCGTGCTGCTGCTTTCGATCGACATCACGGCGGAGAAGTCGGTGGAGAGCCAGCTGAGGGAGGCGCAGAAGCTCGAGGCGATCGGACGACTGGCGGGAGGCGTTGCGCATGACTTCAACAACCTGCTGACGGTCATCTCGGGATACAGCGGTCTGCTGCTCGAAGAGCTGTCCGGCGATGATCGTTTCCGGATTCCGCTGGAAGAGATCCATGAGGCAGGGCGTCGCGGTTCCGCGCTGACGCGGCAACTGCTGGCGTTCAGCCGTCGACAGCCGGTGCAGCCCGAACTCGTGGAACTGGACGCCGTGCTGCGGGAGATGGACCGGCTGATCCGGCGACTGATCGGCGAGGATGTGGATCTGTCGCTGCACCTGAATGCGCCGGGCCTGCGCGTTCTCTGTGCATCGAGTCAGGTTGAACAGGTCGTGATGAACCTGGTCGTGAACGCGCGAGATGCGATGCCGACGGGCGGAAAGCTGACGGTGCAGTCGGCGCTGGTCGACCTCGACGAAGCCTTCACGCGATCGCATGCGGAAGCACGGCCGGGCCCGCACGTGATGCTTGCGGTGAGCGATACGGGAACCGGGATGGACAGCGCTACGCGCGCGCGCATCTTCGAGCCGTTCTTCACGACGAAGCCGCACGGCAAGGGCACGGGTCTCGGGCTGCCGACGGTGTACGGCATCGTGAAGCAGGCGGGCGGCACCATCTTCGTCTACAGTGAGCCGGGCCGCGGCACGACGTTCAAGGTTTACCTGCCGCTCGCGGAAGGCGGGGCGCCGGTGCGCGCGCGGCCGGCTGCGTCGTTCACCGCATCGGGCGCCGGCGAGGTCGTCCTGGTCGTCGAGGATGACGATGCCGTGCGGCGCTTCATCGGCAAGGTGCTCGAAGCGGCCGGCTACGTTGTACTGGAGGCGGGCACCGCCGAGAAGGCGGTCGCACTCGCCCGGCAGAACCGTCAAGGACCGCACGTCCTGCTTGTCGATGTCGTGCTTCCGGGCAGTGGCGGCCGCGAACTCGCCGAACAGGTGCTGAAAGTGCATCCGCACACGCGCATCGTTTTCATGTCCGGCTACACGGATGAAGCGATCGCGCATCGCGGCGGGCTGGAGCCCAGCGCGGTGCTGGTGGAGAAGCCGATCATCGCCGACGCACTGCTCACGCGAATCCGCCAGGTTCTGGTCCCATCGGTTCAGTAGCACGCGCTCCCAGCTGGGACCCCACACGTCGATCCCGGTACGCTGCTGGCCCGCAGCGTGCGTTTCCGCGCACCGTTTCGAATCACCGGAACGGGAGGCATTGTCGTGGAAACGACAAGCTTTTCGACTGACGGACCGCAGCCGATCCGGGGCGATCGCGGCGCGACGATCCTGGGCCCGCGCAACGTGCCGATTGAGCGCGAGAATCCCGACCTGCTCGCCTCGCCGATCACGGACGCGGGCACGGTTCCCAACCTGAAGTTTTCGTTCGCGGCAGCGCGGAACCGGCTGCTCAGGGGCGGGTGGGCGCGCGAGGTGACGGTGCGCGAACTGCCGGTCGCGACGCGGATTGCCGGGGTGGACATGCGGCTGAAGCCCGGCGCAATCCGCGAAATGCACTGGCACAAGGAGGCCGAGTGGGGCTACGTCCTCGCCGGAAGCGTGCGGATCACCGCGGTCAACCCGGACGGCCGCAACTTCATCGATGATGTTGCCGCCGGCGACATCTGGAATTTCCCGGCGGGGATACCACACTCGATCCAGGGCTTGAAGAACGGCGCCGAGTTCCTGCTGGTTTTCGACGATGGCGCGTTTTCGGAAAACGAAACGTTTCTGATCACGGACTGGTTCGCGCACACGCCTGTCGAAGTGCTTGCGAAGAACTTCGGCGTGCCCGAAACCGCCTTTGCCAACCTTCCGACAGATCTCGACAACACGCGTTACATCTTCGAGGCGTCCGTGCCGGGCCCGATCGAATCGGATGCGGTCCAGTCGGACGCGGGCGTGTCGATGCCATACAGCTACCGTTTTTCGGCGCAGGAGCCGTTGCGCCTGGCGGGCGGGCAGGTGCGCATCGTGGACTCGTCGAATTTCCCGGCAGCGAGCACGATCGCCGCGGCGCTGGTCGAGGTCGAGCCGGGTGCGATGCGCGAGCTGCACTGGCATCCCAACAGCGACGAGTGGCAGTACTACCTCTCGGGGCAGGCGCGCATGACCGTGTTCGCGTCGGGCGGAAAGGCGCGCACCTTCGACTACCTGGCCGGGGATGTCGGCTACGTTCCGTTCGCGATGGGGCACTACGTCGAGAACACGGGGACCGACACCCTGCGGTTCCTGGAAAATGTTCCGCAGCAGCCGTTTTGCCGATGTCTCGCTGAACCAGTGGATGGCGCTCACGCCGCCGGAGCTGGTTCGGGCGCACCTCAACCTGGATGATCGGACGATGGCGATGCTGCGGAGGGACAAGCCGGTGGTTGCCGGGCCGAGGTAGCCGGGGTGTTCCTAGGCAGGCGGACCGTCCTTGAATTGTTGCGTTCCGGCCGCTTTGGAAATCCTGGCGGGACAGGGAAGCAGCAGGTCGGAAAGGGTCGCAGGGAGGAATCGATAGAGAATGATTCGTCCGCTGGGGCACAAACATGATCAGACCGGCCACAACGGAACAACACCAGGACGGGCCGCTAACACCAGGACGGGCCGCTTTACGGGCCGCTAACCCTGCCGTCCCCCCGCGCCCCTGCCGCGGACGAAGGCGATCGCGACGCCGAGCGCGGCAACCGCGGCGCAGACACGGAACGCGCTCGTGAGGCCGGCCATGAACGTCTGCTCGAGTGCGGACTTCTCGACGGAGGTCAGCGTGCCCGCATGGTTCAGCAGTTTTGTACCGGCGGCCGCGGCGCTCGCGCCGATGAACAGTGTGCCCGCGATCCCCACGCCGAGGCTCTGACCGATTACGCGCGACGTGGCGAGTACGCCCGACGCTTCGCCCTGCTCGTTCTCTGGAGCGGAGCGCATGATGGTGTGGCTGTTGGGCGCGGTGAACATGCCCTGGCCCAGGCCGGTCACGACCAGGCAGGTGAGGATGTACGAGGTCGCGCTG
>Ga0164243_10010504_pt1 | contig 13299 bp, 7 predicted proteins | sample OricompcompostOP_FD_108781 | JGI IMG/M metagenome (GOLD analysis project Ga0164243, IMG submission 108781) | Organic Plus compost microbial communities from Emeryville, California, USA - Original compost - Organic plus compost (OP) | ecosystem: Engineered > Solid waste > Mixed feedstock >... | reverse complement strand
TTCTCGTGCTGGTCCGGCACACTCGTCCCCACAACCGCATGACGCTTCAGTGGACCCTGGGCGCGATCGTCGTGCTGGGACTCGGTGCCGCGTACGTCTTCCGGCATCAGCTCATCGCGGCGGCGGGGCCGGACTTCTCGATCCGCGCGAACCTGTGGCGGGTGCTGTCTTTCTATGTGCGCTTCTACCCCGTACAGGGATTCGGCTGGTTCGGACCGTGGCCGAGGGAGGAGTACCCGTTCGTCGGGATCAACTTCTCCCTCGACAAGCACTACACCACGGCGCTCAACGCCTACGCGGATCTCGTGCTCCAAGTCGGCTGGGTCGGCGCGTTCCTGTTCGTCGCGATGGTCGGCATCGCTGTGATCCGCTCCTGGCTGGTGGCGGCCGAACGCCGCTCGATCGTCTATGCCTGGACGCCGTTGATCCTCGTGACGCTCGTGGTGAACTCGCTCTTCGAGAGCTTCGCGCTGCTCGGCGCCGGCTGGCTCGTCCTGGTCGTCTGCCTGGTCAGGGCGGGCCAATCCCGCTCCTGGCGGGAGCGACTGGACGCCGCGGACGACGCGAACTCCCTGCCCGGGATCGAAGAGCCGCGCGGCTGACGCGGCGGCGCACCTGGCGGTGAGTCCGCAGCCGGAAGAATTCCGCGCCTGGACAGGACCGGCAATGACTACTGCGCCGCCAGCACCCCCCCACACGTCGGCGAGATCGTCACGGGCGTCGTCGTGACGGTCGGCGTGTAGCGGACCGAGAGCGGGCCGAGGGAGCCCTCGGGCAGAGTGCTCGTGAACGAGACGGTCTTGGTCTCACCGCTCGGCACGAAGACGCGGATGCTCTCGGCATTGCGGCCTTGCTCGACGCCCGTTCGCCAATCGGCATAAGAGTCGCCGAACTTCGGATCCACAGCCTTGATTTCCGAACCCGGAGGCGCGAAGTAGATGATGTCCTGGATGAAGGTGTTCTTGGCAAGCCCGTAGCGCTTGTTGCGCACGCCGAGCTGGTATTTCGTCATCCCGTCGAGTGGAGCGCTGTTGGCGATCGTCAGCGACGTCGTCACCGTGCGGTCTTCGGCGTTGCACGTGACGGCGACCTTCGTCTTCATGAAGTACTCGAGCTTGCTGTACGCCGCATCGTTGACGAAGATCCCGACCTCTGTCGTCTTCTTGTTGCTCGTCGCCAGCGCACCATCGAGACCGAGGTCGGTCGCCATCGCCTGCTCGTCTTGGCGGGAGAACCAGACGTGGAGCCGCTGCTCCTTCACAGATGTCTCGAGCTGCGTCAGCATCTTCATGACATCCCACTTGCCGGAAGCGACTTTATCGAACACGCTCGCCGCGACGCTCGCGAAGAACAAGTCCTGCTGAGCGTTGACCGGATACCGGATGTACGCGTCGTAGAGCAACGCCTCGACGACGTTGTCGGACGTGAGCTTGCGGCCGTCGACCGTCTCGATCGGGCCGGTCACCTTGAGCATGTGCGAGAGGACCACCGGGTCGACCGAGATGACGCCGTCCAGATGGGTGCCTCTCGTATTGAACCAGAGGTTGTCGAAAGACTGGGCGGTCGTGGGGAAATCAGGTGTGCGCGTGAAGTTCCCGAACCCCATGAACGTGTCGGGCTCGTAAAGGGCCAGCGTCTCCTGCGGCAGGTCGATGACTTGCTGATTTCGCGGGAAGCTGTACGTGCTCGTCTGGGCGGCGAGCTTCACATGCCCGTTGTCGACGTTCACGATGGCTGTCGCTGCCGGAAGACCTCCCCCGCTGCGTGACTCCGCGTTGTTCTGGAAGATCAGCATGTAGCTGCGCTTCTCGTCGGCGCCGGCCACCTTCAGCAGGGTCGGGAGGAAGTGCTGGACGTTCTCGAGCGCCGGACCCGCCTGGTCCATGATGTCGAACAGGGACGAGATCGCGTTGTCGACCACCGGCAGGATCTTCGAGCGGTCGATGCCGTCGAGCTTCTCCTGCGCCTTGTCGAAGGCCGCGGTGATCTCGGGCAGAGAGGACCCCGCCTCTTCGATCGGCTCGAGGTTGATGCCGCCGCCCTTGACCGAGATCTTGTCGAGCTGCAGTGCGCTGAGCAGCTTCACTCCGGCAGGCATCGCGCCCTCGGCGAGAATGTGCGTCGCCTCCGTCGCCTTGCGCACCGCATCCACGTTCTGACCCACCAGCGGGATGCCCGCGGCGACCTCCCACAAGGGGCCCTTCACGGTGCCATCTGCCGAACGAGTCAACTCCAGTACCCGGTCGCCGGCCTTCGCGATCTTGCCGGAATCGCCCGATTTCATGTACTTGGTGATCGAGGAGATCTGGGACTTCGCCGACAGCAGATCGTTCTGCACCGACATCGCCTGAACGGCGAAGACCGTCGTCACTCCGGCGAGCGCCACGACGACGCCACCCACGACCGAACCGGCGATCCACAACCAGCGCCGGCGTCGGCGAGGCGCCGCGTGGGACCCGGCACGACCCGCGCGGTAACGTCCGTGAGAAGGGCGAGAGCGCACCACACGAGGTTACCGGCCGGTCACTGTGATGCCGCCGAGAGGCACGCCCACAGCACTGATCAGTTGCTGATCATTGCCTGTGCGCCGCCCGCTTGACCATGCGGGCCAGGCGCCGGCGCCAGAGCATCGCGCGCCACCCGAGCTTGCGGGCAAGCGATCCACCCGGCCCGGGAATGGGCTTCCAGACCCGGACTTCGTGCTCGCGCGCGGCCGCTCAGCGGCCACCGCATCCTGCTCTATAGAATCGGCAGCGCCCAGGTTTTTCCCTTCGAGATGAGTCGCATGATGCCCAGCCTTCGCAGCCTCCTGCGAGGCAGCCGCATCCTCCAGATGTGGCGCTTCGGGCCCTATTCGCTGGCATACGCGCTCTTCACGCGGACCGCGCGGGTCCGGCCGAACCGGATCGTGTTCCTCTCCGACTCACGATCGGGATACTCGGGCAACATCGCGTTCCTGCGCGAGGAGATCCTGCGTCAGAACCCGGATGCCGACGTCATCGGCATCTTCAAGCCCAGCATGCGCGCACGTCGGCCCCTCGCCGACGTCGTTCGCCTGCCCTGGGTGACCGCCACGGCGCAGACGATAGTCCTCGACGACTTCTATCCGCTGATCTACCCGTTCCGCATCCGCACGGAGACCCGCCTCCTCCAGGTGTGGCACGCGGCGGGAGCGTTCAAGCGTGTCGGGTACAGCCGGCAGGGGCTGCCGGGCGGCCCCATGCCCGGCTCCATCATCCACCGCAACTACACGGATGCGACCGTCAGCAGCGAGTCGATCCGAAGGGACTATGCCGAAGCCTTCGGCATCGACATCGGGAGGGTGAAGGCGCTGGGCGTGCCGCGCACCGACGTCTTCTTCGACAGCGAGTTCGTCGCCGAGGCGAATCGGCTTGTGCGCCGGCGCTACGGCATCCCCGATGGCAAGCGCATAGTCCTGTATGCGCCCACCTTCCGTGGGAACGGGCAGTTGACCGCCACGTTCGACTACGACAGCGTGCATTGGGACAAGCTCGTGGACGAGCTGGGCGACGACTGGGTCGTGATGGCCAAGATGCACCCGTTCGTGAAGCCGCTCAGCGTCGCCCGGCCCCAGGTGACCGGAGTGATCGACGTCACCACGGATCGCGAGATCACGCAGCTGCTCATGGCCGCCGACGTCCTGATCACGGATTACTCCTCGACGATCTTCGAGTACGGGCTGCTTCGCCGTCCCGTCGTCTTCTTCTGCCCCGACCTGGCCCAGTACACGGCCGACCGCGATTTCTACTATCCGTTCAGCGAATACGTCACGGGGCCCCTCGTGACCGATGCGTCAAGGCTGGCTGAGGCCGTCCGAACGGCCCGGCACTCGAGCGCACAAGACCGATTCCTGGAGCGGTTCATGGGCGCGTGCGACGGCCACTCCAGTGAACGCATCACGCGCGAGCTCATCCTGAATCCGCGCGAGAGCGGTCGCCCCGAGGCTGCAGCCCCCGGCGGAAGCAGTCCCACCCCGACACGCGCCTCCGGTGCCATGGGCCTGCGGCTGCTCGTCGCCTACGCCGCGCGGATCCTGCTGAACCTCGGCTACATCCCCCTTCGCCTGCTGCCGCGGCGAAGGAAAGTGGTCATGATCAGCCGCGAGCACGAGACCGTGCCGGACGATTTCGAAGACCTGGCTGCCGCGATCCATCGGGCAGACCCCGGTGTCGAGGTCGTCATGCTCGTCCGTATGGTCCCGCCCGGATATCTGGCCAAGATCGGCTACGCGTTCCACATGGTCGCGCAGCTGTACCACGTGGCGACATCGCGCGTTCTCGTGATCGACACGTACGCGATGGCCGCGAGCCTGCTCCGCCACGGCAGGGGCCTTACCGTGATGCAGATCTGGCATGCGCTCGGGGCGTTCAAGAAGTTCGGGCTCAGCATCCTCGACCACCCGGAGGGTCGCGACGCTCGCCTGGCGAGGGCGATGCGGATGCACCAGGGCTATGACATCGTCCTGGCCAGCGGAGAGGACTGCCGTCCCGCGTTCGCGGATGCGTTCGGGACTGACATCGAAAAGGTCGCCGTCGCACCCCTCCCCCGTGTAGACCGTCTCCTCGACGCAAGACGCGCGGAGCGGACCCGGGAACGCATTTTGGCGACGCATCCGCATCTCCGGAACCGTCGCATAGCCGTGTTCGCGCCTACGTTTCGCTTAGACGGGAACGTTGTCATCGATATGACCGAACTCTCTCGAGCGCTGAACGAGATCGGTGTCCATCTCATCGTCAAGATGCACCCTCTAATGCCAGATGACTTTGGGCGAGAGGTAGAGACTGCACCAGGGTTCTCGACCCAGGAGATTCTGGATGTCGCAGACATCTTCATCACGGACTATTCCTCAACCCTCTACGAAGCTGCGTTGCTTGGAATCTCCTGCTACTTCCTTGCGCCCGACCTCGACCACTATGTGTCCTCCCGCGACTTTTATCTTGATTTTCACAAGGATCTGCCTGGCCCAGTCGCGAGGGATATTCCGTCGCTAGTCGAGGCCATCAGCAAGCACGAGGGGACCAGGGAGCGCGCCCTGGCGTTTGCAACTAGGTGGGTCCAGCTACCTCCGGTTTCGGCGTTCCACCTCGGTACGCCGCGCTGCACCGCTCACATCGCGGATCTTGTCCTCGCTTCGTGCGACCCCACGTCACCTCGCGGACGACGACTGCCCTGATCCGCGCCCATGAGAGCATCGGCGTTCGTTGGGCGAGCGCGGGACGTGACACGGGTAGAATTTGAGGTGGGGATGTTCGCCCGCGTTTGCTGCGCGGGATCTGGGGCGCGCGCTCGAGGGTCATACCCCAAGACGAAAGGACGTTCAGTTGAGCGACGCCATCGAGGCACTCCGACGTTTACGAGCTGAGATGCTCGACTCAGTCGACGACGACAAGCGGGACACTGCCCCTCTCCGTCGAATGATATCGCTCCTACGCCAAAGCTACGGCCCGACCCCAAAGATCGCGATCGCGAGCGATGAGATGGAAGCTGCTACGGCCCTAGTCGGTGAGATCCTCGCGGCATACCCAGTCGCCGTAACAACGAGGGCACTCAAACGAGCCCGCCTGTCAGTCCCGCTTCGCCACTGGTGTCTTTCATTGATGATAAGACACCGGGAAGGGGTCGACCACATATTCGATCGCCTCGATTACGTGACTAACGCGAGCGGCCGGCTTCAAGTTGAGTATGACGGTGTCACCTTGACGACTCTCGCCGAGCTGAACGCGAATGTGTACCGCACAGATTTCACAAACAATATCTTGACCGTCGAGGCGCAGATCGCGCCCGGTTTACTCTTTAACGATGCGCAGTTAACCATCTCATGGGTAGCATGGCAGATGTCAGAGGTACTCGAGGACACAGGGGAATACGCCGGGTACCATCTCTTCGGCCACAAGTTCATTTCCGGTCGCTACCTTCGTATGGTCGTGGCCCTGCAACCAACATATCCGGCCACGTCAATCATCCTCCGAGCCACGTATCAGCACAGCGATCGATCCTTTACAGCGTCAATGTCCCTTGGTTACAGGGGCGCAAGCCATCTCGCACGAGTAAGAGGTCTGGACTGGATCGCTGGACCTTTCGCACTCCACGCACACGCACGGTCCATCAGCGTCAGGCACTGGACGCCTCGCGAGCGGGTCAAGAACGAGCTCCAGCTCTACGCGGCCATCCTGGCTAGAGGCGTGAAGCGCGGTGATCTCGCGCTTAAACTGAAAGTCGTAATCATACGAGCGGCATATTGGCTAACGAGGCGCCACTACCAAAAGAAGAAGATATGGGTTCTTCATGATAAGATGTACACCGCCTCCGACTGCGGCGAATACATGTATTGGTACCTCGCAAACCTTGCCGGCGACGTTACGCCCGTGTATGCCGTGAATCGAGATGCGCCTGAGGCTGATCGGCTACGCAGAAGTGGTGCCGCACTTCTATACCCCGGAACCCTTCGACAGGCACTCCATTACTTAAACGCGGAAGTCGTCTTTACGACACACCCCAACCCCGCGAATGTCGTGGGAATGCTTCGATATGGGGCATTCTTGCGCGACCTCATCACCGCACCAATCGTTTGCATCCAGCATGGCCTAACGATGCAGGACATTGCCCGTTCGATGCATCAAGGCCATGCCGGAATTCAACGGTACTACTGCGCCTCGCCACACGAAATCGCGCACCTCTCTCAGGCTGAGTACGGATACCGAAGAGAACAACTGGTATTGACGGGGATTCCGCGATTCGACGGTCTGCCGCATGACTCCGAACAGATCGTACTGGTCTCGCCGACATGGCGCCCGGAATATGCGGCACCATCCCCCGGCGCGAACCATCAACGCCCAGAGAATGAAAAATTCCTTGACTCGCTCTACTACCATCGTTTCTCGTCACTCCTCCTCTCAGAGAACTTACTGAACGCCGCCGAGGCAGCTGGGTACCGCATTCGATTCATGATTCACCCCACTCTCGCGGCTAACCTCGGGCTATTTCGACAGGGTCTTGCGACCGCCGCCGCACAGCGTGGCCTTACCCATGCACTGGATAACACAGTGACGGTCGTCGCCGCGGGCATCGACACGACCTACGACGAAGAGCTAAAGCGGGCGCGATTGCTGGTGACGGATTACTCAGGAATCCAATACGACTTCGCGTACATGCGCAAAGCGCTCATCTACTTTCATCCCACCGATATGCCGCCGCAGTACGGCACGGGGGCTATGGACTATGAAACAATGGGCTTCGGACCAATATCCGAAGATGTCGCAGACCTGCAAGACAAATTGATTAAGGCTATTGGCAACGATTGCCGAGTACCGGAGGGTTACGAGCCACGCTACAATTCGTTTTTTGCATTTGATGATCGGGGCAGCTGTCGACGGATTTACGAGGATGTCACAGCATGGCTTGGCACGAGAGCAAGTCGAGAGCCGTCCGAGGAGGTAGATCGCGCAGAACCTGCCTCTGTGGCCAGCTAATTTCGCAAGACGTACGGAGGCGGGCACTACGATCGAGACGCGGAGAGTGACCTCAAGACCGCTCACGTGAGCGCTACCGCATGGCAGGACGACAAGAGGACCTGATTTGAAGAGCAGTACAAGCCGGACCGTCGCCGTCGTCCTCGCCGGAGGAATCGGTGTGCGTGTCGGGTTGGGCATCCCGAAGCAGTTGATCAAGATCGCGGGCAAGGCGATCGTCGAGCACACGCTGGAATCGCTCCAGGCCAGCGACCTGATCGACGAGATCATCATCATGATGAACGCCGCCTCGATCGGCGAGCTCGACCATCTCCTGAAGGGCGGCCATTTCCCGAAGCTGTCCCGGGTGCTCCCGGGCGGCGCCACCCGCAACGACACCACCCAGCTCGCGATCGCCGCCCTCGAAGGCGACGACACGAAAGTGCTCTTCCACGATGCCGTACGCCCGTTCATCGACGAACGCATCATCCGCGACTGTGTCGAGGCTCTCGACCGATATGACGCCGTGGACACAGCGATCCCCTCCGCCGACACGATCATCAGGGTCGACGAGACGGGCCACATCACCGACATCCCCGATCGGTCGGTGCTCCGGCGCGGTCAGACGCCGCAGGCGTTCCGACTGGGCACCATCCGCCGCGCGTACGAGATCGCGCGGACCGACCCGGCCTTCAAAGCGACCGATGACTGCGGGGTCGTGTTCGCGTATCTGCCGGACGTGCCGATCCGTGTCATCGAGGGCACGCCGGAGAACATGAAGGTCACCGAGCAGATCGACGTCCACATCGCCGACAAGCTCTTCCAGCTGCAGTCGGCCTCGCTGGCACTCGATACGCGCCCCGAGACCCTCCCGGACTTCTTTGGCAAGAACGTCGTGGTCTTCGGCGGCAGCTACGGCATCGGAGCGAGCATCACCCGCCTCGCCGAGGCCGCCGGCGCGCGGGTGCACTCGTTCAGCCGCTCCACGACAGGCACCGACGTGCGCGACATGGATGCTGTGCGCGCGGCGCTCGCGGAGGCGACATCCGGCGGCCTGGGGATCGACATCGTCGTGGTGACCGCTGGAGTGCTGCACGTGCAGCCGCTGGTCGAAGCCCCGGAGGACGAAGTCGCCGAGACGATCGAGACGAACCTGCTCGCCCCCGTCCTCATCGCCCGCGAGGCATACCCCTACCTGGAGCGGACCGGCGGCCAGATGGTCCTGTTCACATCAAGCTCCTATACCCGGGGACGGGCCGGCTACGGGGTATACTCCGCGACCAAGGCCGGCGTGGTCAACCTGACCCAGGCACTGTCGGAGGAGTGGGCGGCCGCGGGGGTCCGCATCAACTGCATCAACCCGCAGCGCACCCGCACACCGATGCGCACGGCGGCGTTCGGAGACGAGCCGGCCGAGACCCTTCTGGATGCCGAGGACGTGGCCCGCGTGACATTGAACGTCGCCGCATCCGACCTCACGGGACAGATCGTCACCGTACAGGTCGCGGCCATGCGCCACGGCTGACTCAGGAGCGGTCGCGCAGCGGCATCCGGCTCTCAGCCGCCGATCTGCCGGCGTTCGATCACATCGAAGAAGGCCCGGCACACGTAGTAGTCCTCGGCCGTCGTGATCTTGATGTTGGAGCGCGGTCCGTCCACACGATAGATGGCATGGCGATATCGACGAAGCAGACTGCACGTGTCGATCGAGTCGTTCTCCCCTTCGGCGACCGCACGGTCGTACAACTCCATGGCCAATCCGAGTCGAAGACTCTGCGGTGCCTGCGCGACATACAGCAAGTCGCGCGGGAGAACGTCGTCCACCATGCCATCCGCCGAATAGACGATCGTCTCGTTGAACTTGGTGCTCGTGATCGCGGGGCCGTGCTCACGGACGGTGCTGATGTTCCGCGAGATCACGTCGCCATCGATGAGCGGCCGGACGCCGTCGTGCAGCAGCACGACCGTTTCCGGCGGGCACTCGTTCGCAACCGCTCGCAAAGCTCGATGCCGTGACTCCTGGCCGGTTGCCCCGCCGTCGACGATCCAGTTCACCTTCGTGAGCTCATAGCGAGCGACCAGGCGCGCGAACTTCTCACGCCAGTCGGGGTGGATCGACACCGCGATGCGGTCGATCTCCGGGTGGTCCTGGAAATGCTGGATGGTATGCACGATGAGGGGCGTGCCGTGGATCTCGAGGAACTGCTTGGGCAGAGTCGCCGAGGTCATTCGCGACCCGATTCCGCCAGCAAAGATTGCAGCAACGTTCATGCCCGGTCCTCACCATCCTCCTGCTTCGCCGCCGCAGCCGCATCGGCGATCGACTCGGTCTCGTCGGGCACATCCACGACCATCCCGGCCTTCGACGTTCGGGGGTCGCCGAGAATGAGCCAGTCGATCACGCGGTCCGCCGCGCCGGTATCGATCGCGTCGAAGTTCTCCTCGCGGAAGCGCGCGACCTTGTGTTGCTGAAAATCCCCGGCCTTGATCGCGTCGATGATCTCCGCGAACGTCGTGCAGACCCGACCCGGTGCGGTCTCGTCGTAATCCCTGTGAAAACCTCTCGTCGCCGCGTAGTTCACCTTGTCGGGCGCGAAGAAGAGCATCGGCCTGTCCAGCAGCGAATACTCGTAGATGATCGATGAATAGTCGGTGATCAGGAGATCCGTGACATGCAGGAGATTGAGGCCGTCGGGGTAGCGCGTGAAATCGAAGAATCGGTCCTCGTACTCCGGCGGGATCGGGATAGCCGTTTTCACGAAATGGTGCATCCGGAACAGGACGACCGTGTCGGAACCGCACGCCTCGTACAAGGCGTCGAAATCGATCCAGTCGTAATCGTAGAACGCCTTGTAGATCGAGCGCCCTCGGAAGGTGGGCGCGAACAGGATGATGCGCTTGTCCTTCAATGCCGGATGCTGAGCATAGAAGTCTTCCTTGAAGCGGGCCGCACGTTCCTGATCAAGGAACCAGTCGACGCGAGGGAGCCCAGTCGGGATGATCGCGTCTTCCTCGATGCCGAACGCCTCGGCGTAGACCGGGATCAGGTGGCGGGACCCGGTGATCGCGTAGGTGTATTGGCGGTGCGGATGCCAGAGCTTCGGGGATCCAGGATTCCCGAAACGGCTATACCCGACCGACTTGAAACCGCTGCCCGCGTGCCAGAGCTGGATGACACGGGTGCGGTCGTCGAACCGGACACTCTTGAGAAGACCGAAGTAGTCGTCGAGGAGGATGATCTCGCTCGTCGCCATGAGGTAGAGGATGCGCAAGGTCGTCGCCCAGCCCGTTGTGCGAGGCAGCCTGAACGAGTAGCGCATGTCGAAGTTCTCGGCGAGGCCCCGCTCGATCATTCGTTCCTGGACGCGCTTCAAATTGCCGTCGATGGCGAGCCTCTGATCCGACGCGAAGAGGATCCGCCCGGGCCGCGGGCCGATAGCGCGATTCACCAGCGCGAAGAAGACGCGGGCGTATCGGGTCTTCGCCTTTCCGCCCAGGATCAGGTTGCGCAGCCACTTGAAAGGGCGCTTCCGCTTACCCCGTTTCGGCTTGCGCACAAGGTGATATGTACGCATGAGGAAGTCGAGATGATCGACGGCCTCGGCGATGCCGAAGGAGACCGTCATCACCGAGCGGTTGCGCTCGTAGAGGAAGACCCGCGACGCGTCGTCGAGAGCGGCCAGCGTCGTCCCGTCGTATTCCGCGACGGACGCCGGCCCGTCGTCCACGTATGCACGGATCCGCCACGTTCCATTGGGGACGGCCTGCCGCCCGGCGAAGGTCGTGACGTTCATGAGCAGCTCGAACACGCCACCAGCCAGCGGCACCGCACGGACCGGGAAGGACCGCGGCCCGTCGACGATCTCGAACGTCATCCGACTCGGATCGCCGGGCGCTCCTGAGGGGTCACGAGGCTCCACCGCGACCTGGATCGAGAGCAGAACCCGATCCCATCGGATACGCCGGACGCTCACCCTGTACGGCGCTTCGATGTCCGCGCCGAGCGCTTCTTTGATCGAAGCGTCGCTCACCGGGCCCCCGTCCGTTCCTCATGCCACGCGATCGTCCTGTCGACGCCGGCCGTGAGCCCCACCTGCGGCCTCCATCCGAGGGCACGCAAGCGAGAATCATCGAGGCCCTGGCCCTTGACTGGGTTGTACCGGGCGGGATCGATGCCGTCGCGGAACCTGACCTCGAGTCCGGGCCGAGACCCGGCGAAGACGTGGGCGAGATCGCGAATGCTGACGAACCCGTCGCGGTCCGAGACGTTGTACGCCGTGTCCTCACCGAGGAGGATCGCATAGAAAAGGCCCGAAACGGCATCCGCCAGATAAGTGTAGGTACGTCGAGCGCTGCCGTCGCTGTTCAACGTGATGTCTTGTCCTGCGATCACGTTCGCCGTGAAGTCGGCCTGCACCCGCCCGTCATCCAACTCCATACCCGGACCGTAGATGTGGCCGAAACGGGCTATCGTGACCGGCACCCCGTACTGGGCGGCGTAGCTGACGGCGATCGTCTCTGCCGCCCGCTTCCCCTCCGAGTAGCAGGCTCGAGGATTGAGAATGTCGATAGGGCCGTATTCGTCCTCGGCGACCAGAGAGGCCGCGTCGGGGCGTTGGCCATACACCTCGGCCGAGGACATGAGAACGAAACGCGCGCCGCCGGACTGCACGCACACATCGAGCATATTGAACGCGCCTTGCACGTTGGCCCGGATCGTGTCGACGGGACTCGAGGCGTGCAGCGCCGGCCTCGCCGGAGAGGCGCCGTGCACCACGAGATCCACCCGCGCCGCCGGATCGAAGGGTTCCGTCACGTCGTGGCTCACAAGATCCAGGTCCGGCCGTGGGAGCACGTCCGCGAAAGCGGCCGTGGCCTTCGGCATGCTGCGCACAAGCGCCAGCACGGAGATGCCCGCGTCACGCTCATCGTTGAGATGCAGGAGCGTCCGCACGACATATGCCGGAATCATTCCGCCGGCGCCCGTCACGAGAACCGTCTTGCCGTACAGCTTCTGCCATGGGATCTCGTTCTCGAGGATCCCCCGGATGTCGGCCCGCATGACCGTGCTTTCTTGGACGTTGGAATCGTGATTCATAGCAGGCACGGCCCGTCGAGCGCGTGCCATCCTCTCCGTCTGGTCTTCGCCGATTCTACGGCAGGCTTTCTTGGCGGTTCCTCGGAGCTCTAGCGCAACAGACCCCAACGACGGAGCACCCGCCCGCCCAATCGCCGGATCCGGCGGGAGGCCGTGACCTGTGGCGCCGCGGCTGGGCTCTTCGGCTCCTCGCCCGCCTCCAGGCCGCGCCGCAGCGACGCCCGGCGGCCGTGGACATCGACCACCCAGTCTTGCGGATTCCCGGGGACACGGTCTCCGACCCTTATGCGGACGGCGGCGGCCGCCGCAGGACACTCGAGGGTGGCGCGACCGTCTTCGACGACGAGGCGCGCCGGCGTGTCCACGAAGCGGCCGGTTTCTTCCGTGCGGACGCCGACGGTCGTGGGGACGGCGCCATTCCCTTCATGAGTGCCCGACAAGGCGACGAGAACCGAGCCGTCATCGGCGACACGCGCGTCCACCGGGGTGAGTCGGCGCACGGCCTCTGCTTGCCCGTCGACGATGACGGTCGCATCCCCACTGAGATTCGGATACGCAAGGTGCAGCCGCCCGCGCGTCAACGAGACGGAGGGCGGGAGATCCGTCCTCAGGGGACGCTGGTTGGTGGTGTGGCCGAAGCGACACTGAACGCTGAGGTCCCACCAGGTGCCGTTCTCGAGCGGTCGCCCCATGGCGGCCGTTTCGGGGTCCAACGTGGATTCGAGGGTCCCC